>Ga0334896_1000126_pt1 | contig 116596 bp, 87 predicted proteins | sample GraSluR3_MG_8_FD_207734 | JGI IMG/M metagenome (GOLD analysis project Ga0334896, IMG submission 207734) | Sludge microbial communities from methane-producing bioreactor in Wageningen University, Netherlands - Granular Sludge_27_06-R3 | ecosystem: Engineered > Bioreactor > Anaerobic >... | reverse complement strand
TAATCTGCAATTCTCTTTTTCTGGCCTCTGAAACATCTTCAAAAGCTTCGGAATAAACAATAACCCAATCCTTAGCTTTAGCGGTAAACCCTTTATGATCAGATAAATGTCGCCTCAATCTTTGATTCAGCTCCAAAGAAGTAGAACCCACATAATATTTATCGAGACTTTGCGAAAACAAAATGTACAAATTAGCCATAGGTCAAAAAAAAAGACCGCCAGAAAAGCAGTCTAAATTTTGTGGGGGCTACTGGATTCGAACCAGTGACCCCCTGCTTGTAAGGCAGGTGCTCTGAACCAGCTGAGCTAAGCCCCCAAAATTTCAATCCATTTTCAGTGATACTGAAAAATGTCTGGCGGTCCGGACGGGACTCGAACCCGCGACCCCCTGCGTGACAGGCAGGTATTCTAACCAACTGAACTACCGAACCAGTATTTTAAGAACGTTTTGCGTTTTCAAAAAGTGATGCAAAGATACAGGCTTTTTACTATTCTGCAAGAAAAAAAACAATGAAAGAATAAAAAATCTTTAGCTCTCATTTTATGCTGGGATAACCTTGGTCTGAGTAATAAGCTTATTCATTGCTTACATTATGATTTAGTTTGATTTAGCAGAATTGTCTCTATTAAAATTGAATACATAAGCCCCCTCATCTCGTGTATAGTGTATTGGGATATCCATTTTAGTTGCTGTTTCTTTCCATTGTTTGGCCAGGTAATTTGGAACACTTCCATCTAAAATAAGCATAGCCGGCTGGTATCCATTAAGCATCTGCTGCAAATTCTCTCTTTGCTTTCCTCTCACAAGTACCCAGTCAATTTTAGGCCGATAGCTCAAGCTATCCCGGCAATAACGTTCCTTTTCCCAGATCAGCATTATTTTTTCTCCAAAACCAATGAATTGCTTACGCTTCAACAAAAATGGATTGTCGAATTTCTCTTCATCGAAAAAGAGAAAGGCAGGAACGGAAGAAAGTCCTTTTTCGAACCAGTTGCCTTCAATGAAGAATTCTTTTGTAAAAGTGTCATTGACTAAACTACTGTCAGTGAGTAGGATATGATCATGGCCAAAAACAAAATCAACTGCTGAAGTTTTGTTCAGATCGTAAACTATCAGGCTGATTTGTCTGCTGTTTTCAAGATTTCGATGGGTAAACGATACCATGATGAAAAGTGCAATCAGTGCAGCCGACAAAGCAAATATGGCTCGCTTCTTTCGGATCAGGAATATCACAAGAAGGACAAGACAAACCAAAAGCACAAACTCGAATCTATTGATATATAAACCTTTGATTACAGAATGAGGTAATGTTTCTATCCACTGAATTCCGGTATTCATTAGATATATCAAGGCCGAAAGTGATTTTCCCAGCAAGGGTGCAAGGTAGGGTAAAAAATGAAGACACAATAATGCCATACCTGTTACGATAACCACAAATGAAAGTGGCATTAAAAAGAGATTGCTCAGCCAGAAATAAACCGGAAACTGATGAAAGTAATAGAGTACAAAAGGTGTGGTGGCCAATTGTGCCGCAAGAGCCAGAGCAGTTACGTCCCATGATATTGAAAGAACCTTATTGTTGAAATAGAGCAGATTAGCGATTGGTTTGTGAAGTAATAAAATTCCAAATACGGCAGCATAAGACAGCTGAAATCCGATATGCATTAAATTTTGTGGATTGATGATCAATAGTACAAAGGCTGATGCGGCAACAGCGTTTAATGCAAATCCTTTTCGCCCAAAGAGTTTCCCAATCAGGACAAAACTAATCATTAAAGAAGCCCGCTGTATGGAGGGCGAAAGTCCGGTTATCAAGGCATAGGCCCAAATCGTCAACAGTAGAATAAGAATTTTTAATAATCCCTGAAAGCCCTTGTCTTTTAATGGCTTTAACAAAAATGAAAAAAACAGAAAAACGATCCCAACATGCAAGCCTGAAACGCAAAGTATATGCATCGCACCGGCTGCTACATATCCTTTTCTGAGATAAGCAGGCAATGAATCATCATAGCCCAACAAAATTGCAGCTGCAACAGCAAATTCTTCGCCACTGAGCTGATGTGTGATAAGCACGTTCAACAAATGATCGCGCAACTGATAAGCCAGGGCATAGATTGGGTTTTGCTTTTTGTAAGTGGTCAGAAACCAGCTTTCATTTTTTAAATAAACCTGAAAAAATATGTTTTGGTCGCTGAGGTATTGCTTGTAATCAAACTGCCCTGGATTTTTTGGTGGATCAATTGTTGCAGGAGCGGTGCTAAAACTTATGATATCACCATAGCCAATAGCTTTCATTTCAGGTACTTTCTGAAAATAGGCCAGCATTTTATCATTGAGATTTACCAGGCTGTCCTCAGTTTTTACGGCTATTAATTTTAGAGTTGCTTTTATGGTGGCATCCCGTTCAATTGGCGTTTCAACCACCCTGGCAATGAATAGCCTATTGGGGCTGGTTATCAATGAAGAATTTCCGGATGATTGACTCTGCTTGTTTATTAATGTTGCAGAGGTACCAATGGCAATAAATAGAAATACAATATTTAATCCGATCAACCAGCGTAGTTTGTATGATTTATTAATGATTGTTTGAATCAAGAATGAAGCAAACAATACTACGGACAGAGTCAATACAACTGCAAAATAAGGTGTTAGGTTATATTTCAAAGCAACAAATATTCCGATACCAAAAGCAGGTAACAACCTCAGAAAGGGATATTTGTTAAAATTGATCATTCGTGGCTGTAAGAATTGTTATTTTTACGCAGCCAAGTTAATCATTTTTTTAGAGTAACTTCTGAATCAACTAACTCAATAATGACTTTCGCTGCATTTGCTGAAGCTCCGGAACCACCCAGTTTCTGTTTAAGAAGCGCATAATCATTTAGCATTTGTGTGCGATCAGCCGTGTCACTTATAATTGTATCCAAAGCCTTTTTAAGTGAATTGATATTGAATTCATGCTGTATCAATTCTTCAACCACCTTTTTGTCCATGATCAGGTTTACAAGCGAGATGTATTTAACATGGATGATGCGCTTTGCGATTTGGTAGGAGAGTGCATTACCTTTATAACAAACCACTTCGGGTGTTCCAATCAATGCAGTTTCCAGTGTAGCAGTTCCTGAGGTTACAAGCGCAGCCCTGGCGTGTTTTATCAAGTCGTAGGTTTGATTCTCGATGAGGTGAATTGTATAATTCCGGGTAATTTGTTGATAGAATTCAGCTTCCAGCGAGGGGGCTTTTGCAATGGCAAAAGTGTAATCAGGAAACAATGGAATCATCTGAAGCATAAGGTGCAACATCCTGCTTACTTCCTGTTTTCTGCTCCCGGGCAGCAAGGCAATGATGGGTTTTTGCCCCAATGTATTTTTTTGCCTGAATATTTTTTCCGGCTGCCAGTTATACTGTTTCAAAGCATCGAGTAGGGGATGCCCAACAAATTCAACATCAAGCTGATAGTTTTGATAAAAAGCTTTTTCGAAAGGTAAAATAACAAGCATTTTATCTACCAGCTTTTTCAGGGTGTGTACACGATTCTTCTTCCATGCCCAAATCTGTGGTGAGATATAATATACAAGTTTAAATCCCTGCTTATGCGCAAAATGTGCAATACGCATATTGAAACCCGGGTAGTCTATTAAAATAACAACATCCGGATTGAACCAAAGGATGTCCTGTTTACAATATCTAAGGTTGCGCCAAATGGTTTTGAGGTTTAAAATCACTTCTGCAAAACCCATAAAGGCCAGATCGCGGTAATGCTTGACAATGGTGGCACCTTGCTGTTGCATCAAGTCACCACCCCAGGCTCTGATCTCTGCTTTTGCATCTGACTTACGCAAAGCGGCAATCAGATTGGAGGCGTGTAAATCGCCTGATGCTTCTCCGGCAATGATATAATAACGCATTTGATCAGTTTCAAAAAATGATAAAAACAGCAATAATGCTTACAAAGGTAAGCAATAACACACCCTGCCCGGCCTTTTCCATGCCTTTGCCAACAAGCCAGAAACGCATCAAAATCAGGTTGGGGATGGCAGCAAGCAAGAACGGGAGCCTGGGATCAGCAGCATAGGCTTGCAGAGTCGGTATTGATAAGATGAGTTTTAGGATGCCAAAGCTAATTGCCATAACAAGCAGGCCGGCTATTAATCCTGTAAAAAGTTGGTTTTTGACTGGTAATTTCATCTCAAAAATCCCATTCTTTTAAACTGTTAATCGCATGATAAGCTGTAAGGTCATATTGAACCGGCACAATGGAAACAAAATTATTCTCAAGTGCAAATTGATCGGTATCTTCATCCAGATCGTCATTTTCGAATTGGCCTGTAAGCCAGTGATAATCCGTTCCGCGGGGGTCCATTCTGGAATCAAATTCCTCAACCCATCGGGCGTGCGACTGCCGACAGACCTTGATGCCTTTAGGTTTTTGTACTGAAACAGCAGGAATATTTACGTTAAGACAAACACCTGAGGGCAATCCGTTTTTGAGTACCTGCCGGGTAATTTTGGTGACATATTCATCCACATGACTAAAATCGGCGTCCATGCTATATTCCAGCAAACTGAAACCAATTGCCGGTATTCCATCAATACAGGCTTCCAACACTGCTGCCATGGTTCCGGAATAGATTACATTGATTGATGCGTTAGAGCCGTGGTTTATTCCGCTTACAACTAGGTCAGGTTTTGATTTTAAAACTACCTGTGTGCCCAGCTTTACGCAATCCACAGGGGTTCCGTTGCACACATATTCTTCATAATCAGTTTCGAGGGCGACCCTTTTCATCCGAAGCGGAGTTTTGATGGTGATGGCATGACCCATACCTGACATCACATGTTCGCTGGCTACCACTACCACTTTTCCTAGCGGGCGCATCAAACTTATGAGCTTTCTTATTCCTGCAGCACTATAGCTGTCGTCGTTGGTGATTAAAATTACAGGTTTTTCTGATGAGTTATTTTTTGTCATTGGGTATTTCAAGATTTGTGACGCCCGCCGAGATGATAAATTTCATCACTTCAGTTGCAGAGGCATCAAGCGGTTTAATATGCTCGGCCGGTACAATAAACAAATTTCCTGACCAGGCATATGAATGGGGCAAATATACGGCAACCTTTTGATCGCTTATCCCAAGAAACTTTAAATCTTTGTTTGTGATAAAACCGATTTTTTCCAGATCGTAGCCTTTTCCAACCTTTACCAGCACAGGTTCGTTAAACCTCCGTTTTTGCCCTACAAAGGCCGAAACAAGGTCTTTTACAGAGGTGTAAATAATTTTGATCAGTGGTGCTTTTACGAACAACTGATCAAAAAATGCGATAAATGGCTTAAAAAGTATGGTGGAGCCCAGGACTCCGATCAGTGTGATTAATACTAAAAGAACGAGGATACCCAATCCGGGGATGTGTACATTTAGGATTTCGTCCAGGTAATTGATCAACAGGCCGTCAACCCAGTCGAATATCAGGTAAATACTCCATACTGTGATCGTTACAGGGGCAATAAAAAGCAATCCCTGAAAAAAGTATCTAAATATTTTGCGAATCATCGAAGTGCGTTTCATAGTTGTAAATGCTTAAAATTGTTTCAATGCTTCATACAGACGATGGGTTGGAAGTCCCATCACATTGTAAAAAGAACCATTGATTTTTTTTATTCCGATATAACCGATCCATTCCTGAATGCCGTAGGCACCAGCCTTGTCAAAAGGTTGATAGTGTTGGATATACCAGGCAATATCTTCGTGAGATAAGGTGTCGAAAACCACCTCGCTCTGTTCAGAAAAGCTATGGGTTTTATCGCGACTTCTGAGTGTTATTCCGGTAATTACCCGATGTGTTTTGCCTGAAAGAAGCTGAAGCATTTTTGCAGCTTCCTGATCATCGTTGGCCTTGTTCAGAATGGTTTGCTCCAACACCACAATGGTGTCTGCAGTGATGAGCAGATAATTGGTTGGGAGCTCATTTTCAGCAAAGGCTTCCGATTTTTTCTGACTGAGCAAACGAGCGATTTCTTCCGGATTCAAGGTGTCATCAAAATCTTCTTCAGTGTCCTTGCTGATGGTTTCAAAATCAATTCCCATGCCAGCCAGAAGCTGCTTGCGCCTCGGCGATTTTGAAGCCAGGAGAATCTGATAGGACTTAAGTTTTTCGAGTAAGCTTTTCATAGATGGATAAATACGATGGAAATAATTCCGGTTAGCATTACGATTTTCATCAAGCTTGAGCTTCTTTTAAAGCGTTGTGGATCAGATTGATTACTTAGTTGCATGGCGCAAATTATTAGAAGGCTGTTCGTAACAAAAAGAAAACCAAATGCAGCAAGTGCAGTGTTCTTAAAGAGTAAGAACTGCCACCATACTATCAGTAATAACAATAATGCCATCAAAACCCAGACTGTTTTTGTTGTGGCACTTACACCCATAACCACAGGCATGGTACGACAGCCCGTTTCAAAATCGCCTTTCATATCTTGCATGTCTTTGATGATTTCTCTGATAAGGCTCGATAGAAAAGCAAATCCTGTATAAATCATTATCACCTGAGTCATCATACCCATTACCGGTTCCAAACGAGCATTTGTAATCGGATCCTGAATCAGGATCAAAAGATCATAAAGCCAAACATACAAAATCAATCCGGCACCCAGAAAGGCAACAACCAGATTGCCAACCAAAAACTGCTGTTTGTAACGCCTGGCATAGAACCAAAGTAAGCCGTTGAAAACGACTGTAATTAAAAAAAAGTAAATCGAGCTATGATGGATACTCAACAAAAGTGCACTCAAACTTGCAAAGCCAATAAGCAGGACATAAGCCGTTCGGGCTGTTCTTTCAGAAATGGCTTTGTTGATTATCAGTTTTTGGGGTCGATTGATACGATCGGTTTCTTCATCAACTAAATCATTGATGATGTTTCCTGCAGCAGCGGTTGCTACAACAGAAACACAAAGCAGCACAAAGCTATAGAGATTAAATGAGCCTGGGATGCCTGCAGCAGTCAGAAAAGGAGCAACCAGCATCTGATTGACAAGCCAGACGATTAACAACATGATTAATAGGTTGCCGCTTCTGATTAATTTGATCCAGTTTAGGATATTTTTCATGGTTTACCAGTGATGTGCAATTTCGGTCATCCACTTGCCCTGCACTTTAAGCACCTGCTCAATGATGTCGCGCACACATCCGTGTCCGCCCGGATGATGACTGATGTAAACACTAATTCGCTTGATTTCTTCGGCAGCATCGGCCGGACAAACCGGAACGCCAACATGTTCCATAACCAGAAAATCAGGAATATCATCACCCATATAAACGATTTGTTCAGGGCTGATTGATTTTTGAAGCATATATTCTTTTAATACTTCATACTTATTTGCTACACCCAGAAATACATCCTTGATATTGAGTGCTTCGAAGCGTTTGTGCATGGAAGGTGAAAAACCGCCTGAAATTACTGCGATATTATAGCCCAGTTTTTGAACGAGTTGTAATGCATAGCCATCTTTTACATTGGCAGTTCTGAATGGTTCGCCATTGTTATTGAGGATGATTGTCCCGTCAGTCATAACGCCATCATAATCAAATATAAAAGTATTGATTTTTGTAAGTAGTGCCTTGTAATTACTCATTTTTATCCGGATGATATTTATGGTGAATATATGAAGTTAAAATTTTGTAGATTTCAATTTTTTCGGGATGCTGCGCAAGCATTTTCAAATGGTTTTCAATCGTTCTGAAGTCGTTTCGCCGTGCCGGACCCGTTTGGCTTTGATACAAATCTGTCTCGACAGCCTTGCTGGCAGTTTCTTTTATCAAAGGGTGTAAATGTGCAAAGGAAACCGTTTCTGCTTTCAGAAAATCTTCGGCCAGGGCAAATAGAGCATGGCTAAAATTGGAAACAAATACCGCTGCGATGTGCAAAGATTTTCTGATATGGTCGTCAGATAATTGCACATTTTTTGTGATTTTACCAGCTACAAGTTTCAGTAATTCAAGCGAATTATCATCTCCAGCCTGAATGAAAACCGGAATTTCATTAAAATCAGGGAATCTGGCTTTGCTAAAAGTTTGAAGCGGATAAAAAACCCCATATGAATTATCTGTGCTGGCAGCGGCATCAGCATTCAAACTGCCTGAGGTATGTACGATCAGGGTGTTCTTTAGCTTAATCTGCTTTGAGAGTTCGGATACAGCATCATCATTGACAGCCAAAAATAGAATATCGCATGAATTGAGCTGTTGCAAGGTGTGGATAACTGAATTGCAAAAGGGCTCAAAACTTTCACGAAGGAGCTTATTTCTTACTAAAATTTGGTCGGGTTTTAAGGCATTGGAAGTAAAAACCCTGGCCAGATGGTAAGCGACATTTCCGCCTCCAATTATTGCAATTTTTATGTTTTTCGACTGTTCCAACAGATTAATTTTGCACGAAATTACGGTTTTTAATAGATCAGTTCGCGATGAGCTAGTTTTGTTTTGTTAAGCTAATGTAAACAAATTCGCTAGTGTGTTGTTTATGCATCAGCCGTATTTACTGAAAAATTATGTCAACATATTCAATAAAAGATTTAGAAAGGTTAACCGGAATAAAAGCCCACACCATCCGCATTTGGGAAAAACGCTATGGCATTGTTGATCCCTGCCGAACAGAATCGAATATCCGTTGGTACAATGATGAAGACCTCAAAAAGCTGTTGAATATTTCTATCCTCAACCGGCATGGCTACAAGATTTCGCGGATTGCAACGCTATCGCTACAACAGATCAACCAAAGGATTATGGAGGTGGTGAAGCCTGAATCTGATTATTTGAGTCAGATTGAAAGTCTCGTTGTGGCAATGATCGAACTTTGCGAGAACAGATTCGAAAGGATTTTAAATCAGTCAATTATCAAAATTGGTTTTGAAGAAACGCTTTATTACGTAGTTTATCCGTTTTTCGAGAAAATTGGTCTGCTCTGGCAAACCGGCGCGATAAATCCGGCTCAGGAACATTTTATCTCGAACCTGATCAGAATGAAACTTTTCGTTGCCATCGATAGTTTGCCTGCGGTAACAAACTCGGATGCGAAAAAAATTATCTTGTTCCTGCCTGAATGGGAACTGCACGAAATAGGTTTGCTCACCTATTATTATATCGCAAAAAAACATGGTGTAAAAGTTTATTACCTCGGTCAAAACGTGCCTTTCGAAGATTTAATTTCTGTGGCACAAAGTGTGGAACCGGAAATGCTGGCGACATATTTTGTATCAGCAGTTTCTTCCGATAAAGTGCAACATTATCTGAAGGAAATAGTAAGAAGTTTTCCTGATCTACATATCCTGATAAGTGGGATGCAGGCCATTGCAATGGAGGCCGAACTTGCTGAAGACATTAAGCTTATCCGGTCGGCCAACGAGTTTAAAAGTTTTGTTAAGGCTCACCAGGACTAATTCTTTCCGGACGAGCTTTTGTTTTGTTTCATAGCGTTGTTTGTGTTGGCTTCATCGATCGTTTTAATCTTTGGTTTGTTTCATAAATAGTGCGTTAACTAAAATTAACACTTTGTAACACAAAGTAAATCAATCTATTACGGATAATATTTTTCGCTATTTAGAATAATTCTTGACAAGGCTGATATTTTGTTTAACTTTGCCCTAACAAATTTAAACATAAACAGGAAAACCATGACCGCAATAGAATTCAATTATCAGTTAACAAGTTTACAGAAATACCTCGAAGTATTTGCCAGGCAGTTGACCGGAAATGAAGATGATGCAAAGGATTTGCTCCAGGAGACTTTTCTTAAAGCCTTGGTTTATCGTGAAAAATATGTTGTTCAAAACAATTTCAAAGCCTGGGTTTATACCATTATGAAGAACATCTTCATCAATAATTACAGGCGTAATAAAAAAGCCCGGACTATTATTGATCAAACAGACAACCTTTATTTCCTGAATACCGGAAGCGAAATCAGGGAAAACAATCCTGATTCTATTCTTGCAGCCAAGGAACTTCAAAAAGGCATCGACAGCCTGGACAAGGATTTTAGGCGTGCTTTTGATATGTACAACGAAGGCTATAAATACAAGGAAATTGCCGACGACCTCAACCTGACTATTGGCACGGTTAAAAGCCGTATTTTCTATAGTCGTAAAAAGTTGATGGAAAACTTAAAGGAATATCATCCGGCTTGATTTGAAGCTTTTGTTAATTCACACAGGTTTTTTGTTTAACATAAGCTAATAAAAAAGTAAACAAAAATCTTTAAATTTGTTAAATTGCAAAGTCCTTGTTTGATAATTTTGGCATGATCGATCCGGAGAAAATGATCAAGCAAAGTTAAGTATCAAGCACCACAGGACAACTAGGGTGAGGAATAATTTCTTCAGCGGATGCCCACGATCAGAAGCATAACTACTTTTTTCAAAGTTTACTAAACTCAACCTTTATTTCCTGAATAGCTTTTTGGATGAGGGAAACATCCAGGGTTAACAAAACACCGGCCAATTGATCCGTGCCGGCATTCTCAGGTAAGTTGGAAACTGCCAGATTAATTTGCTTGATCAGTTCTTCTTTGGCATTCGTAATCAATTGCCATGAGGTTTCTGAAACATAAAGTTGTTGGGCCAGATTGTGCTCAAATTCCTCTCTGACATTTTGAATCAAAGCCAGATGGAATCCTCTTAGTCCTGCCTGATTGCTCAGATTTCTTTTGACAAGACTTTGTGGCTGAATTCGTTCGAGATAGAGAATCAAACGCTCCATCGCCTGAATTTTTAAGGGCAGAACAAATTTTCTGCTCAACTGCTTTTCGTTGTGGTGCAGCTTTAGTTGGAAGGTCTTGGCGCGCAGATCATTTTTGTTTTCCTCAGGTGCAGGAATATTTTGCTTGCCTTGCTTTGCCTTCAACAGTAAAATAATAATACCTAGTAAAACCAGGCTAAGTAGTACGAATATGAACAGCGTTGAAATTGAAACAGACATCGGTTTTAGCAGCTAAATCAATGAAAAATTTTGAATGGCTAAAGTAGTAAATAATTACTGAATCTAATTTGTTGATTCAAAGTTTGTGATAAATCTTGGTTTGTGAATTGTCTAACAATAAAATGTTTACCTTTGCTCTTTTCTTAAAAAACCAGCAAATGTCGGACAATCAACATCTGTTATCCAGGCGGGTTAAAGCACTCAGCGAATCTGCCACCCTCGAAATGACCCGCAAGAGCAGGGAACTGAAAGAGCAGGGAATTGACGTGATCACACTGAGTATTGGCGAGCCGGATTTTAACACACCCGAGCATGTTAAAAACGCAGCAATACAGGCCATTCATGACAATAAAACACATTATCCGCCAGTGCCCGGAACCAATGAACTCAGACAGGCTATTGCAAACAAGCTAAAACGTGATAATGGTTTGGATTACAAGGCTTCGCAGATTATTGTTTCAACCGGAGCAAAACAATCCATCATGAACGCCTTCTTCAGTTTGATAAACCCTGGAGATGAGGTGATTATACCAGCTCCTTACTGGGTTTCCTATCCTGAGATGGTAAAAATGGCCGAAGGTGTTCCGGTGTATATTTCAAGTACAGTAGCAACAGATTTCAAGGTTACTGCAGAGCAGCTCGACAGGGCAATCACACCCAAAACCAAAGCAATGATATTCAGTAGTCCTTGCAATCCAAGCGGTTCTGTTTACGATCCGCACGAACTGGAAGCTTTTGCCAGGATACTCCAAAAGCATCCAGATGTTTTTGTGATCTCTGATGAGATTTATGAGTACATTCGTTTTGAAGGTCATCACAGCAGCATCGCCTCTTTCGATGCTATCAGGGATCGGGTGATCCTGATCAACGGCCTCTCGAAAGGCTTTGCCATGACGGGCTGGCGCCTGGGATTTATGGCTGCTCATCAGGATATTGCCAATGCCTGTAATACCATTCAGGGGCAATATACCTCTGGCACTTCATCCATTTCGCAGGAGGCAGCCATAGCGGCATTTAATACTAATCCGGCCAATTCAGATGATATCAGGCAAATGGTAATCAGTTTTAAGCGCCGTGGCGAGTTGCTTTACGACAGACTTTCGGCCATACCAGGCGTTATCCCCAATAAACCTAAAGGAGCTTTTTACCTTTTTCCGGATATAAGTTATTATTTCGGAAAAAGCTTTAAAAACTATCAGATTAATGATAGTAAATCGCTGGCCTTGTATCTGTTAGCAGAAGCTCATGTAGCACTGGTGAGTGGTGATGCATTTGGTTGCGACAATTGTATTCGCTTTAGTTTTGCTACCTCGGAGCAGCAGATTGAGCTAGCCTGCGATCGTATTGAAGCAGCACTAAAAAAGTTAAGTTAACAGACAGTTTATCTATTAGCTTTACTTTTGCACAAAATTTTCGCTTATGCTGACTGTAGAAAGTGTTTCAAGATTATTTGCTGATTTTGATAAACTCAGGGTATTAATACTGGGCGATGTGATGATCGACAGTTACCTTTTTGGTACTGTGGAGCGGATTTCTCCTGAGGCTCCTGTTCCTGTTGTAGCAGTAACCCAACGAACCGAACGTCTGGGAGGAGCAGCCAATGTAGCACTCAATATTAAAGCGCTGGGTGCCGAAGCAGTGATTTGTTCTGTGGTAGGAAATGATCAGCGGGCTGATATTTTTGAAAGCTTACTCCAAAGCCATCAGTTGCCTGTAAACGGGTTGATTCGAAGTAAGGATCGTATCACAACAACAAAATACAGGGTTATTGGGAATAATGTGCAGATGCTTCGGGTTGATGAAGAAGATACTTCAGAACTGAATCAGCGGGAAACACAAGACCTGCTCGATCGTTTTGAATATTTACTTCAAACTGAGCATTTTGATGCAGTAGTCTTGCAGGATTACAACAAGGGAGTGCTCACGAAAAAGGTGATCAGAAATGTGATCGAACAGGCTGCAAAATTTAAGATACCTGTTACCGTTGACCCCAAGAAGAAGAATTTCCTGGAGTATCAGGGTGCTACCTTGTTTAAGCCTAATCTCAAAGAGATGCGTGATGGTTTGGGCAGAACAGGAGCCGTTCCAATTCTTTCTGATTTGTTCGCAGATGCTGCGATCATACAGGATAAGATGCAGCTGAAGTATATCATGGTCACACTTTCTGAAAAAGGTGTTTTGATTCGTAAGCACGACAATGCTGAAACAGAAGAAATACATATTCCGGCGCATCTACGGAATATTGCTGATGTTTCGGGTGCCGGAGATACGGTTATCAGTGTGGCAACGCTTTGTTTGGCACTTGATCAGGAGCCCGGAAATATTGCGGCAGTGGCAAACCTGGCCGGAGGCATTGTTTGTGAGGAGGTAGGTGTAGTGCCTGTAAGTAAAAATAAATTACACGATGAAGTGCTTCGACTTCTGATACATTAAAATATTTTTATGTCAGAACCAAAATCCAGAAAAGAGCAAGTGCGGCTGATGTTTGATAACATTGCCCACAAATACGACTTTTTGAATCATTTTTTATCAGCAGGGATCGACAAAGGCTGGCGTAAGAAGTTGGTGAAGATGGTGCAACATCATCAGCCTCAGCATACCTTGGATGTGGCAACAGGAACTGCTGACCTGGCCATTGCATTGGCGCGAAAATCCCAGACGCCCATCACCGGCATTGATATTTCGAATGGGATGTTGGAAATAGGTCGGGAAAAACTGAAAAAACTTAAACTCGATCATCAAATTGTGCTACAACAAGCTGATTCAGAAAACCTTCCTTTTGACGATCAAACTTTTGATGCGGTGATGGTGGCTTTTGGAGTAAGGAATTTTGAAACCCTGGATAAAGGGCTAAAAGAAATGTTTCGGGTACTCAAACCTGGTGGGATGCTGGCGGTTCTTGAGTTTTCGAAGCCCAGGAAATTCCCGGTAAAACAATTGTATAACTTTTATTTCAAGTACATTTTACCCATGCTTGGCAGGCTGATTTCCAAGGATAAAGCTGCTTATACCTATCTGCCCGAATCCGTTGGTCAATTTCCGGACGGCAAGCTGTTTCTGGAACGTTTGGTTTCGTGTGGTTATGTTAATAACGCTGAAAAGCGGCTTACATATGGAATTGCAACTATTTACAGTGGATTCAAGTCACAAGGTTTGAGCAATTAGTATAAATCTCTATTTTTGCCTCTCATTACTCAATGGATGCATCTTTTGCTGTAATAATCAGGATAAATTGGCGTTTGAGCAATAAATTGTAAATATTATATCTCTTGAAAAAATACTTGTCATTACTACTTCTCGGATTAATCGTTCTAATTGCTTCATCCGAAGCAACCGCCCAACGCAGAAAGGTGATGAACCTGCCAAAATATGATCTTGAACCCTATCATTTTGGTTTTATCCTGGCAGCCAATGAAATGCATTTTTCGTTAAAGTTAAAGGATGGTTTTCAAAATGTTTTCCATGAGCGGGAATTATGGCCCGAACGACCTTTCGCTGATTCGCTTCAACTTATGAATATGACACCGGCTGCAACCCCGGGCTTTACGATTGGCATCGTTGGCAACTTACGACTTGCTAATCATTTCGATCTGAGGTTTGTTCCTTCTTTGAGTTTTGGCGAAAGGCATATGGACTATCAGGTTAAGGAGTATAGAAATGGTGCTGATAGCTTGTTCTCGTTTCGCAAAAGCAATGCGTCCACTTTTGTTGAGTTTCCGCTTTATATTAAATACAGGTCGAAACGACTTAACAATGCCGCAGCTTATATCATTGGTGGGGTAAATTACCGCATTGACCTGGCATCGCAAAAGAAAAATGAAAAAGAAATTTTAGTGGATGGCTCACCTACTACAATCATTGAAGGAATAAGAATAAGCCGAAACAGTGTGTCGCTGGAAATTGGAACAGGTTTTGATTTTTATACCAATTTTTTCAAATTTGGGGTGGAGCTGAAAATGAGTTATGGCTTAGGAAACTTAGTAGAAACTGATAAATATATTTACACTTCGAGCATCGAAAGCCTGAAGAATAAAATTTTTCAAATATCATTCACATTTGAATAAACTTTTATGGAAACCGAGAAAACAAGGGATGAATTGTTTAAAACATTGATTGGTAAATCCACCTTGAAGCAGGATATTTATGCCAATACTTTTGCTGCTTTGCGTTTGTTTAAATCAGTGATTGAAGAGCTTACCAAGGATTATCTGGTGAAGTTTGAATCAATGAAAACACATCGCAATATTGCATTTGAGAACCGATATCGCGGTGATTTTGAAATAGAACTGAAATTTGGTGGCGATATTTTGCTTTTCCTGATGCACACCAATGTTTTTGAGTTTAACCGCGATCATGATATCATGCGTTCGCCTTATATCCGTGAAGACAGAGAAAGGTCGTATTGTGGGATAATCAATATCTACAATTTTCTCTCAGATTCTTTTAAATACAACAGATACAACGATATTGGTTATCTGATTGGCCGGATATTCATTAACAAGGAAAACCATTACTTTATTGAAGGAAAACGCGAACTTGGCCTTTTGTTAAATAATTTCAGTAAGAACGAGCTAAACCGTGAAGCTGCCTCCACACTTATTGAAGCTGCGATAACCTATACAATTAATTTTGACTTGCTTACACCACCTTATGAGACGGTTAAGATGGTAACGGTAAATGAGATGAAAAATACCCTGGATGCCATTTCAATGAAAACAGGAAAACGCTTAGGCTTTCAGTTTCAGGCAGATGTGAACGGAGATGAGTTAAAATGAAAAAATTTTATAAAAATCTTGGACGGAAATAAAATTGTAGTATTTTTGCACCCACAATCGAAAACAAAGGCTCCCATCGTCTAGCCCGGTCAGGACGCCAGGTTTTCATCCTGGTAACAGGGGTTCAAATCCCCTTGGGAGTACAAAGTCTCTGAAGCAAAAGTTTCGGAGACTTTTTTTATTTCTAAATGTTTTAATGTCAGGTGCTTATTTCACACCTAACAATCTCAATACTCCTTTGCCACTGGTTTAATGCTCGAATCATTCCACTGCTTATTAGCTTGATCGTTTACCCACAATAAAGTACTGTTGAAAAGAATCAGAAAATTAGGGATTTAGCTTGTGAATGGTGCAACGGATCGCAGAATAATTGCTACCTTTGTTACTGATTATAAAAATAATTTTATGAGGGTATATTGCTGAATATTAATTTATTGTATCATTAATTCAGAAAATTTACCTTAACAGTAAAACGAAATTTTATGCAAAGAGACGAAAAGATTTTTGACTTAATCCAACAGGAAAAGGAACGTCAGATGCATGGTATCGAATTGATTGCCAGCGAAAACTTTGTAAGTGACCAGGTGCTTGAAGCTATGGGATCTGTATTGACCAACAAATATGCCGAAGGCTATCCCGGCAAACGTTATTATGGTGGATGTCAGATCGTTGATCAAACTGAGCAACTGGCTATTGATCGGGCATGTGAACTTTTTGATGCTGAGTATGCCAACGTACAGCCTCACTCGGGTGCCCAGGCAAACATGGCTGTGTTTTTGGCTTGCCTGCAGGCCGGAGACACCTTTATGGGGCTCGACCTTTCGCATGGTGGTCACCTTTCACATGGCTCACCTGTAAACTCTTCCGGGATACTATACAAAGCAGTATCGTATGGTCTGGATGAGGAAACCGGACTTCTGAACTACGACAAAATGGAAGCACTGGCCCTTGAGCATAAGCCAAAACTGATTATTGCTGGTGCTTCGGCTTATTCACGCGATTGGGATTACGAGCGTATGCGCGATATCGCCGATCAGGTGGATGCCATCTTAATGGCTGATATTTCTCATCCATCGGGATTGATAGCCAGAGGTTTGCTGAATGATCCGATTGAGCATTGCCATATCGTAACCACTACTACGCATAAAACGCTGCGCGGACCTCGTGGCGGTTTGATTTTGATGGGACAGGATTTTGAAAACCCATGGGGCCTGAAAACACCAAAAGGTGAGATAAAAATGATGTCGGCTTTGTTGAACTCAGCCGTTTTCCCGGGTATTCAGGGTGGCCCGCTCGAACATGTGATTGCCAGTAAAGCAGTGGCTTTTGGAGAGGCTTTAACCGATGCGTATTTTCAGTATATTCTTCAGGTGAAGAAGAATGCAGAAGTGATGGCAAAAGCGTTTACCGATAAAGGTTATCATGTGATTTCAGGCGGAACAGACAATCATTTGATGCTTATTGATCTGAGGTCGAAATTTCCTGATATCACAGGTAAATTGGTCGAAAACACACTCGTAAAAGCTGATATTACTATCAACAAAAATATGGTTCCTTTCGACAGCCGGTCGCCTTTCCAGACTTCCGGCTTAAGGGTTGGAACACCTGCCATTACTACCCGCGGTCTTAAAGAAGAACATATGGCTCCTATCGTTGATCTGATTGATGAGGTAATCAGCAATATTGAGGATGAAAAAACAATTGCTGCAGTAAGAGCCAAAGTGAATAAAATGATGAAAGAGTTTCCACTTTTTGCCTGGTAGGATCTTTGTAAAATTGTTGGTAAGCCTGATCAGGAATCCTGGTCGGGCTTATTTTCTTACTATCGGAAGTGTTTCATTTGGTGTTATTCATTTGAGCGAATCTGATGTTTTTTTACAATTAATTAACCTTTAAAACGTTCTCAAACCGAAGTTCTTATGTAGTTTTATTCCGACTTTTATTTAGAGGCCACCAAAAAACAGTTAAAATATTGAAAAACAGAGAAGAAGGTGAGATAATGGGTAAAAACACTTAAATCAACTCAGCTGATGAAAACACTTTATGTTGTACGTCATGCCAAATCATCCTGGGAATTTCCGGCTTTGCCCGATCTGGATCGACCACTGCTCGAAAAGGGAAAGAAACGGACGAAAAGGATCATTGACTTTTTGTTGAAACAAAATGTAAAGATTGATTTGATTATCAGTAGCTCGGCTCTGCGTGCCCGCGAAACAGCAGATTATCTTGCCCGTGGAATTGGTTTTGATCCGGAAAGCATAAAACTTGATCCAAGTCTGTACCATGCTGACAGCGAGCTGTTGTTTGATCAGTTTCTGGATTTAAACGATGATATCGCTTCATTGATGTTAGTGGGGCATAATCCAACACTCACTAATTTTGTGAATAACTGGCTGAACCCGCCCATCGACTGGTTACCAACTTCCGGTGTGGTTTGTTTTGAATTTGATGCCCTTAGATGGGAGGATATCCGAACCGCAGCAGCAAGGGTTAAATTTGTTGCATTTCCGAGGCTTATCAAAGGGCAGTAAGGTGTTTTTTTGAAAGTTTTTTACTCGTATTTGTTGAAGAAGCTATGAAAAAAGATTTGATTAACAGGGAGGTCAGCTGGTTGCATTTTAATGCACGTGTGTTGCAGGAAGCGATGGATCCATCAAACCCTTTGCTCGAAAGGCTGCGGTTTATCGGAATATATTCTAATAACAGAGACGAGTTTTTTCGCGTGAGGGTGGCTACTTTGCGCAGGCTTCGAAAGCTTAAAAAGGACAAACCCGAATACTTGTCCTATGATCCATCCAAAATTCTGAATCAAATCAGGCACATCATCGACGAACAGGAAAAAGCCTATATGGAGACCTATCTGGAAATAGCCGATGAGCTGACCAAATATGGTATTCATATTATTGACGAGCAAAGCCTTACTCAGGAAGAAGGTAAGGCTGTTGTCAGGTATTTCAGAGAAATGGTGCATCCGATACTTTTTCCGATCATGTTGAGCGGTTTGAGCAACCCTGATAACCTGAAGGATAATGCTATCTATCTGGCACTCATATTAAAAAGTTCTTCTGGTGAGCTGGAAGAGAACTATGCCCTTATAAAGGTTCCAACAGGCAGGATGTCAAGGTTTTTTATTTTGCCAGGCAGCACCGAGGCAAATACCAAGGTGATGCTGCTTGATGATGTAATCCGTTTTAATCTTGGCGAAATTTTTCTCCCGTTTGGTTATGATAGTTTTGAGGCTTACTCAATAAAATTTACGCGCGATGCCGAGTTAGACATTGATAATGATATGTCGAAAAGTTTTATTGAGATCATGGCCGAAAGCCTGAAACAAAGAAAAAAAGGTGCTCCGGTTCGGTTTATTTATGACAAAAATATGCCTGAAGTGCTGCTGACTAAACTGCTCAAGAAGTTTAGAGTGAGTAAGAATGATATGATTGTCGGAGGCTGGAAGTATCATAACTTCAGAGATTTTATTGAGTTTCCGAAATTGGGCAATGCATCGCTTTGGTCGCCTGAGCTGGTACCGATTCGCCATCCTGATTTACCACTCTACCGAAGTTTGTTTAGCGTAATAGGTCAAAAAGATATCATACTGCATTATCCTTATCAAAGTTTTTCGCATGTGATCGATTTGTTAAGGGAAGCTTCCATTGATCCGAAGGTTCGGACAATAAAGATGACGCTATACAGGGCTGCACGCGATTCGAAGGTGATTAATGCACTCGTGAATGCTGCCCGAAACGGAAAAGCTGTCACAGTTTTTTTAGAGTTGCAGGCTCGCTTTGATGAAAAGGCAAACATACAATGGTCAGAAAAACTTCATGAAGAAGGCGTTAAAGTTATTAAAACAATTCCCGGACTTAAGGTTCACTCCAAGCTCTTGTTAATCAGGAGAAAAGAGGAGGGGAAAAATGTTTATTATTCCTATATTTCAACCGGAAACTTCAACGAAAGTACTGCCCGTGTTTATGCCGATGACAGTTTGTTTACCTGCGACGAAAGAACAGGCTTGGAAGTGGCGCAGATGTTTCAGCTGTTCGAAACTCCTTATGCTCCGCCGGAGTTTCGTAATCTGATAGTTTCTCCTTACGAAACGCGTACGCATTTTATCAAGTTGCTCAATGCCGAGATTCGCAACAAGAAAGCCGGCAAAGATGCCTGGGTGATTTTGAAGCTCAATAGTTTGGTTGATGAGCAGTTGGTTGCAAAGCTATATCAGGCAAGCAGTGCAGGAGTGAAGATTCAAATTATCTGCCGTGGAATTTGTGTTTTGATACCGGGTATTTCGGGCAAAAGTGAAAATATTGAGGTGATCAGTATTGTGGATCGTTTTCTGGAACACAGCCGGGTTTATGTGTTTGCCAATGCAGGCCAGCCGTTGTACTATATTTCGTCAGCTGACTGGATGGTCAGAAACCTTGATCATCGTTTTGAAGTTACAACTCCCGTGAAAGATCCTTTGCTTCAGCAGGAAATATTCGATATGCTCCAGATTCAGCTTCGCGACAATTGCAAGGCTAGATTGGTCAATAAAGATGTTGTAAACATCTATAAAACAAAGAAAAAGAATGAATCTTCAATCAGGTCGCAAATAGAGATTTATAATTATTTCCTCACAAAATCTTCACAATAGAGCGAGAATTGGCTTAAAAGTAGAATTTGATTTTTCGGGTTTTATAGTTGATAACAGCCTTGTATTGCTTTAGTAAATCGCCTCCCAAAACACCATCAATCTGTGGCAAGCCAAGGTGCTGATACGAGAGATGCACATGTTTCAGGTCGATGGCAACAGCCTGGTATCCATTGATTGTCAAATTGCCAAACTGCAATTTTTCGATTTCCAAAACCTCAGACGGCATCTCATTGGTTCCCAATCCTGTTGAGAGTTTTTCGTTTGCCTCAAATTGCGGGTTTGTTACAAATTGTCTGATGACGGTATTGTCAAAAACTGTTCTGGAGGCTCCTGTATCAATCAAAAAATTGGCTGGCACTGAATTGATCATACCCTTTAACATCAAGTGAAAACCATCATCTTCTATGCTAACCAATTGCATGGGGATTTCAGTAATACGCATCAGAAGTTTGGTTTGAGGGCATATTTATTGTAAAAATCTTCAATGATTGCCACAGATTCTTCGGCTGTGTCAACTAACTGAAAAATCTCAAGATCATCTTCATGAATATTGCCTGCTGTCAGCATCCGTTCTTTTATCCAGTCAACGAGTCCTTTCCAATATTCCTTGCCCACCATAACGATCGGAAACTTGATGAGTTTTTGGGTCTGAATCAAAGTGATGGCTTCAAAAAGTTCATCCATCGTCCCGAAACCACCTGGCAAAACTATATAGCCCTGCGAATAGCGCATGAACATCACTTTTCGAACGAAGAAATAATCAAATTCCAGAAACTTATCCCGATCGATGAAAGGATTTGGATTTTGCTCGAATGGAAGGTCAATATTTACGCCTACACTTTTTCCGCCTGCAAAATGAGCACCTTTGTTACCTGCTTCCATGATACCAGGCCCACCCCCAGTAATGATTCCAAATCCTTTTTTTGTTAAAAGGTAGGCAATTTCTTCCGTCAGGCGGTAATAATGGTCGTTGGGTTTGGTGCGGGCCGAGCCAAAAATTGCTACACAAGGCCCGATCCGGCCTAGCTTTTCGTAGCCATCCACAAATTCCGACATGATTTTAAAAACCGACCAGGAATCATGGGTTTTAATTTCGTTCCAGTTTTTTGCCTTAAAGGCTTTTCTGATTTTGTTTTCGTCTTGCTGGTTCATATCATACTTTCTTTATCGCTGAAATAACGCATAAATTGCACTCGTTCATAAAGGTCGGGTTTGCTGTATTTTTTCTGGCTGAGTTTGCCTCTGAAATCAGATAGCTTTGTGAAATTGTGCGATTCCATCCAGGTTGTAAGTTCGTGATGCATTACGTCCAGATAGGGCACGCCATGATGATAAAGGGCACTGGCTACCTGCACTGTTGTGGCACCGGCAAGCAATAGTTTGGCCACTGCCATGCCGTCCGAAACACCTGTAGAGGCTGATAAATCGCAGCCAGCGTGTCCGTACATCATAGCAATCCATCGAAGTGGCATAGTGATTTCGCCTGGCTGACTTAACACATTGGCTGAAGTTACTTCAAGTTTTTCCAGATCAAAATCGGGGCTGAAAAACCTGTTGAACAACACCAGACCGTCAATGCCTGAATGCGAGAGCTCACGAATCATATTTCCCAGATTGGAAAAATAATAGCTTATTTTGAGAACGACTGGGATACTGACTTGTTTTTTAACTTGTTTGATGATCTCAAAATAAATCTTTTCATTTTCGGCACTGCTGTTGCTGAGGTTCGACGGCAGCACAAAAACATTGAGTTCCAGCGCATCAGCTCCGGCCTTTTCAATTTCTGAGGTAAAGCTGATCCATTCGTAGGCTGTTCTGCAATTCACAGAAGCAATCACCGGAATTTTCAGCTCCTTTTTGGCCTGTTTGATGAGTTTGGTGTAATTTTCGAGGTTTTCCTGCCGGATACGAACATCCAGGTAATCAAGAAATTCGTCACGTCCGGTCTTGTCAGCTTCCACTTTTAAGGTATGCTCGTATTCGTGTGTGATTTCTTCCTCAAACAACGACTTCAACACCACTGCCCCAGCACCATGCTTTTCGAGGTTTTTGAGTTTGGAAACAGAATCTGTAAATCCTGAGCTAGCAGCAATAATAGGGCTTTTTAAGGCTAGTCCCAGGTAGGTGGTTGACAGGTCAATCATATGTTTCTCGGATTAGTGATGAATAATGGAGCTAAAGTACGGCATCAAACTGAGAACTGCAATTCGACTGCCTGTTTTTTTGCGAAGTCATTTTCAATAAAAAAAACCGCCCAAAATTTTCGGGCGGCTTTCAATTAGTATGTTCTGGTTATTACATTGGTTTAGTCTTCCTGATGTGGTTTGACCAGCTCGATCAATTCCGGAAGATCCATTCCAAGATTTTTGAGGTGTTCAATCTTTGGCACCCCGTTTTTTGTCCAGCCACGACGTTTGTAAACAGCATCCAATAGTTTTTCATATTGTGATTCGCGAAACTCGCGGTGTTTGGCCATTTTCTCTTCTGTTGATTTTCCTTCCGGATCCACGCCAATGATTTCTTTCAACTGTTTGTCGTATCGATCGGCACGACTTTCATACTCCTCAATCGTAACAGGTCCGGCAGCCCGATAGGGTTGTGCATCGAATTTTCTTGTTCCAAAGCCACGGCGCAAATTGAAGATACGCTGGAAATTATAAACACGTTCCGATTGACGTATCATTTCTTCCTTGTCGAAGTCTTTTCCTGTTACGGCTTTGTATATGGTAACGTAATTATCAACATGCTCCGGAACTTTTGCCGGTTCATCGGTTTCGTGATTATTCTCAGGCTCCACATCATTCCAGGGGAGCTTGCACAAGCCAACCAAACCAAACCAGGTTCTGAACATTGGGAAATAGTGCAGGGCTTCTGCTTTATCTTCGAATGTAGGAATTTGGTTGTTTACCATATCCATAAAAATCAACCAGGCTTCATCATGCTGTGGCCCTTTGTTGGTCATGGCATAGCCGCCTTGTTGTGCGAGCGATTCTTTGGAAACATATTGCGAATATTCAAGGCCTTTGTTTTCCATGCCGATATCCTGAATAAATTGCGGATCGCCCCAACCATTGGCAATAAATAGCTCTTTGAGTTTGCGAACACCCATTCCGGCAATTTTTCCAAAACCTTCTCCTCTGGCAAGTTGGTGCAACAATTCCATGGCATCATCTGCATTTCCGAAATTTAGTTTTAATCCGCCAGTGCGTTCTTCATTCAGGATACCATTTTCAAAACATTCCATCACAAAACCCAGAATCGTTCCCCAGGTGATGGTGCAGATGCCATAAGTGTCGCAATAAAAATTGGCTTCGATGGTGAAGTCGGGATTAAAAATTCCGGCAATAGAGCCAAGTGATGAAGTTGTTTCGTACTCCGGGCCATCAACGATTACCTTATCGCCAGCGTAAGGGCCGGTACGAAGCAGGTAATTGTCAACGCCTTTGGCACAGGCCATATTGCAACCAATCCAGCAACCGTCAGGTATTCCCTGCGTGAAGCGGGATTTCCATACCTCACTGTGGATTTTGTAAGCATCAGGGTGGCTGCCAAATTTGAAATTATGAACGGGCAAGAGATCGTAGTCGTTCATGATATTGGTGAGATGTGCAGTTCCTTTGGTACGCATTTCAGCCTGCTTGTCATCCAGTTCACGCATTTCATGGTTAAACCGCTGGCCGCGCTCCATGATGGCTTTTAGATCAACAACATTGTTGAGATTTCCTTTTACACCCGGAATTTTGACTACCAGGGCTTTGATTTTTTTATCTCTGAACACCGTTCCAATTCCTCCACGTCCGGCTTGTTTTAGTCTGACCAGCTTACGTTTGGAATCATAGAAACTGAAATTTAACATCCCTATCAGGGAATGATCAGCGGCTGTTCCGGCCGAAACAACAGCGATATTCTTTTTGTCTTTTTCGTCATCGGCGTACATTTCAGTGAGCACTTCGGCCAAAACATGACTGTCGATCGGTTCTTCCGGAGCTTTGAGTATCTCAATCTGATGATTTACCCCATCAATGAAAATAATGACATCTTCACTGGCTTTGCCTTGCAATTCGATGGCGTCAAAACCTGAAAACTTGAGGAAGGGGCCAAAAAAACCACCGACATTACTGTCCATTACAGAATCAGTTTGCGGGGAGATGGAAACACAGATTGACTTTCCCGTTCCTGAGTATTGCGTGATACCTCCGATGGGACCGGATGAAATAACAATCTCATTCTCAGGGTCGTTCCATTTGGTGTCGGGTTTTGTGGCATCCCACAAATAACGAAGTCCGTAACCACGGCCACCAATAAATTTTTCCTTCACAACTGGGGGCACTGCCTTTTCAGTAATTTGATTTTCACTTAAGTTGATGTGCAAAACCTTGTCAGTGTAGCCTCTCTCCAATGCTGTCCATTTATAAGGCCAGGCTTTAAGCATTTCGTGCTTCGATTTGATAGCTTCTATTTCCATAAGATATGCTTCTTTTTTAGCTGTTATATTTTTAACAAAAATACTAAAATTGAAAGTATGGAGCATGTAAATACTTCAAAATAAACAATATGCAAATTGTTGCAACTCGAGAAAGTGAGATTAAGTGATTGCCATATATGTTATTAGCTGCATATTTAGAATCGTTATAAATTCAGGTGATGGAACGAGCTTTCATTAAAGCTGACTTTTAAATGTATCTGACAGTTTTTTATGCTTTGAGTTTTTGTGCTTGTTGGCGGAAGATGTACTTTTACAAACTTAATATGGCCGTAAGAATAATGACAGAAACTCTGATAAGAAATCATTTATCGCATTTTGAAGTTGCCATTGCCGGTTGTGGTGGCTTGGGCTCAAATGCAGCTGTGGCTCTTGCCAGATCTGGAATTGGCAAGCTGTTTATGGTCGATTTTGATCGCGTAGAGTTGTCAAATCTAAACCGACAATACTTTTTTTATGACCAGATAGGGCAATATAAAGCCCACGCACTTGCCGATAATATCCATAGAATTGATAAATCTATTGGTTTGAGAACCAGCATTGTAAAGTTGGATGAGACTTCAGTAACACAGCTATTTGCAACTGTTGATCTGGTTATTGAAGCTTTTGACCAGGCAGCTGAAAAGCAGATGTTGCTCGAAACCATGTTGGTTAATTTTCCTGAAAAACCTCTTATCATGGGCAATGGGATGGCTGGTTTCGGGAAGTTTGAGTTGATAAAGCAGCAGCAATGGGATAAACAAGTGTATATTTGTGGAGATTTTACAAATGAAATTTCAGAAGACAATCCGCCATTAGCACCCAGAGTTGGAATTGTTGCAAATATGCAGGCAAATCTTGCCCTTGACCTGATATTAAAAATGAGGAAGTAATGCAGATAATTTTAAATAACAGACCAGCGCATTTTGAAGGCGAAAAAATTACAGTTAATGAGCTGATCAAACGTAAGAATTTCACTTTTAAACTACTGGTAACCAAGATAAATGGTAAGTTAGTTCGTGTTGATGAGCGCGATAATGCCTGGATTAGTGAGGGGGATAAGGTGGAAGTGATGCATTTAATTTCGGGCGGCTGATCAAGCATTTGGAAGATGAAATGGCTCAAAAAAATCTTTATCTCCTCCGTGATTTTGCCCGGGATATTCTTGCTGGCATTGTTTCTGAATTATAATTTTGTTTCGGAAGAGGCTGCATCTAAGATTGTGTATCATATTGATTCATTGCAGCCGGTTAAAGTGGGGCTGGTACTGGGAACTTCTAAATACAGCGTTTCGGGTACGATCAACTCCTTTTACAAGAACCGTATTGATGCTGCCTTACAGCTTTATGAGGCTGGCAAAGTGGATTATTTGATCGTGAGCGGCGACAACAGACATGCCTCCTACAACGAGCCTCGCTTTATGATGCAGGATTTAATAGAAGCTGGCGTTCCGGCTGATCGTATTGTGCAAGATTATGCGGGCTTCAGGACTTTTGATTCGATGGTACGAGCCAAAAAAGTTTTTATGCTGGACTCTGTTATCTTGATATCTCAGGTCTTTCATTTGGAAAGGGCTTTGTTTATCGCACAAAGATACAATCTGAAAGCCATTGGGTTTGCGGCGGATTTTCCGGATTCTGAAGCTGCTTTCAAAGTAGTGGTTCGTGAGTATTTTGCCCGCATTCGGATGATGCTTGATCTTTATATCTTAAAAACTGAACCACATTTTTTGGGCGAGGAAATTCCGGTATTACCAAACGATTCGGTTTAAGTGCTGTTTTTCACGATCACCAGACTCGTGTCTTTGTCTGGTATGAGGACGGGATTTTCGGGTATTTGTTTAACGAATTCATTCACAGCTTCCATCAAGGCCGGCCATTTGGGATTATAATCATGCACGATAATTACGCCACCATCTACAAGCCTCTCATAAAAGAAACGCAGACCATCAGCTGTTGGTTTGGCCAAATCAACATCGATGCTAACAAAACAAAAATTGATGCTGGAAGCTTTTGAGCTTTGCTCGGAAAATTTACCAGGATAGAAAAAGATATTTTTCGACTGGCCAAGCTTCATTTTTACTTTTTCGAGTGAGGTATCCGCAAAATGCTGAGGCGTATAGGTGGCTGCTTCGCCTTTTTCATTTATCAGGTCAGCTTCGTCAAAACCAGTAAATGTATCGAACAGATGGATTCTTTTTTCGGGTGCCATCAAATGCAATATTTGGGCTGTATCGCCTTTGTAAACACCGAGCTCTGCCAAATCGCCATCCAGTTTGCAGGCTTGTATTCTTTGCATTTGAAGCCAGAAAAGTATAAACCTTTGTTTGTCGGGATAGCTTTTGAAAATGCGTATCAATTTAGGATCTATAGTTCCATTTTTTTGGCCTGAACACAAGCTTCAGGAAGTTTTCCATGGCCTGATTTAAGATCAAACCAAATTACTACAAACATGCTTGCAAACACCACAAAAACGACCAGGCCAATAATTTCGAGAAACATACAGCTGTTTTGAGATTATGTGATAGGCGAAATTACGTTTTTTTGTTTTGAGTGCCTAAGGCAATGTATCAAACCAAATTTACTTTAATAAAAAAACGCTTGTAAAATATTGCTTACAAGCGTTTTTTGTGACCCCATCGGGATTCGAACCCAAATCGTCAGAACCGGAATCTGAAATTCTATCCATTGAACTATGGGGCCATAGAACCAGCCTGCAAATTTACATTTTTATCGCAATAGTTGAGTTCATTCCTGATTTTAAAAAAATGCCGGATCATGTAATCCGGCATAAGTTTTCAAAGATGTGCTGTTACTCAATAATCAGTTTTTCTCTGAGGCTTTTGCCCTGAGTTTTCACCTGGATGATATAAACACCATTAGGTAAGTAGGAAAAGTCGTAGCTTTTATCTTTTTCAGCTAGTTCAGAAGCAAATAACTGTCTTCCTGAAATATCCATAATTTCAATGCGTTCTGCTTGCATGCCTTCAGACAGTTGTAATCTGAATTGCCCGTTCGTTGGATTAGGCAGGATTTGGATGCTATTGTTATCGGCTGAGTGATTCGCAACAGAAACCGTAGTACCCAATTCAACAGCTGTGATATACAATGGATTGCCGTAAAAGCTGTAGGTTTCAAAAGCAACTCTGATATCTGATTGTCCCGCCCATTCATTCAGGTTAAGCGTGATGCAATCAGCACCCCAATCAACACCGCACCAATCCCAAACATTTATGGGCACAAAGCCTTCAGTCTGTGGATGCGTAGCAATATTACCACTTCCATTTTCAGCATCTGCAAAGATACGCGTCCAGTTATTGCCACAATCATCACTTACATAGATAATCAGTGAGTCGGCATAGGCATCGTGTCTTTTGGCATAGGCATGTTTAAAAGCAAGATTAACCTGATCAAAACCACTGAGATTTAATGGTGGCGTGATCAATCTGTCGCGCTCGCCTATGGCGTAGTAGTTTGTAAAATCTAATACAGCTGCTTTGTCAGTCTCGTTCAATCCACCAACCTGAGTGATTTCCCAGCTTATTTGATTGTCAGGATTCCAGATTTCCCAACCAGCTTCTTCAAAACTTATACTTTGAAAATACTCCTCAAAAGGCAATGTTTCTCCCCCAACAGTGATCATTTCAAATTTCGTATCAGAAGCACTTCCATTAAGGTTTGTTGCCGTGAGCGATACGGAATAGCTCGCGGGAGCATCAAAAACAACAACCGGATTTTGTGAAAAAGCATCGGTACCTTCAACAAAAGTAACAGTTTCAGGCGTGAAGCTCCATTCCCAGCTCCGTGGGAGATAAGTACTGTTATCATTAAAAGCTACGGCAGTTCCTGTACACACTAATTCTTCAGATGCAGTAAAATCAACATCAGGAAGCAGGCTGCTGCTGGTAGAGATATAGGCTGTTTTGGTGATGGTGTTTGATCCAAAATCGTTCGAAGCTGTCAGGCTCACAGCAAAAGTTCCGATCTCATTAAACTGTATCCCTTCTGGATTTTGATCTGCAGATGTGGCAGGTTGGCCAGCCTCAAAAGTCCAGCTCCAGTTTGCAGGAACACCAGCAGTAAGGTCTTTAAAATCAATAATTTCACCAACTGGGATAAGTGTATGTGATGCTTCAAAATCTGCTATCGGCTCGAATGCAACTCTCAGATAAGCCCATTGTGTAGCCCAGCGATCGCCACCTGAGGGAAGATCGGCATATTGTTGTAAAATCCAGAAATCATGTCCGTTTATCGGGTCTAACATGGTGGCCGAATAATCGCCCCAGCGATTGCGTCCTCCGCCAAATGTTTTGTAATAAGGTGCCAAGCCGTCCTTATACTGATAAGAATCTCTGAAAGTGTTGGGTGGGTCAGAATGATACCGAAACGAATAGGCAGCACTGGCATATTGATTTTCCGAAAAGCTACTGTAACCTATTATTGCATCATTAAATTCGTTTACGGCAATTGTTGCAAAAGCATAGGACATCCCACCGTTGGGATCATCAATCCGACCCCACTGCAATATCTCGCCTTCGGGCGTAAGATTCCACCATTGAACCGCTGTTCGTTGTGGGTTATTGGCCGGTAAAAAAACATGATGCGTTGCCCATAACATACCGTTTTTCATAATCACATTCTCCATGCGATGATCCACGGCATTGATGTCCTGTTCCGATCCCATTTGGGGCAAAAAATCACCGCTGCCACCCACCGAGCCCGCCCAGGGATTGGGAACTCCTATGGCACCCAGAAACGAAAACTCTGGTTCTGTAGTTTCTCCGCTTACTTTAAACATTCTGATATACCCATTTCCTCCCTGATCTCCATTAGCCGATGAGATGAGATACACATCTTCTTGTTCGGTGTCGTAGGTTATTGCCGGAACGAGCGTAAAGCCCTGATTGGTCGTAAAACGTGTGAAGTCAGGAGTTTCTTCACCGGCATACATGGCCATTTTGTCAAAAACATAAACGGTACTGTAAAATCCATCGCCAAACATATTGCCCGAAACAACGATCCATTTGCTGTTGAATCCCATACTTGGGTAATCAAACCATACCTGATTAGCTGGATCGGCAATGTAGGAATAAAGATACCACTCTCCTGATGGATCGCTATTGGCCGAAACTCCCATATAAATACGGGATTCGCCGGGTGTGCTGCCCGAACAAGTAACAAAAATCCATCTGTCTTCTTCAAAATCGTACAGGATTTTTGGGTCAAAGGTGCTTCCGCCGGGCAACTCAGTCCAAAACATGCCTAATGAAACGGTTCCCAAATTATTACCAACTCTGTCCTGAATCCTAACCTGAGTGTTGAGGGTTACCATTAGATGATCGGGTCCGGGGGCTCCGTTCACATCCGGAGGAATGGAATTTCCGGAATCATCCAAGCCCAGAAAACTAGTGTCAGGTTGTGGTGAAACCTCGCGTAAAACCGGATTTTGCAACAGTTGATCGCCAACATGAATAATTTCATCCTGCTTGATTTCATAAAGCGGGAGTTCGCGATGAGGATTGGGTTTTTTGAACATATTGTATTCAATATCGCCAAATTTAGCAGCATTGTTTTTGATGGTTGCAAATGAGGTTTTAACATGTGCCTCTGCTTTGCTTTTCAGCACATCTGGCTGGGCATAAAGCGCGACACTAATCAGAAATAGTAAAGTTATAGTTAAGATACTTTTTTTCATAGGCTATGTGTTGGAATGTAGGAAGTGAGTTTGCAAACTTATCTAAATATTATGATTTTCTTGTGTTCTGTATGATTATCAGAAGTCAGGGTGATCAGATATGAACCTGATGGAATTTCTTGGATGTCAATAATATTACTTGAATGAGAAATGCTTTTTTCCATTAATAGTTTTCCACTGAGGTCTGACAGGGATAGTTGCATTTTAGTGACATCAGATGGCAGACTGATCACAAAATAGTCATTTGCAGGATTGGGATACACCTTGAAGAGCTTGTTGTCCTGCTGTTGGGATAGTGCTGTAAAATTTGTGATTACCAGATTTTTAATGTATAAGTTGTTGCCGTAATTGTTATAGGTTTCGAGGCGTATCATCAGATTCGACTGTCCGGCCCAGGCAGTGAGATCGATCAGTGGGCAATCAGCACCATAGCCTTGTCCGCACCAGTCGTCACCCGAAGTCGGTTCAAAGAAAGTAGTAGTAGTTTCAGCAGTTTCAAAGCTGCCATTTCCATCAGGGCCATTGGCATAAACGCGTGACCAGCTTTCGCCGCAATCGGAACTCAGGCTTATGATGAGTGAATCCTTTTGCATATAACGCATGGCATAGGCATAATCAAATTTCAGGTAAGCATTTTCAAAATCTCTAAGGTTGATTACAGGGCTTATCAGATAATCGCGTGCTCCCATGCTGGTGTAATTGAAGAAGTTCATCCAGATGGTGTGCGATTCGTCAATTTGTATTAGTTCCCAGCCTCTGCCTTCGTCAGGATTTACTCTTGTCCAGCCGGTTTCGTTGAAATCACTTGCATCAAAATCGGCCTCATAGGGTATGGCCAGGCCACCTGTCTGGATAAAGTCAGCAAAAGTTGCTTCGTTTGTTCCCGTGGCATTTGCTGTTATCAGGGTCACAGAGTAGTCGGCATCTTCATTAAACTGAACCACTGGATTTTGAGAATTTTCGTCAGTGCCATCAACAAAAGTAACCGAGCTTGGTTGGAAAGACCATTGCCAGCTGTCAGGACAGTTTTCTGATTGATCTGTAAAATGCACCACCATACCCGTACACCCTGAAGTTTGGTCAGCTTCGAAAGCGATTTCAGGGGCAGCAGCAGCCGTTACGGTGATATAATCAGTTTTTTGGTGTGTATCATTTCCCAAAGGATTTGTAACAGTAAGAGTGACCGAATATACACCTTCTTGATCGTAGCGGATTCCTTGCGGATGCTGATCTGTCGAACTTGCTGGTGTTGCACCATCAAAGGCCCATTCCCATTCAAAAGGTGTTCCGGTTGTAAGATCAGTAAAGTTAATGGAGCAGCCAGCTGCCACATTTGTAGACGTGGCTTCAAAGTCAGCAACAAGTGTGCCAATAAAAGGTGGAGTGCTCCACAATCCGCGGCCATAGGTAGCTGCCCTAAGCCGGTCATTGGAGATATTTTCAGGGTCGTAATAAAACTCAAGCTCTGTTACTTTGGCACTGGCCGGCATCCCATTTCCAAATTCAATCCATTCTCCCAGCCCGGCATCTTTGTAAAACACTCCTACATTTGTTCCAATATAGATGGCATCCTGTGCATTTTTATACAGAGCGATTGTATTAATCTGATTGCCACTTAAATTAGCTGTTATTTCTGTCCAGCTGGCTCCTCTGTCATCCGATCTATAAATACGTGTTTGTTGAGCGATATACACCACATTTTCGTCTAAATAACTTGTTTCCAAAGCCGTGATAGTATTTGGCAAAGGCAGATTGGCAGTTCGGCTGGTCCAGTTCACTTCGTTATCTTTGGCATTTTCGGTGTACCATAATTTATTACCACTCGCAACATACAATATGGAAGTGTTTGCCCGCGATTGAGCCATCACATTCATATCGCTATTGTTCATACTGCTAATTTTTTTCCATTGTACAGTACTGGTGCTTCCGGATTTGATATTGGTGCTTCGCCAAATATTCTTATACCCCACAAACATGATGTTTCCATCTTCATGATCAATCAGGAATGGGGTAACCCAGCCGCCACTTTCGGTGATTCCATTCACCCCTTCACCGGCAATCTGTCCCTGGTTGTTATGGTTGTATATTCGGTCGATAGAGCCATAATAAATAGTAGAATAGGCATAGCGGTCGTCGTTCGGATCGAAGGCACATTCCATACCATCGCCACCACCTACGTTTATCCAGTTATGGGTTCCACCTACATAGGTTGATGAGCCATTATCCTGATATCCGTTAATAACAAAATCAGGATTTGTCTGACTAACACCCAGCTTGTAGGTCTGACTGATCACAAGTCCGTTTGTTATTTCTTCCCAGCTATTTCCCTGGTCATCGGTCCAATAAATTCCGCCATCATTACCAACAAATAGTTTCCCGTTCGCAGTGTTGTATTCGAGAATATGCAGATCGGCATGAACTGATTCCACACCGCAGCCGCCATACCAATGCGAGCTGATTGTCCAGGTTGAACCTCCATCCACTGATTTAAAACTGTTTACCCCACCAGCGATTATCACATTTTCATCATAGGGGTCAACCGCAATATCCAGATCGTACCAGGCTTGTCCGCCACTTCCGCCATTGCAGTCCCAGCTCATGATATTTGGATAGTTTGATCGCATCACAAAGCTCTGGCCACTGTCGTCGGAACGGTAAATACCTTTGAAGGAATCGGAATTTGTTTGCAGAAAATACACCACATCGGGGTTTGCATCCGATACTCCTATCACACCCCGGGCAGCCCCCGAAAGGCCGTTATTCACCTGCGAAAAGCTGCTGCCACCATCTTCGGAACGATAAAAACTACCTCCTGTGGCTGCATAAATGATTTGCGGGTCAGCAGGTTTAAAAACGATTTCTTTGAAGTTTCCGGATTGCACCTGATTCCAGTTTAAGCCTGAATCGTCCGAAACAAAAATGCCATTACTTGTAGCAGCAAATATTGTTTCCGGATAATCGGGATGCTGGATCATACGGCCTACAGTGGCATTGTCCATGCCGTTGTTGCTCACTTCCCAGGTAATGCCACCGTCTTCGCTGCGCCAAACGCCTAATCCCGGTGCATCACCTGCATCGCGGTCGCCGGTACCTATCAGGATTAAGTCAGGATTGGAATAATCCACGATGATAGCTGATACTCCAAGTGTTGGCAGATGATCTGTTAGCACTTCCCAATTGGCACCATGATCGGTGGTTTGCCATAGCCCGCCTGCCGGAGCTCCAATATAAAAGTGATTCTCGTCTGTTGGATGAAAAGCCAGCGCATTGATACGGCCAAGTCCACGATAGCCATTGTATCCCGAGGGGACATCAAAAGGGCCGAGTGCTTCCCAATCGCCTCCTGTGGTCAGATTTTTTCTGGTATTTCTAAATTGTTGCAGGGCTTTCAGATCTTGATCTGGTGCCGGCCTACTGCCATCAGGGTTTACCATTTGGCGCATCATATATTCCCAGCGTTTGAAAGGTTTGAATCCACTGCCTTTGGTGATTTCACGATTTTCCCAATAGGTGTTAAATGCCCTTACAGTGGCATTGAAATTGGCGTTTTGGTCCTGCATCATCTCAACCCAATAAGGATAATTGGCAGTGTCGGCCTGGTTTTGTGCCTGTGAATTTATCGGAGCAAATGCAATTATGCAAAACATTGCAATTGCTGACAAAAAGAAACTTCTCATGAAAAAAATTTTAAGCGGTTTGAAAAATTTAGAAATACTGGCACGAAAATACGCTTTACGGAAAAATTAACATTAATAAACTGTAAGAAAACTTATTAAAAAGGCATATTTTTCTATAAAACCTAAACTTTGTTAAGGTTTACCGCAAATTAATTTCAGAAATTGTGGAATAGGTTGACCGAACAACAATTAAAATTCTGAAGTGAAGTGGAATTTAATATCCGGATATTTTTCCATTGAAGTTTGCAAAGCATAAGGCGAGTCGGCCAAAAAAACATCACGTCCTTCTTTGTCGAAAGCCAGGAAAGAGGCTTTGCGGGCTTTAAAATCGTTGAGCATGGCTTTGTTTTCACTAGTTATCCAGGCTGTTTTGTAGAGTGTGATAGGTTCGTACCTGCAGGAGGCTCCATATTCGTGAAGCAATCTGTATTGTATCACTTCAAACTGCAGTGCACCAACCGTTCCGATGATTTTGCGTCCGGTTGCTTTTCCGGTGAAAAGTTGGGCCACACCCTCGTCCATCAGCTGATCAAGACCTTTGGCCAGCTGTTTCGATTTCATGGGATCAGCGTTTTCAACATACCGAAATAGCTCGGGCGAAAAACTTGGAATGCCTTTATAATGAAGCAGCTCTCCTTCGGTTAAGGTGTCGCCGATTTTAAAATTTCCGCTATCGTACAACCCGACAATATCACCCGGAAAGGCTTCATCTACAATGGATTTCTTTTGAGCCATGAAAGCTGTTGGATTTGAGAATTTTAAGCTTCGGCCAAGCCTTACATGATGATAGGGTTTGTTACGCTCAAAACGCCCCGAAACAATCCGTACAAAAGCAATCCTGTCTCTGTGGTTAGGGTCCATATTGGCGTGAATCTTAAACACAAAACCTGAAAAATTTTCTTCTTCGGGGAGTATTTTTCTTTCTTCGGCTTGGCGGCCGATTGGGGTAGGGGCGATGCGTATAAAACAATCCAACAGTTCTTTAACACCAAAATTGTTGAGTGCACTTCCAAAAAACACCGGACAAATTGTTCCATCAAGGTATTGTTGGCGGTCGAACGCTGGATAAACACCTTTAATCAGATCAAGCTCTTCACGTAGCATCTGCGCATCTTCGTCCAGGTAATCATCCAACTCAGGATCATGGAGGTTGCTGATGGAGATGCCTTCTTCAATACGTTGTTTCCCAGGCTCGAAAAGATAGAGGCTTTCGTCAAAAATATTGTAAACACCCTTAAATTCAGGTCCCATATTGATCGGCCAGCTCAATGGTGTGATTTTGAGATCGAGTTTTTGCTCAACTTCATCAAGTAATTCAAAACCATCTTTCCCGGGCCTGTCGAGTTTATTGATAAAAACAATGATAGGGGTTTTGCGCATCCGGCAAACTTTTACAAGCTTTTCAGTTTGAGGCTCAACACCTTTGGCTACATCAATCACAACAATCACGCTATCCACTGCGGTTAAGGTTCTGAAGGTGTCTTCGGCAAAATCCTGGTGACCAGGAGTATCAAGAATGTTGATGTTGAGGTTGCTGTACTCAAATCCCATTACGGATGTAGCCACAGAAATACCACGCTGACGCTCAATCTCCATCCAGTCGGAGGTAGCAGTTTTTTTGATTTTGTTTGATTTTACGGCTCCGGCCACCTGTATAGCTCCTCCGTAAAGCAAAAGTTTTTCGGTTAAAGTAGTTTTACCGGCATCGGGATGGCTGATGATGGCGAAAGTTCTTCTTCGATTGATTTCTTTGGTGAGTTTTTGATTACCCATGAAGGAATATTGATATAAAACGTTATATTACTGATCATTATAAAGCAGAACAGGCGAACTGTTTTGAGTTTGCAAAAGTAAAAGATTTTCTGAGGGAGAAGTGTTTGTTGGTTTAATTTCACTGGAAGTTAAATTCAATCGTCAAATATTTTATACTAAATTTTATTATTGTGATCATTCTTCTTATTTTCGGCAGCTAAAACTGCAATTTTCGTAAGTTAAACCAAACGATTATGAGTAAAACCTATCAAAAAAGTAGCAGAATTGGTCGGCCTGTTCTGATGATTATTGTGTTTTCGGTCTTGTTATTCGTTGGCTGCAAACATCAGCCTACTACAGATATCCCCTTGATTGAATTGCCCGTGTCAACAGTTGAATTGAAGGATATACCAATCTATCAATCTTTTGTGGGGCAAACTTATGGTGCAAAAGACGTTGACATCATAGCACGCGTTGATGGTGTGCTCGAAGGTTTGTATTTTAAGGAAGGCAGCCGGGTTAAGGCGGGTCAGTTGTTGTATAAGATTGATCAGCAGCCTTTGCTGGCCAGGGAAGCCTCGTATATGAGTTTGCTTGCCCAGGCAAAAACAATGTTGGTAAAGGCTGAGAGTGATCTGAACAGGATAAGACCATTGGCAGAAACCAATGCAGTAAGTCAGCGCGAACTGGATGCTGCAGTGGCTCAGTATGATGCAGCCAAATCGAATGTGGAAGCTGCTGAGGCAAACCTGCGTGCCTCCCGGTTGGAATTGGGCTATACACTTATAAAAGCTCCTATTGATGGCATTATCGGAATTTCGAATGCAACCACAGGCGAGTACGTGGGCAGAGCTCCCAATGCCGTTATCCTGAATACGGTATCAAAAACAGATACCATAAAAGTGAAGTTTTACCTCAACGAGAATGAATACATTCAATTAGTCACCGGACAGGAAAATGAAGCCTACAATAAAAAGTTTATTGAAGAAGGTGTACGGCTATATCTGGCCGATAACTCACTTTTCCCTCATCGGGGAAGGATTGAGATCATGGATCGCGGCCTCGATCCCAATACAGGCTCAATCCTTTTGCAGGCAGCCTTTCCAAATCCTGATGGAATCATACGCCCCGGACAGTTTGCCCGTATTGAATTACTCCGCGACTACATCGAACAGGGAATCACAATACCTAAACGATCGGTTCGCGAAATGCAGACCATGCATCAGGTTTATGTACTCGACAGCAACAATATGGTAACAAACAGAATGCTCGAAGTAAGTCATTCCTATGGGCAGCAACTGATTGTGAAGAGCGGGCTTAGTGCAGGAGAAAGATATATTGCTGAAGGATTTGAGAAAGTGATGCCGGGTATGCCGATCAAGCCTCAACTTACTCAGGACGAAGTTGAAAAAATAAAATAATCAGCCATGAATAATATTTTTGTCAAGAGGCCGATTGTGGCTATTGTTATCGCCATTGTGATGACTTTAGCAGGAGTGATTTCACTTGTTCAGCTTCCTATTGAACAGTATCCTCAGCTGGCACCTCCGCTTGTTCAGGTGAGTAGTTATTATACGGGAGCCAATGCTTCAAATGTTGAACAATCTGTTGCTACTCCCTTAGAGCAAAAAATTAATGGGGTTGACAATTCCCTTTACATTCAGTCAGTAAACACCAACTCAGGAAGTATGAGTCTTAGGGTAACTTTTGATCCCGGCTCCGATCCTGATATGTCGAGTGTGTTGGTGCAAAACAGGGTTTCAGCAGCATCGGCCCAGCTGCCGTCCGAAGTGAACAGGACAGGTGTTACGGTCGAAAAATCCTTCACCTTTCCGATGTTGATTGTTTCTGTGGTATCACCAGATAATACCTTTGACAGGGAGTTTATTGGCAATTATGCCCGGCTGAATATCAGCGATGAGCTATCACGCATTTCCGGGATAGGAAAGGTTGATGTGGTTGGGGTGAGCGATTATGCCATGCGTCTTTGGGTGAAACCCGAGCGAATGGCCAACCTGAACATTACTGTTGCGGATATTACCAACGCCTTGCAGGAACAAAATGTAATTGTTCCGGGAGGTAAGCTGGGTGGCGAGCCGGCTCCGGAAGGTACTGATTTCACTTACTCTGTCACCTTAAAAGACAGGATGCAAACTGCTGAGGAATTTGAAAACGTAGTGATCAGAATTGCAGAAAGTGGTGCCGAAATAAAAATCAAGGATGTTGCTGATGTCGCTCTAGGTTCAGAGAATTATGAAGCCTTTACCAGGGTGAACGGTTCGGATTGTGCCATCCTTTTCATCTATCAGGCTCCGGGATCAAATGCCATGAATGTGTCAGCTGAGGTAAAAGCAACACTCGAGCGTTTGAAGGCTGATTTTCCGGATGATCTGGATTATGAGATTTCACTTGATACTACCGTTCCTATTAAAGCCGGAATGGATGAGATCATCGAAACGCTGCTGATAGCATTGATTTTGGTGGTGTTGGTTGTTTTTATTTTTTTACAGGACTGGCGTGCCACGCTTATACCTGTATTGGCCATTCCGGTTTCGTTGCTGAGTGCTTTTATACTTTTTCCTTTATTGGGTTTTTCCATAAACTCGCTTTCCTTACTCGGATTGGTGCTTGCCATTGGAATTGTGGTTGACGATGCCATTGTTGTGGTAGAAGCTGTGATGGTAAATATCGAAAAAGGATTGAGTGCCCGTGAAGCTACGCTTGTAGCGATGAAGGAGGTGACCGGGCCTGTTATTGGGACAACCTTTGTGTTGATAGCAGTGTTTATTCCGGTTTCTTTTATCAGCGGCATTACAGGAAAACTTTATCAGCAATTTGCAATTACCATAGCGGTTTCGGTTTTGTTTTCATCGGTGAATGCACTCACCCTGAGCCCTGCCCTCAGCAGCCTGATTCTTCGTGAAAAGAAAACCGGCAAAGGATTGATGGGTAAGTTTTTTAAATCATTCGACAAGGGGTTGGAAAAATCCGGACGAAAATATTTAAGCGTTACCAATATTGTTAGCCGGAAGTTGGTCAGAAGTATTGTATTCATTGGGATTATAAGTTTGCTGGCTGTGTTTTTAGGCTTTAGGGTGCCGGGTGGTTTTATGCCCGATGAAGACCAGGGGTATTTTATCATGAACGTACAGCTGCCGGGAGCCTCTTCGCTGTCGAGGACGCTTGAAGCTGTTAAGCAGGTTGAGGCAGTTTTGGCTCAGGAAGAGAGTATTGAGTATTACACTTCTATCCCGGGTTATAATTTGCTTTCAGGGGGGATGTCAACGAGTACGGGATCGCTTTTTGTGACGATGAAAGATTGGTCAGAAAGAGATGAAAAAGTAAGTGACATCGTAAACCGCTTGAATTATATGTTATATCTGATGGTGAAGCCGGCTAATGTGATGGCTTTCGGGCCGCCTCCGATTCAGGGATTGGGAAATGGTTCCGGTTTTAGTATTATGATTCAGGACAAAGGTGGAAACAGCATCGATTATTTGACTGCCAACACCATGGAGTTTATCAGGAAAGCGAATGAACGACCTGAGATTTCCCATGCTTTTACAACTTTCAGAAATGATGTCCCTCAGCGTTTTATCTCTGTAAACCGCGAAAAAGCCATGAAAGCCGGCGTTTCACTTAGCGAGTTGCATCTTACAATTGGTGCCATGTTAGGCGGGATGTATGTGAACGATTTTAACCGTTTTGGTCGATTGTATCGAATTTATCTTCAGGCCGAACCTGCTTACCGGCAAAATGCAGAACAGCTCAATAGTTTTTTTGTTAGAAACAGAAACTTCGAAATGATACCGCTTTCGGCTTTCGTAGAGGTAGAAAATAGCATTGGACCTGAATTTACAACACGTTTTAACCTTTTCAGGGCTATCGAAGTATCGGGCATACCTGCACAGGGCTACACTTCTTCTGAGGCCAGGCAGGCACTAAAAGAGGTTGCAGCTACCTTGCCGGCCGATATGGGCTATGCCTGGAATGCCATGTCGTATCAGGAGGAGGAAGCTTCGGGACAAACTGCCGTGATTTTTGCCTTTTCAATCTTATTGGTATTTCTTATCCTGGCAGCATTGTACGAAAGTTGGTCGCTGCCATTCAGCGTATTGTTGGGTACACCTTTTGCAATTTTCGGAGCCTTTTTATTTTTATGGCTGTTCAGGTTTTTTAGCCTGAGTTATGAGAATAATATTTTTGCACAGATTTCATTGGTAATGCTAATTGCCATGGCAGCAAAAAATGCCATTCTGATTGTGGAATATGCCAAGGTAAAATTTGAAGAAGGCAGTAATTTATTCGATTCTGCAATGGAAGCCGCCAAGTTGAGGTTCCGGCCTATTTTAATGACTGTTTTTTCATTCATCCTCGGAATCCTGCCTCTTTTAGTGGCAACAGGTGCAGGATCAGAAGCACGTAAAGTAATGGGAATGACGTTGTTTGGGGGCATCTTGCTAGCTACGGTGATCGGTGTTGTGATGTATCCGATGTTATTTATTTTGGTTGGTAAAATTGCCGGGTATGAGAAAAAAAGAAATGTAAAATCAAAAGTCATCACTCATGAATAAGCGGAATATAGTTAGCCTGCTACTGCTGATGTTTTTGTTAAGTGGTTGTTTAGTTGGGCCTAAATACATTGAAACAATGCCCGACCTTCCAGAAAAGTTCAGCTTTGGAAGTGATGTGGATAGCATCACCAATGATGAATGGTGGGAGTCGTTTACCAATCCTGTTTTGGACAGTGTGATTGCCAATGCTTTAAGAAATAATTATGAGGTATCGATGGCATTGAGCAGGCTCGAGCAGGCTTCACTTGCTCTTGGAATGGCCAAGGCAGATTTATTGCCTGGCTTTGATGTGCAAGCCTCCTATTCGCGTGGCGACTTTACCGGAAGCAGCCAGTTGCCTGCTCCTGTAAATAATGTTTTTGCTGCAGGCCTGATGAATTGGGAGCTTAACCTGTGGGGCAAATACAGGCACGCACGAAATGCGGCTAATGCACAGTTTTTAGCTTCCGATCTGGCACTATATGCTACCCGTTTGGCAGTGGAAAGCCAGGCCGCCGGTTTATATTTTCAATTATTGGATTATCGGGAAAGACTTACAATTGTTGAAAGCACCTATACATCGCGTAAAGCCTCGGCTGAGGTTATGCAACAAAGGTTTCAGAAAGGTGTTGTGGCCGAGATTGAATACAAGCAGGCAGTGTATCAGGAAGCTGATGCAGCTGCAAGTATTCCTTTGTACAAACAACTTATCAAGGCTACTGAAAATGCGCTGGGATTGCTTTCGGGTAGTGCCCGCTATGAGATGGATTGGATTGAGGGTAAGTTAAGCGAACAAAAGCTTCCCGAAAACCTGCCCGACTATTTGCCGGCCGATTTGCTTCAGCGTCGTCCGGATATTTTGATGGCACAGCAGCAACTCATTGCACAATATGCTGCTGCCGGCATTGCGCAAAGTCTTAGGTTCCCGGCTATAAGCCTTACAATGACGGGTGGTGTGGCAAGTACTGAACTTAATGATCTTTTCAAAGGCAATCCAGCCTGGTCAATAGGAGCAAATCTATTTGGCCCGGTGTTTCACTTTGGTAAATTAAAACGGAAAGCCGGGCTTGAAAAGAAAAAAATAGAGGAGATGCAGGCCAATTACGAGCAAATCGTGATACAGGCATTTTTTGAGGTAAAAGATGTGTTGGATGAAATAGAAAGTCTGCGCAACCAACTGTTGCATCGCCAAATACAACTTGATGCTGCACGCAAAACAGACGAGCTTGCCCGCGAAAGATATAACGGTGGAATGACAAGTTACCTGGAGTTGCTTGATGCAGAGCGGGTTCTGTTTGCAACTGAACTTTCCATTGTTCAGAATAAACAAAACCTGCTTAATGCGTACGTAAAGCTTTTTAAAGCACTTGGAGGAGCCTGGTAAAGTGAGTTTCAAACATCATAAAATTCTTGCTCATCACATCCGGAGACAAATTAAGAAGCGGAGGTTTGTCCTTTTGTTGATTGCAAGTTTGCTGGTGCTTTTTATTCCCGGTTTTCTGAACGATTCAGCTTTCAGTGAGTTGTTTTTCTTTTTGTGCCTGAGTTTTCTTTTTGTTCAGAGCATGATCGTGGCAACGCAAAGTGGCACTAAAAATAAATTTTTCAGGTATTTAACTGTTGTATTGCTGATTGTGGTTACCTGGCTCGAGCCTGCCGGAATTAGTATTCATCTGTTGAAGGAACTGAGGTTGGTGGCCATGATTCTCTTTTTTGGTTTTGTGATTTTTTCGCTGGCAAAATACCTGGCCGGAGCTGCCTTTGTTCGTGCCAATGTTTTGCTGGCTGCGGTCAATATTTATCTTTTGATGGGAATTGTGGGTGGTTATTTGGTGCAGCTGTTTTTTGTTATCGATGCCAACACACTTCATTTCCCGGCATATATCAATCAACCCGATTTTACGGATTTTGTTTATTATAGCTTTATTAGCATGGCAACAGTTGGTTTTGGTGATATTGTGCCCGGAAATAGCCAGGGACAAACATTATCCTATCTGATTGCAATCAGTGGTCAGTTGTATGTTGCCATCATCATTGCAATAATCGTAGGGAAATTTGCCAATAGGCCGGGGTCTGATCAGAAATGAAAAAGATAGACTTGTACTATATTGATTAACAAATAATTAATTTTGTTATGTCAGTTTCAAAACTTGTAATTGCACTGTTGTCGATTGTTAGTATCATTTTGCTCACAATCTCATTTTTTTTGCCGGTGGACTCTGAGCTGTACAAATTGCTTAATTACTATGATTATGCCTTATGCGCTTTTTTCCTCTATGATTTTTTTGCTGAACTCAAACGATCAGAGAATCGCTGGAAGTATTTCAGAACCTATGGCTGGATCGACTTGCTTTCGTCGGTTCCTGTTGTTCAGGAGCTAAGGTTTGCCCGTTTGTTGCGCATTTTTCGTGTTCTCCGAATCTTTCGAACCTATTCAATTCTGGTTAATTTTCTACGATCCAAGAAGAAGGAGTCATTTTATGGTTTCTCGGTGATGTTGGTGGTGCTCATTATCATCTTATCATCCTTCATGGTTTTGCTGGTCGAAAGACATGTTGGCAATATCAAAACAGCTGAAGATACCCTTTGGTGGAGTTTAATCACAGTAACTACGGTGGGTTATGGTGATTTATATCCAACCACAGGTTTAGGACGTATATTTGCAAGCTTACTGATTGTAACCGGAATTTACGGTTTTGGTGCTGTGATTTCTTATTTGGGAGATCGTTTAAAAAAATGGTAGTGCCTTTGTTTGTGTAAGTTTTGTTATTTTTAAACCCTCAACTTACCAGTCCATGAAAAAGAAGTGTTTGTATTGCGGTGAAGAACTAATCGGCAGAGCCGACAAGAAGTTTTGCAACGATTCGTGCCGAAACAACTACCATCATCAACAGAATAGCGATCAGATTAATTTAATCCGAAACATCAATAACATCTTAAAGCGCAACAGGGCTATTTTAAAAGGATTCAATCCCAATGGGAAAACTACTGTGCGAAAAGCATTGCTCGATTCGCAGGGATTTAATTATAAATATTTTACCAGTACTTACACCACCAAGGAAGGCAGGATTTATTACTTTGTTTATGATCAGGGATATTTGCCACTCGAAAATGACCTTTATATGCTGGTCGAAAACAGGGGCATTTAATATTCTATTTTAATTTTCAGCCCATCCCACGCCAGTTGCATACCCGGCGGAAGTTCTGTATTTACATCGGCAGCTTTGCCCATCAAATGGCTGATGTGTGTGAACCAACATTGTTTCACGCCAATTTTTTGTGCCATTGCAACGGCCTCACTTAACGAAAAATGTGAGATGTGTTTTTCTTTGCGAACCGCATCAATAACCAACAATTCAATGCCTTGCAGTGTTTCTAGTCCTGGCTCGGGAATATAGTTGGCATCTGTGATATAGGCAAAATTCCCAATTCTGAAAGCATAAACAGGCATATAACGATGCATTACCCGGATCGGAGTGATGTGTAAATCATTGATCTTCAAAAGAATTTCATCCAGATCAATCAAATCAAATGACGGAACACCCGGGTATTTTTTGTCAGCAAAGGCGTATGAAAATTCTGTTTTTATCACTTTCTGATCTGCGGGCGAAGCATAAATGGGCATGGCTTTTTTTTGCAGGAAATTGAAAGAGCGCACATCATCCATGCCGGCAATATGATCTTTGTGGCAATGGGTGATCAAAACGGCATCAAGTTTTCTCACTTTTTCGCGCAACATTTGCTGTCTGAAATCCGGTCCGGTATCTACAACGATGGTGGCTTCGGCCGACTCAATCAGGATTGACGAACGCAGGCGTTTGTCATAGTTATCAGTAGATTTACAGGTATCGCACTCGCATCCAATCACCGGAACTCCCTGTGAAGTGCCACTTCCGAGTATCGTTACTGTTGCAGTTTTCATCCCTGCAAATTAACGAATTTCTTGGGGTTTTTAGGGTTAGTGAATCTAAAATTTCATATTAAATCACCATTGCTGAAAGCACGATAAAAAACGCTGGTTTAATCTGGAATTCAGTCTGAATAATTAGTGAAAAAGCGTACTTTTACAGCCTAAAAATTTTGTTGCCAGGTGAATCAAATCAAAGCATTTTTTATCAGGAAAGCTGTTGACAAGCAATTGAAGAGTGAAAGAAATGCCCAACTACCTTCCTTAAATTCGGTAAAGAATCTGGTTGTGCTGATTGATCAAAAGCAACTTCCAAAATTGGATAATTTGCGGAACTTTTTGAATCAAAAATTCCCGGGTGCAGGAAGTATTTTTTTGGTTGCTTTGTCAAAGCCCACAGAAAATAATTTCTCAGATGGAAAAGTAAGGTTGATTGGAGAGAGGGATTTTTCTATTTTTGGGAAGTTGAAAAATGAAACACTGAAAGCCCTTCTCACCCAAAAGGCTGAACTTTTATTGGATCTTTCAATCGATTCAAGCTTGCTTGGGAATTATTTGCTTGCCAGCAAGAATGCAGGTTTTAAGGTTGGATTCAGATCTGATTCGGAAGTTCATGTTGATCTTATGCTAAAAATGCCTCATACGGCTGACGAACAAGAGTTTTTGAGTGTTTTTTGGAACTATTATTTAAAATTAAATGGCGAAAATAATGACTGATCATCTTTTCAGCGGAACTGGTGTTGCACTGGTTACTCCCTTTGATGCAAATGGAAATGTTGATGTGGCGTCTCTAAATAAATTGGTAAGACATACCCTGGATAATGGCGTTGATTTTTTGGTTGCTCTTGGCACAACAAGCGAAGCACCCACGCTAAATAATGCTGAGAAGGAGCTGGTTGTTAACACAATTCTGGATGCTGCTTCATCCAGGTGTAAAGTGATGCTTGGCATGGGTGGTAACAATACGAAAGCTATTGTTGATCAGTTGGATAAAGGAGTCCCCGATGGTATTTCGGGTATTTTAAGCGTTGTGCCTTATTACAATAAACCGCAGCAAAATGGAATAACCGAGCATTTCAAAGCCATTGCTGATAAAAGTCCTGTGCCTGTAATTTTATATAATGTCCCTGGCCGCACAGCAGCCAATATGACTGCTCAAACCTGTCTCGAACTGGCACAGCATCCAAATATTATTGGTGTAAAGGAAGCCTCAGGCGATTTGCAGCAAATTATGACAATCATTCAGCACAAACCCGATGATTTTGCAGTGCTTTCAGGTGATGATGCGCTTACATTTCCAATGATTGCCCTGGGGGCTGTAGGCGTGATTTCGGTGGCGGCAAATGCTTTTTGTAAGGAGTTTTCAACAATGGTCAATCTCGCACTCGAAGATAGGATGAAGGAGGCTTCGCGATTGCATTATCAAATGCTGAACCGGATGAATTTGCTTTTTGCAGAAGGAAATCCTGCAGGCATAAAAGCTTTACTCGAAATTATGGGCATATGTGGAAGCACGACCAGATTACCACTTCTGGAAGCCTCTAATCAGCTGAAAGCCAAATTAAAAGAAGAGTTTATTTCAAACCAAAACTAAACCAAATTTTTCACCTAAATGAAATCGTTTAACAAAATGTGGGTATTGCTGGCGCTCATAAGCCTGCCTGTGATCGTACTGAGTCAGTCGTATAATCTGGAAGAGCTTTATGAAGATCGCCCCGAAGTTTATTTTAGACTTGCTATAACTGATCCTTCAGTGGTTATGAAGTTGAGCAAGTTGATCTCTATCGATGAAGTCAACGAGGATGGGATAGCTGCTTATGCTAACACAGCTCAATTTGCGCAACTCAGAAGCATGGGTTATGAACCAGAGTTGTTGCTGCCACCTTCTTTACTCGAAACCGTTGCCATGACGGATTTGCAAAGCGATCGTTCGGCATTCGAATGGGACGCTTATCCTACATATGAGGCTTATGTGCAGCTGATGCAGGATTTTGAGAATGACTATCCTGAACATTGTGAGGTGTTTAACTTCGGAACCTTAAACAGTGGGCGTGAACTTTTGATGGCAAGAATCAACAACGGAGATGCTTCCGGGAAACCCAAATTCCTCTACACCTCAAGTATGCATGGCGATGAAACCACAGGTTATGTGTTGATGTTGAGACTGATAGATTATCTCTTGAGTAAGTATGGTACTGACCCAAGAGTGACATCTTTAGTGGATAATGTTGACATCTTCATCAATCCCCTGGCAAATCCGGATGGCACATATTATTCAGGAAATCATACCGTAAACGGTTCTATCAGGGGCAATGCTAATGGGATTGATTTAAACCGCAATTATTATGATCCTGAAGATGGGCCACATCCTGATGGCAATGCTTATCAAGCTGAAACAATGGCTTTTATGGAATTGGCTGATCAGTTTCAGTTTGTTATGTCAGCAAATTTTCATGGGGGTGCCGAGGTTGTCAATTATCCCTGGGACACCTGGTCGCGATTACATGCAGATGATGCCTGGTGGGTGCAGGTGAGTCGGGAGTATGCCGATTCAGCTCAGTTTTATAGTCCCTCGGGATACCTTACCGATCTAAATAACGGCATCACAAATGGTTATGCATGGTATTCTGTTTCCGGTAGCCGGCAGGACTATATGAATTATTTTGCACAATGCAGGGAAGTGACGCTCGAAATTTCTGATATTAAAACTCTTCCGGCTAATCAGCTGCCTGATTTTTGGAATTATAGCAAAGCCTCTTTCCTTAGTTATATGGAGCGGGTTATGTATGGCGTGCAAGGAACGATAACTGATGCAGTTTCTGGCGATCCAATCCAGGCAATGGTTTCAATTTCGGGATATGATGTTGATAATTCGCAGGTTTATAGTTCGTTGGATGATGGGTTTTATCACAGGATATTAAATCCCGGAAGCTGGGACATCACCTATTCGGCCGAAGGATACTATCCTCAAACAATTTCAGTAACGCTTGAAGAATTTGAAACACTGATTCAGGATGTTGCCTTGATTCCCGGAAATTTGATTGCAGATTTTTCGGCCAGTGCCTACGATATTCCCAAAGGGGAGTCGGTTGATTTTTTCAATGATTCGTATGGGCTTAATATTGTAAGTTTCGAATGGATTTTTGAAGGCGGAATACCAGCAACATCAGCTGAAGAAAATCCTCAGAATATTGTTTATGATGAAACAGGTAGTTTTGATGTTCAGCTGACTATTACTGATAATATTGGTGAAACAAGCACTGTTGTTAAGGAAGATTTAATCAATGTAAATTTGGTTTATCTGATGCAAAACGGAACCTTTAATATGTGCGATGGAATGTTTTACGATGCAGGTGGGGCTGATAATAATTATGGTGATGATCAGGATTTTGTTATGACCTTACTTCCTGATGAAGATCAGTCGGTTGTGGTTGTAGATTTTCAGAGTTTTGCTGTTGAATATCATTCCAGTTGCGATTACGACTGGTTAAAAGTTTATGACGGAAATTCTGTGATGTCGCCGCTTATTGGAACCTATTGCGGAAATGCGTCGCCTGGTGTATTGACAGCCACGAACGAGCTTGGAGCATTAACCTTTCAGTTTCATTCGGATGGCTCAGTAACCGAAGCTGGCTGGGCAGCACAAGTGTCCTGTACCTCAACTATTTTCCTCAGTGAAAAAAATACTTCAAAGCTGTCGGTTTGGCCTAATCCATCCCTGGAAAGAATGATCAATATCCAAAGCACGACCGAAATGGCCACCATTGAACTCATGGATTTGAAAGGGAATAAGGTCTGGAATAAAAAAATTTCGAGCAAGTTGGAGTTGCTGAACCTTTCAACTTTGCCTGCCGGAATATATATGCTTAAAGTTGAGTTGATGCAAGGTGAGGTGCTTACAAAAAAGATTGTTTTGCATTGAAAATTTGATTGTATTCCAGCGTGATAACACTAAAAGCCAGAGACCTGAATTTTGTTTCAGGTCTTTTTTAATTTTTACCAGGTGAAATAAATTCTGTTGTGCATAATCACCCTGGAAAACACATAAAAAAGCAGGGTAAAAATAATCAGAACACGCATCGGCCGGATGCTTCGGTTATCGTCTTCTTCGAACAACAAATCGTCATTATAGCGGCTTCGCGAGTAAAATATTAGCAACATAACACCCATGATAATCCATCCAAACTGTTCGTGAAAAAGTGCATCAGGTATAAAATAAACATAAATTAAAGCCGATCCGATGAGGTAAGGCACAAAAACCTGTGCAGTGACGAAAAACGGAGCGATACGTTCGTTGTACTTGTCGAAATAGGCATTGGACGACAATGCCACGAGGCGGGCAGAAAAAATGGCCATGATCAGAAGTCCGAAAAAGCCGATCAATGAAATGATCATTTTTACTGTATCAGCCAGATACATCCAGTTAAAAACATGCCCAATGCCATCAGTAAGCAGATTTCCAAGCATCAGTCCACCAAAAAAATAAGTGGTAGCATGAAAGCTCAACCAAAAGAAAAACACCTTAAAAGGTATTGCGTCTGCAACAATCTGATAGAAGCCAAGCAAAGAGAGTGCTCCAAAAATTAATGTAAGAAGATATCCGGAGCTAAAAATCGTAACTACAGCATCGTGCGTCCATTCATATGGCTCAATGTGAAAGAAATAGCTATTATAATTGATTGAGATTTCATAATCGTACATGCCGGCAGTAAGCACATACGACAACTGATTTAAATAAAAAATAAACAAATACGAGAGCACAAATGCAGCAAGTGAGTTTACTGCGATAATCCAAAAATTCTTTCGGCTGAGTTGGCTGTTCATTTAGGTATAAAAATAGGGGAATCACAATGGATTCCCCCTAAATTAAACGTTTTCGATATCAGCCATTTCAGTTGAATAGGCCTTTTGCTCAAGTTTATGCTTTACTTCTTTAAATGCATTGATGGTGTACGAAACATCTTCGAGTGTATGTACTGCGGTGGGAATTAATCTGAGTAGTATAACTCCCTTGGGAACAACGGGATAACTAACTATAGAACAGAAAATATTGTAGTTTTCGCGCAGATCATACGTAATCTGGGTTGCTTCGCCCACACCACCATTGAGCATTACAGGAGTGACCGGTGATTGGGTGTTTCCGATATCCAGGCCAGCCTCTTTAAGGCCGTTCTGAAGCGCATGAACGATCTTCCAAAGGTTCTCGCGGTGTTCGGGTTGCGTACGGATCAGTTCCAGACGTTTTAGGGCCCCCAAAACCATGGGCATAGGCAACGATTTGGCAAAAATCTGCGAGCGCATATTATACATCAGGTACTTAATCACTTTGTAATCACCAGCCACAAAACCACCAATTCCGGCCATTGATTTGGCAAAAGTGCCAAAATAAAGATCCACCTCTTTCTGTACACCAAAATGCTCGTCTGTTCCGGCACCGGTAGGTCCCATCGTTCCAAAACCGTGTGCATCATCTACCAGCAACCTGAAATTGTATTTTGATTTAAGGGCAACTATTTGATCAAGTTTTCCCAAGTCGCCCGACATGCCATATACCCCTTCTGTAATAACTAATATTCCGCCTCCGGTTTGTTCTGTAAGTCGTGTAGCACGTTTGAGCTGAGTTTCGAGGTTTTCAATATTATTGTGTGGATACACAAAACGCTTTCCAAAATGCAAACGCATCCCATCAATGATACAGGCATGTGCTTCGCTGTCGTAAACGATAACGTCTTTGCGATCAACAATTGAGTTAATAATTGACAACATCCCCTGATAGCCATAATTTAGCAGGTAAGCATGCTCGCGTTTTACGTAGGCAGCAAGTTCATTTTCGAGCTGTTCGTGAAATTTGGTTTGTCCCGACATCATACGAGCCCCCATAGGATAAGCCATTCCAAATTGCGCAGCTCCTTCGGCATCTGCTTTTCTCACCTCAGGGTGATTGGCAAGGCCGAGATAGTTGTTTAAGCTCCAGATCAGTCTTTCTTTGCCGTGAAAGATCATGCGGTTGCTGATTTCGCCTTCGAGTTTTGGAAACATGAAATAACCTTCGGCCTGGTCGGCATATTTCCCTAGCGGCCCGAGGTTTACCGTACATTTATCAAATAGATCCACTGCATTTAAGTTTTAAAATTAGCTGCGAAATTACAAAAAATCAATGAGGTTCATCGCCTGCAATATGTGATAATAATTTGCGTTAAGGAGTTCTGATTTTTGTTGAGTTTTTTTTTTGATTTTACAGGTAAATGGGGTAATGCTTTAAATCCTTTAATGATAATCAATTGAGTAGGCAAATGATTTTTACAATTGAAATTTATGTACTTTTGCGCCATGATTAGAAAAAAGCTTTTTGTTGGTTTTGTGTTGATGAGTATTGTGCTCAGCTCATGTAGCAATTATAATAAATTGCTTAAAAGTACCGATAACGAAACTAAGTTTGAGGCTGCTGTAGATTATTTTGAAAGAAAAGATTACAACCGGGCACTGGAGTTGTTTGATTTGTTGCAGGCTGCCTATCGGGGAACCGCAAAAGGAGAGGACATCAGCTATTATACGGCCTATTGTTATTATCACCTGAAGGACTATACCGTAGCGAGTTATTATTTTAAACGTTATGTACAGTCGTATCCGCAATATCCCAGAGCAGAAGAATGCCTGTATATGAGTGCTTATTGCTATTACCTTGATTCGCCAAAATATAGCCTGGATCAAAGTAATACTTACATGGCAATCAGCGAGTTACAGTTGTTTATTGACACCTATCCCACAAGCGAAAGAGTAACAGAAGCCAATGAACTTGTTGATAATCTTCGTGCAAAGCTTGAGCTTAAAGATTTCAATATCTGCCTGATGTATTACCGTATGCGTGATTATATGGCTGCCATCACCTCATTCGAAAATCTATTGAAAAACTATCCCGACACCGAACGTCGTGAGGAGGTTTTGTATTATATGGCACTTGCTTATTACGAATTTGCCGAGAACAGCATTCCTGAGAAAAAGCGCGAGCGCTACGAATTAGCTGTGGAAGCTTACAACAACCTGCTTTTCCTGTATCCTGAGAGCGGGTATTTATCTGAATTAAAAGATGTTGAATCAAATGCACGACAACGTTTAGAATCCTATCAATAAATTTAAATATGGACTTTAAGAGAATCAAAACAGACACTACCGCAGTTACGCGTCAGAAGGACCTTTTTTATGAAGGCACCGGTAATATCTATGAAACTACTGCTATCCTTTCGAAAAGAGCCAATCAAATCTCTATAGAAATGAAGGAAGAGTTGAATAAAAAAATTGCTGAATTTGCGTCTTCATCTGACAATCTTGAGGAGGTATTTGAGAATCGTGAGCAAATCGAAATCGCAAAATTCTACGAACGACTGCCGAAACCAACCCTCATTGCCATTCAGGAATTTTTGAACAACGAAATCTATTTCCGTAACCCACATAAAGAAAACAGCGATTTTTAAAATCGGTGCTGATGCTAAAAGGAAAAAAAATCCTGATCGGAATCACAGGTAGTATTGCAGCTTATAAAATTCCTTTGCTTGTGCGTATGCTTGTTAAGGAAAATGCTGAGGTTAAAATTGTTATGACTGATTCTGCCCGTGATTTTGTTAGTCCTTTAACTTTGGCTACGCTGGCCAAAAATCCTGTTTTATCCGAATCCTTTGATGCAAACACCGGAAGCTGGAATAGTCATATTGAACTGGGCCTTTGGGCCGACCTTTTTTTAATTGCACCAGCCAGTGCCAATACGCTGGCCAAAATGGCTCACGGGATTGCTGATAATTATTTGTTAACCGTTTATTTGTCAGCGCGATGTCCAGTATTTTTTGCGCCGGCAATGGATGTGGATATGTATCAACATCAAAGCACAGGGCAAAATATTCAAAAGTTGAAACAGCGAGGTCATCACCTGCTTGCTCCTACTTCCGGAGAACTGGCCAGCGGTCTGTGCGGCGAAGGTAGAATGATGGAGCCAGAGGATATTTTGCTCGAGATCAGAAAACACTTTAAGTCAAGGCTGCTTTTTGAAGGAAAAAAGGTTTTAATTAGTGCCGGACCAACATACGAAGCCATTGATCCGGTGCGATTTATTGGCAACCACAGCACCGGTAAAATGGGTACAGAGCTGGCACTGGCCTTTGCCAATGCAGGTGCCAAAGTGAAACTGGTTTTGGGCCCGACAAACTTAGGTGTGGACCACCCATTAATTGAAGTTTTTCCGGTTACAACTGCCCTTGAGATGCATGATGCTTGTCTGGCTTTCGCAGCCGAAGCAGATATACTGGTGATGAGTGCAGCTGTGGCTGATTATCGTCCGGAAAGGACCGAAGAAAAGAAAATTAAGAAGTCAACAGAAAATATTGAGCTTAAACTGCTTAAAAATCCTGATATCCTCCAAAAACTGGGTGAGATAAAAAAGGAAAATCAATATCTGGTGGGTTTTGCCCTCGAAACAAATGATGAACTTGAAAACGCCAAACAAAAGCTGAATACGAAAAAGGCTGATATGATCGTTCTTAACTCATTGGCTGATGCAGGCGCAGGATTTGGAACGGATACAAACAAGGTTGTGTGCCTGACAAAAGATGGCAGGCAGCGTGATTTTGCGTTACAATCCAAACGGGAATTAGCCCAAAACCTGATCCAATACATTCACGAATTAACTGGCAAATAACAGGCGAATGCTTAATACATTATCAAGTATTTTCAGAACTAAATCACTACTGATATTTTTGTTTGTGCTATTAGTTGGTCTTCCCGATTCGAAATCCCAGGAATTTCTGGCTGATATTCGGGTTACGGCACCAACAATTGAAGGAACTGACCGGCGCGTTTTTGAATCCTTACAACAGGCACTTTACGATTTCATCAACAACCGTAAATGGACGAATGTCAATTTAAAAAATCAGGAACGAATCGAGTGTTCGATACTAATTACTGTAAAGGAACGGGTCTCCTCAGATGAGTTTAAAGGGTCAATCAATCTTGTCTTGCGTCGGCCTGTTTTTAAATCATCCTACAACAGCGTACTCTTTAATTATGTTGACGAAAGCTTTCAGTTTCGGTATATTGAATCGCAACCACTTGATTACATCGAAAACAGCTATTCCTCAAGCCTTACTTCTACCATAGCCTTTTATCTTTATTATTTTTTAGGTCTGGATTTCGACAGCTTTTCTTTGTATGGTGGTGATCCATTCTTCAGGGTTGCAGAGTCTATTGTAAATGCGGCTCAAAATGCTTCTGAACGTGGCTGGAAGGCATTTGACGGCAACAGAAACAGATACTGGCTGGTCGAGAATATGACCAATCCGGCTTATCGCCCGCTGCGCCAGTTTTTGTATGAGTATCATCGCCTGGGCCTCGATATTATGTCGGAAAAGCCGGATGAGGGCAGGGTGAAAATTGGCGAAACACTGAAACTTCTGGAGCAGACCTGGCGCGACAGACCCAACCTATTGATGTTGCAACTGTTTTTAGATGCCAAAAGAGACGAGATTATCAATGTGTTTTCGCAGGGAAGTCCGCAGGAAAAGACAAAAGCCGTCAATATCATGCGCGAGATCGATCCGGCCAACGCCTCCAAATACGAAAAAATTCTTGCTCCTAAATAAAGTTTTCTAATCCACAGGTTTCTTTAATTTTGCGACAAACCCAAAGCGATTATGTTGCAGAAACTCTTGGTATCAAATTATGCTCTGATCGAGAAGCTGGAGATCGATTTTAAGCATGGTTTTACTGTTATTACCGGTGAAACAGGAGCCGGAAAATCTATTTTACTTGGGGCTTTGGGTTTGGTCGTGGGCAAGCGGGCTGAGGTGTCTGTTTTGGCTGATACGAATAAAAAATGTGTTGTGGAAGCTGGTTTTAGGCTTGCTGATGACCGCTTGAAACCACTGTTTGAGATGCATACACTGGATTATGACAGGGAGTGCATCCTTCGTCGCGAAATCAGTCCGAATGGAAAATCAAGGGCTTTTGTAAATGATACACCCGTAAACCTGCAACAGCTTAAACAGATTGGTGCTCAGTTGATTGATATTCACGCTCAACATGATTCGCTGCTTCTGACTGATCAGGCCTATCAACTTGGAGTATTGGATGCCTTGTTGAAGGATCAGAAATTACTTTCTGCCTATCGTTCAAAGTTTCAATATTTTTTGCATCTGCGAAAGGAAATAGATCAACTCCAGACTAATCAGGTTCGATATGATAATGAAGTGGATTTCATTCGTTTCCAACTTGATGAATTTGAAAAGGCTGCACTGAAACCGGATGAGTTTCAGGAATTGGAACAAAAGCTTCACATACTTTCACATAGCGAAGAGATTAAGGCTTCACTTTTTTCGGCAAATCAAATTTTACAAAACTCAGAGGAACCTGTTCTGCAGCAGATTAATCAAATTGGTCAACTGCTGAATCGCTTATCAAATTTTCTCCCAGAAGCTAATGATTTGATTAACCGTGTGTCAAGTATTCAAATCGAACTTAAGGATATCAGTTTTGAATTGGCCAGACTGGAAGATCAAAGTTTTTTCGATCCACAGGAATTGGTCGATTGTCAGGAACGGCTCGATTTGATTAATCACCTGATGCACAAACATCATGTCAGGGATTATCCTTCCTTGCTTCAGATTCAGGCTTCACTGGAAGCTGAACTGAATCAAATGGACTTTGATAAAGAGAAGCTGGAAGACAAAAGACTGGAATACAAAAAATTAGAAGCTGAACTGTTCGAGATTGCCGAAGAATTGCATACAAACAGAGTAGCCGCAGCAAAACCTTTTGGGCAGGAGGTTACTAAAGTATTGCAGGAACTTGGAATGCCTCATGCCGCATTTCATTTGCAATGCAAAAAAACAGCGGAATTGCATCTGGATGGACAAACTGTTGTGAGCTTTTTGTTTACGGCCAGCAAAGGTATTGAGGTAGCGGAAATGGCTAAGATTGCTTCGGGAGGCGAGTTGTCGCGCCTGATGCTTGCCCTCAAATATAAACTCTCGCACACCGGGATGATACCAACCCTGATCTTTGATGAGATTGATACAGGAGTTTCAGGCGAGGTGGCTGCAAAATTGGCTAAGGTGTTGAAGCAGATGTCGCAAGAGATTCAATTGATCAGTATTACTCATTTGCCGCAAATTGCAGCTAAGGCTGATCATCATTTCCATGTATTTAAAAAGGAGGAAACCGAAAGAGCACAATCTGTGATAAAAATGCTATCAACAGATGAGCGTTATATGGAAGTGGCCAAAATGCTTAGTAGCGACAACGTAACTGCAGCAGCACTCAAGGCTGCAAAAGAGCTTTTTGGAAATTGAGTTTACTAAGACTGTTTTTAAGTTGCATAAAAACAATCTGTTATGATTTGTCGTTGATCAGCTTAGTAGGATTTATGCATTCACGACCTTAAAAGCTATTAATAAAAATTTCAATTATCTTTGCCCGCTGATTAATTTGAAAAAATACCATTATGGCCTACAATCTTTTAAAAGGGAAAAAAGGAATTATTTTCGGTGCTCTGGACAGTAAATCAATTGCCTGGAAGGTAGCTGAGAAGGCTTATGAAGAAGGAGCCATTTTTACACTGAGTAATACACCCACTGCCTTGCGCTTTGGCGAACTTGATGAGTTGGCAAAAAAGACCAATGCAACCGTAATTCCGGCAGATGCTACTTCGGTTGAGGATCTTAAGAATGTTTTTGAGCAAAGCATGAAGGTGCTCGGTGGCAAAGTGGATTTTGTACTTCATTCAATCGGGATGTCGCTTAATGTGCGCAAGAAGCGTGTTTACAGCGATTTAGACTATAATTTCCTTAATAAAACACTGGATATTTCTGCTATTTCATTCCACAAAATGCTGCAGCTTGCCTTTAAGATGGATGCCATCAACGAGTGGGGATCCGTTGTGGGATTGTCATATGTTGCTGCACAACGCACCCATTATGGCTATAACGATATGGCAGATGCCAAGGCTTTGCTCGAGTCGATTGCACGAAGCTTTGGATACATCTATGGTCGCGAACGCAAGATCAGGATTAATACCATCTCACAATCCCCTACCATGACAACGGCCGGAAGTGGTGTAAAAGGAATTGACGGTCTGATGGATTTTACGAATCGCATGTCGCCTCTTGGCAATGCTAATGCTGAAGAATGTGCCGAATATTGCATTACCTTGTTTTCTGATCTTACACGCAAAGTCACCATGCAAAACCTTTTCCACGATGGTGGATTCTCAAGTATGGGGATGAGCTGGAAGGCCATGGAGATGTATAATAAGAGCTTTAATTGCGATTGTAATCAGGAGAAAGATAATGTGATGGACTAAGCATCATGTTTAAAAAAATGCTTACTTTGTAGCAGATATTTGCTACAGATGAAGTGGGTTATTCCATGCTTATTTTTAGTTGTTTGCCTTTCATCAGTTGATGGAGCCGAAGACCTTTCGGATTCAGTAAATCTTCCTCCTCGGTGGGAGTTTCAACAGGATGTTTTTGCCAGTTTCAACGAGTTTACACCGCTAAACGAACACGATCTGGGAGCGGTATTTGATATCATTCAGGATCGTACTGGTTTTATATGGCTGGCAGGAGAAAAGGGTCTAGGGCGTTATGATGGTTACGAGTTTCGTGTTTATCACGCTGATACAATCCAAGGTAGTTTACATGGTGATTTGATCAGCAGTCTGGCTGTGGATGAGCAGGGATGTTTGTGGGTAGGCCATGCCGCCGGTATCTCTGTTTACCAGGAAAATAATAATACATTTCGGTCGGTGTTTGGTGCCTTTGAACATGGAAATGTTATTGTTGACAGCATTTATGTACGTGCTCTGATAGCAGATGGCGATTCACTGATTTGGTTCGAAACGGCTGATGGCTGGCTATATCAATATCATCGTAAGTCGGCAACTATCAAAAAGCTTCAGCGGCATCAGAATGTATCACAGCCTTATTATCGGTATCATGCCATTATAAAGGATAAAGATGGTGATTTGTTTGTTGGCGGACGTGGCATTCCGCCAATGAATTATGATATGGAAAGGAATCTTTTTAGCAGACTGCCAGTTGATCCCAATGAAATTCCCGGAACAAAACGAGAACCTGATGTGTCAGTCTTTTTTGCTGATAAGCCCGGGTTTATCTGGGTTGGTGGTGTCGAAGGGATTTATCTGTACGAAAAATCCAGGGATTACCTTCATAAATTCAAATCCGGAACGGTATATGACATGATCAGATCTCGTGATGGAAATTATTGGCTGGGAAGTGGCAATGGTGCATATCGGATTAATCCACAAACAGGTGAGGGCACGATTTACCGTTTGAACAACAATGATCCTAAATCGCTTGGTGGCGAAAGAATTTATGATGTTTACGAAGATAGGAGTGGTCGTATCTGGTTGGCACACGAAAATGGAGTTTCTACTTTTCAGCCCCTCAAACCGGGCATTAAGTATCTGTTTCATATTCCGGGTTTGGAGCAAACACCGGCATCCAATCGGATATCCAGCCTGGCTCGCAAAAATGCTGATGAACTATGGATTGGGACTATTGATGGGGGCATTGATGTAATGAATATTCAAACTTCTGAGTTCAAACACTATAATCCAACAACTAATCCGGGCATTCTTTCACCTCATATTCGTGTTTTGAAAAATCATCCTGATGGCAGCCTGTATATAGGCTACTGGGAAGGACGAGGCTTTGGAAGATTATTGAAAGGAAGTAATGATTTTGAGTATTTTAGTTATGATCCATCAAGTTTTAAGAAAGATTGGTATAATGATTTCGAATTTGATCAGCAGGGTGATGTTTATCTTGGTTTCTGGGGCGGTCCGGGTTTAACGATTTTTAAACACAATGAAGGGGTGTTTGGAGCTGAACTTGCAAGCCAGCTGCCCGACCCTAATTACAATCGGTTGATCAATGCCCTTACCAAATCAGATGACGGAAAACTTTGGATTGCCACTACGCAATCGGGCGTAGTTTGTTATGATGAGATCAATAAGCAATCCTCTTCTTATTTTGAAGCTTATCGCGCTGGTAGTGGAATTACCGAAAAGCTAATTTATGATGTAGCAAAAGACCATAAAGGAAATATCTGGGCATGTGGTAGCCAATTGTATGTTTATGATTCGCTCAATGATCGTTTTATTGAGCAAGCCTTGGGTGTGAATGTTAAATCCATGGAAATCTTTCGCATACATCCTGCGCAGGACGGAAATCTTTGGCTGCTTACTTCTAAAGGCCTGATGCGGTATGATCCGGATAGAATCTGGCTCACTGATTTCAGTTCGCATGTGCAGCTTAGTTTCAAATATACACAGGCTGCGGCTCTCCAATGGGATGAGGATATGTTGATTTTGGGAGGCTCAAATGGCCTTGCCCTGATTGAAACAGATAAGCTGGGGTTTAGGCATGTGTTTCCGAGAGTTTTTTTAACTCATCTGGATGTTTTTAATGAAACCTATATTCCGCTTCTCGAAAATCTTGAAAAGGTGAACCTGGCACACAACCAGAATTTCTTTGCCATTCACTTTGGTACTGATCGTTGGGAAAAAGATCAGCCTTACACTTATTTTTACCAACTCGAAGGCTTCGACAATGAATGGCGATTAATCATGCCACAGCAAAAATCGATTTACTTTACAAATGTGCCTTCAGGCTCTTATACCTTTAAAATGCGCACTGGCGATGCCTATGGTAATAAGAGTGATCAGGAAGCTCGCCTGGTAATCCATATCAAAACTGCCTGGTGGCGACAATGGTGGTTTTATACAATTAGTGTGTTACTTATTGTTGGGTTTTTTGGTTTTTTGTGGTATTTGAGAATTCTTGACGAAAAATTAAAATGGCAGAACACTGATTTGAATCAGCAGTTGTTACGGTTGCAAATGAACCCTCATTTTATTTTTAATTCGCTTACATCAATACAGAATTATATCTATACCAACCAAACACATCTTGCGGGGCAATACCTCTCAGATTTTGCCAGGCTCATCCGGCTTATTCTCGAAAACAGCCGGCACGAATCTATTTCGCTTGACAAAGAGATCGAAACCATACAATTGTATATGAGTCTTCAAAAGTTACGCTTCACCAGAAAAATCGATTTTAGCATAAAGGTTGATCCTGAGATAGATACAGAAGTTACCTATGTGCCTCCAATGATGGCTCAACCATTTTTGGAGAATGCACTTGAGCATGGAATTAAAAACAATGATAAGGATGGTGTAATTGAAGTAAGCTATCAATTGATTGGTTCCCGAATCCGGTTCGAAGTACGAGATAATGGGATTGGAATTGCGGCATCTAAAAAAATGATTCATGATAGCCAGTCTGCAAAGCAGGAATCGCTTTCTATAGCTATTTGCAGGGAGAGGATACAATTGCTGGAGCGCAAATCAAAAAGAAAAATTCCCTTTATCTTTGATGAGATTATCGAAGATGGTCAGGTTAATGGAACTCGTGTTGCATTTGAAATTCCTCTGAAAGGAAGTTTTATCAGTAAAAAATTCAAGGCATGAGTATTAAAGCAATAATTGTTGACGATGAAGCAAATGCCAGGCAGGTGTTGTTGAACATGTTGCAATATTATTGCAAAGATATTGCTGTGGTGGGGCAGGCTGAGAATGTATTATCGGCTTACGAGCTGATTCTGCAGCAGAATCCGGATGTGATTTTTTTGGATATTAAGATGCCGGGAGCGAATGGTTTTGAGCTGATAAAGAAGTTTAAAACTATACCTTTTAAGATTATTTTTGTGACGGCTTTCGATCATTTTGCCTTAAGAGCAATTAAATTAAGTGCGGTGGATTATTTGCTCAAGCCGGTAAGCCCACGAGAGTTGATCCGTTCAGTTGCCAAGCTTGAGCAACAATTGGATGTTGAGGATCAATACGATAAACAACTGAAGACGCTGGAGGATAATCTGGATACGGAAAAATCTGTAAAAAAGATTATTCTCAACACATCCACTACCATGCACGTTATTAAGATCGATGAAGTGATTCGATGTGAGGCAGATGAAAATTATACGCATGTCGTCAGAGAGGATGGCAAAATCCTGTTGGTTGCCAAAACTTTAAAAGAATTTGAAGATATGTTAAGTCCCTATGGTTTTTGTCGTATTCATCAATCTCATCTGGTTAACCTGAATCATGTAGTCACTTTTGAGAAAAGTGGGAGCATGGTTTTTCTCACCTCAAAGGAGCGGGTACCTGTTTCGAGCCGACGAAAAGAGTTTTTTCTCGCTGCCTTGCAGCAGCATATTTAATTGCATATCCTCGACCAATCGCTACACTTAATAAATAAACCTGTTCATTGATCAAATTGATTTGATTAAGGCCTGCGTACATGACTAATTTGCGTCAGTATGTAACCCCTTAAATTAATTTACAATGAAAACAAAAAATGTACTCATTGCCTTAGGCACTGTGATGATGTTTGTGATGTTTACCACTTCATCATGTAAGAAAAAAAGCGATCCGGAACCGGAGCCAACACCTACTCCTTACAATCCGGTTTTTTCGGCTACCTCAATTGCCATTGATGCAACAACCATTGACTTTTACATTTCCTGCACAACTGACGACTATGAGTTGATTAAGGTAGAGGTAAAGTCTCCCGGATCACTTCAGGATGATACTTATATGGGAAATGGTATGATATTGATTCGTGATGAACCAATTACATTTCCAAACTTCTTTGTTCGAACAAGTGGTACCTGGAAATTTATCATTACCGGAACCATCCGAAGTGGCGCACATATTGGTGAGTCATTCACAGTTACTACCACGGTAACAGTTAGTGGGAAGTAAATTGCGGCACGAGTGATTGTTTTGTTAACCATCAACTACGATGAACTACAGAGTTTTGTTTTTAATTCTGATAATTTGCTTAATAGCTGCAGGCTGTGAGCGGAGGCAGACAACAGAGAAGGCCGATTGCGATGGTGTGTTTTATATGAGTTTTGATGGGTTTAGTAGCAAAACAATGTGTGCTGGTAATTTAGATGCCTATGCGATAGGTAAAGATGGTCTCAAGCTGAAAGTGATGAAAGACGAACTCGCCGGTAAGGTGATATTCGAACTATTGTTGAATTCCTGGACAGGTCCGGGCGAATATAAGCTGGGAGGAAACTCCAATAAGTGCGAGTTGATTGTTCATGGTGCAACAGATGAATTCTACAAATGTACTTCAGGAAATATCCTAATAACTGAGGCCACTTCAAACAAACTGGAAGCAAACTTTACTATCGTTATTGAAGGATTCTATAACAAAAAGGTCATTCACGCCCGAGGAGGGGTACATTTGTAGTTTTCTCGTTTGATGTGATCAGTAAGGCCGGCTATTTGTGCCGGCTTTGCTGGCTTAACGGCTTTCCAATTGCTGATCCATACTTAGCATAAAAAGAGCCAGATCATATTTTACAGGATCATCAGAATCCATTTTTCTTAGTTGAATTGTGAGTTCTTCGGCAGCTTTCCGGTCATCTTGTTTTCGGTTTAGCAATCCCAGTTTTCGTGCTGCTTTTCCGGTATGCAGGTCGAGTGGGCAGATCAAATCTTTTGTCGGGATATTTTTCCATATCCCAAAATCAATCCCATCATCATCTTTGCGCACCATCCACCTCAAAAACATATTGATACGTTTGGCTGATGATCCTTTACCGGGATTGGCCAGATGTTTTTCGGTTCTTTTTTCGTGTGGAAACTTCAGTAAGGTATTTCTGGCAAAATCAATTGCCTCCCAGATGCCTCCATTTTTGTAGCCCTCCGAAAACACCTCTTCCATACTGCCAGACTGCCTGTAAATCATTGCCAGCGCATACACCAGGGCATGACAATCAACACCTTTGAAAGTACGATACTGAAATTGCTCCAGATGGCTAAAATCACGGTCAGTTGCCTGCATAACAAATTGATGAGGTGCATGATCCATCAGCTGCATTAAAAAACCAGCCCGTTCGATGATCTGACGGCGCATTCCCCAGGAAAGGATAGCTGTTAAGAAGCCTGAAATCTCAATGTCTTCTTTTTTAACAAAACGATGTGGAATACTGATCGGATCATCAGCAACAAATAATTGCTCTCTGGTGATTTGATTCAGCTTGAAATCAAGTAGCTTTTTGATATCCTGCATGGATGCAAATTTAGCGATTGAAGAACAAAAAAACCCTCCAAAAAATTTGGAAGGTTTAAATATTGGTTTTTGGCTTAAACTAGTGTAATTCTTGCACTGCAACCACATTCTTCAATCCCGCATTTATGGCATCTTCATTCAGAGGGATGAGCTTATGATAACGCTCGGGCAATGATTTTTTCAGTCCCAGAATTACGTTCTCCATCTTAACAACAGGCTTAATTTTGAGGTAGGCTCCAAGCACTACCATATTAAATATTTTGGTGTTTCCCATTTCGGAAGCCAAACGGGCCGCTTCAACCTGATAGATATTGATATCTTTTTTTTTCGGATGGCGGGTGATGCCGTTAGGATCGTATAGTAAAGTGCCTCCGGGGCGCACACCCGCTTCGAATTTATCCATAGATTGCTGATTAAGTATAATAGCAGAATCGAAGATGGTAAGAATGGGCGAGCTGATCCTTTCGTCGCTTACAATAACGGTTACGTTTGCAGTTCCGCCACGCATTTCGGGGCCATATGAAGGCATCCAGCTAACTTCCTGATTTTGCATGATGCCACTATAGGCTAGTATTTTACCCATCGATAGGACACCTTGTCCGCCAAATCCGGCTATGATTAATTCTTCGGTCATTGTTCTGATTTTTTAATTCTACTTTTAAACGAGCTTGCCATCAACTTTAATATCGCCGAGTGGGTAGAACGGAAACATATTTTCTTCCATCCAGGTGTTGGCATCACGAGGGGTCATCTTCCAGCCTGAGTTGCAGTTTGAAACGATCTCAACAAAGGAAACCCCGGGTTTACCATCGCGTTGGTTTTCAAAGGCCTTTTTAATGGCTCTTTTTGTCTTTCTAACGTTTGCTGGTGTGTGAACTGCCTGTCGTGTAACAAAATAAGTTCCAGGCAATTGCGCGACAAGCTCTGTTATTTTCAAAGGATTACCCATCCTCTGTGCATCTCTGCCAAAAGGCGAGGTAGATGATTTCATTCCGATAAGTGTAGTAGGCGCCATCTGGCCACCAGTCATCCCATAAATCCCATTGTTGATAAAAATTATCACAATATTTTCTCCCCGGTTGCAGGCATGAATGGTTTCGTTAGTTCCAATAGCTGCAAGGTCGCCATCGCCCTGATAAGAGAAAACAATTTTATCAGGCCACACTCTTTTAATGCCTGTAGCAACTGCTGGTGCCCTGCCGTGAGCGGCCTGCTGCATATCGATATTCATAAACTCATAGGCAAGCACCGAACAACCCACAGGAGCAATACCAATGGTTTGCTCTTCGAGGCCTAACTCTTCAATCACCTCCATAGTGATACGGTGTGCTGTGCCATGTCCGCAACCGGGACAATAACTCAGCACCTTGTCTGTCATGAGTTTTGTTTTGGTGTAAACCAGATTCTCCGGTTTAATGATTTGATCCAATGTTATATCAGCCATGATGTTAACCTCCTATAATTTTTTGTTCGAGTGCTTCAAGTACCTCTTCGGGTGTATGAACAATGCCGCCATATCGTCCAAAATGAGCTACTTTGGAGCAGCCATTCACAGCCAGTCGCACATCTTCTACCATCTGACCTGAACTCATTTCAACAGCTAAAAAGCCTTTAATACCCTTGCCACACATTTCGTGCATCTTAACAGAAGGGAAAGGGAAAAGTGTGATCAGCCTGAAAAGCCCTACTTTTATTCCTTTTGCCCTGGCAAGTCTCACTGCTTTTTGTGCAATACGCGCACTCGATCCATAGGCAACGATAATGTATTCTGCGTCATCGCAATCTATCAGTTCGTAGCGTACTTCTTTTTCAGTGATCTCTTTATACTTTGCCTGCAGTTTATGGTTATGCTCCTCCATTTTATGGCTGTCAAGATCCAATGAAGTGATGATTCTGCGCTCTGTTCCTGATTTTTTTCCGGTGGTTGCCCAGGGATATTTTTCATAGATCTCAGCATCAGTTAACCTGGGGATGGGATCAAAGAGTTCGACCTTTTCCATCATCTGGCCAATTACGCCATCACTCAAAATAAGCACCGGAATTCGATATTTGAAAGCCAGCTCAAAACCGTCTTTTACAAAATCTGCCATTTCCTGAACTGAAGCAGGAGCCAGCACAATCTGGCGATAATCGCCATGCCCGCCACCTTTGGTGCTCTGAAAATAATCGGCCTGCGAAGGTTGAATTGTACCCAAACCCGGGCCGCCACGTACCACATTGGCATACAAACAAGGCAGTTCAGCACCGGCAATATAAGAAATTCCTTCCTGTTTTAAGCTGATGCCTGGACTGGAGGATGAGGTCATCACTTTTTTTCCGGCTCCTGCTGCACCATATACCATATTTATTGCAGCAATCTCGCTTTCGGCCTGCAAAACCACCATACCAGTTCTTTCGTGTGGTTTTTCTGCCATAAGGTATTCAATAACCTCTGATTGAGGCGTAATGGGGTATCCGAAATAGGCATCTGCACCAGCTCTGATAGCTGCTTCTGCAAGTGCTTCGTTACCTTTCATGAGTTTTAATTCGCTCATTATAATATTTTTTAATTGTTTGACAATGAACGGTTAAAGTTTAACTTTATAGACCGTAATTACACCGTCGGGACAGACGATGCCACAGTTTGAACAGCCAATACATGCTTCTGGATTTTCCATATAAGCATAGTGATATCCTTTGCTGTTCACTTCTTTGGCCAGTGCGATAACATCGGTAGGGCAGGCCGGAATACACACCTCACAGCCTTTGCACTTTTCGATGTCAACCACAATAGCTCCTCTGATTTTTGCCATATTGATTTAATTTAAATGTTTGTGCATTCTACAGCACGAAATTAAGGTTTTTTATGCGATACAGGGCTTATTATTGCAGGCTAAATGCCTCATTACGCCTAATTTATAACGAGTTTAAATAGTATTTAAAATGCATCTGAATAAATGCAGTGCGGCTGTTGGGGAGTTGCCCTATACCCAATACTTTATGGCCAACTATACCGAAACAGGATGGTCCTTATGAAATTGAATGAGCCTTGCTTCCAAATCTGGCATTTGTTCCATGCTGATCAAGGAGGTACATGCCCGGATGCCTTCGTGCCTTTCGCTGCCTGTAATGTCAAGCGAAATTGCAGAAATGCCATAGTAAATCATCTCTTCGAGCAAATCGACACCACCAAATCCCGGATATGCATAGGTGAAATAAAAACCATCCGCAATTGGTTTGTCTTCATCCTTGTCGTAAACAATCCTAAAACCGTTGTCGGTGAAAATACGCTTCATAATGGCTGCTTTTTCGCCATAAACCTTAACCTCATCCAAAAAGTTAAATTTCCCTTCATTGGCAGCCTTCAATATGGCAGCCAGTGCATATTGTGCCGAATGAGAAGTTCCGGAACTCAATGGATACAAGGTGCCGAAAACCATGGTGTGGCCAAAAAGATCGTTTGCATAATAGCGTTTCAAATCCGGAAAACGATGATTGAAGAGTTTGTCAGAGATTACCATCATTCCAATCCGTTCGCCAGCATAGCTAAAGGCTTTTGAACTGGAAATAAACAAGATGAAATTATCCGTATAGTTTGCCACAGAGGGCTGATAGGGTGGCTGGCCGGGTTTACTGAAATCTTTTCGGAAGTCCATGCCAAAATAGGCCAGGTCTTCCATGATGATCACATTGTATTTGTTGGCCAGCTCTCCAATAATTTGAAGCTCTTTTTCAGTAAAACAAATCCAGCTGGGATTATTTGGATTAGAATAAAGCACCGAATGAATATGTCCTTTGCTAAAATAACTTTCCAGTTTTTCGCGTAGCTTTTCGCCTCTGAAGTCATAAACATCGAAGGTTTCCATTTTCAGGTTCAGGACTTTGTGCTGCTGTTTGTGAACCGGAAAACCAGGATCGATAAAAAGTGTAGTGTCTCTTTCTTTATGGATGCGACTCAAGGTTAAAAATGAGGCAAAGCCGCCCTGCATCGACCCGACCGTAGGCAAACAGCTATTGGGGCTTACCTGGATGTTCATAAAGTTTTTGACAAAACTTGAAATTTGTTCTTTCAATTCAGGAATGCCTTGAATATCGGGGTACTTGGCAGCCACACCCTTGCGTAGTGCTTCAACCTGGGCCTCAATACCAATTTTTGAGGGGGGCAAACCCGGGATACCCATCTCCATGCGGACAAACTTCACTCCACTGGCATTTTCAATGGTATCGACCAGTTTTTTGATTTCACGAATGGAGGCTGTGCCAACTTTTTGCAGCCCGTTTTCTTTAATTTTTGCTTTTACTATTTCTGAAGGAACAGGTGTTTGATGCATATCGTTTGTTTTAAAAAAGTGAATCAAAAAAAATATTGAAGCACTACCAGGCTCATGCAATGAAAATCCGGTAAGCAGAAAGCGCGTATGAGTGCTCCGCAGCTTGCTTTATATGACCTTGTCAAAGGTAAGGTTTTTACCGATTCTTACCGCAAACGTTTGTGTTTTTGATGTTATTTATAATGAATTTTGAATTAATGAACTTGTTGATTTTTGTATAGAAATTTGAAGTAATTCTATTGAAAGTGAACAGTTTATTTAGCTATTAGAAAAAAGTAGAAAGTGATGGCCAATTATTGAATCAAAACGCAATCAGCTAATGGCTTAGTGCTGGGCTGCCAAACTCAGAATGAGGCCGAGGGCAATACCCAGGCTGGCGGCAAATAATACTTGATAATCAACTGGTAGTAAGAAAGTTATTGTATGGGCAGGAATCCAGAAGAAAGGGATTGTTTTCTTAAAAACAAAGTTCCATTGCGTTTTCCAATCAAGGTTTGCAAAAATTCGTTGCAGAGCAATTGGTTTAAAAAACCCGCGTATCGTTCCTCCGTTTTTGAGTATATGAGTATCTGTGATTTTGTGTATCGTCATCATCACCGGAGCATAGGTCAGATTCATTGCCACGCTGATGCTGAAGGCAGTGAGCAAAGCAGTGATGCTGAATGGTCCGGTGAGTGCTGATACTGCTTCGGGCCAGCCCAGGTACATTAGCAATTGGGGTGTTCCGGCCGTATAAATCACAAAAGCCATTTTGATCGTAATCCCTAAGAAACCCCAGACGATGGCTCTTGGAAGAATTCCAAAACCTTTGCGGTTATAGTTGCCTGTTTTGATCCGCAATGCCAGACATTCGCCAAAGGTGGAGAGCAAGGCAAATTTGGCAAAACTCATCCACAATCCATGTTTCTGATTGAGGTTTTCATATGCTGCAGTCAGGCCCGGAACCCACAAAAAAGCAGCAAGAATTAACAAAAAAACAAAAATGACAATCCAATCGCTTCTTTTCATGCCGGTTATTTTTGAATCCTGATTCTGGCATCAACAGCAACCACCTGTTTTGCATTGCCCAGTAGCGGATTGAGGTCCATCTCGGCAATCTCGGGTGCTGCCTGCAGAAGAGCCGACAAACGAATGATAATCTCCTGAAGTGCCGTTTCGTTGATGCCTTCGCTGCCTCTAACACCTTTGATTATGGGATAACTTTTGATGGATTGAATCATTTGGGTTGCCTCGTCCTTATTCACTGGCACAAGTGCTGAAGCCACATCTTTGAGAACCTCAATAAAGATACCTCCAAGCCCAAAAAACACCAGATGACCAAATTTATCTTCACGGGTTGCACCGGCAAAAAGCTCGGTTCCCTTAAGCATAGGCTGCATCAGAATTGCTTTAGTTCCGGGAATTTGTATCATTCGTTCAAACTCCATGGCAACTTTTTCAGGACTGTCAACATTAAGCACCACGCCCCCTACATCTGACTTGTGTACAGGGCCAACAACTTTCATTACCAGCGGATATCCAAGTTCTTCAGTTGCTTTTAGGGCTTTGCTGATCTGATCTGTAACAACCTCGCCGGCACGGTTAATTTTTGCTGCATCTAGCAAAAGACTAACATACTTTGGATCGAGGTAGCCATCCTGTACAGTGTCGATGATTTTTCGTATTGCAGGGATGTCGATATCATTAAAATCAGTTGGTTCACCAGCAGGTTTGGGAGTGTGGTAAATCTTAGCCAATGCACGTCCAAGACCCACCTCATCGGGAAAGTTGACACGACCTTTGTTGAGGAAGAATTCAACTTCTTTGGCAGCTGTGAGGGTAGAAGGCAAAACAGGGAAGAGTGGTTTTGTGATTTCATTCATTTTTTGGTTCAAAACCTCATACACATCGAAAATCTCAAATAAGCCAGGTGTTCCAAAGATAACAATCATGGCATCAATCTGATCAAAATCTTTATCACAGGCAGTGATAATCTTGCCCAGTTGTTCAGCTGTTCCGGTAGCCAAAAAATCGATAGGATTGCCTACTGAAGAACCCGGAAATAACTGTTCTTTCAGGTTTTCAGCAGCTTCACCACTGATGGCAGGCACCTCCAATCCGTTGTTCGACAGCGCATCGGTAAGCATTACAGCCGGACCTCCGGCATGGGTGATAATGGCGATACGTTTCCCGTTTAGCTCAGGATGTACAAAAACACTGGCAACGGTGATCAATTCCTCGCGGCTGTTGCAACGAACTATTCCGGCTTTACGAAATAGTGCTTCAACGGCAGTATCTGAGCTGGCCAAAGCACCGGTATGCGAAGATGCTGCCCGGCTTCCGGCTTCGCTTCCACCAGCCTTTATGGCCGCTATCCTGCAACCTTTCCTAATAAGCGAGCGGGCATGTTTTAATAATTTGTCCGGTTTGTCAATATTTTCAATATAAAGTAATTTTATATTGCTATCTTTCTCTGCGTCAAAGCTTTCGTCCATGTGTTGCAGGATTTCCTCAACACCCATCTGAGCAGAGTTGCCAAGGCTGTAAACATTGGCAAAGCGCAATCCGTTTGGGATTCCAGCTTCCATAATGAAGCAGGCTGTGGCACCAGAACCGGAAATAAAATCGCATCCTTTTGGGTCGAGTTTTGGAATTGGATAAGTGAAAATACTGTGATGCTGCGGGGTTAAAATCCCAACGCAATTTGGACCAATCAAGGCGCCATCCACAGCATTGATGCTTTTCACTATGCGGTCTTCCAGTAATTTTCCTTCAGCACTTTCTTCGCTAAATCCTGCCGAGAGGATGATGAAAGCTCTGGTGTTGTTTTCGGCGATCAGCGAATCAACCAGATCCGGCACAAAACGCGCAGCGATCGCAATGATTGCCAGGTCTGCCTGTGGCATTGTCTTGTTATCTGCATAACAGGTGATGCCTTGTATTGTTTTTTCTTTTGGATTCATTACAAAGAGATCTCCCGAGAAACCCCCATCGATGATATTTTTTAAAACCTTGCCGCCTGGTTTGGTTATGTCGTTGGATGCGCCTACAACCACGATGCTTTCAGGATGTGTCAGAGCTTTATTGATCATAGAAAAAATACTGTTTATTAATTAACAAGTCAAAGTACAAAAGTAGCAAATTGAACCTGAATTCTATTGTTGTCTGCGGTATTTAGAATGAATACAAAAAGGCAGGCTGAATAATCAACCTGCCTTTATGATAAATCTTTATCTAAATTTTATTCCAGCATAACGGAAAGTGCTACAACACCCGGGCCTGTGTTGGTAACGAGCACTGGTGAGGCTTCCTGTATAAATACAGCTTCCTGACCTCCACTTAAGGTTTTCATTTGGTCAGCATACCAATTGGCAGTTTCCAGATTATTGGCATGTGAGATGGCATAACCCCATACTTTTTTATCACCCACAAAACGCTTCATTTCATCCATCACCATTTTCATGCTTGCCTTTTCCGACATTGGCTTGCCAAAGACTTCTGTTTTACCGTGATTTTTAACTTCCACGATAGGTTTGATGCCAAGAAGTTTACCAAGTAAACCTTTTGAATGACTTACCCTACCGCTTTTAACCATATATTTCATGGTGCGCGAAGTAACTAATATTCTGGTGTTGTCGGACCAGTGTGGAATTGACTTTACGATCTCGTCATGTGTGAGTCCGCTTTCGATGGCTTTGGCTGTGCGCAATATAATCAAACCCAGGCCACTACTTAGCTTTTTACTGTCGATGACATCAATATTCTTGCCTGATTCATTCTTTATTTTTCTGGCAGCATTATAGCTGTTTTGCCAGGTACCACTCATGCCCGAGCTGATATGGGCACTGATGATGCTTTGATAATGCGTGGCCAGATAATTGTAGCGATTCAAAAATTCGCTGATGGCAGGTTGCGCTGTAGTAGGATAGACATCAGATTTTTGCAGTTTATCAAAAAACTGCTGAGGCTGAATGGTTAACCTGTCCAGATAAAAATCCTGACCAAAATGTACAGTCAAAGGGATCACCTGGATCTGGTATTTTTCGATGAGCTCCATCGGCAGGTCGCAGGTGGAGTCGGTAATCAGGCCGATGTTGAATTTCCGATTGCTTGCCAGATCATTCTGAAGCACCATATCGTCCACCTTTTTATAGGTGATTGTTCCCAAAGGGGCAATATCCTGAAAGAGTTTCCAGGGTTCGTCCGTATGGATATGGATGCGCATTTTTTTGTCGGATCCGGCTACAACCATCGAGTCGCCATAAGATTCCATGATTGCATTAAAATCACTGCGTTTCATGTTTGTTCCGGTAATCATGGCTTCGGTACAATAGCGAAAGTTTATCTCTTCGTGGTCGATCGCATCCATGGCCTCCGCTATCTCAATCTTTTGATTTTCGAAACTAACAGCAATCTGTCCGTTTTTGAAGTAATCAAACATGCCTTCCAGGAATACGACAAAACCTTTGGCACCAGCATCTACTACATTACGTTTGGCTAGGATGGCCAGATTTTCGGTTGTCATTTTGAGTGATTCCATGGCTTTTTTCAGCCCATCGAGCAATAGCTTCAGGAAATCATCAAATTTGTCTTTCAGCTGATAAATGTACTCTGCCCAGTCCTTGATAACAGAAATCATCGTGCCTTCCACGGGATTGGCAATAGCCTCGTAGGCATAGCGAACAGCACTTTTCATATACTCCGCAAATGCACTAACGGTAAGGGTTTCTTCTTCACGGATTTCGTTGCTGAAACCATAAAGAAACTGAGCGAAAATAATTCCTGAATTACCCCGTGCCCCCACCAAAGCTGCATCTGCAAGCGCAACTGCTGTGGTTTTGAGGTTAGGGTGAGGTTGAGCCGTATTAACTATACTTCTCATGGTGGAGGCCAGATTGGTGCCTGTATCGGCATCTGCTACCGGAAATACGTTGATTTTGTTGAGCAGTTTCTGGTTTTCAAAAATTCGCTGAGCACCGGCCATGAAGCTGTGATACAGCTGCAACCCGTTAATTTCAGTGATTTTAGTTTCCAATGTTTAAGGTGTTAGTGAATACTCAAAGCATTTATACTCTTGATTGTTAATAATTTACAATCAGTTTTGTAAAGGAATTCTAGTAGGCAATTCTCTTTTGAAGCTACAAAGATAGCAAAAGATTGATTTTGCAAAGTGATGACCCGTCTTATTCGGTGAGGGGGAAATTAACTGAATAATCAATAAAATGATATTCAATATGTTATGGATCATATTAATGGTATTGACGAGGAAATTGCGAAATTTTATAGTTCAGTATATCAATTAGTTACTTAAAGTATTTGAGATAAATGCCGCAATTCAATCGTTTGCATTTAAACTTAAACAAAAAATGGAGCAGGAAATGCTAATGTTTTGTTAAATGACTTTGAAATCGGCTTTTGATTTTTGAATTAGTCCTTGAAGTTTTAATTTTGATTTTGCGTATTACTTATTTGACAGAAGAAAAACCGTTTTTAAGAATGAATCCACTTGTAGATCAATATTTTGTGAATGGATGTATGCGTTGTGAGCTGGGTGGTACGCCACAATGCAAGGTGCACAACTGGACAGCTGAACTGCATTTATTGCGTGATCTTGTTTTGAAAAATGGCCTGGTTGAAGAGCGGAAGTGGGGTGTGCCCTGCTATACGTTGAAGGGTAAAAACGTGTTGAATATCAGTGCTCTAAAACATTTTGCAGTGATTGGTTTTTTTAAGGGAGCTTTGATTAAGGATGAAAAGAACAGGCTTGTAAAACCTGGCAGAAACTCAAGGTTTACACGATTGATGAAATTTACAGATACATCGCAAATTATTGCACTTGAGGATGATATTCATGATTTTATCCGGCAAGCTATCGCAATTGAGCAGGCTGGTTTAAAGATTGAGTTGGCAGATGATGCTATACCTGTCCCTGGTGAATTGTTGCAGACTTTTGAGTCGGATCCTTTGCTGAAGAAAGCATTTTATTCTCTTACACCTGGCCGGCAGCGGGGATATGCGCTTTACTTTTCGCAGGCAAAACAAGCCAAAACACGCTTGGCCCGGATCGAAAAATACAAGGATAAAATATTGAAGGGAGAAGGCCTTCACGATGGCTATTAATTTGTAGCCTGGCATTATAAGCCTGTTGATTTATTTGTGAATTGAAAGGAAAATTATAAAAGAAAAGCTAAAATCAGAATTATGCCACGGTTGGATAAAGCTGTAAAAGAACAGATAAACGCATTGGATGTTGCTACGCTTAGGGAGATTGTTACAAAGCTTGCTTCAAAAGAGAAAATGGTTTATGATTTTGTGTTGACTAATTATCTTGATAAGGAAACAGGAGAAACAGATCTATTACAAGCTGCAAAAGTTGATCTGGACTATCTTTTTTGGAAAGGATACAAAGGTTTTTCTGAACAGTTGCGGATGGCTAATATGCTGTCGGCCTGCATAAAAAGGATTAATGAATTCACCAAAGTTTCCGGCAACAAGTTTCATGAAGCAGAATTGTTGATGTACGTGCTGGAGGTGCCTTTCTCGATGCCCAAAAATTCATTTGGAACCTGTTTCACGCAATTCGATTATAAAGTGGGCTTGCTGGTGAAACGCCTGATAACCCTTGTAACAAAAAAGCTCCATGAAGATTACAGATTAGATTATGCAGAAAAGCTCAATGAATACCTTCGCAGGCTGCATCAAACCTCTAACCATATTAATATGATCTACAATTTGCCCGAAAAGATCTGAATGAGCTGAAACCAAAGCTGAGAATCACTATTTGCGCGATCACTCCCGTCTTTGCCTCAGTGCCTCAAAAAGCACAATGGCGGTACTAACCGAAACATTCAGCGAATCAGCTATTCCCCGCATCGGGATGATAAGATTTTGATCAGCAGCATTCACCCATTGCGGGGATAAACCTGTGGCTTCGGTTCCCATCACGATAGCTGTGCGTCCACTAAAATCTGCGTCAAGATAATTGATGGATGCTTCCAGATAAGTGGCAAAAATCTTTATCATATTTGCATTTAACCATTTGATGGCATTGGTGCTGTTGCAGGCTACTACCGGCACACTAAAAACACAACCCAGGCTGGAACGAATGGTGTTTGGATTGTAGATGTCGGTAAGTGGATTGCAGACCAACAGGGCATCAATGCCGGCAGCATCGGCAGTTCGCAGAATGGCTCCCAGATTACCGGGTTTTTCAACCGCTTCGAGTATGATAAGCAAAGGATTTTGAGAGAGTTGGATATTCTCGAGGCTGTTCTGCGGAGTGATGGCAAGGGCTAGTAAACCATCGCTTTCGCCCCGGTAAGCAATTTTTTCGAATACTTCTCTGCTTACTGCAACATGTTCATAAACAGTCCATTCAGGAAGTTTTGGACATAAATCAGGGCAATGAAATAATGCTTCAATTTTAATCTCATTGGCTACAGCACGTTCAATTTCGCGGTAGCCTTCGATCAGAAAGCGATTTGTTTTCCGGCGTTCGGATGATTTTTGCAATCTGACCAGTGCTTTAATGCGGGGATTGGTTTTGCTGGTGATCATGGCAATTCCTGAATGCTTTCTTCATAGTAAACGGAGCGTTCGGCCAGGCGTTCGAGCATAAATTTTACGGCGGCTTCATCATGTCCCACTTCTTCGGGAAAATGTATGCCGGGTTTTGTGTGCAATCCGGCATCAATCAATCGCAAAGCTGCGGTTGCAGCATAACCTGTAGTTCTTGCCATCGAATGAGTCTCGGTTTCGGTGTCAAATTGATCAAAAAGTTCGTACGTATATCGTAATTTGCCTTTTTTTGCATGAAAACCTTCCACCTGAATACGCATCACCGTAAAATCAACCTCTCCTGCTTGAAGTTGCCAGTTTTTGAAAAGAATTTGTTGGGTGAATTTCAGTGGTGACAAAGAACCGGACTTGTTATTAAGTGCATTGTCGTCTAAAAATCCGCTGTCGCGCAACAGCTTCACTTTTTCGGCATGGCCTGGATAACGAAGGGTTTTTTCAGCCATAAAGTCGGCTTTCAGGGTAGTAATAAGTGAGCGAAGTCCGTCGCTATTGAAAGCCTCCAGGGTTCCAATGCCTTCGAACTGCAGCTGCTCAATATCCGAAAGAGCAGGTTTTTCAACCATACGGCCGTATTCAATCAATCGGGCAGGTCGGGTGTATTCTTCAATCACATCAGCAGGTGAAAAAACTGCTTTATATTCCCAGGGTTGTGTGCGTACTGCAGGCAGACCTCCAACATAGACGAGGATGCTGGTGGTTTTGTCGAGCTGCGAACTGGCATAACCACTAAGCAAATGACTCATTCCGGGAGCAACACCCATATCACAGATCACACAACTACCGGATTGTAAAGCTAAATCATTTAATACCAATGGGTTCTCAGGATAAAAAGCAATGTCAACAATGGGTTTCCCAAGACTGATAAGCTTTTCCAAAGCCGAATAACCGATCGATCCCGGCACAGCATTCACATAATAATCGTGCTGGTTGCACCAATCCTCTGTGGGATCAAAATCTTTTAAATTTCGATTAAGTGTTTGAATGCCACAGTCCTCGGCCAGCGCTAATCGTTCCTGGCTTAGATCAGCAATACTTACTTTGAATTCTTTATTTTTTACGAGGTCTCTGGCAATTGGAAGCCCTACAAGGCCTGCTCCTAAAACAAGTACAGATTTTTGTTGGTTCATCACAAGGATTTTTTGATTTTGAATTTCACCCGTTGACTTAGAAAAACACCTGCAATCACAAGTAAAATACCGAGCAATTTGTCAAAGGTAAGACTTTCTCCTAACAGCATAAAACTGAAAAAAGCGGTAAAAACAGGAATCGTATTGGTGTAACTGTTGGCATAAGCGATACCAAGTTTTTCAACGCCATAGGTAAACATTACAAATGCCAGTGAGCTGGCAAAAACGCCCAAAAGCACAAGCGGAACCAGCCATGATGCGCTAAAATCGAGGGTATCAAATCCGGCATGTTCCAGGCCAAATACCACCGGGATGAAATAAAATATTCCAATCAGATTTTGAATGAAAACGATTTGAATCGGGCCGTATGATTTAGTCAGCTTTTTGAGTAATACACCATATATAATAGCAGAAAAAACAGCCAGAAACAGAAACATCAGTCCGGTAAGGGAAGCAGTAATACCGGTTTCCTTATCGATGAGCATGATTAAAATCCCTGCAAATGAGATAAATAGCCCTAAAATATTGATTGCTTTGATTCGCTCTCTCAAAAATATAAAAGCCAGGATGGGTGTAAATACCGGAATCGTAGCTATGATCACGGCACTTAAGGTGGGAGATACGAGGTTGAGCCCAAAACTTTCGCCAATGAAATAAAGGAATGGATTGAAAAAGGAAACGCCTAATAATAGTGGCCAATGAACTTTTTGGAAACGAAAGCTTTTACCTCTGAGTTTGATTATGATCGCCAGAAAGGGAACAGAAACAATCAACCTGAACCAGACTGTTGTAGCTGGTTGCAAAAACACAAACACCTGTTTCGACCAGATGTAAGAGATACCCCATATCAGCATGGCTAATAAGGTGAAAAGATGTGGGTTTAGTGTGTGCGATTTCAAAATTATTTGGCAATAAGCGTGCAAATGTAGCTGAAATTTGTTTTCTTTGCTGTGTTATTTACTTTGTACACAAACTAGTCATGAGTGATTTTACGGAAGTTTTGATCAACCTGAGAAAAATTGTTCGATCAATCAATTTAGAATCCAAACGCATACAAAAGGAATTCGGGATCAGCATACCACAGCTGCTATGTCTGCATTACCTGGCATCTAACCCTGGATTTCAATCTTCTGTTTCGGGTATTGCCTCTTACCTGAATTTGAATTTAAGCACAGTAACAGGCATTGTTAGTCGTCTTGAAAAAAAACATCTGGTTGCCCGATTGCCTAAATCGGGCGATAAAAGAATTACGGTTGTCAGCCTTACTTCCACTGGAAAAAAGCTACTCGACCAATCGCCTGAACTGATGCATCAACAACTTTCGCATAAGCTGGCAGCTCTGCCTGCTGATGAACTAAAACAGTTGAAAGATTCACTTGGGTTGCTTATCAGTTGCTTTAAAATTGAAGAAGAATCGGCTTCGCCAATGATCACCATCGACGACTTTCAATATTAGGAAGCTATTTTTGATGGTCACTTTATAACTTTGTCTGGAAACTATTAATCTTTAGTTTAATTTTCAGTCACCATTTTTTTATAGTTATTTAACATGTGAATTTAAAAGATTAATATTCAAATTGTTATATTGATTAAATAAAATAATGAATACATTCGGTTTGGTGCTTTGGCCAGAATGTTGTAATTTTGTTTCTATACAAACTAATTTTACTTTTACTAAATTTTATTACTGCAAATGAAAGATGAGATAATAACAGCATTTGGTAAATATCTTAGAAACAATGGATTTAGTCAGGTGAAGCGATTGACAGAGAATAGGCCCGAAACCAGCTCTGATACGTTGGTAGGTGGAGAAATCAATTTTGAACCTGATATCACAGCCGAGAATGAAGGAGTTCGTTACTATTATAAATACCTGGAAGGTAGGCAGGATGCTTCTGACCTGATAAAAGAATTCAAGAGCTTTATCAGAAATAAGAATCAAAAACAGGTGTTGAAACTGTTGGTGCCTCTTAAGCAAAGTGATGGTGTGATACAGTTTCTGAATGCGCATCAGCTCGAAGGTGTGGGCATAATCAGGGTGAGTCCGCGGAAGGCAGCCGCACATTAAAACATGCAACACAGCAGATTAAATGAACTGGATTGATTTCCTGATTTTCATTGTGTATATGCTGGCCATGCTTGGCGTGGGTTTTTATTTTCATCTGCGCAACAAGAATGTTGAAGATTATTATGTTGGTGGCCGTGGCATGGGACGCTGGCATATCGGATTATCGGTGGTAGCAACCGATGTTGGTGGTGGTTTCTCGATCGGTTTGGGTGGATTAGGATTTTTGATCGGCGTTTCGGGAAGCTGGATGTTGTTCACAGGATTATTAGGTGCCTGGTTAAGTGGTGTTTTTTTGATCCCCCGAATAAAACGCCTGGCAGATAAAAAACAGTTTTTCACTTTTCCGGAAGTCTTTCGGCATTTTTTTGGTAAACGGGCAGCACTCATCGCAGGTTTAATCTCAGGTATTGGTTATCTGGGATTTACGAGTTCGCAATTGCTGGCAGGGGCCAAATTGGCTTCTGCGGCTTTTGTTGATCTAAACCTTACCTATGCGTTGATAATAATGGGGTTTGTGGCTGTGGTTTACACAGTTTTGGGTGGCATTAAAGCTGTAATTTACACCGATACCGTTCAATGGATTCTTTTGATGTTAGGTTTGATTTTTCTGGGAATCCCGTTATCGTGGGTAGCCGTTGGAGGATGGGAAACAATACAAGCGACTTTACCAGCCGAGTTTTTCTCGTTTAATAATTTAAGTTGGCAGCAGTTTCTGAACTGGATGGTAACGATTTTGCCCATTTGGTTTGTTGGGATGACTTTGTATCAACGGATATATGCCAGCAGATCAGTGTCAGAAGCCCGTAAAGCCTGGATGATAGCAGGCTTGTTTGAATGGCCTGTGATGGCATTTATGGGAGTTGGCTTAGGGTTGATCAGTCGGGTTGCATACCTAAACGGGATGTTCGAAATACATGGTTTTGCAGCCGGGAGTAATATGGATGCCGAGATGGGATTGCCCTTATTGCTCCGTACAATTATGCCTGTCGGATTGATGGGGCTTATTTTGTCGGCTTATTTTTCAGCTATACTTTCCACTGCTGACAGTTGTTTGATGGCTTCGTCATCCAATATCATGCACGATCTTTTGCAGCGCATTTTCCCAAATGCCATAAGCCAACAGATTGCAATGAAAGCCTCAAAAATTATGACCTTGGTATTGGGAGTTTTAGCCGTTATCATTGCGATGCAGCTTACTGAAGTGCTTTCGTTGATGCTGTATTCCTACGCTTTTATGGTGAGTGGCCTGCTCATTCCCTTGTTGGCAGCGGTTTTTCTGAACCAGCGCAACGAACTGGCAGCCCTGGGAGCCATGATTGCTGGTGGCGGGACAACAATTTCGCTATTGATTATCGAAGCAAAACTCCCTTATGGACTGGATGCCAATGTTTTTGGTATATTAGCTTCTTTTTTAACGTATTTAATCTTTTATAATTCACATAAGCTTTTAAAACATGGAAATACAAATTTATGACAGTTATCTCCCAATGGGGACTTTAGAAAAAAGAAAAATTGTTGACTTTTTGCATCAGCATCTGGATGAGTTTGGCGATTCGAAAGAGGCCATTCGAAAGGCGATTGATTATGCAGTGGGCGAAACCTCCGTAGTGGGTGGGTTTGTAATCGTTGGGAGTATTGATGAAAAAATGGCTGGAGCGGTAGTGGTCAACCGGACAGGGATGGAGGATTATATTCCGGAAAATATCCTTGTTTATATTGCTGTGGATGCTGCCTTACGTGGAAAAGGAATTGGCAAGCAACTCATGCACAAGGCGATTGAACTTTCGAAAGGCAATGTAGCATTGCATGTTGAACCCAATAATCCGGCCCGTTTTTTATACGAAAAAGTTGGTTTCACAAATAAATACCTGGAGTATCGTTTGATTAAAAGCTAATGAGAGCAACAGCTTCACATACACCTTCTGTGATTGAGTTGAGTTCTGAGGCCATCGCACATAACCTGCGTTTTATTAAAAGATTTGTTAGGAAAAATGTGCGGATATCTTCCGTTGTCAAAGGGAATGCTTATGGTCATGGTATTGAGCTGTATGTACCTGCGGCCGAGAAGTGTGGGATAGATCATTTTTCGGTCTTTAGCTTGGATGAAGCTGCACGTGTATTGGCTGTAAAACAAGCAGAAACCAGTGTTATGATCATGGGCTGGATTCCTGTAGAAAGATTGCAGTGGGTATTGGAAAACGAAATTGAATTTTGGGTTTTTGAAGCCGAACGACTGCGGGAGGCCTTGCAACTGGCAGATTTGTTGGGAGTTAAAGCCCGTATTCATATCGAACTCGAAACCGGAATGAACCGAACCGGTCTTGGTCCTTATGAGTTGAATGAAATATGGACTTTGATGCACGACTACAAACATGCCTATGTGCTGGAAGGATTGTGCACGCATTTGGCAGGAGCCGAAAGCATTGCCAATCATGTGCGTATTCAACGTCAGATCAAACGTTTCAGATTGATGACAGGGCTTTTCAAAGAGCACGGTTTTCAGGCCCGCACACTTCATGCTGCCAGCTCGGCAGCAACGATTGTTTATCCCGCTTTTCAGTTTGATATGGTGCGCGTTGGCATTTTACAATACGGATACTGGCCAAGCAAAGAAACCTTTATCCATTATGTAAGCCGCCGCAAGAAGAAACATGATCCCTTGGATCGTATCATCAGCTGGAAGAGCTGTATTATGGCGGTTAAGAGGGTTCGCCAGGGTGAGTTTGTAAGCTATGGAACTACCTATCTGGCCACTGAAGATAAAACAATCGCTATCGTGCCAACCGGCTATTCGCATGGATACAGCAGATCGCTTTCCAATTCTGGTAGGATCCTGATACACGGTCAGCGGGTTTCGGTGATTGGCATGATCAATATGAATATGCTTATTGCTGATGTTACATTTCTGAATGATGTTGTGGTGGGCGACGAAGTAGTGCTGATTGGTCAGCAAGACGATCAAGTCATCAGTGTAGCCTCGTTTAGCGAGTTGAGTAATCAATTGAATTATGAATTATTAACACGGCTTCCCGGAGGAATTATGCGCCGATTAACACCTTAATAAAATGGCATTTATAGAGTTAGATTATCAAAAATTGCATCATAATTTCAAGTATCTGGATGAATTTTTTTCGAAGAGAAACATCCATTGGGGTGCTGTTTCAAAATTATTGTGCGGAAACGAAATGTATATCCGCGAATTGATCGAAATGGGTATCAGGGAGGTGCACGACAGCCGTATCAGTAATCTGAAGGTGATAAAAAAAATCAATCCGGAGGTGCAAACGGTTTATATCAAACCCCCTGCCCGCCGTGTTGTAAAGAGCCTGGTACGCTATGCGGATGTGAGTTTTAATACAGAGTACGAAACCATTCGACTCATTTCGGAGGAGGCCGTGAGGCAAAACAAAAAGCATAAAATCATCATCATGATCGAGATGGGCGACCTTCGCGAAGGTGTGTTGGGTGATAATCTGGTCGATTTCTATTCTTCCATTTTTGAATTGCCTAACATTGAAATTGTGGGGTTGGGAACAAACCTGAATTGCCTGAACGGAGTGATGCCCAGCCATGATAAGCTTATTCAGCTTAGTTTGTATAAGCAGTTGATTGATGCCACTTTCAAAGTGAGAATACCTTTTGTTAGCGGAGGGAGCTCCGTTACAATTCCGCTTTTGCTGAAGCGGATGCTTCCGAAAGGGATAAATCATTTCAGGGTGGGAGAGACGTTGTATTTCGGCAATAACCTGGTGACCAACAAAACCATCAGGGGAATGAAATCCAATGTGTTTACACTTTATGCCGAAATAGTTGAGCTGATGGAAAAACCCATCGTTCCGATTGGCGAGCTGGGCACCAATGTGGCTGGTGAAAAATTTGAAGTTAACGAGGCTGATTATGGCAAATCATCTTGTCGGGCCTTGCTCGATATTGGTTTGCTTGATGTGGATCCACACCACCTGAAACCGATTAAAAATGGAGTTGAAATAACAGGAGCCAGTTCTGATATGCTGGCGGTTGACCTCGGAAAAAACAAGGGTGGTTACAAAGTTGGTGATTTGCTGGCTTTCAATCTGGACTATATGGGGGTACTTAAGATTCTAAATTCCAACTATATAGATAAACGAATCACCAATAAACCAATCCAAAACTAAGAGCGGCCTTCTTCCTTTAGAAGATTTGTGTAATGTTTTAAGCTTCTGAGAATAAGTGCTATCAATAGTGCTATTCCGAAGATATAAACAGAATTGCGTTGGTAGGTGATTGTACCAGTGCTAAAATAGTAACGCAATAAATCAATAAACATAAAGCCAAAAACGGTGGCTAACATGCCTGAGTATTCGCGACGTAAAACGCTTTTCAAGCTAAAAGGAATCTGGTTTTTTTTGTAGTTCTTGAACGAGGGGATAAAAGCCGGTGTAGTAAGTGACCAATCCAAATACGACTTTCCGAATTTCTTTTCCAGAAAGCGTTCTTCGGCAAACATAATGCGCTCATAATAAAGCCAGAATGCCAGTGAGATGAGCACAACAAAACTAAAATTAAAGCTAAACAACACGATTCCTATCCACATAAAATAATTTCCAAGGTAAAGCGGATGCCGCATCGTACTATATATCCCGGTTGTATTCAAACTTTCGGCCACCTGACCTTCTTTGGTGTTTCGCCCGGAAGTGCCTTTTGGTGTGGTGCCAATGCTGATGGCGCGAATCACAAAGCCCAACACACTTAAAAAGGCTGCAATCCAGCTGATGAGGTGCTGCTTGGTTGTTGTAAGCCAACTAATCTCGGTGAAATAAACAACAGGAACGGCTGTCAAAAACAATACAACTGGTAGTTCGCCACGATGTTTGAAAAGCCAGTTACCACTTTTTTCGAAGGAATGGATAAGCGCCATAGCAGTAGAATTTTGCAGCGGCAAAGTTAGTTTTTTTAAGTGTTTATTCGGAATAATTTCTAAAACATTGAATATCAACACAAAAGACTTTTATGTTTGTTAGGGCAATTATAGCTGCATGCTTTATATTTGCACCAAGTAAACATCATTGATTATGTTGGGGATTAATATTTTAGCCGGAGGTAAATCGATCAATCCAATTGTTGCCAAATTATTACTGATACTTTTGTTTTTCTCTTCTTTGGTTGCCAGTGCCGATGAGAATCAATTGGATGCAGATCGATTAGCAACACTAAGGAAAAACAGGTTAAAAGATCCGGCCAGTGTTAAAAAGGAGTTGCTTGATTTTTTGCCCTATGCAGGTGAGTTAAAATACCCCGAAAGGCTGATTTACTTTAATACTTTAGCCCTGCTTTACACCGAAATTTCAGTGACCGATTCAGCCCTGGCTTACAATAGGATTTGCCTTTCCGAAATTACAGAAAATGATGATCTTTCGCAGCATTTTGAAATTTACAACACGCATGGCCGAATTTTTGACATCCTGAATTTGCCTGATTCTGCCATGTATTATTTTGAATTGATGGGCAAAATTGCTTTTCAGCTCCAGGATACAACTCAGTTGGCTACATACTATAATAACAAAGCGATGGTGGAGGACGAGCTTGGAAATCGTTTGGCAGCCTATGAAAGTTACATGAAAGCCCTTGTGCTTTTTGAGTATCTTGGTGATCAGGAAAGTGTAGCGGTGGCTTATAACAACCTGGCAGACATCAATCAAACATTGGGAGAATATGAAAAATCTCTTGAATACCTGATTCAGGCGATCGAGATAAACAAAAGCCTTAATAACCGGATCAATCTTGGGATGAATTACAATAATATCGGCATTTCTTATAAGGAACTTGGCAGGCATGATGAAGCACTCGCTGCTTACGAACAATCCCTTGATCTGGCACGACAAACCGGAAGTGTTCATGACGAAGCCAGAGCCGAATATAACCTGGCTAATATCTACGATAAGCTGGAAAATTTCGACCTGGCCAAGAAGAGTCATTTGCGATCGTTGAAGATATGTTCCGATAACGACATCAAATTTGGTGTGATGCTGAATTACATTGGACTTTCGGAGGTTTATGAGAAGACAGAAAACTGGGAGCAATGCGAATACTTTGCTGAACAGGCGATTCAGTTGGGACTCGATTTTAAGCATTATCCATCCATTAGAAATGCCTATCGTATTTTATCCAACATAAACGAAAAGAAGGATAACTATGGTAAAGCACTCGAATTGTATAAAAAGTATCATCAGGCTGAGGACACAGTTAAAGCTCAAAATCAAAAGGATTTGATTCTCGAACTTCAGACTAAATATGATTCAGAACGTCAGATACTTGAAAATCAAGCCTTAAAGCTTAGAAATGAAAAACAGGAACACACCATCCGCGATCAGCGACTGATTACATTGATTATTGGTTCGGCCCTTGTTTTTGTGTTGATTCTAGTGTTTTTCCTTGCACGTACACAGCGGCGGTTGCGTAAGGTAAACGATCAGATTAATAAGTTGAATCAAGAGATACATGAGCAGAATAAACTGCTTGAAGAAACAGTTGCAACCAAGGACAAATTATTTTCAATCATTGGCCACGATCTTCGCTCACCCTTCAATAGTATGCTGGGATTTCTCAATCTGATGGTCGAGGATTTTGATTCCTTTGAAAAAGATGAGCAAAAAACGGTGTTGAATGAGTTTTACAAGAAAAGTATCGACCTTTATAATCTGGTAGAAAATCTGTTGCAATGGGCGTTACAGCAAAAAGGAGAAATTAGCTATCAACCCGATGATAACGATCTTCTGCAGATATTGGAAGATGAAATCAGCTTTCTGAATTCAAGAGCCGAGATCAAAGGAATAGGCATACAAAATAATGTTCCGCAAAATGTTGTTGCCTTCTGTGATCGCAATATGATGCACACCGTTTTCAGGAATATAATTAATAATGCTATCAAGTTTACGCCAGACAATGGTACGATCACGATTTCGGCGGAAGTAACTGAAAAAGAGGTTTCTATATTGTTTTGTGATAGTGGTATCGGCATGGCTTCAACAACGATTGATCAAATACTTCAGGGTAGTACATTTGGTTCAACAGCCGGGACGAATAAGGAAACCGGTGTTGGACTGGGATTGAAAATTGTAAAGGAATTCATCCAGATAAACAATGGAGGTTTATCCATTAAAAGCGAACCTGGCAAAGGGAGCTGTTTTATCGTACGATTAAATTCGACAAAGGAAATTTAGAGGCAATGTAACTTTTTATACCTGCCTGGCGTCTAACTACGAAAACGATTAAAAGTGAATCGTTAGGTCTTTTTTATCCATTTTCAAATCCAAGAATATGAAAAGAAATGCATTGTTAAATTCCTTGATGATCTGGCTTGGTATAATGCTTATAGCCAGTTTGTTATCTCAAACTTATGCAGCTGTTATGCCAGCATCAGTCGTTAAAGAAACACGTAGTGTGGGCAATTTTACAAAGCTTGATGTAAGCGGAGCTTTTGAAGTTTTTCTTGTACAGGGAAATGCCCGCGAACTTGTAATTGAAGCTGATGAAGATATTATTGATCGCGTTATTACAAAAGTAAGTGGCAGCGAACTCGAAATTTATATGCGAAGTCCGTTACGTTCGTATAAAAAAATGAAGATTTATTTAACTTTTGAGGAAATAGATGAGATTGAGTTGAGCGGTGCGGTAAAGCTTAGGGGAGGCAACCTGATGCAATTCAACAAGCTCGATCTCGAATTGTCAGGTGCCTGTGATGTTGCCTTTGAAATGGAAGCCCAACATATTGATCTTGACCTGAGTGGTGCCAGCAAATTAAGTCTTACCGGTATTGTTGAAGGCATTAAGGCAGACTGTTCTGGTGCTTCCGAGCTTTTTCTGTCTGAGCTAAAGGCAACCCACATTGATTTTGAGAGCAGCGGGGCGTCAACGGCCAAATTTTGGGTTACAGAGAGCCTGAATGTTGATGGAAGCGGTGCCTCTGATGTTCGCTATAAAGGTGAGCCTAAAACATTGAATGTGAATGCATCTGGAGCAACTACCGTGAAGAAATTATAGGAGCTTCAGTGCATTAAATAAACCGGTGAAGCATGACATGTTTTACCGGTTTGTTTTATAGTATTCGGCTTCGGAGAGATAAATTTTGATGCTTCCAACAGTGATCTTAGCCTCCATCATTATTGGTAACCTTGCTTCGTCCTTGCTGACCCAAACCAGAAGTTCTTCTCCAGCCCGAAACATGCTTCCTCGATCGAGAACAGCAGAAAACAAGATACAATCCCACTTTTTGCCATCACGGTTTTTTATACGTTCTTCCCCTTTAATTACGATGGGAAGTTCAAAAGTTTTGCCATCGAGAAGCAAACTCAGCCTGATCGTATCGCCTTGTGAATAGTTAGAAAAAGGAAGCGAGCGAGCCACATAGGTGGCTGTTAATACATCATAAGTACATTGTGGAAGACTTATTTCACGGGTGTTATAGGGTTTTCTGGTTTCTTCCAGTTCAGCAAAAACGCTTTGTTCGTCCGGATGGAAATGATATTGATTATTGATTCGAAAACCTCCTTCGAGTGTATGCCTGCGCGAATACAAAGGTTGAAGATTTTTGTACTGACTATAGGCCTCAAAGGTGTCGCGCACCTTAAAAAGCCAGTCCCAACGCCTATAGGAATGTCCGGTGCTGAAAAAATGAAAAGCTGTATCCGCATTAAAATTTGTGAGTGAGGCATCAAAACTCACCTCACCGGCATTTATCCAGATTATTCCCCAGTTGTAGGAAACGGTGTAGGTGAGTTTTTCGCCAGCCACAAAATGTTTGGCCTCAGGCATACATGCTGTTTGTGCAGATGTTATCAGGCTAAAAAACAAGAAGATAACTAATACAAAACTTGATTTCATTATGGGCTTTTAATGCACCAAAAGTAAGTAAAAACGGAGATTTTTGAAGTAGTTTGTACTACTTGGATACTAAACAGATGGAAACTGTTAGCTTCAGACTGGCGTCAGTATTCTTGTGTGAATCTTACTTTGAACAACTAAAAACAATCAAACCAAAAGCTTCTTATGGCTTACTTTTGGTTTGATTGCTAAATCATTCTAAAATGGTGAACATTCAATTGGTGAGAAGTTACGCGATTTCACATTTTTAATGATTTCGCTTTGCTTGAAGAATTTCAAACTGTCAAATTCAAGTATCAGACTGATTTCGTGCGAAGGGCCGGCAAAATTATTATTGGTGCTGATGGCCATATCATGCGAATAAAGCAGTTTCATCCTCGAGTTCTCAGTAAATCCAATGTTGATCCCGGCCAAAAAGATCAGGTCAGCAAATTCGGAATATTCCAGCACATCATTCCGAAACCAGATACCGAGATAGAGGTGCGACATATAAATATTCATTCCCAGATTGAAATTGGTCATTTCGGCTTGTTGCTGAAATATGACACCCGGGTTAAGCTTAAAACTCTTTTTGCGGTTGTAATAGCCTTCATATTCGTCAATATCAATGATCAGATCGAAATGGCCAACATATTTTCGGGCAAGAGGTGCTTCCAGATTAAAAAAGCTTTGATTGGGTTCCATAAGATGATGCACAGCAGCGCCCAAGGTGCCAACCACATTGTTGCCTTCGAACTGGAAGATACTTCCAAAAGAGAAATCAGGGTAAACCACATAGTTGTCGGCAGGTTTGCTAATAGTTGAAGGGCCAATATAACCCCATCGCGGATCAAGCTGATCTGCAAAAATCAGATTTCCATCAAAGTTTACCTCTTTACGAACAAAGCCAGCCATGGCACCAACCTGAATGATAGCACTTTGCGATAAAGGGATACGCACAGCGGGTAAGATACCGGTGGTAGTTGTTTTGATATACCCCAGGCCTTCGCTGGTTTGGTTAAACAAAACACCAATGCCACCTGCACCCGGGATGTTTCGGTCGGCAATATCCATACTAAAATTTGTCAGGTAGTTTTCGCCCGGGAGATTCATCCACAATTTACGCGCGTGCAGTCGTACCTTTAGCCCGAGAGAAAGGCCTGTATAGGCCGGATTGTAATATGTTGGGCTACTAAAAAATTGCGAAAAGTGCGGGTCCTGAGCTTTTAAGTTAATGCTTAAAAATATTGTCAGAACGATCAGACTTAATTTATACTTGTGCGCTTTCATGAGTTTCATTATTAGTGATCCGTTGATCATGTTTTCAATTGCTTTCATAGTGTTCCTCCTTTCTGTTAACGGATCAGATTAATGATTCCAAAAGGTTTAATATTGCCATCGCCATTGTCAGAGCCTTCCCAAATTGTCCCGTCCCTGAAGGTAGCAGAAGCTTTCCAGATGTAAGAACCCGTTGGTAAATCCTGATTGTTATAGGTTCCGTCCCATGCATCTGCAGGGCGTCCATCTTCGAGCCGTGAGCTGGACCAGATCAATTGTCCCCAGCTGGTGAAAATCTCAAGGGTATAGGTCTCCAGATTTTCGCCCTTGCCTTTAAACTCACTGAATTCCTGTTCGCTGTGGCCTGGCACAAAGCTATTGGGGAAATAGAGCCCTGTGAAAATGATTTCATAGGCATTGATAGCTGTATCCGGACACAGATGGCTGTTGTAGGCTACCAGCATCACTTCATAGAGTCCGTCTTCCTCAAACTGATAAATCGGGTTTTCTTCGGTTGAAGTTTGTCCGGTCATGAAGTCCCAGAAGAATGTGCTGGCCGAAGGATCACTGGTATTCTGGAAAAATACCTGTCCTTGTTTTCCTTCGTAGCGATCTTCAAAAGTGAAGCTGGCCTGCGGAATAGGATGTACTGGCAGGCTATGTTGCACCGTATCGCGGCATCCATTTTCATCCTCAACAACAAGGCTTGTAAAATAAGTGCCGGATTGCATGTAAATGTGTTCCGTCAGCTGATCTGTTGCAGTTGAGTCAGTCCACGGATTACCATCGTCGTTGTTACTGTTTGGATCACCAAAATGCCAGAACCAACTGTCAATGGGAGCGCCTCCTTCATCGCTCAAATCATTGAAATAGGTAATATAGGTAACACAGCTGTCAACAGCAATGAAATCGGCTGTTGGAGGTTGCCAGATTTCTATTTCGCTGACGAGCGTATCAGAACAGCCATATTCATTAATTACGACAAGTTGAACATCATACTGCCCATGAGTTGGATACTGATAACTTGTGTTTTGCATCGAAGAGGTATCGTGTATCGTTGTCAGATCACCGAAATCCCAGAACCAATTAGTAATTGGTGTTCCATTTCCAATAGAGTTATCCGTGAAAATAGCTTCTGTATTCTGGCAGACAGCTTCCGGGATAAAACGTGCAGTAGGCCTTGGATTGATTGTAATCACTTCTGTATAAGTGTCGATAAACGCACTGCCATTTACGGTAGCTTCGATGGTAAGGCTTACCACAAAATCACCGCCTTCGGGATCGGTAAAGGAATGGCAAACGGGATTTTCGGGGCTGGTGTATTCGTAATCAGGAGTGTTGTCGCCAAAGTTCCAAATCCATTTGTTAATGGTGCCATTTTCGGCAGCTATGTATGAATTTTCGGTGAAGCATATTTCAGATTCAGCACAAAGTGTAACAGTTGGTACAATGAATGAAGCCTGTACACATGGATCCTGAATCACTTCCTTTGTAATGGAATCAATACATCCGTTGAAATTTGTTACAACAAGAGTAACCTCATATACACCGCCCTGATCACTAAACAAATGTGTTGGGTTCTGCAGGTCAGAGGTATTATCAGGCCCTGAATCCGGATCGCCGAAATTCCAGAGCCAGCTTTCGACCAAAGCCCCGTTTCCGTCAGAAAGGTCAGTGAATTGGGCAGGGGTTTCGCATAGTCCGGGTACGTATTCAAAGTCGGGCAGGGGCAGGCCATTCACAACGACTTCATTGTAGGTTGTATATTCACAGCCATTCAGATTTGTAGCCGTCAGTTCAACGAAGAATGTCCCTGAATTAGCGAAAATATGGCTTGTCGTATCTCTGTAGGTGAGGAAAATATCCGAGCCATCGTTGAAGTTCCAGGCATAACTCACGATCGAATCATCTTCGGGCAGGTAGGTAGCTTCAAAGAAGGTTGCATTACCAAAACAGACCTCTGTTGAGCTGAAGTCAACGGTTATAGGTTCCCAGATACAGATTGTGTCAGTTGCTATTGATTCGCATCCAAAGGCATCTGTCACGGTTAGGCTTACCACATAACAAGTGTCGGTTTCGGGGAAAATATGATTGGGATTGATTTCATTGGAGAAATATCCATCATGGAAATTCCACTCATATTCCAGTATAGGACTACCATTGCCACTGCTTTCTGATTCATCAAAAAAGAATACATTACCAACCGGATCGCAAACCTGATTGAAGCTGAAACCAGCTATTGGTTTATCGTAAATGGATATCCAGCGACTAACGGTTTCAGAACAGCCAAAATTATCTGTAACAGAGAGCGTTACCAGATAATCGTCCACGGCAGCATAATAATGTGCAGGGTTCTGAATGTCAGAGGTGTTTCCATCACCAAAATCCCATGCCCATTCAACAATGTAGCCATTTAAGCTAACAGTTTCATCAGTGAAGTAGGTTGTATCACCCATACATCCGTTGTTCATGCTGAAATCAGCAATCGGAACATCATTGACGAAAATAGGGTAGCTGACGCTGTTTTGACATTGATCAATGCTTGTAACGGTGAGTGTTACATCATATGATCCGGGTTGGGCATACAGATAGGATGGATTTTGCTGAACAGATGATCCTCCATCACCAAATTCCCAGAACCAGGTATTGATGTTATCGCCAATGCCGGTAAACTGGGCCGGAGTTGTCAAACAAATTGAATCATCAGCCATGGTGAAGTCAACTTCCGGAAGTTCATTTACAATCAATTCTTTGACAATTGTATCAGTGCAGCCCATGGTGTTGGTAACAATGAGTGTTACGTTGAACGTATCAGCTACTGTAAACAAGTGTGATGGATTTTGAAGAGTACTGGTATTATTGATTCCAGAATTTGGATCGCCAAAATACCATTCCCAACCGAAGATATCTGTGCCACCATTTGTTGACGTCAGATCGGTGAAAAGTACCGGCGCTCCAAAGCAAGTCTCGTCGTAACTGAAGTCTGCCAACGGACTTGCCTCAACCTGCACAAGTTGGCTACTACTATGCTCACATCCAACATTATCGATTACAGTGAGCACTACTTCAAAAATGCCAGGATTAGCATATAGATAAGTGATATTTGGGTCATCGGGTGATTCAATAGTAAATTCATTACCATCGCCCATATCCCATATCCAGGTTTGGAGATAACCATTTTGAGTAGAGGACCAATCAAGGAACTGAACGCTATCAGCAGAACATACAGGACTCGTACTTGTAAATAATGAAACAGGATTTGGTCTGACCACAACCATGAGTGTATCACTGTTGCTGCATCCATCAGCTGTTTCGGCCGTTAAGGTAACCATAAAGTTACCTGTTTGAGTATAGGTATGTTCAGGATTCTGTTGTGTGGAAGTATTTCCATCACCGAAGTCCCAATTCCAGATCACTGCCCCGGGTGCATTTCCTGTGAAACTGGCCGGAGTGCCAAGACAAAGTGTGTCGCTGTCGGATATGATCTCGACCAATATAGCATCGTCAACGGTAACCGAATTCATCACAGTATCCGTACAACCGTTGATATTTGCAATTATTAGTGTCACATCAAACGAACCCGAAGCACTGAAGATATGTGACGGATTCTGTAAGGTTGAAGTGTTGTCGGTTCCGGAGCTTGGATCTCCAAAATCCCATTGCCATTCAACTATTTCGCCTCCGCCATTTTCCTGCGACAGGTCGATAAAGCTAACCGGGCTTTCTGCACAGGTGCCTGTGTAATCAAAAGCTGCGATTGGCCCGGGAGTTACGGTAACTTCCTGACTAATGGTATTGGAACAACCATTACTATTTGTAACAGTTAAACTGGCATTATAGGTTCCCTCAGCATAAAGATGACTCACATCCGGATTATCAGGGAAGGTAACAACTACCTCATCTGAACCATCGCCAAAATCCCACACCCATTCGGTGATATAGCCTGTTGGCGAATTCGAAGCGTTAAAAAATTGGGTAGGTGATCCACTACACGCGGGGCTGTCGGTAGAGAAAGCTGCTACAGGTTCTTCATTGATAAGGATTTCATGCTCCATATATCCCTGGCAGCCGTCGATATCAGTAACAGTAAGGGAAACAATGTAGGTTCCCGGGTTGGAATAGATATATTGTGGAGTTTGCTGAATAGAAGTACCACCATCACCAAAATCCCATTGGTAGGAAGCGATATCAACTCCATCGGGAGTGAACTCAATCGTTTCGCCCGGACAGAATGATGGCGCATCGTAAGTAAAGTCGATGGCTATGGTCTCGCTTACTTCAACTTCTATTTCAATTGTATTGGTGCAACCTAATGTATTGGTAACAGTAAGGCTAACATTAAAGATTCCGGGAGCTGTAAACTGATGCGAAGGATTTTGCAGGTTTGAGCTGTTAAAGGTACCCGAAAGCGGATCACCAAATTCCCATTCCCAGCTAAACAAATCGGGGCCTCCGTTGGGTGATGATAGATCGGTAAACAAAACAGGCTCTCCAAAACAAGTTTGGTCAAAGGTGAAATTGGCCAATGGGCTATTTTGAATATTAACCTGACGGGTAAAACTGTCTTCGCATCCAACATTGTCAATAACGGTAAGCGTTACATCGAAGGTTCCTGCCTGCAGATAGGTATAGGCAACATTTGGATCATTGGGAGCCTGAATAGTTTGAGTTGTGCCATCACCAAAGTCCCATATCCAGGTTTGGATATTGCCATTTGGCGACACAGAGGTGTTGTTAAACTGAATCGGGCTCTCAAGGCAAACCGGCGAATTAGTCGTAAATCCTGCCGATGGCACATGGTTGACAACAATTTGAACGCTGGCATCGTTGGTACACCCTTGTGCCGTTACAATGGATAAGTTAACGTTGTATGTTCCTGCTGAAAGATAAGTGTGTGTTGGGTTTTGAAGCGTTGAGGTATTTCCATCACCAAAAGTCCAGAACCAGGATACAACATTATCACCAACGCCTGAGAACAAAATGGATTCAGTAAGACAAATTTCGGTTTCTGACGGGATGATTTCAACAAATGGTGTATCATCTACGAAAACCTGTTGACTAATTGTTGCTGTACATCCTGTAGCATTTGTGACTGTAAGCGAAACCGTGTAACCATCAACAGGCATTTCTCCAACGAAGGTATGCGCGGGGTTCTGTAGATTGGAGGTGTTATTGTTTCCTGAAGGAATATCTCCGAAATCCCATGTCCAGGAAACAATATCCGAGCCGCCATTAGGAATGGAGAGGTCAGTAAAGATCACCGGCTGACCCGTACAGCTGGCAGAATAGGTAAACATGGCCACCGGGCCGGGCTGCACTACAACCGTTTGTGTGTGAGTATCTGTACATCCTGCTGCATCTGTTATGGTTAAGGATACCAGGAATTGATTCGGGGTGGCAAACTGATGTGTTATATTTCTGTCGTTGGGATTGTTGATGGTGTAAACAGTGCCATCGCCCATATCCCACTGCCATTCAGTAATCACACCGTTAGGCGTTACAGAAGTATCTGTAAATAGTATTGCTTCGTTAGTACAGGAGGTCTGGTCAGCATCGAAGCCGGCAACAGGTTCAGGATTAACAATCAGCATCACTTCATCAGTGTTCGAACAACCGTTCATCGAAGTACCGGTAAGCGTTACAAAATACGCTCCTGATGTAGCATAGGCATGTTGCGGATTTTGTTCGGTAGAGGTGTTGCCGTCACCAAAATCCCAAAGCCAGAATGCTGCTTCTGCCGAGGTGGCATTAAACTGATAAGGTTCGTCAACGCAGGCAAATAAGTTAGAATCGTCAATTTCTACCTGTATGGCTTCCTCAATGGTTATTGTTGCTTCGAAGGTGTTGCTTGCACATCCACTTTCGTTATACGCTGTTAGTGTAACCGTATAAGTTCCGGGAGCGTCATAACTATGTACCGGATTTTGTAGATTTGACGAATTTCCATCGCCAAAGTTCCAGTCCCAGGAAGTGATCGCACCACCACCAGCCTCTTGCGACAGGTCGATGAAATTAACAGGACTATCGGCACACAGGCCACCCTGTATTACAAATGCTGCAACAGGAGCGGGGGTAATTTGTATGGTCTGTGAGGTGCTTGCTTCGCATCCATTGCTGTTCACTACTGTTAGCGTCACAACAAAGTTTCCGGGTCCTGTGTAGGTGTGGCTTACGTTTGGATCATCAGGGAAATCTACTATAATTTCGGGAGACTGATCTCCGAAATTCCAAATCCACTGTTCGATGATTCCTGTATTGGTAGTGGAGGCATCTTCAAAAGTAACTAACTCGTTAACACAAGTAGGAGTGGCTACCTCAAAGTTAGCCTCAGGGCTGGTTATTACTTCAATATTGATAAATGAATCAGCTGTATAAGCACTGCAATTGCCTTGTCCGAAGCCTCTCAGTCGTAAAATTACGGTAGTTCCTGCATCGCTTGCAGCTGGGGTGTAGGTGGCATTTAGTTCATCAGGATCATTTATTGTTCCATTGCCTTGTACTATCGACCAAATGGTTGAAGATGTATGAGTTGCAGTGGCTTCATCCAGTTGAAATGCCTCTAACTCACAGGTAAAATTGTCGTTTCCGGCAAATACCTCCGGAAGCGGATCAATCTGAATATTGGTTTCAGAAACAGCGACCTCAGTGTCGCAACTTCCTACTCCGGTTGCGGTTAATGTTAAGGTAACTGTGGTACCGGCATCCGTTATATCAGGGAAGTAAATCGGATTGATAGCATTTGTATTGGTAAGGGTGCCATTTCCGGTATGTGTCCAGTTGATAGTTGAATAATGGGAGGCTGTTGCCTGAGTTACCTGTATGGGATCTAAAACGCAAGTGCTGAGCGAAGGACCAGCATTGGCAGTAGGTAATCCTTCGATGTAAATGTTGATCAACGAACTGGCCGATAAATGATCGCAAGGGCCTTCGCCTGTGGCAGTTAGTTGCAGCGTTACCGTTGTTCCAACATCTGATTGATGTGGCAGATAGTTTGGATTTAAGGTATTGGGTGAATCAATAGAGCCTGATCCTGAGATTACTTCCCATTGCACTGCACTATAATTTTCAGCAGTTGCTTCACTTAGTGGATAGCTAGCGTTGACGCAGGCACTATCATTCATTCCGGCAAAAGCCTGGGGTTGAGGATAAACCTGAATCACGGCAAATGAGGTGTCCGTATTACCAACACATTCGCCACTTCCATAAGCAACTAATCTGATGGTCATTTCGGTGATTTCTGTTACCGGATCAGGATAGAAAACCGGTGTAATCCAAGTTGGGTTATCAAAACTGCCTTGTCCTTCATGAATTTCCCAGCTCCAGTTAGATGCATTTTCTACAAACGCACTTCCAAAGTGATATCCCTGTGTTTCGCAGATAATACCACCCGGGCCTGTTTCGGCGATGGGCAATGGATCAACAAAAACGGTATAGCTTCCACTTATGTCAGTTGCTTCACAAAATGGATGTACCGTATAGTTTACGCTTACGATCTCATAGATTGTTTGTTCTGTTGGACAAATTTCAATCGAATAATCAGGATTTGACGGATCGAAGTTCAGGGGCAATTGATCAATTCCATTGGCACTATAGATCAGTTCGAATGGAAGATCAGCCGTAACATCAAAGTTGAGCGTGGTGCAGTAACTTTCGCAAATGGTAGTTGAGCCGGCGAGTGATGCCGTTGGGAGTGCAATTTCATCAATTGCGATATTTCCGTTCATTGTAGCACTGCATGTGGGATCATCGGCAAAATGCGCCATTACAAAATAATTGCCTTCGCCAAACTGTGAAACCGGGAACCAACTCAAAAGCTCTCCTGTCCCTGTTACCTCAGCCATCACAGGATTGCTGATGTCATCTTTGAAAAGTTGGTAAATAACCCCTGGCTGTGATGAATTTAAAACCAATTCAATGGCATTGTCATCACCAAAACAATAGGAATCTTCGCCAACTATTGTAAGTGTAAATATTTCAGGGCCCTCGTAAATATTGATGGTTCCCGGCATTTGGGCACTGCATGTAGTGGTTGGATTGGTGGCCACCACATAATATTCGCCTGAGGTGGAATAAGTTCCAAAAAACAGTGCAGCACCGGTTCCGGCCAGGGTAGTCGTTCCATCAGGTTGAAAAAGGGTGTAGTTGACACCTGTTTCGGACAATTGAAGTCCAATCTCAACCGGTGGACAGTTCCATCCAGCTTGTGGCACTAATCCATTTGCGGTTATGTTAAACGGCAGGGGTGGATCATTTATTTGAATTTCGCCATTCATCCATTGCTCACAACCTGTGGCATCATCAATGGCCAGCACCTGATAAGTACCAATTTCAGTATATGTTCCGAAAATAATGGCATTGCCATTACCTGCAACAGTTGCAATTGGATTAGAACTAAACGGAATACGATGTAATTGGTAAGTGAATCCGATATCGGAATCTGACAAACCAATCTCGATGTTGTCATTGCTACACCACTGACCTTGCGATGGTGTGATGTTGTATGCTGTTGGCAAGGGCGAAACCGTTCTGATTCCATTCATCTGCGCCTCACAGTTTCCAAGTGTGGCGGTTGCCCAATATTCGCCTGGCGTATTTACCGGATCAAAATTTATCACCTCGCCATCAACCGTACTGGTTATTTGTTGAATCAATCCTGTTTGATCATTGTAAAGCTGATACATCACGCCTGCTTGTGAGTTGGCCAGGAAGAAACTTGCCGGTGGGCAAATGGGCGAATCGACCGGTCGTAAAGTAAAGATTTCGGGTTGAGGAAGTATTTCAAATTGGCCTAACATCATATTGTTACAAACATGATTTCCTCCATTGCCAAATTGAGCAGAAACAGTGTAAATACCAGTTTCTGTTTGTGGACTGAAGCTAAGTGTACCACCAGTGGCGATAGTGTTTTCAACAGATATTCCATCCCTGAGCAGGAAGTAAGTGACATCGGCTTCAAAATCTTCCATGCTAAAAGTAATCGGGCCGCAGCCTGTTCCCTGGGGCGACATGGCATAAACAATAGGAGCACGCCAAATCGTGACATTGTTATCCATCCATGCGCTACAATTCGTAGTTGGGTCAACAGCTTTAATCCGGTAGATGCCTGCATCCTGGAATGCGCCAAAATTTATTCCATCGGGGCCGCAAGTAAAGGGACCCGCAACCTCAATAAACTCATTTACGCCACGCACGGAAGCTTCGAAATAGACGTAATAATCAATGCCGGCTTCGCAGTCGGTCATAAAAATTTCCGTATTCGGACAGGCATTGACAGGGAAAACAGCATAAGTTTCGGGGCCTGAATTTACTGTTAAGGTTTCTGAGAAAATTATTTCGCAGCTTGTAGTTGTGTTGATTGCATGAACCTGATATGTTCCGGGGCTTTGCAGTATTCCAAATGATATTGGATTACCAGTTCCGGCAAACGTATTACCCATCGGAATTCCATTTAGGAATAAGCTGTAGTCAACACCAATTTCTGAGCCTAAAATCGTAAGAGTAACCTCATCTTCGCAAAGCTCTCCTTCGGGACTAAGGTCGAATTCCTGAGGTGGGGCATTTCCGGTGATACTGCCATTCATCATGGCTTCGCAGCTAATTTCGTCATAACTTATGCGGGCTCTTACCGTGTAAATTCCGGCCAGGGATTGTTGTGCAAATAACAAAGGTTCGTTTGCTGCAGTGCCGTTTTGCACATCTACAATGGTAATAATACCATTGATATCTTCGAGCAGTAATTCGTAAACAGCACTGGCTTCTGAGTTGCTTAAGCGGGGTGTGATGGGCAAACAATTATTATTGGGCTGCTGAGTTGTGAGATTGTAGGCTATCGGCATCTGGCGACCAACAATTTCAACTATACCGGTCATGTTTTCCGTAACACCGGTAACATCGTGTACGGCAATACAGGAATAGATTCCAGCCTGATCAACAAGCCATTGGATGGGAGTGCCAGCCGCATCGCCCGGTTGATCATACTGTGGTTGTATCACACCATCAAGTAGTAAGCGGTAAGTTACACCAGCTTCTGACCCGCTTAATTCCAATGGAACCTGCGAGATTCCGTCGTTACAAATTTCTGTTGCACCTGGTGCAAGAAGTTCAAAAATATTTGGCCTAAGCTGAACCTGTATGGTATAGGTAAATTCAACGCCTTCACAACCGTTTACCGAGGGCGTTACGGTGTATTCAACAAAAGCATTATTTGGTGGATTTGCAACATTCGGGTCAATGAAAACTTGCATCGAAGGTAAATCTCCTGTTCCAGATGGCGTATAGCCTGTTAATGCGCTTGAACTTGGGCTGGCTGACCAATTGAAATCAACAGTTTGGCCAATGATATTGGTACTGAAAATCACCGCCTCGGTGAAATCGCCTGAAAGGATTGATTGAGAGTTTTCGGGATTTGTAACTTCCGATACTGCCTCAACAAAAACGGTGAGTTCAAATACATTTCCGGTACAGTTTGTAGGAGCTGGTCCGGTTGGTGTAATCGAATAAGTAATATATTGCTGTTGATCGGAAGTGTTTATTAACTGTTGATCTATCAGGTTTCCGGTTCCATCTGCAAATCCGGTAATGGCACCACCGGAATTATCTGTCACGATCCAGCTGTAGGTTGCATCCGGAACATCAGACAAAATTGTGTAATTGGTAAATTGATCATTGCACAAAAACAATTCATTATCACTCAATATTTCTGGCATAATATTGATAAGCACCTCACCCTGCATCAAGGTTGAGCAGGAAGAAACATCATTGGTTGCCATGATGTAATAGGTGCCCGGCGTTATTACAGGAGAGAAATTTAATTCGCTTCCTGTGCCCGAAAGGCTTTCAACAGGGGCGGGGTTTCCGGTGAGGAATAACTGATAAGTAAATCCGATATCTGAGTTGCTCAAATTGATTGAGAGAGGTTGATCAGCACACCAGTTTCCTTGTGGCGAAAGCGTATAAACTTCCGGCATTTCCAGAACCGTTCTGATGCCATCCATCTCAATGGAACAGTTTTGGCCGTTAACGGCTCTGGCAAAATATTGTCCGGGATTGCTTACAGGGGCAAAATCAATTTGACCGCCATCAGTGCTAACAACTGATTGTATCAATCCGGAAATATCACTCCATAACTCATAGGTTATGCCTGTTTCGGAACTGTTCAGATAGAACGAAGCGGGTGCACATAAATCTTCTGCAGGTAAAAGGGTGCGCACAGCAGGAGTTTCAAAAATCTGCAGGCTGCCGGACATCATCGATTCGCAGCTCACACCATTAGGATGGTTTTCAATGGCCCCAATCGTATAGTTTCCGGCAACAGTTTGAGAGCCAAAATTAACCGACCCATCCGAACCGTCATCCGAAAGGATTAAATTACCGTCCCGATACAGATAATAGGTAACATCCAATTGATAGTTTTCGAGGTAGATTGCTACTGGTGGGCAGGCATTTCCCTGAGGAGCCATTTCAAAAATTTCCGGACTGGGATAGATTGTTGTAGAGCCATTCATCCATGCCCAGCAATTGGTAGTTGGGTTTACAGCCTTGATCCTGTAAGTGCCTTCATCAAATTGTGGCCCAAAGTTAATCTGTCCACTGCCACTGCATGTCAAAGGTCCCTGAATCTCAATAAATTCTCTGTTAGCTGGTTCCAGGTATAAGTAATATTCAATCCCTGCCTCACATTCCTCCAGGATGATATCAGAACCGGCACAATCATACACTGGAGCCATTGCATATTGAATTGGCAGTTGATTAACAACTACCTGATTTGTAAAGAAAATTTCACATCCGGTGAGTGTATTAATTGCATGGATGCGGTAAGTGCCTGGAGCAGTTATTGTACCAAAACAAATCGAGCCTCCGTCAGAAGCCCCGGGGATTACACTTCCAACAGGTTCATCACCCAGCCAAAGCTGATAATTAATTCCTGCTTCTGAGCCCAGCAGGCATAGCTCCTCATCGTTTTCGCATAATTCCCCTTGTGGAGACATTGGAAACTCTTTTGGGATTGAATCGGCGATTAAGCTTCCACTCATATCGATTCTACATATAACATCAGTGTAATCAATATATGCCGAAACTGTATAAATCCCTGAGTTGGTCTGGCTGCTGAAATTTAATGGATTACCTGTTCCATTCAAGGTTTCTATTGCTGAAGTATAAAATCCATTAAAATCTTCATAATTTAATTCGTAAACGGCATTTATTTGAGAGCCGCCGAGGCGTGGAATGATTGGCACACAATTATCCCCCGGCTGAGAGTAACTAACCGAATAGATATTGGGTAATGGATTTACAATTATTTCGGCAAAGCCATCCATATCTATCGTTAAACCAGTTGAAATATTTTCTGCTCTAACTGTATAAATTCCCTGAGTTGAGAATGCGCCAAATTGGATAGAATCACCGGTACCTGGAATATCAAGTGATACGCTGGTTCCATCGCGCAATAGGGTATAGGCTACCCCGATTTCAGAACCATCTATTCCTACCTCGGCAGAAGAACCTAAGCAAATGGATCCGCCTCCATAAACATGAAATACAGTAGGATAAGGGTTGATAATAACTGTTACTGAACCAGACATGGCATTGGTACAGCCAGTAATAGTATTAAGTGCAAGAGCTGTATATTCACCAGCTGATGTTTGATTTCCAAAACTCAGCGGACTACCTGTTCCTGCAACCGGGGTTCCAATTGGAGAACCGTCTAAAAGTAATTGGTAATCGACTCCTATCTGTGAATTCGTAAGCGTTACAGGCACACCTATTCCTCCCTGCGGGTAAGAGCCCCCACCGGCCATACTGTAAATTTCTGGTAAGGGAAGCGTATTGACCTGAACAGATGAAGCCATATCATTTTCACATCCTGAAGTAACAACAGTAGCCTTCACAGTGTAACTTCCAACTGCAGTTTGTTCACCAAACGAAATTGAGGATCCTGTTCCATTTACAGCAGTTCCAACAGGTGATCCATCAACATAAAGTTGATAACTAACACCGGTTTCAGAATTTGAAAGACCAACTTCCACACCGGATTCTCCTGTGCAGTATGAACCACCACCTGTAACATTATAAACGATAGCAAGTGGCCTTACTGTAACACTAGCACTTGATGTTGCGGTATTAAAGCCATCACTAATGGTTACTGTATAATTTGTTGTGATGGTTGGATTTACAACCGGACTTTGCTCTGTTGAAGTCCAGCTACCGGGATCGCTGCTCCACGAATAAGTATAGGTTAAGTTACCGCCTGATCCTATTGCATTTAATTGTGCTGAAGCACCGCTGCAAATCACACTGTTATCAACGCTGGCAATAACGCTTAAAGGATCACCAACAACAACAACCTGCATATCATCAGTATCTGTGCAGCCTTTTGAATCAGTAACTGTTAACAGAAAATCAGTTGTTGCAAAAAGATTTTCCGTAACCGGATTTGAAGTGTTTGCACCCGAATTAATCATATTGTCAGGTGTCCACTGGTAATTCCAGGGGCTTGTGCCGGAACTGGCTGAACCGTTTAATGAAGTAGAGGTTCCATAATTTATTGTTAGGTCATCCCCAGCTGCTGCGGTTGGCAAAGGATTTATTGAGATGCTTACATTTGCTGTCATCTCTCTCTCGCAAGAGGTGGTCATATGTGTAGCATACACCGTATAATTCCCTGCACTTGTTTGATTTCCAAACGAAATGGCAGAACCGGTTCCTGATACAGGACTTCCTATGTCAGCACCATTTAATAATAATTGATAGCTTACTCCGGTTTGTGACCCATTCAGACCAACAGCTATTCCGCTTCCTCCGCTACAATATTCACCACCTCCCGTAACTGTGAATAGCGTTGGAAGTGGGTTAACAGTAACAGTTACGGAATTGGTGGCTGTATTGAAACCATCATTAACTGATACGTGGTAGATAGTTGTTTGTGTTGGATTTACCTGAGGACTTTGTTCATTGGAGGTAAACCCTGCCGGCGTGGAGGTCCAGGAATAATTGGCAATGTTTGCACTATTTCCTCCCGTAGCTTCGGCATTTAAAAGGACGGTTTCGCCATTGTTACAAATAATATCTTCCACAGCAGTAGCCGTTACAGCGAGACCAGTTCCATCAAGTGTTATACTTACAATATCACTGGCAATACAGCCTTTGTTATCTGTTACTCTAAAAGTAAAATCAGTATTAGTGTAAAGATTGGTAGTGGTGGCAGTAAGGCTTGTGTTAGAGCCGGATATGCTGGCAGCTGGTGTCCATAAGTAGCTATAAGGAGAAGTTCCTGAGCCTGCAACACCAGTCAATGAAGTGCTTGTACCGTAGGGTATGAGTTGAAAATCTCCGGCATCTGCAGTTGGCAGTGGGTTAATGGAAATTGTAGCACTTCCTGACATATCATTTTCGCAGGACGTTGTTGCATTTATTGCACGCACGGTATAGGTTCCTGCACCTGTATTATTAGTAAATGTTATAGAATTTCCGGTTCCCGGAATGGGACTTCCGATATCTGATCCATTGAATACCAATTGATAGTTTACGCCGGATTGCGATCCGTTTAGTCCAATATTTACTCCGGATCCTCCACTACAGTATTCTCCTCCTCCCGTAACATTAAATACTGTTGGAAGTGGATTAACGGTTACCAGAATCGTGCTTGTTGCCGTGTTGAAACCATCCCACACAGAAACATTGTATGTTGTTGTAAATGTAGGGTTAACAGTTGGGTTTTGTGCTGTGGATGAAAAGCCTGCGGGCGTGGATGTCCAGGTGTAATCAGCCTGATTATCACTATTGCCTCCAATGGCCTCAGCTCCTAATTGCACAGTTTCTCCGTTATTACAGATGGTATTGGGCGAAGCCGTTGCAATAACACTTAGAGGGTCTCCAAGTGCAATGATCTCAACCTGATCAGTTGATGAACAAAGTTTGTCATCTGTAACTTCCAATTCAAAAATCTGTGTTACATAGATATTTTCTGTTGTTGCTGTCAAAGAATTTTCACCTGTTGCTATTAAACTAACCGGCTCCCATTGATAAAGTAATGTTCCTGTTCCTCCGGATGCAGTTCCGGTAAGTGTTGTGGGTGTTCCATTGGGTATCGATTGTTGTGTACCGGCATAAACAATGGGCAAAGGGTTTACGAAAACCGGGTAAACAAAGGGTGAGGTTGCAGGGCATCCGGTTTGCTCATAATTGACACTAATGGATTGATTTCCTGTGGTATTCCAGGTCACTGTTGCTGTATTATCTGTTACGGTTCCGCCGGATTCAATAGTCCCGCCAATTACTTCCCAATCATAATTTGTCATGCCGGGCTGTGTGGTATATACATTGGTTGAATTATTACAAACGTCATCCCAGCCTGTTATTGCTGGTGCAGGAAGGTCAAGAACAGTTACATTATAAACAGTTGGGGCTGCGGCATCACAACCATTTGCTCCGGTGTAGGTAACTGAAACAGTTTGAGGGCCAACAGTATTCCAGTTTACAAAGAGGTTTGCGTTTGTGGATGATCCAACAATAGTGCCACCGCCGGATATTGTCCATTGATAATCTGTAATGCCTGCATCACTATCCGTGGCATATTGCACATTGGTTGCACCTACGCAAACTGAGCTGGATCCTGTAATTACAGGTGTCGGCAATGGGAGTACTGTAACCGGATACTGTGTTGCTGTGGCTGCATCACATCCGCTTGCGTCAGTGTAGTTAACTGCAACCCATCTTGTGCCTGTTGTAGTCCAGTTTACGACAATAGAATTTGTTCCTGCTCCGGAAGTAATTGTGCCTCCTGAAATCGTCCAATCATAATTAGAGTAACCTAATTCAGTTTCATAAACAATGCCTGTAGTTCCCACGCATTCGGAGGTGCTTCCTGCAATTGTTGGTATTGGTTGGGGATTAACATTTACAGGCAAAACGAATGGACTTTCTGCATCACAACCGTTTGCATCGGTATAATTAACAGATATCTGCTGAGGACCTGCGGTATGCCAGGTAACGGTAGCAGTATTGCTATTAGCAGTTCCTCCAGCGGTAATTGTTCCACCTGCTGATACTGACCATGTATAGAGTGATTTACCACTTTCAGTTGTGTAAACAACACCTGTTGAACCTGCACATACATTGTCGTCTCCATTTAAGGTAATTATTGGCAGCGGTTGTACATCAACAGCCAGTGTAGCAGGATCACCTGCTGTACATCCCGCTGTAGTAGTATAGTTTACAGAAACAGTTTGAGCACCAGAGGCGTTCCAGCTTACTGTGGCAGTGTTATCGGTTGGGCCACCACCAGCAGTGATCGTTCCGCCAGGAGAAACTGCCCAAACATAATCTGTATTGCCCGATTGGGTTGTGTAAACATTTGAAGTTGAACTCAAACAGGGAGTTTGAGGACCTGATACGGTGGGCGCAGAAACATTAACAAAGAACTGTTTAGGAGTAGTATTTGTACAACCATTTACATCTGTGTATGTTATACTTATCCAATTAACACCTGTCGTTGTCCAGGTGACGATAGCAGAATTATCGGTTGTGCTACCTCCTCCTGTGATTGTTCCTCCTGAAATATTCCAAATATAATTTGTCATCCCGGCTGCTGTTGAATAAACATTACCTGCCGCATTTAAGCAGGGGGTAGTTGGCCCTGTGATTATTGGATCTGGTAATGGGTTGACTGAAACATTGAATTGAGTTGGCTCAAGTGGTTCACAACCATTTGTGCCGGTATAGCTAACCCTGACCCATTTTGGACCAGCAGTAGATGTCCAGGTGACAGATATTTCGTAAGTGCCCTGCCCTGAATTAATTGTGCCTCCATTGGATATCGTCCAGTTGTAATTTGTCATTCCAGGTTCAGTTCTGTAAAGATTTCCGGAACTTCCAACACAAACAGGTGTTGCACCATCAATAAATGAAGGAATGGGAAGAGGTAATACCGTGACAACCAATTCAAACGGCTCACCTTCGCAAAAGGTTGGGGCAGGTCCGGTTGGAATAATGGTATAGGTTGCAATGCCCGAAGCCATGCCTCCGGGAGGAATTGAAAGGAAATCATTAATAGATGTCCCGCTGCCGGAAGCTGAAATACCTGTAACCGTACCTGAAGTGTTAGTGCCTGTCCAGGCAAAAGTTGTTCCGGGCACATCAGAAGTGATTACATAATCAACAGCTTCATAAGAACAGATAGAAATAGAGGAAGGACTAGTAACAGTGGGAATTTCATCGACTGTGATTGTTACGGGTGTATATTGAGTAACAGCAGGGCAAGGCGAATCATTAAAAACAATTCTTCGGAATAATGTTGTTTCAGTAAGTTCTCCAGGTTGGTAACTCAGCGAGGTAGCCCCTGATATATTTGACCATGTTACCCCATTTGTTGATGATTGCCATTGATAGGAATAAACCCCATTTCCGCCTGTGGCAGCAGGCCCGGTTAACTCCTCCGGGATGGTTTCTGAACATATCTGCTGATCTGCACTTATATCTCCTGGATCAATAGGTTGGTGGACAATTAATGTTTTGGTAACAACAGCCGCACACCCGTCTTCACTATTAATCACAGCAATAAAGGTTGTATTACTATTATAATTTCCTATTAAAGGGTTATCATCTGAAACAACTGGCGATGTCCATGCCCAACCTAAACCAAGATCTCCTGTAAGTCCTGTTTCAACAGTTTCGCCCGAGCATACAGGTGAATCACTTAAAGTAATACTTGCCACTGGTAAGTCATAATGCAAAATAGTGATGGTTTCGGAAGGAGTAGCACAACCATCGGTCATAACATAGTAAGTTCCAGTCTGTTTTGCCTCAATTGAAATATTTGTTGCTGTATCAATAATTACGCCATTGTGATACCATTGATAACTAGAAGAAGCTGAGGAGGTAAGCAAAACATTATTTCCCGGACATATAGTCCATGTTCCGGGCGGATCTTCGTTTGCCGATTCAGGAGAAGAGGGAGAAGTAGTAATAGTTGGTGGGCATTGAGCTTTTAATTCATTCCCAAATCCAAAAAAAATTACACTGAAGAGAATAGGGAGTAGATATTTTTTCATAACCATAATTTTAGCTATTTGTCAGTTGTTTTTTTTGATTTCCTATTTGATAATTAAAGCCGCCACTGTCCTCAGTGAATCTTAAATTGGGTTGGATTTCGCCGGCGAAAAGGTTTGTGGTGATTACATTGTATTTGAAGCAGGATATATGATATGCTAAAGCAGAAATAGCTGGCAGATATTGCACCAGCAAAACTCCCGGATATTTAATCGAATGAGTATGTGATACTTGGAAGTAATTGTATTGATTTACCTTAAAAGGGACAAGTGTCTTCATTTTTCAATGCTTTTGAATCAGGAGAATGTTTGTTTTTCTTGTAAAAATGAGAAGGAATGGCTTTCATTTAAAAGGGCAACACTATCAATAAATATTGATTTACAATTCAGATGGGTTGTCAAGAGCGGCTTCTGGCGGTATGAAGTAGAATATGCACAATATTTCATTTGTCTAAGCTTTTCTTTTTAGAATTGTTTATACGTCATAATTTGGGATTGGTTTCATAAAAACAACTTTGTAAATTTAGAATTTTTAACATTACAAGCTGCTAAAATATGGCCAATATTCACTATAAGCTCAATTTATAATCAATCTAAGCTAATAATTAGGAAGTGATAAGTGCTTTATACGAGATGAATTAAATTGCTCCAGGATGTTGTTTCCAATTCGTAAATTTTGTATTCAATGGAGTTTGGAAGGATATAAATTACGGCATTTACTGTTTATATTCAGTAACTTAAAGCCATCAAATAAAAATTTGGAGAAATTTGGCTGGTTGTAATACAACTTCACCTGCAACTCAATACGAATAACAGAATTTGTGTGTTTTAACTGTTTCCGGCAGGTTTTTAAACTCGCAGGGAGGTCTTATTCAATTCAGGATAAGTTGCACAACTTCTGATCAACTTTTGCACAACTTATGATAAAATCTGCGCAAATTTTAATCAATTTATAAGCAGCTTTTAACGTAAGGCTTGAATCATGGATTTCAGTTATTTATCAATCATATCCGCGTAAACTGTTCGATCAGTTTTCTGTGTTGCGGAAAAAGTGCGGCAAGTTGTTTGTAATCACCCAGCTCAAAATCAGCAAAGTCAAAGCCGGGAGCCACAGTGCAACCACAAAGGGTATAATCGCCAGTGCTTCGGGCAGCAAACCAGTCGCCGGCACTTATCGTAAACATAGGTAAAGCTTCGGGCTGGCTGAGGCCAATGATTTGTTTGTTCAGCTTGCCTTCTGCGGTTATGATAATTATTTCCAGTGGGTTACCATCGTAAAAATGCCAGGTTTCATCGGCAAGAATGCGATGGAAGGCAGAAAAATCGTTTCTTTCGAGTAAATAATAGATTGCAGTACTAAAATTTCTGTTGCCTTTGAATCGGGGTGGCAATGCCAAAGCAGGAATCTCCCCGGCAGCGCGGTAAACTTCCTTAAAAAAGCCCCCTTCGGGATGAGCAAGCAGCTTGAGTCGGTTTATCCAATAGGAAGCAGATAATTGTTTCATGGCAGTTGACGTCGGTTTTGATCGCTTTTGACTTCGTTGATCATATATACTAGTCTGAAGGTAAGCATGTTATTATATTGTTTGCGGCTCCAGGTGCTACCGGAACCTGTATTAGTGGAGTATTCCCGGGTTCGGATTTTTGCCATAGAATATGCATATCGAAAATTAAATTTTATTTGTTTATATAGGCGCATCCTCAGATCAACCAATACATTGAAATCGTTTGGGTTATAAACACCATTCTGGGCTTCAGTATTGGTTTGGCGATCGTGCTCGTATTCGCGGGCGGTGATTAGTCGTCCCCACGAAAATCCTGTGCCTACGGTGATCAGTTCTTTGTCAGTAAAATGTACCAAAACAGGAACTTCCAGATAATTGAGATACAGGCTGTAAGCCCCATTGGTCGAATCTGCCAGCATGGGATACTGGGCTTTTTGCCTGGCTCCCTTTTCGTTGTAGATGGTCTCTATCGAAAGATCCCATTTATCACCAAAAGGAATCATGGCTCCCAACCCAAGTTGCAGGCCCGGCTTTTTGTAGCCATACACTTCATCACCGTCAACCTGTGTCATGTTAAGTCCGGCAATCAGCTGTCCTTTGATGATCTGGCTATGCCCTTTAAGGCTAAAAAGCAGGAGGAACATCACAAGCGAAATACTCCCTCGAAATATTTTCTTAAGCATAATTTTGTAACGTTTTAATCCTCATTTAAGTATTCGATGATACAGCTTTCATGCTCAGATTGATTCTCTTTCGTGCTGCATCCACAGCTAAGATACGTACTTTAACTCTCTGATTGAGATGAACCACCTCGTTAGGATCCTTAACAAAACGATTGGCCAGCTCACTGATATGAACCAGACCATCCTGATGCACCCCAATATCCACAAAGGCTCCAAAGGCTGTGATATTGGTTACAATACCGGTTAATTCCATGTCTTCGTGCAAATCCTGAATACTCCGGATGTTTTTATCGAAAGCCATCACTTCAAAGTTTGCCCTTGGATCGCGCCCTGGTTTTTCTAGTTCCGAGAAGATATCCTGAATGGTTTCGATGCCAGCCGTTTGACTGGTAAAAGTCTTGATGTCAAGCTTCTCAAGTGCTTTTTTGTTTCCCATCAACTCATTGATCGGAAGTTTTGCTTTGCGGGCAATTTCCTGGGCAATGGGATAGCTCTCAGGGTGCACCGCACTGGCATCCAAAGGATTTTCGGCACCTCTGATACGCAAAAATCCTGCACATTGTTCAAAGGCTTTTTGTCCCAACCGTGGCACCTGCCTGAGTTCTTCCCTACTCTTGAAAGGTCCGTTGGTATTGCGGTATTGTATGATTGCTTTTGCCAGTTGGGGGCCCAGCCCGCTTACGTATGTCAGCAGTTGTTCGCTGGCGGTATTCAATTCAACGCCAACCGCATTCACACAGGATTCTACCGTTTGTTGCAGGCTCGTCTGCAAGGCTTTCTGATCCACATCGTGCTGGTATTGCCCTACACCAATGGATTTTGGGTCAATCTTAACCAACTCAGCCAGCGGATCCATCAGCCGTCGTCCAATACTCACAGCACCCCTAACCGTAATGTCGTAATCAGGAAATTCTTCACGTGCCACGGCAGAAGCAGAATACACAGAAGCACCACTTTCGTTCACCATCACAGCGATCAGGTCCCTGTCGAAACGGATGTTTCGGATAAAATCTTCTGTTTCGCGACCAGCTGTGCCATTGCCGATGGCTATCACCTCTATTCTGTGTGCATTCACCAGATTTTTAATTTTCTGCATGGCTTGTTTGGTCTCTGACTGCGGCGGGTGAGGGTAAATGGTATCATTATGTTCCAGCTTACCTTGCGCATCCAGGACAACAATTTTGCAGCCAGTGCGAAAGCCGGGATCGATTGCCAGCACCCTCCTGGAACCCAGTGGAGGAGTCAAAAGCAATTGTCTGAGATTTTCAACAAACACCTCAATGGCTTTGGCGTCGGCTTTGGCTTTGTAATGGTTTCGTATTTCTGTTTCGATGGAAGGAACGATCAAACGCCTGAGGCTGTCTTTTACGGCTGATTCAACATATTTACGGGTTGTTGAGGCCTGTTTTACAAACATCCTTTCCAACTTCGAACGGCAGTTGTCCTGATCAATGACGAGTTTAAGCTTTAGAATTCCCTGTTGCTCACCCCTGAAAATGGCAAGCACGCGATGCGAAGGTGCCTGATCAAGCAGCTCCGACCAATCGAAATATTGCTGAAAAACAGTTGCATCCTGATGAGTGTCGTCTGATACAGTCGATTTGATCAAGGCCGAGTGTTGATAGGTTTCACGAACCGACTTTCTGACCCGGGCATTTTCTGCAATCCATTCTGCCATGATGTCCATGGCTCCAGCCAAGGCATCTTCTGTATTGTTAACTTCTTTTGCCTTGCTCACAAACTTTTCTGCCATGCTTTCGGGATTTTTTATTTCCTGTTTCATCAGGATGGCTGCAAGCGGTTCGAGGCCTTTTTTGCGGGCAATCGTTGCTCGTGTATGTCGTTTGGGTTTGTATGGCAGATAGAGGTCTTCGAGGCTTTGCAGATCATTAACAGCGGCAATACGTTGAGCCAGCTCATCGGTGAGCTTCTCCTGAGAAGCAATGGATTCGAGTATGCTTTTGCGGCGTTTTTCGAGTGCCTCTGATTTTTCGAGTTGCTGTTGGATGGCCAGGATTATTGTCTCATCCAGTGAGCCCGTCATTTCTTTGCGGTATCTGGCGATGAAAGGAATGGTAGCACCTTCGCTTAAAAGCTGAACCACATTGCGCACTGCATGATGGGCAAGATTCAGGTTTTGTGCTATCAGCGGAGTGAATTGGGCAATTTCGGCCATGTGAATGTATTTAATGGCGAAATTACTAAAATGCTTTGTAATGATGTAATACGGCTTTAGCGAATTAAGTTTACAATGCCACGTTCTACAATTTTTTGAGCTGCCTGATACTGGCTTTCAAAACTTTCATATGTCAATTGCCAGATATACGAGGCCTGTGGTGCATCTTCGCCTTTTACTTTGCCATCCCACCCCTGAAAAGGATCGGTACTTTCATATACTAACTGGCCCCAACGGTTGTAGATCAACAACTGAAATTTATTCAAGGCGGTTACCGGTCCTAATGCTTGAAAAGTCGTATTTTCACTGATAGCACTTCCCGGCCTGAAGGCATTTGGCATGTATATGTTGGCAAATTTTATTTCAACTTCATCCCGATTTTCGCAACAATTGGTATCTGTTACCGTAACGGCATAAATTCCCTCCTGATCCACATCCAGGTATTGGTCCTCGCCTAAAAGATTGCCATCTTCATCTTCCCAATAATATTGATCAAACTCCCCGGCATCCAGTGTGATGGAAGAATTTGGAAGGATATAAATGATGTCTTCGCCAGCACCGATATCTATGGTGGGCAAGGGATAAATGGTGATGTCGCGGGTTTGTGTAAAGGTTTCACCTTCAAATTCTTCAGTAACTGTAACTGTATAAGTGTCAGCTTCTTGATAAGTATATTGACCTCTAACCTGATTATCTGTTGCGCCATCAATACCAAAATCCCAACTTACCTGACCGTTATTGGCTTCATTCTGAAGCCTGAAAGTGGTGATATGCGTGGCACAATGGTTTTGCCACCAAAAAGAAGGAATATCAAAATAGCTGCTTACGAAATTGGGGAGGCCTTCTTTGCTTCCCGATTGGTTTAATGCCAAACCTTCTGTTTGATTTCCTTCGAGATAATTGAAATTGCAAGCGTTGCCAGCTCGATTTGGATTGTAAATAACGCCTAAATAATCGTAAGGTGCGAGTGCCTGACCAAAACTTCCAACATAAATTCTGCCATCAACAGCAAGCTGCAAAGCACCTAGTTGACGGTTGTCACTCTGAGCAAAGGATTCAATTTGAGTTGGATTATTCAAATCAGCTTGATTCAAATCTATCTGATACAAATAATTAAGGCTGCCATCAAGCGGGTTTGTTGTGAAATACAGAAAATTATTATCTGGCGAAAACTCGACGCCTAATGGAAAATTGTATTGTCCGACAGTACTACTGAGTGGATTTGTGACCTCACCTGTTTCAGTATTGAAATCAGCCACCTCAATAAAACCAGCCGCCGGAACAGCTAGAGCAATTTTTGAGCCATCCGGGCTAATTTTAATGTAGCCACCATTGTTATTGAAATCGCCTTCATGAGGAACACCAAGAGTGCTTTCAACAGGTACTTCGGAGATGCTATCTGCCATCACTCTGAAAGCGAAGTAACTTCCTCCTTTTTCAGTGCCAAAACCATGAGATACAAGCCAATAATCTTCCCCATTGGCATGTTTTATTGCTGTAAGTTTCTGGGCATTCTGCTCCATCAAGAGGATGTTTTTTTCGGTGACTGTCCAGCTGTAATTTATCCTTTCAATAACATGATACCTTATACCATTAGTATAAACAGGAGGAATATACAAATCAGCTGTAAAAAGAAAGTATTTGTCAGGATTTCCGGATGAAGGGATGAAAATGACAGATTGATTGGCAAGCAAATTACCTTGAAGACCAGTTCCGTTGGTAAGCTCAAAATATCCGCTTCCCCATATGCGCATACCATCCGAAAAAAACAAGAGATTACCTTCAGCATCACTGATCGAACTCACTCCTTTTGGGATATCAATTCCTCCCGGCATTGCAGTCGAAACCGGAAAAAGCGTTTCTTCAGAGAAAGTGAGTTGCGCCTTGTCTCCAAAATTCCAGTTGAGTACTTCGCCCGGAATGCTGTAATCGCAGGGTGTTTTATCCTGAGCATGCAGGTTTGCAGAAAAAAACAATAATAATCCTGCTAAAACTCCTGCAGTAGCATATAAATGACGTTTAAACATGAATTAAATCCCGTTTTAATAAATAATCAAAGTTTTGGCTGCAAAGGCATCTTTTGAAATCAAAACGATTTGGTAACTTCCTGCCCTGAATTTGTTCAGCATAATTTTTTCATCTACTCCATTAACGTAATTAGCAGCTATAGCCTTTTGATACAGGATCTTGCCGTCCTCAGTGATGATAAAGAGCTGCGCTTCCGTTTTGATTTCCGAAGCCGATACCTGAACTATTTCTCCTGCAGGGTTTGGGCTGATTTTGAGCGATGCCGACAGGTTGTTGCGTTCGTCGAGTCCAATATTACATGCATTAAAATCGAAGAAAATAGTGAGTGTATCATCATTCTTACAGCCGGTTACAGGATTGGTTACTTCAACTGCCCAGGTCTGAAAATCGATCCAGTTGCCGTTGGTGGTCACTTTAACCTTGCGGGTTACACTTCCGTTCGACCACAGGTAGTTGAGGTTTGGCCCGGCATCAAGCCATACAGAATCACGAACACAAACGTTAATCGAATCAGTTCCATAAAGTGGAATTTCAGCTGGTCTGATATCTACTTCTGGCAGGCTGTTTACGTTTACTGTTGTTGAGGAAGTTACAACTTTAAATCCATCATCGGCTGCCACGGTGTAAGTGGTTGTAATTTCAGGGCTTACAGTCGGATTTTGCTCAGAAGATGTCCAGCTGCTGTTGTTGGCTGTCCAGGTATAAGCGTAATCTCCACTTCCACCAAGTGCTGTGGCACTCAGTTGCGTTTCTTCGAGCAGGCAAATCACCTCATGTTCAGTTTGTGCAAAAACTGCCAGGTAATCACCTCCGGTAAAGACGGTTACCGCATCTGAAGGACTTACACAGCCGTTTTCGTCATTGATCATCAGCTGATAAGTTGTAGGGACATTTAAAAGCTTTGTTGTCGGATTGGAAATAAACGGGTCTGTCGCAGGATTGGCCAGCGAATCGGCAGGCGACCAAAGGTAATTGTATGCACCTGAGCCGCCACTGGCTGAACCGTTTAATGATACGGCCGTACCAACATTAGTAGTTTGATCCTGTCCGGCATTGGCCACAGGTACAGGTTTCACAGTAACTTCAACAGCACTGTTAACGGTTAACTGCCCATCGAAAACAGCAACAGTATAAGTTGTTGTTGTAGTCGGATTTACAACAGGATTACGGATGTCGGAGCTAAATCCTGTCGGATTGGAAGTCCAGCTGTAGGTATAATCTCCGGCACCTCCGCTGGGCATGGCATCCAATTGAGTGGATCCGCCCAGGCAAATCACATCGGGAGCTGCTATGGCCTGCACAAATAATGCTCCACCGGTTACATTCACGATCATTTCATCAGAAGTAACACAACCAGAGCTGTTATCTGTGATTGTTAAAGTGAAAATTGTGGTCTGACCCAGGTTTACAGTACTTGTTGAAAGTGCTGTCGGGTCATTTACCAGATTTTGTGGCTCCCACAAATAACTTAAGTCACCGGTTCCGCCACTGGCTTCTCCTTCCAGATTGGCCGACCAGCCATTGGGAATTTCCTGATCTTCGCCAGCATCCACGTAGGGATATTCTGGAATTTCAACAGTTTGGGTGATTGAGCGCGAGCAATATTCTTCACCGGTATAGGTTGTGAGCATAACTTCATAAGTTCCCGGATTGGCAAAGGTGTGTTGCGGATTTTGCAGCATGGACGTATTGCCATCATCAAAGTTCCATTGCCATGAAGTGATAGGATAATTGGGTGGATTTACAGTACTTTGATCGGTAAAGATACTCGGACTGCCGTAGCATACTTCAGTGAAATCGAAAGCTGGATCAGAAAGGGCTGCGATCACAACGTCCAGACTGATGGGTTCGCTCGTGATGCCATCAACAGTAATTTCGAGGCTGTAAGTACCAGTGTATTCAAATCCGGGATTCTCGATCACCGGACTTTGCTGATTGGAAGCAAAATCATTGGGGCCTGTCCAGCTGTAAGTGGCATCAGGATATGATTCGGCAGTGAGGAAAAGATCGTCTCCATAACAAACCGGACTATTACTACCGATAGGAGGAGGCAGGATGGTGCAGTCGGTGGTACCGCTTCCACCTGTTTTGGAAAAAGTAATCTCACACGGGTTATTTGAGTAGTTGGTTATCAGCAGGATATAGTATTCGCCAGTTTGCCCGTTTGGAATATAGGCTGTTTCTGTCTCGTTTGGAGAGTAACTGCACGATACAATTTTGTTTTGATTTAACGCACCAGAGCAAGGAAACACCGGATCAGTAAATGGCCCCCAAACGATATAATCAATGTCGCGCAATGGCGAGCTTTCCATGTAGATGTTAATATTTCCCGGATCTTGAATTTTCAAGTGATACCATGCAGGATTTGGAGTGGAGTTTAAACAGCCATAATTTGGACCACTTTGTCCATGACCAGAGTTAACACCAGCCGGAAACGTATAAATATTAGTGGTACAAAATGGAAAAGATTTATGACAGGAATCGTTCACAGCATCTCGTCCCATTACGCGATCCAACAGATCGGTGCCATGTTTTTCCTGCAGATTGAGCATGATTGCTGTGGCTTCCGTTTTATCCCTTTGTTCGTTTTGTTGAATAATTTGATCAAAAGCTTTAGTTAAATCGGTTTTCAGCTTAAGTAGTTTATCAGCATTGGCCTTTAGCTGTATTTCTCCGGCTTCCAGAGGAGCATCTTTTAAGAGGGGTTGACTGCGTACGAAATCATAAAATTCCATTCTGGCTGCCAACCCGTCAATTTCGATGAAATCAATGGTAAGCAATTCAGATTCAATTGAGATAACTTCCTGGGCTTTAGCAATGTTAAAAAAAGAGCCTATAACCAAAACGGCTACGACAAAGTTTTTTATAGTCTGTGCTTTTATTGATAAAGATGTAAGATTCATAAATGCAAATTTTGATTAACACTCATAAGCAATCCATGTAATACCAAGCAATTAGGTAATTTTAACAGAAAATGCATGATGAGTGAGCGATTCCTTTTTCGGGGCGAAAATTACTAATAATGTCTGAAATAACTTAACATTTTCTTAAAAATGATTAGAAAATCTAAGTTGATCAGCAACAATCTCCGGCATCAGATTAGAATCTGATGAGTTTTCTAATGATTTTTTCTTTTCCGTCTGATATCAGTAAATAGTAAACTCCTGCGGGAAATGCACTCAAATTAAGCTGATGGTGGGTGTTAGAATCAAAATGGATTTCCAACTCGCGCCCGATTAAAATTTGTCCGGTCGGATTCATTACCCAAAGACTTACCCTGGATTCCAAATGCTTGAAAACGATGTTAAACTCACCATCAGCCGGATTAGGGTAAACCAGCAAATTAGCCTCCTGATTCCATTCTTCAAGGCCAATATTACAAGTGTTAAAATCGAAAAATACTGTAAGTTCATCTGTATTTTGGCAGCCTGTTTCGGGGTTTGTGACGCGAACCCACCATTCCTGCACATCAATCCAGTTCCCGTTTGTAACAGCTTTTTGTTTCTGTGTGGTTGCTCCATTTATCCAGTAATAGTTGAGGTTGGGGCCGGCATCCAGCCAAACAGAATCTCTCACGCAAACAAAGATGGTATTGTCTGTTTCTGTGTATCCGGCAGGGACTATATCTACTTCCGGAAGTTGAAGAACTGTTATGGTAATTGAAGCAGCAGCAATTGTAAAACCATCACTCACTTCAACTTCATAAATACTTGTGGAAGCAGGGCTAACAACAGGATTCGCTTCGCTGGATTGCCAGCTATCGTTATTTACCGTCCATGAATAAGTATAGTCAGGTGAACCGCCTCCAAAAGCTGTTGTTATGAGTTGTGTGCTTTCGCCCAGGCAGATTGAACTCTGAGATGTTTCAACAAAAACGCCAAGCTGATCGCCTCCGACAATAACTGTAGTGCTGGATTCGTCAACGCAACCATTAAGGTCGGTGACAATGAGGCTAAAAATAGTTGTGTTAAAAAGAATTTTTGTTTGCGGTTGCGGCATATATTGTCCGGTTGCAGGATTTGCAAGCGAATCAGCTGGTGACCATTGATATGAAAAGTTTCCTGTTCCACCTGAAGCACTTCCCAAAAGTGTTGTGAAAGTTCCCACATTAATAACCTGATTATTTCCGGCCGAGGCAATAGGAGAGGGATTAACCGTAATGGTTTGCTGATCAGAAACACTGTTCATGCCATCATTCACGGTTACGGTATAAGTAGTGGAGATCATAGGCTCAACAACCGGATTGGGCAGGGTAGAACTGAAGTTTCCATTGGATGAAGTCCAGTTATAAGTATAATTACCTGAGCCGCCATATGGATTTGCTGTTAGTTGTACCTGAGTACCCGAGCAAATTACAGTAGCATTTGCTGCAATATCGACGCCTAACGGGCCCCCAGTAA
>Ga0334896_1000124_pt1 | contig 117294 bp, 106 predicted proteins | sample GraSluR3_MG_8_FD_207734 | JGI IMG/M metagenome (GOLD analysis project Ga0334896, IMG submission 207734) | Sludge microbial communities from methane-producing bioreactor in Wageningen University, Netherlands - Granular Sludge_27_06-R3 | ecosystem: Engineered > Bioreactor > Anaerobic >... | reverse complement strand
GCCTGCTCCTTCTGGCACATCCTCAGACGGGTAGGTCTCAGAGGAGACTCCGATCACCGGCTTCATAAGGTATTCCCCATTCCCTAATTTGACCACTGACTTATTTGCATCAAAATCGAGGGTCAGTTTGGTGACACTGCCTGCAACAATTTCAAAAGGATGATTGAGCTTGATACCGGTCTGTGCGCTGCTGGGAATCTTTAGGGTTTTGGTAACTTCATATCCATCCCTTAACAGGACAAGCTCGGCATCCTCTGCCAGAAAGATTCTAAGCTGGGTGTAGATGTTGGGTTCCAAATTTAGTGATGCCAGCAGGACGGATACATTCTCTAGATCCATCAGGTCAACATCATAGCCCGAATTCCATTCCTTTAATCTCTCCCAGGAACCATCTTCTCCTTCTTCGTCTTCAGCAATATGACCCTCTATTATGGAGATACTAATGTTCACTTCAAGATACTGTTCATCAAAATTGGGGGGTCCGTTTCCTTCAGGAGGCCCACTAACAAAGTCCGGTGGGTCTTTGAAGACTGGCGAACTATCGGTCAGGTAAATCTTCAGGTTACCTTTAACAGTGCCTCCGGATGGGGAGTCCTGGCTGGTAAAATGAATATCTGTGATGACTGAATTTGAGCCACTCTCCGGGATAACAATCTCACTCATACATCCTGATAACAATACCAGGCTAAAAATTAGCACAAATACTATGAAAAAAGATCCTTTCATTTTTTCCTCCTTGTACTTATAATTTATAATTATATTAAATAACCCTTAACAAACACAAAAAAAGCCGGTAGTCTGGCGGTCATAGCAGCTTATGGCCTTAGACCCATGACTTTGCGTCCTATCCTTTCGGACAGTTTGCCTTTTTCAACTTTACAGTCTATCTTTATTTAATTTTAAATATATTAATATATATAAATAAATTATTTTTCAAATTATCATTTTTAAACAGAAATGTCAAATTTTTAAAGAATCTTTTTCTTCAACAGCTGGGCATTTATAGCTACAATAATTGTGCTTAGACTCATAAAAACAGCCCCCAAAGCGGGGCTAATAATAATTCCCAGGTTATACAGCACACCTGCTGCCAGGGGTATAGCTATAAAATTATACCCGGTCGCCCAGATTAGGTTCTGAATCATTTTCTTATAGGTTTCCTTGCCAAAAACGATTAAATGGGCAATATCAACAGGGTTACTATTCACCAGAATAATATCTGCAGTTTCTGCGGCTACGTCGGTCCCCGAACCCACTGCAATACCCACATCGGCTTTTGCCAGGGCAGGCGCATCATTAATTCCATCACCGGTCATAGCCACAAATTCTCCCTTATCCTGAAAGTCTTTGATTTTTTCCAGTTTTTGGTCGGGTAATACCTCGGCATAATAACCATCCAGATTCAGTTCATCACTTACACTTCTGGCAACTTTTTCATTGTCCCCGGTCATCATGTAAATTTTAAGATTATTTTCTTTTAATATCTTAATTGCATCATACGATTCGTTTCTAATCTCATCACCCATAGCTATAAATCCGGCTAATTCTTCTTCCACCAACACAAACACAATGGTTTCCTGCTCATTCTTATAGACATTGTCCGGTATGTTTATTCCCTTTTCTCTTACAAAACCCGGGCTAACGACCTTCACTTTTTTATTTTCAACTTCACCTTCAATCCCTTTCCCGGTTATAGCTTTAAAACTTTTTACTTCTGAGGGTTGAATTCCTTCTTTTTCTATTTTTTGCATAATACTTGTTGCCAGCGGGTGTTCAGATTTTGACTCCAGGGAGCCGGAAAGACTTAATATTTCCTTATCTTTATATTTATTATTCAGAGTTCCATATCTTAGAACTTCAAATTTACCCTTTGTTAATGTCCCGGTTTTATCAAAGACAAGCAGGGATATTTTACGGGAATTTTCAAATGCTGTGCGGTTACGAATCAGAAGGCCTCTCTGTGCAGAAAGAGAAGTTGAAATTGCCACAACTAAAGGGATAGCCAGACCAAGGGCATGGGGGCAGGTAATAACCATTACGCTGGCCATTCGTTCCAGGGCAAAAACAAAAGGCTGATCTAAGGAAAGCCAGGTAACCAAAGTAATAAATCCTACTGAAAGGGAAACTATTGTAAGCCAAAAAGCAACTCTGTCAGCCAGATGCTGGGTTTTAGACTTCTCACTTTGTGCTTCTTTTACCATATTGATAACTTTGTTGAGATAAGCTTCCTCACCTACCTGCTCAACTTTAATTGTAAGCGAGCCATTCCCATTAATCGTACCGGCAATAACCTTATTATCAACTTCTTTTCTTACCGGTTTGGATTCTCCTGTCACCATTGACTCATCTACATGGCTTTTACCATCAACAATGACTCCATCAACTGGTATCTTTTCGCCTGGTTTTACAAATACGCTGTCTCCTTTTTTTAGCTGCTCAATAGGCACATCTCTTGTCTGACCATCTTCAAGCAAATGAGCCTCTGAAGGCATCAGCTGGACTAACTGCTGTAAAGCATTGGAAGCACCCATAACTGATTTCATTTCTATCCAGTGGCCCAGTAGCATAATATCGATTAAAGTAGCCAATTCCCAGTAAAAGGTTTTTCCTTCCAGCCCGAATGTGATAGCAGCACTATAACCATAGGCAACTGTGATTGCCACTCCGATAAGTGTCATCATGCCTGGTTGTTTTTTCTTCAGTTCATCAATCAGCCCGGTCAGGAAAGGCCATCCACCATAGAAATATACCAGAGAAGATAGAGCGAATAAGAGATAGCTATCAAAACGAAAAGTGAATTCATAACCCAAAATATTTTGAATAAGAGGCGATAGAACAAGTATGGGGAAAGTAAATATTAAAGAAATCCGGAATCGTCTGCGAAAATCTTCAATCATATGTTCGTGGTGCTGATGTTCCTGATGTTCTGTATGATACTTATGCTGAATTTCCTGTGTTTTACTTGAACCATGGTCCTGATGTTCGTGTTTTTTCATATCAATTCCTTATTTATTTATTCCAGGAAGTCCAACAACAGTTTAAAAGTCAAAAATTAACCCTTATATAATTATAAGCCGTACGATCCTCCCCCTTGAGGGAGAAAGATAAAGGTGAGAGTTAGGTAAATATAAAAAGTTGGATCTTTTCTTAATCTTTTTTATGGTTAAATTAAAAAGAGGATTGGACTTGTAATAAGTAACAGTAGTTAAAATATTAAAGTCCAATCCTGTTTTTCCCCTAACTAGCAAGGTCCATATGGCGGTGGCTCATTCTTGTCTTTCTTGTCCAGGAATTTTGCAGGGTCGTCATCAAACTTTTTCTTGCACTCTTCATCAGAAAAATAATACATTCTCCCCCTGACTTTACTCTTATATTTTGCTGTCTTTTCATCTACTTCTTTTAGGCATACTGGATCGATAGCCATTCAAATCACCTCCCTAACTTATATTTTACATTTTACATAATTATCTTTTTCAACTAACATGGAGCATATGGTGGCGGTTCCTTCTTATTTTGTTCACCACCAGATTTCTTCAAATACTTTTCAGGGTTCTCTTCAAAATCCTTCTGGCAACCTGGAGCACAAAAATAATAAACATTACCCTTGTATTCACTTCTATACTTGCAGGACTTTTCATCAACTTCCATATTGCAAACAGGGTCAACTGTCATAATATTCACCTCCCTAACTTTTTTTCATATTTATTCCTTAAAATGTTCTTTCTTATATTTATCCAATAGTCTTAAAATATCTTCTTTGCATTCTCCGCATACCGTTCCTGCCTTGGTTCGTTCCTGAATATCCAGGAAAGAACGTGCACCTTCCAAAACTGCCTCTTCAATTTCTTCATCTGTAACATTCATACAGTGGCAGACTACTCTGGCATCTTCCTCGTTAACTTTATTCTGCATTCCGTTTCGCTTATAATAATCATTGATTGCTGCCCGTAAAGCCTTATCCCCTAATACAGAACAATGGACTTTATTTTCCGGCAATCCACCTAATTCTTTCGCAATATCTTTAGGAGAAAGCTTGTATGCCTTTTCCAGGGTCATCCCTTTTACCATTTCAGATAAAATAGAAGTGCTGGCAATAGCACTGGCACAACCATAAGTTTTCCACTTACAATCAGTTATAATCCCTTTTTCTTTATCCACTTTTATTACTATCAGCATCTGGTCTCCACATTTCATATTTCCTACAATTCCCTTGCCATCATCCTGGTAAGATTCCTCATCTTCAAGTATATTTCGGGGATTAACAAAATGGTCTTTTAATTTTTCCGAATAAACCCAATTAACCTGGCTACTCATTCTTTCCTCCTCCGCTTTTTACGGTAGACATTTTTCTTATTTTTTGAATAACTTCCGGTATCACCTCTATCATGTAATCAATATCTTCACTGGTTGTGTCCCTACCCATACTTATTCTAATTGAACCATGAGCATATTCAATTGGGATGCCGGTGGCTATTAACACATGTGAAGGGTCCAGCGAACCGGAAGCACATGCTGAACCTGTAGACACTGCGATACCGGCTAAATCGAGATACAATAAAATGGCTTCACCTTCTGCACCCGGGAAAGATACATTCAGAGTATTTGCCAGGCAATCCTGGGGATGGCCGTTAAAGTGAATATCATCAATTTTGTTTTTTAAGCCATTTTTCAATCTTTCTTTATATCCCAATAATCGTTCATGCTCTGCTGGCATCTCGTTAGCACGCACCTGCAAAGCCTTGCCAAATCCAATTATGCCTAAGGTATTTTCGGTTCCTGCGCGGCGTCCGCTTTCCTGGTGACCACCTCTAATCAAGGGGCAAAACGGAGTACCTTTTCGCACATACAGAGCTCCAATACCTTTAGGTCCATATACTTTATGCCCGGATAGAGATAACAGGTCTATATCCAAATCATTAACATCCACCGGAATTTTTCCTACTGCCTGCACTGCATCGGTATGAAATAGACTATCGTATTTATGTGATAACCGGGCAATTTGTTTTATATCCTGGATAGTGCCGATTTCATTATTGGCTGTCATTATTGACACTAATGCCGGGCCTTTTTTTAACTCTTCTTCCAGTTCCTCCATCCGGATTTTACCATATTGGTCTACTGCTAAAAATTTCACCTCAATATCTCTTTGGGATATACATTTTGCAGTTTCCAGAACACAGGGATGCTCAATAGCTGTCGTAATAATCTTGCTGAATTTTCCCAGTCCTGAGCAATCACATTGCCTGGCCGGACAGGCTAATATTGAAAGCACTGTATTGCTGGATTCAGAGCCTGAACCAGTAAAAACGATTTCCTCCGGTTTACTGCCGATAAAAGAAGCAACTGACTCCCTGGCCTCTGTAACCATAGCCCGGGCAGTTCTTCCAAACTGATGCATACTGGAAGGATTCCCAAATACTTCCATGGCTATAATCATTTCCTCTTTTACCTGCGGATGCAATGGTGTCGTAGCATTGTTATCCATATACACTTTTCTAGCTTCCATATTTGTTAATCTCCTAAAATATTTATTTAAACATATTCTGTTATCTTTTTTTTATCTAATTGAAAACTTATTAAATCTTCTAAAGTAATCAAGCTAAGAGTATCTGATATCTTTTTATCCAGTATCTCCCAGACAGTACGGGTCGGACAGTTTGAAACCCTGCCACATATAGAAGGATTATCAACACATTCCACCAGGCTAAGACCACCTTCCAGTGTTTGAACTACGCTCTTCAAATTAATATCCGAAGGGAGCTTTGCTAATCTATAACCACCATGTGCTCCACGAGAAGAAACAATCAATCCCCTGGCTTTCAGGGGAATAACCAGGTGGCTCAGATATTTTTCTGAAATACCTTCCTTTTTGGCAATGTTTTTTAGAAGTGTATTCCCCTTATTATAATTCAAAGCCAATTCCAGCATTAACCTTACCCCATATCTTGCCCTGGTAGAAAGTCTCATAAATACTCCTTGCTTTATTTTTTCTAAAATTTCTATAAATACTTTAATCACTACTTATACTATTCTTTTAGTAGTAATTATAATAAAACAAAAAATGGAATTTGTCAATAACACGAATTGTCTCATCAAAAAATAATTGAAAAAGAATAGATGCCTCAAATAAAAATCTAAATGGAATAATTTTTATTTTATTTACAATATCTGTGTTGAAAATACAAAAACTGATATTCACCATAAATCGTACTTCGAGTTAAGAAAATTATTTCTCATTAAATTATCTCATAAAAACTAAGTTCACCTTTCCTGCGTGATTGTAATTTTTAGATAATTGTGTTATTTTGTGAATACCAAGGACCTTTATATGGGAGGGTACAATGAAAGACTTTACTTTTCAAAACCAAACGAAAATCATTTTTGGCAAAAATGCAGAAGAAAAGTTGGGAAAAGAAATAAAAAAATATTCCAGGAAAATACTTTTTCATTATGGTGGCGGAAGCATAAAAGAAATGGGTCTTTATGCACGTGTCCAGAAAATTTTAGAAGAAGAAAAGATTGATTATATCGAATTGTCAGGGGTGAAACCCAATCCTCGACTTTCTCTAATAAAAAAAGGTATTGATATATGTCGCAAAGAAGAAATATCTTTTATCCTGGCTGTTGGCGGAGGAAGTGTTATTGACTCCTCAAAAGCGATTGCTGCAGGTGTTAGATATCCCGATGATGTTTGGAATTTATGCCTTGGGAAAGGGAAGGTTTCTGAACCGCTTCCAGTTGGAACAATATTAACCATACCTGCGGCAGGAAGTGAATCCAGTCCTGCGGCTGTGATAACAAATGAAGAAGGTTGGCTCAAACTGGATGTGCAATCAGAAGAACTAAGACCTAAGTTTTCTATCTTAAATCCGGAAAATACTTTTTCTTTATCAAACTACCAGACAATAATCGGTATTGCTGACATTATTGCTCATCTTATGGAAAGATATTTTACACAAGAAAAACATGTTGACTTAAGTGATCGACTTATCGAAGGCAATTTACAAAGTGTTATAAAATATACTCCTCTTGTATTGAGGGAGCCTTCTAATTACCATTTTAGAGCCGAAATAATGTGGGCTGGTACCGTTGCTCATAATGATTTATTTTCATCAGGACGTGTGGGAGATTGGGCTTCACATAAAATCGAACATGAACTCAGTGCTCTCTATGATATTCCCCATGGTGCAGGATTAGCAGTAATTATGCCGGCCTGGATGAAATATGTGTATAAAAATAATATTAATAAATTTGTCCAATTTGCGCATCGTGTTTGGCATATTGAGCCTGATTTTGAGCAGCTTGAGAAAACGGCTTTAGATGGTATCGAGCAACTAAAGTCATTTTTTAAAAAACACGGTTTATCAATAGCATTGCAAGATTTAGATATTTATGATGACCGATTCAGGGAAATGGCAAAAAGATGCACAAGTAACGGAGCAGTCGGAAATTTTAAAAAACTAAACGAAGATGATGTTTTTAAAATATATCAATTGGCAAAATAATAAAATAGGAATTTGCTAAAAATAAATACTGTGTTATAAACCAACTGAATTAGGTCCTCTCTATTTACGACCAAACACCTAAACAAAAAGCTATTTCCTTTCATCTTATAGAAGGTATACTTCAAACAATTTTTAATTTTGCTTCTTTTTATTGAATAGTATTATAAGCTTATAAATATTTAAACCAATCATATCTAATGCTCAAACATACACAAACAAGTGACAATAGTTTTAATTTCCAAAGCATACTCCGATTTCTCTGCCTGTTTGAATTAGCTCATGACCATCCGGAATTAAACGAGGACCCCTGGCAACTTCTTCCAGTGAAAATTCTGCCAATTGCTTTCCCTGGACACTTACCATTTGTCCATAACGTTTTTTGATAATCAAGTCAACTGCTTTGGAGCCTAAACGTGTTGCCAGTACCCGGTCAAAAGAAGTTGGCGTTCCGCCCCGCTGTAAATGCCCCATTACCACAGAACGAGATTCAAGTTCAATCATTTTTTCCAGCTGCTCACCTAAAATAAAACTAATCCCGCCCAACCGAACCTGCTCAGCACTGTCTTTTACTATCCTGTTAACTGTAGCCTCCCCTCCTGCTGGTTGTGCTCCTTCCGCAACCACAACAATACTGAAATGTCGCCCTGTTTGCCTTCTCTTATTAATATAGTCAACAATCTTCTTAATCTGGTAAGGGATTTCCGGAATTAAAATTACATCTCCCCCTCCGGCTATTCCGGAATAAAGGGCAATCCAGCCGGCCTTGCGGCCCATTAATTCTATTATCATGATCCGATGGTGCGACTGTGCTGTTGTATGAATTCGGTCTATACCCTCTGTGGCAATAGTAACCGCTGAATCAAAACCAAAAGTGATATCTGTTCCCCTGATATCATTATCAATAGTCTTGGGTACTCCAACAATTGGTACTCCTTCCTGGTAAAAACGATGGGAAATCCATAGAGTACCATCACCACCAATACAAACCAGACATTCGATATTAAGAGCTTCAATATTATTTAAAACATCACCGGAGCGGTCCTCGAATTTCATTTTATTTCCACATTTAACTGCATACTCAAACGGGTTAGCTTTATTAGTAGTACCCAGGATAGTCCCTCCCAGGGTAAGAATACCGGAAACATCATCGTAATTCAAGGTACGGTACTTATTATGGATTAATCCTTCATATCCATCTGTAATACCAATAACCTCCATATCATATTTTAAAATAGCCTTCTTGGTAATTGCACGAATTACTGCATTAATGCCCGGGCAATCTCCTCCTCCGGTAAGAATAGCAATTCTTCTTTTTTTACCCATTATATTAGGGAACCCTCTCTTTCTTCTGGAATTATTTATTAAAAAACAGGGAGTTTAGCTTTTCATAGAATGATTTTCATTGCTTCCCCTATCTATTTTGAAAATATCTTATTAGTTAAGAATTTTTCAATTTCAACAATAAAAAATACCACCAGGCCTGCTAATACAACATACAGCCAATGCATCACAATAATAGGTGAAGTACCAAATAAGGTATTCATGAAGGGTATATAGGTAAACATTAATTGGGCAACTATTAATACACCGACTGCAATAAATGCATAGATATTATTAAAGAATTTCCGCGTAAAGATTGTTTTGTATAATTTCCGGCAATTAAAAAGATAGAATGCCTGTCCGGCAACAATAGCATTTACTGCAATTGTTCGTGCTACCTCGATGTTGACCCCGTTATCTCGCATCAAACTATACAACAAAAGGGCAAAGCCTCCTATTATGATAGAAACGTAAAATATACGCCATACAAAATATTTTCCGAATATTGACTCATCCGGGGGACGCGGGGGAAACTTCATTACACGCTCTTCCATGGGTTCAAAAGCCAGCGCCAAAGCAAGAGTAACAGCTGTCACCATATTTACCCAGAGTATCTGAACAGGTGTGATAGGCATCATCATACCCATTGCAATTGCCGCAACCAGAACTAATGCCTCTGCACCGTTAGTGGGTAAAATAAAGAGAATTGTCTTTCGAATATTATCATATACCGTCCGACCTTCTTCAATGGCATTTACTATGGAAGCAAAATTGTCATCCGCCATAACCATCTCAGAGGCATCCTTGGAAACTTCGGTTCCTTTAATTCCCATGGCAATACCAATATTAGCTCTCTTTAATGCAGGTGCATCATTCACTCCGTCTCCGGTCATTGCACAGAAGTAATTGTTTTCCTGCAACGCCTTTAGAAGGCGTAATTTGTGTTCCGGACTGGTACGGGCAAATACATTGTATTTTTTTGATACCTCTGATAACTTTTCATCATCCATTTCTTCAATTTCCGAGCCGGTGATTACTTCTTCCCCTTCTCCAATTCCTAAATCTTTGGCAATTGCCTTTGCCGTAATAGCATGGTCACCGGTAATCATTATAACCCGAATCCCGGCTTGTTTACTTTCTTCTATTGCATCATATACTTCATCACGTGCCGGATCAATAATACCAATAAGCCCCAGAAATATCATCCCTTTTTCAACATCTTTATGGTCTATAGAATCTTTTGATTTTTTTACTTCCAGATATGCAGCAGCAATCATCCGCTGCCCACGTCCGGCTATGACCTCCATTTTCTCTCTCCAGAAGTCAACATCGATATCCTGTTTTCCATCCTGTGATGCCTGTTTACTGCATCTTTCCAGTAATTGTTCTGGAGCTCCTTTCAGGAAAATAAATTGTTTACCATTAATTCCATTAAGAGTTGCCATATACTTGTGATCTGATTCAAAAGGAATACTATCTACCCTCTTTGGCTTAAAATCTTCTAATCCTGCTTTATAAGCAAGGGCCATTAATGAGCCTTCGGTTGGTGTTCCTTCGATTTTCCATTCATCATCAGCTTTCTTATCAAGGGAAGAATCATTGCAGACTCGAACACATTGCATTAACCTCTCAAGTACAGGCTCATCACTAAGTTTAACTTCTTTATCATCTTTTTTAATTTCACCTTCCGGCTTGTATCCGGAGCCTTCAACCTGGTATTCATTATTTACAGTCAAAACCGTCCTGGCTGTCATCTCATTTCTGGTAAGAGTGCCGGTTTTGTCAGAACAAATCACATGTACCGAACCAAGAGTTTCTACTGACGGTAACCGCCTGATAATAGCGTTTCGTTTTGCCATTCGCTGCACACCAACAGCCAGCGTAATAGTCATAATAGCAGGTAATCCTTCGGGAATAGATGCCACAATCACACCAATAGTTGCCAGAAACAGCTCAGCCAGAGTATAATCCCGGAAAAAATAACCAAAGGCGAAGAAGACACTTGCAAAAACTATAATAAAAATAGATAACTGTAAGGCAAATTTATCTATCTTCTGAAGTAAAGGTGTGGTAATTTCTTCAACATCGGAAATCATAGTGGTAATCTTGCCAATTTCAGTATTTGCTCCTGTTTTTACAACAACTCCGGTGGCTGTTCCATAGGTGACTACAGTACCGGAAAAGGCCATACTTTTTTGGTCGCCTATAACTGCTTTTTCTTCAACCGGTTCTATTTTTTTATTTACATCAGTAGACTCCCCGGTTAATGGTGATTCTTCAACTCTAATATTTTTTGCTTTTACAATTCGGACATCAGCAGGTACTTTATCTCCTGAACGCAAGAGCACAATATCACCGGGAACCAGTTGTTCTGCATTGATTTTATGTTGTTCTCCTTCTCTAACAACTAGAGCTTCAAGAGAAAGCATATTCTTAATTCCTTCCAATGCTTTTTCAGCTTTCCCTTCCTGAATATAACCTACACTACCGTTAATCAAAACAACTGCCAGTATAACAGCAGTATCTATCCAATGATTCATCATTGCAGTAATTGCCGCCGCAGCAAGCAATATATAAATTAATACATTATGAAAGTGAAGCAGGAATCGTATTAGCTCGCTTTGCTTTTTCTTTTTGGGAAGTTTATTTTTCCCGTATTTTTCTAATCTTTCTTTTGCTTCATCTTCACTAAGTCCTTCTTCTTTTGAAGTCTTTAATGCTTCCAGGACAGAATCTATTGCCATGCTATGCCATTGTTTCTTATCATTCTGTTTATTTTCTGACATTCTGAGTTACTCCTTTCAGCAAAAATTCAATAGCCTTATCTCTCACCCCAGCGGTATTTTTTATTCTGGAGAAAAGTATCTAATTCGCAATTCAAACATAGTCCATTGTGACAGCATATCACTTCACCACATTTTGGACATTTCCACTCTTCATCTTCCTTTTTCAGGAACTGCTCCGGGCTATAGTCTCTTATAAATTCAAGATTTTCGATCATACTCATATGATATTTTGTGCGGTAGCGCTTATCTAACAAACACTTCCTTTCCCAAGCAATTAACATCGATCACCCATATGAGTACAATTCTCGCCTCTTGGAATGCATCCCGGACAATATTTCTTATGGAATCCTTTTTTGTTTAAATCTTTTTCCATAAATTGATTGGCAATACACAAGCTGCAATTCATGCCACATGGAGCAATAAGATTTTTTTGCATTGAAAATTTTAACATCATTCCCACCTTAGATATCTTCGGTTATAGGAATATAACCATTTAGCTTCAATACTGCTGGTTCTGGAAACAGTACGGTATATCCTCTGTTTTGTCATCTATTTTAATTTTACATGCTGTCAGGTTAATCATCCTGGTTTTTTTATTTTATGCTTCAGGAATTCTGCTCTCACAGGGAACGTTAACCTGGCATTTTCCACAACCATGTCTTGGTTTATATTTCTTTTTTATTATATCAAGAAATTCGGAACATATTATGTGATTTTTCCCATTTTCTAATGAGATGGCATTAACGGGACATTGTTTTGCGCAAGCCCCACAATTTGAACAATATTCTAAAACCTGATTATATTTTCTAACGGTAGGCTCAATAAATAAATTAGTAATAACGCTTCCGAACCTGCCTGCAACACCTTTTTCTGTTATTAGCCCTTTCGACAGTCCAAAGGTACCAAGGCCACATATAAAAGCAATATGTCTTTCAGACCAGTTACTGTTAAAATTAGGAATATAGTAATTATTGCAAGTTTCTCCTGTACTATTATGATATCTTGGATCTAAAAAAGGAACAATGCTACTATAGCCAGCTTCCTGTAATATTTGATTCAATTTCAAACTCACTTTCAATAAGAATTCCTGACCTTCTCTACGTCCATGCAACCATTCTTGTGAAGGCCAGCGCTTGTCCTTAATATTGCTTTTTCTAACAGACTCACTAAAAGGGAGGAAAAAAGAGATAATCGTCCTCGCTTCAGGAAGCCATTCCTCTGGAGTTATAAAATGTTTTCCTACAATTGAAGGGTTTTTTAATAATTGAAAATAAGGGTCTTTGGCATTTCCAAAGGCAAAAATAGGTTCATCAAATATTTTTATACCGGCAACTGAACATGAAATAGCGATATTTTTTTTAACTATATTATCTTGTGAATTTTTTACAAAAGAACAGATAGTGGTTTTTATATCCTGCTTATCCATGGGTCTCATCTCCTTATACTTAAAATAATCAAAATTAAAAATATCTCAATTTGTTAACCGTATATAAAATATTACTGCCATAGCGAGGGCATGTATTTATAGCATATAGCATCTTTATACTGACTTATTAATAGTTTTTTAAGGTTCTAATTCAATTTGCTTTTCCCATCACCAAAAAAAATTATACTAAAGGTTAAATAATCTGGGCAATGTTGTGACCAGAGGCGGAAACAATATAATCATGAGTAATACAATTATTGCTACCACAACAAAAGGCCATATATTCCGAAACAGGGTTTCTAATTTTACCTTTCCAACTGCTGAAACAATATAGACACAGGCACCCATAGGGGGTGTAATAAGGGCTATAGTGATATTCAGAGTCATAACGATACCGAAATGGAGAGGATCAATCCCGGCATAAATGGCCACCGGCGCAATAACAGGTGTCAACAAAATTAAGGCGGCAATTTCTTCCATGAACATGCCAATAACAAAAATCATGGCACTCAAGATAATTAATAAGACTGTTTGGTTATCAGTTAGGCTTACCATTGCCCCGGCAAATCTCTGTGGTACCTGTTCCCACTTTAAAAGCCAGCTGAAAACAGCAGCGCTTCCCATAATTACAAAAACGACTGTAGTATTCCGTACTGTCTCATTGATAGCAGTGATAAAACTATAGATGGTTAATTTTCGGGTAATAAAAAACCCAATCACAGTAGAATAAAAAATAGCTACAGCTCCTGCTTCAGTTGGTGTAACCACCCCGAAAATAATTCCGCCAATAATAATCAGCGGTGCAATCAATCCGATAATGGATTGTTGGCTGACTTTTAAAATCTTTCTAAGCCCTGCTCTTTCATTGGATACTGGAAAGTTGTATTTATTAGCATAATAGGCGTTCATCAGCATAAATGCTCCTCCAAGAATCAATCCTGGGATAATACCTGCAACAAACAGCCCACCAATAGACTGATTGGTCATCGAGCCATAGATGACCATAAAAATACTGGGTGGGATTATAGGTCCAATCAGGGAACTTCCTGCAGTAATTCCGGCAGCATAGGAACGGTCATAACCCTCTTTTGCCATGGCAGGAATCAGTATGGAACCGATAGCAGAGGTATCAGCAGCAGCTGAGCCATTAACACCGGCAAAGATAATACTGGCTACAATGTTTACATGTCCTAATCCGCCTTTTAAATGACCAACCAGCGCCTTGCTGAAGGATAGCAGCTTATCAGTAATACCAGCCCGATTCATTAAGTTGCCGGTCATGATAAAAAGTGGTATTGCCAGCAAGGTAAATATATCCATGCCTCCAAAAAATTGCTGGACCATTATCTGAAATAATGAATAATCACCCAGATACAGAAAGCCTATAAATGAAGCCAGTAATAAGGCAATATAGATAGGCACACCAATTATGAGTAAGAACAAGAATGAAACTGCCATCAGTATACTCATTCCTTTAACTCCCCTTTTTCTTCTTGTCCCTGCCTGGTTTATCCACATCAAGAATTTCAACTAAAATATACTGTACCAAGAATAATCCCATTCCTATAGGAATAGACATTAGAGGGATAGCCTTGGGGATACCCAGGGCCAGGGTACGAAATCGCCAGGCATTTTCAATATAATTTATTCCCAGATAGGTCATATAGGCAATAATACCAATAATCATTAAATGACGAAAGATGAGAACTATTTCACGTATTTTTGCAGGTAAATACTCTAAAAAAACAGTTATTTTAACATGGTCACCAAAACTGATTGCCACTACTGAACCAAACATAACCGAATAAATCAGCGTAAAGCGAGCAACTTCTTCTGTCCAAACCAGCGGACTTTTTAAAAAATATCGAAAAATTATAGATATTAGAATATCGAAAATATTTGTAATCAGAAATACCCCAGCAAGAAACATGCTGAGGTATTTTATCCATTTTGAAATTTGCTTTAGCAATTTATAAGCTCCGGGATTATCTATTTTGCTGTGCCTTTGTATTGGCTATCCTGGCACTTTCCAGGGCTTTCTCTACATATATAGGGTTAATTTTTTCTTCAATCCAGGTTATATATTCCGGTTGTCCAATTTCCTGGAATTGTGTCATCTCTTCCACCTTGGGATAGTAAACCTCCATTCCGTTTTCCTCCAGGAACCGAATCCGTTCATCCACTTTTGCTTCTACGCTGATACGATTTCGAATATTGGCTGCTTTAGCAGCCTGTATAATAACATACCTATCTTCATCAGATAACGAATTCATCCAGTCTGCATTTACAGTCAACCACTGGCATGAATACTGAATATTTGCCATTGTCATATAATCCTGTACTTCATAGAGGCTGCCGGAAATTATATAAGTAGGAGGATTCATCTGTCCTTCTACTATACCAGTTTGCAGGGCAATGTATAATTCAGTCCAGGGAATTGGAGTACCACTGGCACCAAACGCTTTAAACAGGGCAATCTGACCAGGGTCCATCCCCCTGAATTTCATACCCGCAAAGTCTGCTGGGGATTTAATTACTTTCTTATTATTAGTAAAAGCAATAAAACCACCCTCTTCTACTGCTTCCAGCAATGCAACGTCAGTGAATTCTTCAAACTCTTTTTGTGTCATTTTCCAGTAGTCGCTTTCATCAAAGAACAGGTGAGCTGCCTTATAACTTTCAAACATAAATGGAATAGTAGCTGCATATATTTCCGGATAGACTGCTACCATTCCGGCATTAGAAGCAATGTTAATCTCTGTTGTACCGGTCATGGTCTGCTCCATTCGCTGCTCTTCATCGCCTAATTGGCTATCTGAATACAGCGTAATAGTTATCCTTCCATTAGTTCCCATTTCCACAAAATTCTTGAAATAAACCGCATACTCATGAACCGCATTAGTCTCTTCATTGGCCGGGCCATTGTAGGACATTTTAATATTCATGGATTCCTGCGCACTTGCCATAGCTAAAAATGAAAACACAAATAAGGTCAAAAAACCCATTAACATGAATTTTTTTAACATAGATACCACTTCCTTTTTATTTTTTTATTATTTAATAAATTTAAATATTGCTTGAACTGTTTTATTCTGGATTTTTTTAAGTTTAGCATGCACCCAAATGGGTGTCAAATACCAAGACTTAATTGTCTGCGTCAAATTTTTGTAGGTACTTTTTTCTGCTGCCGAAATGTTCCTGGTTTTGGGTAGACCTACATTACAGGTTAGATAAAACTATGATAGCTTAAAATACTCATCAAATACCCTTATTTTATTTAATTTACAGTCATACATAGTAAATTACTTTCTTTAATTTTTTTCTATTTTGTACTCATTACACCAACAAAACTACTCAATCTGTTATTTTGTATATAATAATGTTTTTAACAATACACTTAAAACTACTTTGTTTTGGACTACAAGCATAAATACCTGATTCAATTGTTCTAAAGTTTGTGTGGATATGTGAAATTCTCATTTGTGACCAATTTTTGCCATTAAATGAATTTTCAATTGCTAAATCTTTCCCCTTTTTTTCAACTTTATACCACATAGAGTGAATATCTGATGGAATATTGGTCATTGCCCAATCTGAATAACCCAAATTAGTTACAACTGAACCTAATTTACTTATTTTTCGGTTCTCAAATTCAATGGAAACCTTTGTCCAATAATTTTCATTGATTCTAATTATTATACCGCATTGGTCATACAATTCTTTAAATTGAAATTCTAATTGTGCTAAAAACTGAAAGTCCTTATTTATTTTAGTTAAAAAACAATGTCCATTATCTTTTTGAAACCCATAATGGGTTTTTTGCCAAAAATCTGTAAATGGCTCAGTAAAAAATACAAGTTTACCATCAATAAAATATTTAGAAGGCTCATTATACCAATAAAAGCCTTTAGGGAACTCTTTTAAATTAATTTCTTCCATATTATGCTTCCTCAACTTTTTAATTTTTATTGGGTGTATTAATGGGGGATTAATATGTTCAAATCTTTATTGTTGACAATTTTTTGATTCGATAAAACACTTTATGGTGGTTTACCCGAACAGTTTATTTCTTTATGTCCTTATTCTGACATAAAAAAACTTTTTTGGCTATCCCCCCAGATAGTTCAGATTATTCTATTATCGAGTTATCCAGGGTGTTATTTTTAATTATAAACCCTATGATTTTTCTATTTTATAACATCTTTTCAACAAGTTTTTTAATCAAGATTCGGCCTTAATTGTGGATTCTCTTTCTTAAGCCTTTCGATTGTCTTATCCACAAATTCTTCAGCTTTTTTTAAGGCATTTTCTGCTTCAGTTTTAGATACAGGCAAAAAGGGATCACAAGTAAACTGATTTCTTTTCCTACGCATTCGGTCAAATTTTTTAATGAGATTCTTGAAAACTTTTCCTAATATCTCACCAGAGAGTTCGATAATCGTTTTATCTTCTCTTCATAACTCATTTTTATTTCCTATTAAAAATATTTTCTTCCCCTCAATAACATCCAAAATAAAAGAATTACTCTTTTCTTTCTTCTGATTAAAATCTTTTTTGCTATAAATAGTGAAATTTATTTCTCTCTGTAATTTTTGCTCTAATTTGTTTATTTCGTTAATTATTTTATCTTCATCTTCCTTTCCAATAATCATTAAATCTATATCACTATCTTCTCTTTGCTCCCTTTTGGCAAATGAACCATAAATAAAAGCATGGGTTATGTTTTTAAACTTACTTAAAGCATCACGAAGTAATTTAGGAGCACCGGACGTTTTAAAAACAATACTTTTTAATTCATCAAAAAGAGGATATGCTTCATTTAAATAATAATAAAGCTGGTTGCCTTGTTTTTTACTTTTAAAAAGCCCTGTTTTTTCCAACCTCATTAATTCACGGCGGGTATTGGCTACAGAATGATCTAATATTCTCTCCAATTCCCTGAGGTAATATTTTTTATCAGGATTGGTAAAATATAAAGTCAGGAGATCTTGTCTTAATTTTGATTTATTGATTGAAAATATATCCATAATTGTAGTCCTTTATGACTACAATTGTAGTATTTTTTAACCACAATGTCAAAATATAATTTTATATTTTAATAAGCATAAATATAATCATCTTCCAATTATGTTTAGACAAGTATATAAGATATTAGGAACATCCGGCAGTTCAGGTCGAGTCACCCGGATAAGCTTATTGTCTTGGACAAACACCTATAATCCACAAATGTTCCTTCGGCCATATGTTATTATTCTGGCATAAAGAAAGATTTTTGACTATCCCTGATTACTCAGATTATTCTATAGTTGAGTGTTGTTTTTCAATTATAGACCTCTATCTTCCTTGTATCATTCTTTTTTCAAACAAACTTAACAATCTCTTTCAATGATTTTTTCTCGATTTTTGGTATCATTACATCTCTTCCTGGATATCCAGCTACAATGATTAAAAATGGTTTCTCATTTGAAGGACGGGATAAAGCTCGATTCAGGAAATCCATTTTGCTGGGGGTATAAGTCAGGCAAGTTAATCCTGCATGGTGTAAAGCTGAAATAAGCAGGCCAGTGGAAATACCTACAGATTCCTTGACATAATAATGATTTCTTTTAGTTCCATCTGGAAAAAAACTATAACGCTGAGCAAAAATAACAATAAGATAAGGTGCTGCTTCTAAAAAAGGCTTATTTTCATTCGTTCCTAATGGCCCCAAATCTTCTACCCACTTAGAGCTTTTTTTACTATAAAATTCTCTCTCTGCCTTTTCAGCTTCCTGACGAATCTGCTTTTTAATCTGTGGGTTTTTGACTACTACAAAAGTCCAGGGCTGCATATTGGCTCCACTGGGTGCTGTTCCTGCTGTGCGGATACAATTTTCTATAACTTTACGTGGTACCGGCCGATCTGAAAATTGACGGACTGATCTTCTCTTTTTCATTTCTAAATAAAATTCTTCTGAACGTTTCTCCATCTCTACGGTTGAATATTCATCAAAATAAAAATCTATGTTTTCCATAAGTATCACCTTCCAAATCAGAAATCAGCTTGAAGTTATCTTGTATATAATAAGTTTAAATTTTATTAATCACTTTTCAAATACCAAGACCTGGTTGTTTTTTATTCCACTTCAACAATCATTTCAATTTCAACAGGCATATTAGAGGGAAGCGCATTCGTTCCAATTGCTGAACGAGCATGTTGGCCTTTTTCACCAAAAATTTCCAGCAAGAGGTCTGATGCACCATTGATAACCTTTGGTTGCTGGTCAAATTCCGGAACACAAGCCACAAATCCCAATAGCTTAACAATTCTTTTGATCTGATCTAAACTGCCTAAATGTCCTTGCAGTATGGCCAAAGTGTTGGTCATAGCAATTTTTGCAGCGTCATAACCCTCCTCGATAGTAATATCTTTTCCTAATTTTCCCTGATAAACCAGCTGACCGGCTCTTTTGCATCCTTGCCCGGAGGTATAAACTAATTTACCCGTTTGCACACAAGGCACATAAGAACCAATGGGTTTGGGTATTTCCGGAAGAATAATACCAATAGACTTAATTTTTTCTTCAATTTTTCCCATTTCTATTCTCCTTAAATATCTTTCATTCTTTTCATTTTGTTTAAATACAATATATAGAATCAGGTCTTGAATTTTCAGTTTTCTTTATTTTCCGCTTTTTTATTATCTCATTTACAGATGTATAATACAAACCAGATTATTGCTAAATCTCTTTTAGATTATAATCATACTCTTGCTTAGCTTGGTATAGTTCTATTTCTCTTGATTGTTTGTCTGATATAGAGAACCTTCCCCTGTATTTTCTTTTACACAGTGGTCTGGTCATGAGAAAATTACTCTTGATGGACCATGCTATTTATAAGAATAAGACAGTCTATATTCCAGCGTAACTGATAAGTGAATAAAAAAATTAAATATCGTTTTAGGAAAGTTAGGGGTTGATTTTCATGATAGTATCTGACCCATGTACGTATTCAAGGTAACATGAATAATTTGATTTAATTTCTTTTTGGTCTCTTTAGACCTATTATATTCGCATGATTATAACTAATAAAAATATCTTTTTTAATTTTTAAGGGAATATTTTTTGACTGCAAGAGCAAAGCGTATATCTTTTTTAATATATCCTCTGGTAACTTACAAATTACTTCAATTTCATCTTTACAGGAATCCAAATCCCCTTTCTCTAAAGTGTAATAGGAATCAAGATCTAAAATACTATCTTTCACAAAACCAAAAGAACCAGCTTTAAACTTGTAAATATTATGCTTTTCTCTAGAACCACCTATTCCATAATGAATTTTTCTAGTTGTTGTAGTGATTAAAAATATATGAACGGGATTAATGGGAAAATGGCTTTCTCCAACATATATAAAATATCTGTCCTTAATGTTACCATCTTTATTGTGAGGGTGAGGGAAATTTTTCCAAATAAAAACTGAACCTAATTGCATTTAGTTTTTTCTTTTAAGCCGCGATAAACTAAAAACCTTTCTTTATTTATAGATAAATTTTCAAGATCTTTTTGGTCAATTTCTTCAAATGTATCGCTATAATTCATTGCGCTATTTTTCTCTCTGTCATATGCCACTTTCCAAGCTTTGATATCTTTGTGACTATCATTACAGATATTATCAATGATTTCTTTCATAGTATTTTCTTTGCCAATATATTTGTTTAATAAATCATTCATTATCTCTATTTCAAACTCTGAAAAATAATCTAAATCTGCTTCCTTTTTTGAAATAACAACAACCCTACGATTGCTTCTTTTTTCAAATTTAAAACAATCGGTCTCGTATCCATCTTTATTTTGGTATATCTCTTCAGGCACCGGACCGTTTTTAAAAGCGCGATACTTTAACTCTAAAGCTGGAACTCCTAATTTTTCAATACTGGTAAAATCTAAATAAGAAAGTAGTTTATACAATAATGTTTGGGGCAAAAATTGACTTCTTCGCTTATAAACTTCGCTAGCAAAATAACAAATAGCATTATTCAGTTTTTCTGTTTTATAAGCAATCATTTATATTGCCTCCCTTTAAAATTATAGGTTCTAAATAGCGGAATAATATTAAGAAATGATTTAATTGATATTTTTTATTATTATAGCATATAATTTCTTAAACTACATAACGTTTATTCTAAAGCCTATTAAGTCAAAAAAGTTACTTAATTACTGAGCATGAACAACATCCCCTGTATCATTATCCACAAAATTGTTTTTTAAATTTCTCTTGACTTATTTTTATTCTGGCATAAAGAAAGATTTTTGAATATCCCTGATTAATCAGATTATGCTATAGCTGAATGTTATTTTTCAATTATAGACCCCGTTATTTTTTTCTAAGAAATCAATCATTCTTCCTTCTTTTTAGAATCTGTTATTCTTTTTATCTCACGGTCAAAATCAGATTCAAGCAATCTATCCTGATAAACCTTATATTGTTCATACTCACTTTCTGCTAATGCTGTAGCTACCTCATGACTAATTTTTCCACTATCCTGCAATATTTCTTTTTCATTAAATTTCAGAAATGCATCTAACTTTTCTACCCAGTCCTTCATAACCATCACAACACGTTTTTCTGCCTGCATCTCTGCATAATCAAGATACATGGTCACAATTCTATTTAAATGATCCAGTTCTTTTTCATTAAGATAATTTTTAGCAATACCAACATCATATTTTCTGATAGAACCGTCAGGGGCATTTTTCCAATTCGTCAAACCCATATTTGCTTTCTTACTATCAACTCTTTGATGAATAATTTCTGCTGCGGTTTGACCGGAAATGGCAAAGTGGAGTTTGTTCTGAACTGTAGCAAAAAATTCTTTGGTAATTTTTTCATCAGGATCATAGTCAGCACTGCATTGGGCATATATATCGGTTATTTTTTGGTAAAACCTTCTTTCACTACTGCGAATATCGCGTATCCGGTATAATAACTCTTCAAAATAATCCTGCCCGAAAACCTTATTGGGATTTTTTAATCGCTCATCATCCATAGAAAAACCTTTAATGATGTATTCTTTTAATACCTGAGTTGCCCAGATACGAAAATGAGTTGCCTGTTTTGAATTGACCCGATATCCAACTGAGATAATCGCATCCAGGTTATAAAACTTTGTCTTATAGGTTTTCCCATCAGTAGCAGTATGTTCCAAAATGGAACTAACTGAATTTTCTTCTAATTCTCTGCTCTCAAAAATATTTCTCAAATGTTTGGTAATAGCTGGTCTTTGCACTCCAAAAAGCTGAGCTATTTTTTCTTGAGTAAGCCAGACAGTTTCATCATGTAAAAATATCTCTACTTTTACCTTGCCATTGGGAGATTTATACAGTAAAAATTCGGTAAATTCATTATTTTTTACAACCTGATTCTTTTTTTTCATTTTTCCCTTCCTTACTACTTCTAGATAGCTTGCCAACGTATCAGATTATTCTATAGTTGAGTGTTATTTTTCAATTATAATCCCATTTTAATTTATAAGGGAGTAAAACTTATAATTCAAGACCTGACCCCCAAGTTTTCTCACATATCCACTTTTGAGTTGTAGAACTAGTCTATGCACAATAGGATGTCTGTAATTTCTAATAATTCTTATCCAATTTGCATTATTTGAAATAAAATCTAAAATTTTACTTTTCTTTTTATTAGAAAGTTTTAAAAGTGGAGAAATGCTATAATTAACGTTTATACCCTTAAAATAAAAAGAGGCTACTTCAGCCAATAGATCCATACAACTTTTTAATGCTTCTAGAAAAGCTGATAATTCATAAATAAATTCATATGCATCTTTTTTCATTTTCATTACAATTTTTAATTTTTTAAATCTCTTAAATTCCTTAGATTTTGATTCTTGAATATCTTTCTCTTCTAAATCAGTAATTTCTTTATTAATCAAACAATTGATATTAGAAAAGTGATAGTTAAGAGATTTGAATTTTCTAAAAGCAAACATTATATATGACTCATAATGTTCTTTATCTGTTTGTGAACTAAAAACCTTATTATCTCCTAATTCACACGTATCAAGATTTTTAAAATGATTTTCTAAAGTTGAATGAAGTATCATTTTCTTAACATAACTCCTTCAAGCATTCTTATGCTACCAATCATTGAATTTTAGATTCAATCTTAGCATTTGGAAATATTAAACTATTAAAGTTAATTTTTAACATTTGACATGTCATAATTTCTTAAAATATCATAAACACGTAACAAAGGCCTTTCTCCTGCTATATTCCAATCATTTGAAAAGATATTATTACCTTTAATTTATATTTATCAAACCCCTCCCTTATGAGAAGCTGGAAAAAGTTACCTAGTTATTGAGCTAGTACAACCGTCCTCTTTTTTTCTAAAAATGTTATTTTTCAATTATAGACACCATTATTTCCTTTAGCTTTTATCCTTTTCTGGTTTGTGTAGTGGCGGATTTGACATGGTTTCAGCTATATTTGCCAGTTCTTTTAAAAGTAATGAGAATTCGTAAAAAGTAAGTGTTGTGTCATGACATTCAATACTATCGTTTGTTAACCAGATGTTAATATTGAACTCCCCGGGAATATTCCCCAGAAAAATATCATTATTTGCATGCTTGCTCAAATTTTGAAGTCTATTCATTCTTTGTAGGGAAGACCCATCTTCTTTAGTAAATAGATCATGTTGAATCATCGTCCTAATTGTACCAAAAGCTTGATAAGCTAAAGCCATAGATGTTTCAAAGTGTCTTATTGAGTGGAAATAGGAAGATATTGATTTATCAGGATTTTTGACATAATTCTCTAAAAAATTTCTCCCTTCGTGATACTCTTGTAAAGCTCCTTCAACTTTTCTTAGAAAGTACATAATTAATTGTCTAGATTGTCCATTGGTTCTAACCCGAAATATTGTGTTAAGTATGAAGTTTCCAACCCAATTTCCATACTCCTTTGTACAATAATGAAGTTCTGGGGCTCCAACTTTTGTTAGTTCCGACAACTTGGGGGCAATAAAATTATCTTTTGAGTATTTCGATAGAACCATATTAAATTTCCTTTGATTAACAATATTTATACATGACTTTTACTTAGAAATTTCTCCTGGATTTCTATAAAATAACATTTACTCCATATTCGTTTCATCTGATAGCTCTTGTTACCTCTGGCCATATATTTTTATTCTGGCATAAAGAAAGTTATTTGACTATCCTGATAGTTCAGATTATTCTATAATTGAATGTTATTTTACAATTATAGAACCCATTATTCCTTTTCAGAAAAATTGGGATTGACTCTTAAAGTTCTTGGTATATATCAATCAATTGCTTTAAAATTAAGCTTCTTATATTGAAATATTTTTCCTTTATTTCAAATTTCTCATCTTGGTTATAATAGATATATAACTCATCATTTTTTAAATACTTTTTTAAAAGTTGATTATCTTTATATTTGTTAATATTTTCAACTAAATTTACTAACCTCTGGATAGAGCAATCATGGTCTTTTTTAGCTTTATTCAAAACTTTTTGACGTATATTGGAATTAGAAGCCGTGAGCGACACAAAAAATAAATATTTTCAACTAAAAAATCATCTTCCTGTGAACTTATATAATGTTTTGCAACGTTATCAATATTTTGATTGTTAAATTTATAAATCAATAAACATGATAGGGCTCTTGAATAGTTTGAAAGCGGTAAATAATTATTTTTTCTGAATAATATTTCATTTCCTAAATCTATAATTTTTTTCTTGATTGTATTATTAAAACATTCTGTAGGTATTAACAATATGGTTTCAATTAAATTAGATTCTATTGCAGGATATAAATTTTCGTCCGAACAAAGATATTCAATTACTTTTTTAGTTATATTATTGAAATCAGAACAATTTCGAATCCTAATTAAATATTTCCTATTTTAATATTAGAGAATAAAATAGGATATTCAACTATTTGATTATGAAATTCTTTCATGAGAAAATCAGTTTTAACATACATACTAATAGTAAAAAATCTTTTTAAAACCTTTATCCAGTTTTTACGGGTATCACTTTCGTTTTCCTTAAGTGTTGTGTAATAATTTTTTATTTCTAGTATTTCACTATCGATATTTTTGCCTTTTTTAAATTTTTCAATTATTCTTTTTTCTAAAAAAGTTAGTTTGTCATTTTCTTCGAAAAATAATTCTTTCTTAGCTTCACTACTTTCAATTATAGATGTCTTTTCAATACTCGATACAAGATTTAACTTTCTTAATGATTCAGTAATTATTTTAAGTGCTTTTCTTCCAGTTACCTCATCATTAACGGTAATTGACATATCGTCAACAAAACGATAATATTCTGCATCTTCTTTTTTGCAAAATTCAGCCATATCTTCATCATGAGGATGAAGAAAATAATAGGCTAACACTCTTGAACAATCAATATCTTCTTGTGGTAGCCCTGTATAATTATTTACTTCGTACCTGAATCTTGTGTGAATATTTTCTAACAAGTAAAATAACAAATTTATAATCGTTTTTTTCCCTTCTATATCACTACGAATTGCGTCTTTTAATACTAAGATATTAATATTCTCGAAATACGAAGCAATATCAGTTGTAACTAAATATTTTTTTCTTTTTAAACTTTCCTTCAGACTATCCTGGTGCTCTTTCCAATCTTTAAACCACTTTTCATAATAATCTTCATCGCTATTGGGTTTTTCATTTGCTGTTATTTTTATTCCCCCTCTTATATTTTTTATACGCCTGGTTTTTTTAATAAGTTCATCTTCTATTTGCTCAATTAAAAATCTATATATTAATGCATCTTTAATATCCAAGATGACAGTAGGACGATTTATACCTTTGTTTTTTGCAGTAAGATGTTCATACGGAAAGTTAGGCTTATATTTACCAGATTGAATTTCATAGATAATAGTATTAATATTTTGATTGAGCTCAATTTCAAAATCAATATAATCTAAAGGATCCCTCACAATTAGATTGGAAAATCCCTTCGTTGCATTTTTTAATCGTTTAAAGGCTTTTTTAAAATTTTCTTTATTTATAGCTTCCATTAATTTCTCCCTTTAGAAATCATTTTATCCATATATAAGGGCACAATGAGATCAACTCTTTATTATTGACAATATTATTTTTTAATATTACAGCTCAGATGATTTGCCCTAAAATTTATTGTCCTTGTCAAACCCATTAAGCCACAAATGTTCCTTCGGGTATATGTTTTTATTCTGACATAAAGGAAGTTTTTGACTATCTTTATTGATCAGATTATTCTATTATCAAGTTATCTAGGGTGTTATTTTTCAATTATAGACCCTTATATTCCTAATATTCATTCACTATACTTTTTAAAATTTTCAGCTTGTTCCATAACTTTTTCGAATACTTCTTCGTCCCATTCTGGTGGATAGCCATTTTTATATAAAAGTATTGTTAGTTCCATGTTTAGTTGATTCTTGATGTCCATACGGGTAGACCAATCCGCAAACTGTGTTTTATCATCTACAAGCTTTTTGATTTCTTTGGCAAGAATAAGACATTTTTCATCAGGATATGGAAAACCATGGCTATCACGAACCCTCATAAGAATATCAAAAAACGCTTTTTCTGCGTATGTGATGCCAAGTTTTTCAAAAGAAGACTGATCTTCTTGTAAATCTTTCAATATATTCAATAACTGATCTGAAAGATCATTGACAAAATCTTCAACAACCTCACTGGTAAAAACAAGCTTGTCTCGGTTATTATACTGATCAACCACTTTTTTTAAGCGTACATCAAACTCCATTGCTTTTACTTTATTCGTACGCCCATAACTTGTAATAGCTTTGCGAAGAAGCTTCAGCAATGCATTAAATTTTGTAATTGGAAGTTCCACCGTTTCCAATTCTTTTAAAAACTCATCACTGTATAAATCTGTGGATTTCCTTTCATCAACTATGTTTTCAACTCCCGTACACATAATGGCTTTCTCTACCATTAATTCAACAACTCGATTCATAATCTCTGCATCCGGAGCATCTCCTTTTGTTTGCTTATAAATAATGGAACGAATAGCCAGAAAAAATTGTGCCTTCGATGTTTCCTCATCTGTTAACTCGCCAGAAGGGAAACAAATGAAATATGCGGATTTTAATCTTATAGAAAGCCCCATGAAACGAGTCTCCATCTCTTGACTAGTCTGTACATATTCAGCTGCATGATTCAAACACATTAATCTTTCAAGAGGAGTCCCAGAGAAAAATTTAGTGGCATTAAATCCTACAAGAAGTTCATCAATTAATGCAAGGTGGTTTCTGAAAATATTAAGCGTGATATTAATTTCATCGATTGGACTTTCCTGAGTACTACCATATTTTTTGACCGCTTCTAACATATCGTGCTTAATACCTATATAGTCAACAATTAGACCCCTATCCTTCCCCTCAAACACACGATTAACACGGGAAATGGTCTGTATTAAAGTATGTTTTTGAAGTGGTTTGTCAATATACATAACTACTAGAGAAGGAACATCAAATCCTGTAATCCACATATCGACAACCACAGCAACCTTGAAATTTGATTGATTATTTTTAAACTGCTTATCAAGCATCTTACGATCCTCTTTATTACCACAACAATCATACAATTCCTTTTCGTCGTCTTGTCCTTGAGTAGCAACAAGGTTTATTTTCGGCAAAGGAAGTAGTTTGTTGAGCTGTTCTTTAGTAAGCTCGGCTTCGTGCTCTGATCTTCGCTTTGCCCCCCAATCAGGTTTTATCTTCAAGATTGCATTCAGAACTTTCAAGGCAATTTTCCGATTCGCACAGACTATCATCGCTTTTTGGACAACTTCAGGTTTTTCTGAGCAAAGAGCTTCGTAATGAGCAACAATATCATTTGCCAGCTTTTCAATACGGTCTGGATCACCAAGAATCCTGCTCATTTGAGACATGGCTCTTTGGCTTTCTTCAATTTGTGCCTCAGTAGAGCCTTGCTCTACACATTTTTCATAGTACTTTTGAATTTCTGCTGCTTTGTCATCAGAAACGATAACACGGGCAAGACGAGGTTCGTAAGCAATCCGAACGGTAATACCATCATCGCTGGATTCTTTCATTGTATAACTATCGACTACATCACCGAAAACAGCAATTGTCTCATCTATTGGCGTCCCTGTAAAACCACAATATGTTGCATTTGGAAAGCTGTCCCGTAAATATTTGGCAAATCCATAGGTAGTAAATACCCCCTTATCAGTTTTCTTCAATTTTTCTCCAATGCCGGCTTGGGTTCGATGGGCTTCATCGGAAATACAAATAATATTATTACGATCAGAAAGAAGACCAGTATCCTCACAAAACTTTTGAATAGTAGTGACATAGACACCACCACTTGGTTTATCTTGAAGCGTTTTTGCCATATCTTCACGACTTTCAATACTGCGAACATCGTTCTCGTGTAAATATTTTTTAGCGGTAACAAAAAGTTCTGAAGCCTGTATATCTAAATCCTCACGATCCGTGATAATGATAATAGTTGGATTATTAAAAATCTCGCTATTCCTAAGAGCTATAAGCCGAGATAAAAAAAGCATGGTGTAGGTTTTGCCAGACCCTGTTGCTCCGAAGTAAGTGCCACCCTTTCCATCTCCACAAGGTCGCATATGCACCTTGATATTTTCAAACATTTTATTTGCTCCGAAAAACTGTGGATAACGACATACAATTGCTTCACTGCTTCTACTATCATCCGGGAAAAAAACAAAGTCTCGAATTATTTTTAGGACTCGTTCTCTAGTGAAAGCACCTTTAATCATTTTAAGAAGAGAACTTATTCCGCCGGATGCTTTCTCCTTATCATTTACTTTATTCCAAGCATAGTAGAATTCGTAAGGTGTAAAGATAGTGCCAATCCTTGTGTTTGCTCCATCGCTGATAATAGACAGGAAGCCATATTTCATTAGTTTCGGAATGTCACGCGTGTAACGGATAGTTATCTGCTTCCAGGCATCGTATATTGTTGTCTCTTCTTTAGTAGCAGTTTTAAACTCAAAAATGGCCACAGGTATACCATTGATAAACAAAAGCAAATCCGGTCTGCGAAGACGTTCTCCCTGTACAGAATACTGGTTTACAATTTTAAAAGTATTATTATCAGGAGTATCAAAATCAATAAAATCAATGTGTAGTGCAACTCTACTTATATCATCACGGACTAAGTCAAATCCTTCATTAATAAGCCGGAACGTTTCTCTATTTCCTAAATAAAGAGGCGTAGCTGCAATTAGCCGTAAGCGATTGATAATTTTCTGTAATTCAATTTCACTTAATTCTTCAGAATCATAACGGGAGGTTAAAAAACCTTTCAAATCTTCAAGTAATAAAATATCTTGGAATGTCCTATGAATCTCATCACCATGAACATAATTATAGCCCTGCTGCTTAAAAAGTTCGATAATGGCTTGTTCAAGTTCATCTTCAGTAAATTTTCCTTTTTCGAAAATATAATCAGACATATTTAAGCCTCCTTTCCCGTATTTGCTTCTTCAAGAGAGCCTTTAATTAAAATCGGACATAAATCCTTAATTTGTTCCTTAAGCCTTTCATTAATGCCTCGTCTCATCAGATAGACGTCATAAATTGAAACAATTGATTTCTGTACCTTAATATCTGGTATGGGAATCCTAACATCACACATCTCCTTCCAATCAAATGTCTCTCGAGCACTCCCCCAAGAATGATTTCGTGCGTATCTATCAAATTCTTTACGACTAAAGAAAATGCGAAGATAGCTGGGCAATAGCTTTGATTTGTCACTTACTTTGAAAACAACATAAGAAGAGGAGCAAATATATATCTCGTTGCTATTATTATGTGCAAGAGATATTTTTCCACCATTTCTTGATGTAACTGTTACGTATGAAAACTCATCTGGTTCAACAAGATAATAACGTTTTAATGATACGCCCTTCATCTTTGCTTTTGTCTCAATAAAACGTTTTTCTATCGAAACACCTCGAACACTATCCACTCCATAATGCATGGCCTCATTTCTATTAGATGACAGACAAATGTATTTTCCTATACGTTCGTGAGGTAATTCCATACGAAGTTTATCTATAAATACATCACAGACGTGATTCAAATCCTCCAGTCCGCTTTCATAAATGCGCTGGTTTGCAAGCATGGCATTGTAGATATCTACATATTTTTGCTGAATGGAAATCGGAGGAAGTTCAATCTCAATATCGCAGAAATCATCCCATGACATGCCATCGCGAATTGAAGAATCTGTATGAAACCAAAAATACCTATCACGCTCTTCTGACTTCAACATCATGAAGAAATATTCGCTAAGTAATGGCATGCTATAAATAATTTTAAACACAGTGTAAGCAGGGCTGACAATTTTGTTGATTTCTGTACCATTGAAGGCAATTGGTAACACCATATCACGACCAACATGCATTAAGTTACAAGCATAGTAATTAGGAGGCACAACTTTATAGAAACTTGTATCTGCACCTACCTGTTTTGACGGGGCAAAAAATTCTTTATCTCTATTTACTCCTGAGACATCATATGTGCTTAAATGTGGATTATTACAAATCTCTGCATATAACTCCACCAATTGTCCAATTCTGTATTTAGTCAATCCCATAACCAATCCCCCTGAAAGCTTCTTCGAGCAAACACTGTGACTTCTTTTCGGTCTTTAACAGATCATGCATTTCAGATTGAATGCGCGTCATTTCTTTGTTATAGTCAATTTCTAAATCATGGTCGATGAACTCGATATATTTGCTTGGTGCAAGAGAATAATCATGAGCACGAATGCCATCTTCACCTTCAAGCTTGACTGATTTGCAAAATTCCGGAATATCTTTATATATGGATTTATCAGCATTTTTCCATGCAGAATAAGTTTTTTTAATTTCCGCTATTTGTTTATCTGATAAAACAGTTTTTCTCTTTTTCTTGCCTTTATCAATTAAGATTTCGTCGATATTTTTATCCCATCGGCGTAAGTCCATGAAAAGCATTTCATTGCTTCGATCACGAAGATTTATTCCACGAATTTTTTCAGCTTTCTTATTCATATTCACAATCCAAAGTGTCACGGAAATATCTGTCGTGTAGAACATATCCCGAGGCAAAACGATAATAGCCTCCACCAGATCGTGCTCAAGTAACTCTTTTCTTATAGTGTATTCTACCCCGTTTGCATTAAGTGCACCGTTAGCAAGAAGGAATCCTGCTATACCGTGCGTTACATCAAGCTTAGACACCATATGTAGAATCCAAGCATAGTTTGCATTTGCTACTGGTGGCATGGCTGAAAAGCCGCTAAAGCGTGGATCGTCAGTCAGTTCATCTTCCTTACGCCAATTCTTAAGATTAAACGGTGGATTTGCCATTATATAGTCTACTTTTCTATCTTTGTGCAAATCATTAGTAAAAGCAGAATCATTCTTTTCACCGAGATTATGTGCAATTCCTCGAATTGCGAGATTCATCTTACAAAGTCGCCACGTATCAGGGACACTCTCCTGACCAATAATCGAAACATTTTCACGATTTCCATTATGGCTCTCTACAAACTTTAATGACTGCACAAACATACCTCCGCTACCGCAACAGGGATCATATACAGTCCCACTGTAGGGCTCAATCATTTCTGCAATGAGTTTTACGATACAGGAGGGTGTGTAAAATTCACCATCTTCTTTCTTTCCGGCGGCAGCATATGCTCGCAAGAAGTATTCATACACACGTCCTATAAGATCTTGCTCATGAAATCTGCTATCTTCAATTTTATTGACTTCATCAATGAGTGCTTTCATAGATGAGGTATTTGCACCTAATGTAGCAAAAAGATTCTGTGGCAATGCGCCCTTGAGAGGCGGGTTGCTTTCTTCTATATCAGCCATAGCCTGATCAATAATCACAGCGATATCGTTCGCCCCTGCGTGTTTTACGATATAGGGCCATCTTGCTGTTTCTTTCAAATAAAAAACATTAACGGCATTGTAAAAGGAGACTTTTTCGAGAAATGCATCAACATCTCCATATTTCTCCAATAAATATGACCGTCGTTTTTGGAATTTATCTCCTGCAAATTTTAAGAACACTAATCCAATTACGGCATCTCTATTCTTTTCCGTACTACCAACTCCACGCAGGGCTACTCGACAGTTCCATAATACAGTTTCTAGTGAAGCCTCTTTATTTTTTTTAACAACTTTTGCCATATATTACCTTTCCTTAAACTAGCCTTAAATGCTGTTATTATTCACGTTCAGACCTATACAGAATATAGGAACAGTTCTCTTTATATAACGCTCTTACTATTTTAATCACCCGTCAACCTTGTTAATCTGTCAAGCTGTCTAAATGAATAGCCATCTAATTACTTGGGATATTTTAAAACATTTCTTTGGGTATCCGGTTTAGCAATGTGTAACAAGTATAATTCTAGATGATATTTTTAAAGCAACTAGCTTATACTCTTATCAGATAACGTATATTTTTTCGTGATTGTCAGGCAAAAAAAAGAGAATTTGATAATTTCTGTGATACTGGTTGCAACTCTTGGTGGTTTTTTATTGCTGGATAAATATTTCTTTTTTTTCTTTTTATTTTCTATAACTTTTATCATTTTAGCAAATTGAGGAACAGAGTTCCAGTTTTTAGTTGATAGTTTTTAGTTTTCAGTGAAATAAATAATAATGCAGGTGTACCTGTATGAGATTACTTCGTCGCTACGCTCCTCGTAATGACAAAGAAAGTGATATAAACCACACGAGATTGCCACGCCTGCCTCTTAACATTAGCTAAGGGCAGGTTCGCAAGGACAGAATTAAAAGCTTTTGGGAATATATTTTGCCAGGAATAGAAGATGAAAAAAATGTAATGATGGATGGAATAATGGGTTTAGCAAATACTGGGTTTTTGAGTTGTATTATATTTCCTTACTATTTTTTCATCTTTCCAGTTTTCCAGTATTGCAGGTATTTTCTCGTGTTTGGGCATAATTTCAGGTGAATTCTTTTCTAAAAACTGAAAACTACTCCTCTAACAATTATGCTAGTATAAGTGGATGAGAGTCCTTTGGACTGCTTTCAGCAGACCTCACAACGACGGATGGGACTGCGCGATTATACCAAAATCAATATCACTATGATAGAGGGAAATTCATACCATTAAACAATCACAAATAGTAACCAAATATTCCAAACCATTGTCATTCATGGAATTCCTTTGTATACTGTAAAATAAATACTTTTTAAAAACACTAATTCCGTTCGGGATCGAAAAAACTTTATAAAACCAGGAGAACAAATTGTACTGGTATCTGTATGAAACAGGAATGGAAAAATTTCCTTATAGAATTTATCTGGAAGAAACTCCCGGCATATATCTGATTTTAAGGGTTCAAGGAAAATGGCCCGGTTCGGGAAAGAAAATTTTCTGCATTTCCGAAGGAACTGTATCCAAAGAAGACTTGCCTGACGAGGAGCCAGTAGACAAATGTCCTATTATCCTGGCCAAAAGATTTGGTAAAAAATTGAATATTATCCTGGACAGAAAAACCAGAAGAAGATGCTGGTTCCTATTTCTGCAAAAGGAATACAAAACAAACCCGGGACAATATTATGAGCAAATATTCTGGATAACCCAGTCCTCCATGAAGATAAAAGGCCCGGGTGCTTATATCCCCCAGGGCGGGAAACAAGCAAAGATGGAAATTATTATTGATAAAAGAGAACGCTATCCCTACAAGTTTAAAAATAGCACCATCAACAAAGAAAACTTAAAGGTAGGAGATTATGCCTTATTCAAAAATGAGAACATTATAGCCGTGGCAGAAAGAAAAACCCTGGATCATTTTTTACATGAAATAAGAAATTTTGAAGTATTAAAATTAAATCTTCGGGAATTACAGCAATATCCCTTTAAAGCTATGATATTTGATTCCCCCTATTCGGAATTCATTAACCCCAAGACCAACTTATTTTATAGACCATCCTATACGGCAGACATTCTTGCTGAACTTTTTGTTGCTTTCCCTGATATCCAGTTTGTCTTTTTTAAAAATAGAAAATTAGCCAACGAATGGCTTTATCGCTGGTTTAAAAGAATCTGGATTCACTGCTGAATAGAAAAAGATTGTCGCGCCAATTAAAATTGGCTCGCAATTACAAAAAAGAGGAAAATCTGCGCAATGACAGAAAATAAACAAGCCTACCAGTCTTCCAGTCTAAATAATTAACCAATTAGCCAATTAAATATAAAAGTTTTCAGTAAAAGACAAACCTTGGAATATATTTTGCTATGGTGCAATATGAAAATGATGGGTTATTAAAGAAATTCCGGGTCTCTTTATAATATTTTATTTTTCTTTACCATTTTTGCATCTTTCCAGTTTTCCAGTGTTCCATAAAATGCTTTCAATTGTATTGATTAATTAATAATTGCCTACTTAAAGACTCGAATATTTTGAATAACTCTAATGGCTATGAGTGAATACAACCAACAGTGCCAGGGCAATTCCGCCAAGGAAAGCTACAACAGAGTGTTTCTTTTCATGTCCTGTTGCTTCGGGTAACAGGTGAGAAGCAGAGATATAAATAAGTACACCTACCACAAAACCCAGGGCTAAACCTAATATTGATTGGGTTAATTTAGATACAAAAGGATAGGCAACAAATGCTCCTAAAGGTGTCGTCAGGGAAGATATCAGAAAAGCATATAAAATGGCTCTTTTCTTATTAACTCCACCTACTATTAAAAATGAATAAGTGATAACTCCTTCGGCAAACTCATGGATTACCAGGCCTATTCCTGCCAAAAAACCGGTAAGTATACTGACATTAAAAGCTACTGTATATATCATGCCATCAACAAAGGAATGGATTGCAATGCCCTGCATGGCAGTAATACCAAAGGCCAGGGATTTTTGTTTGGTTTTATACTGAATGATTTTATTACTGAAAAACATAAACAAAAAACCAATCAGGGCAAAAAACCCTGCATTGTGATTCTTTTCTACCGCTTCCGGGAAAGCTGACATCAAAGGGACAGAAATTAATACCCCGGCAGCAAAGCACATGAAATAGGTTTTTGTTCTTTCGGCCCAATCCCTATTTTTATAGATAGTCAGAATTCCTAAACCATTAATAACTGCTGCTGAAATAGCAAAAATGGCAATCCAGGTAAAGGTGCTAAATTCAAACATTATTCTCTTCTCCCTCTTTTATAAGTTTTTTCAGACAAACCCCGGGACTCCCGGGAAATCCTCAATTTTCTTTTAGTAACCGGGATAATTTGTGTCTATCTCATGTCCCAATTTTAATACAAACGTCAATTCACGGACAAAAAATCTGCAAAGATAGTGGAATGGAGCAGATATTTTTTCTGATACTTTTTTGCCAGGGTAAAAAGAAAATTAATTTTTTCAATTGAATCCTGTAAATTAAAAAAATGTTTCTTTTCTTCAGTGTTTACGTCTTTCTTAAAATAACCCCATAGATGCAGAATAGTATTTTCCAATGCCTTTTCCGGTACCTGGAATTGAAAATAATATTGGATTTTTGAAATCAAATCTCCTGCCTGTAGAATGGGTAAATCAGGGCTATTTTTCATAAAACTCTGTACCTCTTTATAATATTGATAACCCCGAGCCATTATAGAATATTTATGTTGGGCCCAGAATTCAGTTTTATTTCCGGGAAGAGGTATACGCCCGGCCTGATTTTTTTCTAAATATTTTTTATATAATATGGCAAATTGCCGGGCTGGTAAGTCAACATAAGAGAGGTTGGTAGCGAAGTTTTGTTCTTTAATATCTGTGGGAATTGACAGAGGGCTCTTATGTTTAAACTCTCTCAGTAACATCTCCTTGATCACCAGGTTATGCCGGGAAACCAGCTGTTGAAGATGGCCTGTCCATCTTTTTGTTTCCGGGTGCTGGGAATATCCCTTTTTCCCGCCACTGATAATATTATATAAAGCATGTATCTCTACATGCTCTCCCAGTAAACTTTTGTCTGACAGATAGGCAGGATGGATATCCCATACTCTCATAGTTTTTTTTGCTTTCTTTTGCCTTAAATTAAAAGTCTTATTTTTGATTATAATATAATACGACCTAAACAACCACCCGCACAGCAGTAGTTTTAAGAATCTCCCCCTCGCCCTTCCATCTTTCCCTTCTCTGATAAAACATGATAAAATTGAAATATATCTTACAATAATTCTTACCTGATATCTATACATTATTAACGTTCCTTAAATATCAATACATTAAGGAGGTTTCAAGAGCTAAAATGAAAAATAAACAATATTTATATTTTCTATTGTGCTTATTAAGTATTTTGTTAATCGGGCAATTTTCTTTGAATGCTCAAACTAATCAGCCAATAGTGGGAAACCCGCCACAAAAAGTGGAAGACAATTTTATCTTAGAACCGGCTGAATATGATGTGGAAACATGGGTAGAGAATCTGGACATCCCATGGGAAATTGTATTTTTATCTGAAAATAAAGCATTGGTTACTGAAAGGAAAGGACAAATCCGCTTAATTGAAAACGGTAACCTGGAAGAGGCGCCATATTATGTTGTTGAAGAAGTGGAGCATATCGGCGAAGGCGGGCTAATGGGATTAGCCAAACATCCCCAATACCCACAACAAAAGTATCTCTATATTATGTATACCTATAGTGAAAACAATGAAATTTTTAATCGTGTTGCCCGTTATCGTGATTTAGATAATACCATGGAATTTGACAAAATAATTATTGATGAAATTCCCGGTTCCCGTGTACATAACGGTGGACGGATTGCTTTTGGCCCTGATGGAATGCTCTATGTATGCACCGGTGATACGTGGCAAGCGGAAAATGCCCAGGATATAAATAACTTAAGTGGCAAAATTCTGCGGTTAACTCCTGAAGGTGATATACCTGTTGATAACCCATTTAATGATTCTCCGGTGTACTCTTTGGGTCATCGCAATCCCCAGGGACTTGCCTGGCATCCGGAAACGGAAACTCTTTTTTCTTCCGAACATGGACCTTCCGGAGAATTCGGCTTACGTGATAAAGATATTATCAATATTATTGAAAAGGGAGGAAATTATGGCTGGCCTTTAGTTTTGGGTGATACTAATGTAGAACCTTATATTGACCCGGTCATTATGTGGCCTCGGGCTACACCTCCTTCGGGCATGACTTTCTGGAATGGTGATTTACTTGTGGCAACTTTGCGCAGTAGGACTTTGATAAGGATTAGCTTAGCTCCAACAGAAGGTTCTTATGAAGTATCTGCCATTGCTCGTTTATTTGCTGCAGATTGGTACGACGGTATCTATGGTCGTTTGCGTAGTGCTGTTGCCGGACCGGATAATGCCTTGTATGTACTGACTAATAATCGCGATGGGCGGGGTACTCCTCAAGAAGGCGATGATAGGATTCTGCGCATAACATTAAGATAAATATTAAAAAATTTTGTAAACTATTAATAAATATGTATAATTAAGAAAAAACTGCTTTTAAATTTCTTGTATTTCATCATAAAATTCTAATCAAATATTATTCGTACCAAAACCAAAGTACCAACCGCAGTATAATTCATTTATATTCAGGGAGGTGATAATTTATAAACTATTACTAAAAAATACTTTTGCATAACTGGTTAAAATAATTAAGGAGGTATAATCAAATGAGAAAATTTTTTAGCCTTAGACATTTTATATCATTAATTTCTCTTATTCTGTTTGTTTTTCTAATTGCAGGATGTGATGGTTTTTCCCCGGGACCGGATGTCTATACTGTAACTTACCATGGCAATGGCAATACTGGCGGAACTGTACCTATCGATAACAACACTTATGAAGCAGGTTCCCAGGTAACTATACGTGGAAATACAGGTAATCTTGAAAAAATAGGCTACACTTTTGAGGGATGGAACACTGAAAACGACCAAAGCGGTACAGATTACGCTCCTGGAGAAGTTATGCTTATGCCTGAATCAAATGTGATACTTTATGCCAAATGGGTTGAAGTTATATACCAAATTGGTGATACTGGCCCTGCGGGTGGAACAGTTTTCTACGACAAAGGAAGTTACAGCAATGGATGGCGTTATCTCGAAGCGGCACCCTCAGATACCGAATGGGAAGCAAAAGTGTGGGGAGGATATGACACTTTTGTAGGTGAAACAGAAACAGATATAGGAACAGGTATTGAAAACACAAATGCTATTGTAGATGAATATGAAGATGCAGAGCCCCATGAAAACAAATCTGACTATGCAGCAAAATTATGCTTTGACTTCACAAATGGTGGATTTAACGACTGGTTCTTACCTTCAAAAGACGAGCTGAATGAACTCTACCTTCAGCAAGACATAGTTGGGGGTTTTAGTGAACATGACTACTGGAGTTCATCGGAAATAAATGCATTTACTGCATGGAGACAAAAATTTGGTAATGGACATCAAGCTTCCAGTTATAAGGATAACTTAAAGCGTGTCAGGGCAATCAGGGCTTTTTAAAAGTAAAAGTAGGTAAAAGGGGTCAGGTCTTCACATTTGACATTACAATAAGCTAATGTCAAATGTGAAGACCTGACCCCTACTTTCGTGACCCCTACTTTCGCTTTTAACAGTCCTCTTACAGAGAACAAATATTTCCTCCTGCTCATGTAGGAGCAGCATAATGGTTTTGTGAAGAATTGCTGCTGTTTCCACCTTTACCACAATAGCCGAATCCATCAAACAGCCTTTTTGTATTTTTGCTGTTACATTTTGGACAGGAGAAACTCCCCTTTTCCATATCTTTTATTGAGGCAGTAACCTCAAATACATTTTGGCAATCCTGACATTCATAACTGTAGTTTGGCATAAATCATTCCTCCTATCTGACAAGCGTTTCTTATGCAAGAATATTTTACATAATTTTAAGGATTTTGGCAAAAATTATATTTACACTAATCTAGTTATTCCTTCTGCCACTTTGGGATAATTCTGAGACATGAGTGGGCCATGACCTGGGAAAAGTATAATTTTATCCCAGTCCTTGTTCCACATAATAAAAGCACCTGAACTTTTTAACGGACCTGCATAGTTTAATGCATAAATCTTATATTCTTTTCCCATAAATTTGCCCTCTTAAATTCTTTAGGTTTATTATTTTTCCAAGTAAAATTTTCATTATATTTTGATAATTTAAGTATTTTACTATTTTATATTATTAGATATAGTTCTTAAAAACAAGCAGGTATAAGCAAATTTCTGATTTTCAATATATTAGCTATTTTGTTTGATAAAAAAATTATTAACATTTTATACAAAAGTTTGACAGCAATGGTATTATAATAAGAAATAGTAACTAGTAATATGACCAGATAATATTATTATATAGATAGAGGAAATAATAATGAGAAGTTTTAAAACTTTACCTGAAATGCTCAAAGAGAGCGTCAAAAAATATAAAAATAAACCTGCCTTTAAAGTCAAAGAAAATGGTAAATTTCTTCCTGTTAGCTATGAAGAGCTCTACCAAAAAATAAAATATTTTGGAACAGGATTGCTTGATATAGGCATTAAAGAGTTAGACCATGTTGGCCTGATTAGTGAGAACCGTTTGGAATGGATTATCTCGGATCTGGCAATTATACATCTCAGGGCTGCCGATGTTCCCTGCAGTGGAAATAGCTCCCCAAAAGACATATATTTTAAACTTAATCATTCTGATTCTACTGCAGCAATCCTGGAAGGAGAAAAACAGCTTGTTAATTTTTTGCAAATGCCAAAGATATTACCAAATATAAAAAATATAGTATTATTAGATAAAATAGAGCTATTTGGTGAAAAAGAAGAGGCACCGGAATGGGCTATCCCTATCGATTATGTTGAAAATGATAAAATTAGCAAAAAGTTTGAAAAAGCAGTAAATAATTTTATTAAGTACCAAAATACAACTCTGTTTTTATCACCAAAAGCCCAAAAATACCTGGAAACATACCTGGAAAATAATAAAAAAATATTAGAAAAATTAGAAGATAAGCTGCCTGCGGATTTCATCAAAGAAAATCTTTTGCAAAGATTATACACTATCAGCAAAGAATTTAACCAGCAAAGTTCTTTCAAAATATTTTCCTTTGAGCATATCTCCCATAAGGGACAGGAACTTTTAAAACAGGGAAATAATAAGTTTGAACAGATAGCTGCTAATGTCAAAGAAGATGACCTGGCAACCATTATTTACACCTCAGGCACTACAGCAGACCCAAAAGGTGTTATGCTAATTCATTCCAATTTTGTTCATAACATTCGGGTAATGCCTCCGGTTCAAGAAATCAATGAAGATGACCGGTTTTTATCGGTTTTGCCTTCCTGGCATATCTTTGAACGAACGGCAGAATACCTGTCCTTAACTGTTGGTGCCTCAACAGCTTACAGTAAACCTTTTAAGCAAGTTCTTCTTCCTGATCTTGTGGCAGAGCAGCCGACCATAATGACCAGTGTACCAAGAATATGGGAAAGCGTGTATCAGGGAGCTGTAGCAAAGGCTAAAAAAGGAAGCTCTATTCAAAAGAAAGTGTTTGACTGGGCCTTTAAGATGGGAGCAAAGTATAAAGAGGCAGAAAAAATTGTCAACAATACCCTTCCGCTGTTTGACAGGTTGGAATTTAGTCCGGAAGAAAAAAAAGAAGCTAGTAAAACTATGGCTTTATTGGGATGGCAATACAAATTGGCTGATAGGCTGGTCTATAAAAAAATAAGGGCTGTTGCAGGTGGAAAATTAAGATTTGCCATCAGCGGTGGTGGAGCACTACCGGATAATGTGGATAAATTCTTTGATGTAGCAGGCATTTTCGTCTGTGAAGGGTATGGACTGACTGAAACTTCTCCTGTCTTATCTGCCAGGAACCCCAATGCTCGAATTATGTCTACTGTAGGAACTATCATGCCTGAAGCTGAAATAAAAATCGTTGATAAAAATAACCTGGACAAAGAATTGCCTCATGGTGAAACAGGTTCTGTCCTGACAAAAGGCCCTATGGTAATGAAAGGATATTATAAGAATGAAGAAAAAACAAAAGAAGTAATAAAGGATGGCTGGTTTAATACCGGGGACCTGGGAAGAAAGACAAAAAACGGAAAATATTTACAATTAGTAGGAAGGTCAAAAGACACTATAGTTTTAAGAGGCGGAGAAAACGTGGAACCCCAACCACTGGAAGAGAAATTACTGGAAAGTGAACTTATAAATATGGCAGTTGTAGTAGGTCAGGATAAACCCCGTCTGGGAGTTTTGATTGTCCCAAATTTTGAAAGTTTAAAATCATTCTGGGAGAAAGAAAAAGCTAAAATTGAAAACTTAAGTGATTATATTAATGAACCTAAAATCATTTCTCTTTTCCAGCAGGAAGTCAGAAGGCTGATATCCAGGGAAAACGGGTTTAATCCATATGAGACGGTTATGGGTTTGGCTTTATGTGCACGAGAATTTAGTGTAGAAACAGGAGAATTGACTGAAACACTAAAAGTAAAAAGATATGAAATCCATAAGAAATTTGAAGAGATTATTAATAAAATTTGTGGATAAATCTCTCTTGTTATTTTTACATGATACTTTTTCTATGTCACTATTTTGCAGTCTGCATAGCAATGCCCTGTACAAAGCTTTTTCTTAAAACCAACAGTACTATTAATGGCGGCAGCATGGCAATTACAGTTGCAGACATAATAACATTCCATTCAGGAGCTATCTGCTCACTTGCCAGCAGCATTCTAATACCAATCTGTATAACGCGCATATCCTGAGTAGTAGTGACAATCAATGGCCACAAATACTGACTCCACATGAAAATAAATTCTATAACAAATAAAGCTGCAATATTTGTTTTTGAGATGGGGACTAAAATCTGCATAAAATAACGCATAGGACTAGCACCGTCAACCCGGGCGGCATCAGGAAGATCTCGGGGAACTGTTAAATAAAATTGCCTGAAAAGAATCAGTCCTGTTGTACTGGCAAAAAATGGGACCATCAAGGCATAATAAGAGTTTATCCAGTTAAAACCTGCCATTAACTGATAAGTTGGAATTATACGTACCGGCAAAGGCAGCATCTGGGTAATCATGCAAATAGAAAACAATAACCCTTGTCCACGGAATTTAAAATGGGTATAAGCAAAGGCAGCCAGCAATGCCAGGATAGTTTTTACAATTGCTACTACTACTGATATAAAGGTACTGTTGAAAAAAAGTCGGCCCATGTTTATTCTTCCCCAGGCCTCTTTGAGATTATCCGCAAATTGATTTCCAGGCAATAATTTTGGCGGATATTGATAGGATTCCTGTAAACTTAGGGTACTGGTTACTACCGCAAAATATACTGGAAAAGCCAGAATTATTACCAGCATAATTAATATAAAATGGATAACAATATGGCTTCTAGTCTTTCTGGTCATTTTTAACATATATACTACCTCAGCGCGAATAGATTGATTTTCGTGTAGCTATTCTTAACTGGAAAATCGCTACTATTGAAATAACAAAAAATATTACAAATGATTGAGCTGATGCAAAACCGGTATTAAGGTGAATAAAACCATCACGGTACAGTTTATATACTAAAAGTTCTGTTGCATTCCCCGGTCCGCCCTTGGTCATGATATCAATAAGACCAAAAACCTGGAAAAAAGCATAAAGCATATTTACAAATAATAAAAAGCTGGTAGTTGGTGATAACAATGGAAAAGTTATTTTCCAGAATGCCTTCCAGGAGCCAGCTCCATCTATTTGAGCTGCTTCTAAAAATTCTTCCGGTACATTTTGCAATCCCGCCAGGAAAAAAACAATATTGTATCCCAGCATTTTCCAGGTAGCTGCAGTAGCAACTATTAACAGTGCTAAATTTCCATTGGTCATCCAGTTTAAGGAGTATCCGGATATTTTAGAGACAATATAGGGAACTAGACCGGTTGCAGGAGCAAACATAGAAGCCCAGATGACACCAGCCACTGTGGGAGAAATAGCATAAGTCCAGATAAGAGAAATTTGATAAAACCCAACTCCCTTAATTTTCTGATTGAGAAGTTGAGCAATTCCTAACGAAACACCAAGACCTGCAACAATAACAAAAGCAGAAAATTTAAAAGTAGTCAATACACTGCTTCGGTAATCTGCTGAGGTAAACAAGCGAACATAATTGCGTAATCCAACAAAGATAGAATGTGTGCCAAAAGGTGATGACATATAAAAAGATTCACGTATACTCTGGGCAAAGGGAATTATTAAAAAAACAAAAATAACAATAATTGATGGAGCAATAAGCAGGTAAGGTAAAAATTTATGTCCCGGAAATTTGTCTTCGTTCATCCTTTCTCCTTTGTTTTGAATACGTAAGCAATTTATAGCTATAGGGACAAGCATTGCACTTGTCCTTATAGCTATAATACTAAAATCAAAGTTATTGCCCGTACAATTCCAGATAGTCCTGTAGCTTTTGATTCATCTTTTCTGCAGCTTCCTCTAAAGCATCTTCTGGAGAAAGTTGACCGGAGAGAGCTTTTTCCAGACTTGAAACAAAGTCTTCTCTCATTGCTACAAAAGGCCCTAAACGGACTCCGGTAGCTGCTGCAGTATCTCGTCTGCCAGAAAGAATTTGAAGGAAAGCAGTTAAGTAAGCCTGGTCTTGAGAGAACCAGCCTTCATCCAATAAAGTTTTGAGTGCTCCTAGGCTAACCGGGAAATAACCGGTTCCTTTATGCCATTCAATGGCAACATCTTCCCGACTTAAATATTTAAAGAATTCCCAAACTCCTCGAAGCCCTTCTTCGCTTTGTCCTTTAGTAACCCAGAGACTTCCTCCTCCTATTATAGAATTCCCTACTGGATACCCTTCAAAACGGGGATAGAAGCTGGTTCCAACCCTAAAATCAGCTGCATTGATAATACCGGTAAGTGAAGAAGTTGATTGAATAAGCATAGCAATTTGACCGGAGTTAAAGGCGGTATTTGGTGCATATTCTGAGCCACCGAATATATAGATTCCCTTGTCATGCAATCTTGTCCAGGTATCAAATATCATTTGACCAAAGTCATCATCGAAAACCACTTTTGTTGCTAATCCCGAACGTCCGTTTTCATTATCTGCATAAAGATGGTTATGGATAGCAAGAGCCTGCTCAAAAATCCAGTCAGGCCAACCTGTAGAATAGACATGATTTACTGCTCCGCTGGCTAGAATCTGATCCCCATATTCTTCCATCTCTGTCCAGGTAGAAGGTGGTTTATTCGGATCAAGTCCAGCAGCTTCAAAAATATCCTTATTGTAATAAAGCATAGCTGTGGATGAGTTAAAAGGCATGGACCAGAGGTTTCCATCTACTGAATAATAATTAGTAATGGGAATAACGTATTGAGCCCAATCCCAGGTTTCTCCCAGCATTCCAGGAATTTCATAAACAGGTGTGATAGCTCCGCTGTCAATCATGGTTTGGGTTCCCACTTCATAGACCTGTACAATGTTTGGACCTGTGCCACTGGGGTAAGCAGCGATATACTTGGTTAATGTTTCTGCATAAGTACCTGTAAATAATGGAACAACCTCATAATCGGGATTTGTTTCATTAAAACTTTCAATAATTGACTCTAGTACACCAAGGCGCGAACCGCTCATGGCATGCCAGAAAGTTATTTGTACAGGTTCAGCCATTACATAAGCTGCTGAGGATAATAAAAAAATGGTTAGAAGCAAAAAAACTAAATAACTTTTTTTAAAATTCATCGTAATATAATAACCTCCTTCATAATTTTACACCAACAATTAACTTAAATAGTATTTATTAGTTCAAACTATCGCCTCCCTCCATTCCTGAATATTAGTGCATGCAGAATTATTCATGTAAATAATTTATTAAAAGTGAAGAGAATGGGGAAAAATTAAAATATTGCTTTCCTTCAATCTCAGATAAATCATTCTTACCTTTTATCCAACAAATACCAATAATTGGCAAAATTATTTTCTGAAGTTATTTACCTTACAATGAATTTTTTTATTAAAAAATATGCTTAGAAGTTAACATCTGATAATTTATTATTAATTTTATTATAACAAATTAAACCCGGCAATAAAAGATAAATTATTGCAATAGAAGCTAGAACATATTGACCATAATTTTGCTTTCAAAACTAAAAGCCTTTTTCTTGAAAAAATAAACTATTCTTTAAATCAACTATCTCCAGTGGTATTTCCTGTTTCTTGAGTTTGTTTGCCTGTCTGTCTGTTACGATTAATTTGCCTGGCCGATTAAAGACAATTCCAGAAACCATGCTAACCTTTCCATTAATTACCACTATCTTAACCTGGGCATTTTCCGGGTCAAAAACAGTAATATCTGCGTCCGCTCCTACTGAAAGGTGCCCTTTATTTGTTAAACCCAACATTTTTGCAGGTGTACAGCTAATCTTCTGAATCAGTTCACTTAAAGTGAGGGCACGGAATTTCACCAAAGGCAATCCGTGGGAAAGTATGCAGTTCCTTGGAATTGCCCCGGCATCACTGCTAATTGCATTTACTACAAAATGACCCTTTTTATCTATTTCTGTTGCACATACCTCAGCAGATCTTCTTCTGTTTATCGGAAAACATATCCCTACATTACAGTTATTACTTTTCCAGTAATCAATGGCTTCTTCTCCATATAAATACTTCATATTACCACCAACTAAAGCTGTTACCCCTGCATATTTCACCCTGAGTGCCTCCTCAAGTCCTCCCTTGCTTACCTGGTATCCCCTTTTTCGTAATGCGTTTCTCAGTATATAACTTCTTGGTACTCCATTTTCATTAATTCCTCCAAAAACGGCATTGTTAACTGCCAAATGGCTCTCAGAAACAATATTTGGTGATTTCTTTAATATGTCCATAGCTTTTTTGAGTTCTAGTAATGGATCCATAATATAGCCACGGCAATATGCATTTATATGCGCAATATGCAATGGCTTACCTTCCGCCAGCTCTACCGCCTCTCCTAACCCCTCGATATTGCTACCGGTCTTAGTTGTCCCGACATGAAACCCCATATAAGCTTTTGCCTCATTAGTTATTTTTATAATATTGTAAGTTGTTTCAGGGCTTAACGGATAATGCCCTCCTAATATTTTTATTCCAATTGCTCCCCTGTCCAAATAGCTATTTATAACTTTCTTCAACACTTTTATATTATCATCATAAGCGGTTTTGACACCATTACCGGGATAGATAGCTTCTAATACGGCCACATTTAATCCGCATCCGTATTTAATTATTTCTTTTTTTATGACTTCTACCGGTCCTTCAAAATCGAATGCACTGGTTACACCGGCCTTTACTAGCATTCTATAACCTGCACCTTTTGCCTCTGGTGCAGCAATATGACAATGGGTATCAATTATTCCGGGGATAACTACATTATCTTGAATGTTTATGACCTGTTCAGCGGATGATGCCTTTATTTCTTCTGCTACCTCTGCTATTTTGTCACCTTTCACAGCTATATCGCCCACAAAGTTTCTGCTATTGGCCGGATCAATAATATGTCCTTTTTTAAATAAAAAATCGTATTTCATGAATTTGCCTTCTCCCCTAATAAAACACCGAGATTAAAAGCTTTATCAATAAGGGCTTTATTATTCATAGCTCCTTCGCCTGAGTCCGATTCGAGAACAGTTAATACTTCTATTAATTCAATATTGGCAAAATATTTACACCAGATTCTTATTGGCTCCAGTGCATGTACCGGATCTTTTGATATATTAGCCACCCAGATAAATATACCTTTTTTTCTTTTTTTTAATCTGGATTTGAAAATTAACCGACCATCTGACTTTGTAGTCATTTCTGCCAGACAATTTGACCGGTCAATAATTAATTTTAACTGGGCACTGAAAGAAGCAAAATAAGCCGGGGTACCAATGACAATTCCATCAGCACTTTCAAGTGCATCATAAATTTTATCCATCCCATCATGAAAAAAACAATAGGCAGGTGCAGGGAATTTTCTGCAAGCCTGACAGGGCATTATATTCAGGTCATTAAGGTAAATCTTTTCAGTCTCTACCCCTGCAGACCGTGCCCCTGCAAGCGCACTTGTTACTAAAGTATCAGTATTCATTTTTTTTCTTGGACTGCCGATAATTCCTGTCACTTTATAAACCATATAGAGATAACTCCTCTGAATTTGAAAAAATCAGGTTAACTCTCCATAAACCTTTGTAGTTACCGGGATATCAATATTGTATTCTTTTGCCAGACGAATCAAAGTTCCTCCTAATATATCCCCTTCATGCTTTTTCTTTCCTTTTTCATAGTCCCTTTGAAATGAAGTTTTGGCTTCACCGGGGAAATTCTGGGCCTTTTGGATAGTTTCTTCTACTATATTATCTCTTAACTCCACATTATTTGCTCTGCCGATTAAAACCACTTCATTCATAATATCCTCAGTCATTTTTTTTAATTCCTGGTCTCCTAGAACTCCACCAATTGTTTTTTTGGCATAAGCTGTCATTAAACTGAATGCTGCAATAAATATGTATTTCTCCCATATTGCCGGATAAGGATTATCATACCAGGATGCCTTGATTCCTACTTTTTGAAAAAATTCAATTACTGGTTGGTAATTATGTTTTAAATGTTCCGGGTCTTTGCCAAATACAATATGCCCTTCCGGTCCTGTCTGTCTGACTGTTCCCGGTTTTTCAAGACTGGAAGAAACATAAACTGCAGCAGGTGTAACAATTACCTTCTGCAATCTCTCTCTTATCCTTTCATCAATATCTACTCCATTTAATAGTGGTAGAATTATCGTATTGGCAGAAATATTTTTTGAAATAGTGGATACCGCGTTATCTAAATCATAACCTTTTATACACAACAGGTATAAATCAGGAGTGGGAATTCTCCTTATGTTATCTGTAGCAATATTTGGGAAACACTTATATTCTTCTTCATCAGTAATTAGTTTTAGTCCCTGCTGCTGAACAGCTTTTAAGTGTTCTCCCCGTCCGATAAAGTATACTTCCATATCACTAAGATTATCAGAATTGATTTTTTGGGCTATCCTACCCCCAAAATATCCTCCAACTCCACCTATACCAAAAACACATATGTTTTTAATTTTTTTTAACATATATCTTTTCTCCTATTTTATATTATTTTCTTGGCTTATATATTTTGCTCAAAATTAGAATTATTCTATCTATATAAATCACCGGATTTAATTTTAAGAATAATTCAGAGTGTTAAACCGGATAATTACTTTATATTAGTATACCTTTTATTTTATCTTTTATTAATCAAAATAGACAAGTATTTTTAAATATTTCTCTATTGCTAACAATATCCCAAGCTTGGATTTTAACTTTAAAAGGAACTCATTTTCAAATTTTCAAGAAAATTGATAAAATAATAATTGAAATCTTCCGGATGAGTTTCCATAGGGCAATGTCCTGCTTCGTCAATTATTACCATCCGGGAGTTGGGCATTTTTTCTTCCAATTCCCCACCTTTGCTTACGGGAACCCAATTATCCTCCCTTCCCCATATAAATAACGCAGGGATATCAATTGTTACTGCCTTATCTACTAATCCTTTCTCAGAAGGATGACTTTTAAAAAGGTTTACTAATGTGAGATATGTATCCTTTAATTGTAATGGTTTATAGTAACCTTCTAACTCCTCTGTTGTTGGTTCCCGCCCATAGGCTGAAGATAGGAAAGATTTAACTCTTTTTCGGGTTAAAAAGAACCTGTTAATTACCTTACCAGCAATATTCCTGAGCATTCTGGAACGAGATAATAGCTTATTAATAAAGCGACTGTCACGCTCAAGCAAACCGGCTGCTAAAGTTAAGCTGACTGTTACACAGGGTCTTTGCAAAGCCATAGCGGCAGCTACTCCACCACCCATGGAATGGCCAGCCAAATGCCAATCACCTGGAATGCTTAAATCTTTAATTAACTCCCATATGATATTAGCCCTGCCTTCATGGCTCTGTTCAAAAGCCGGCCTGCGTTGACTTAATCCAAACCCGGGAAGATCTACCGCAATTACTAAAAAATCATGTCTGGCCAATTCAGGTGCTACATTACGCCAGCTGAAGGTAGAGCCCCCCAACCCATGAACCAGCAAAACGTTTCCAACAGGAATATCATTTTCAGGCATCCATATTCGATAATGCAAATCAATTCCTTCAACTGTCTTAAAATGACTGTTATCAAAAATAATCTCTTGAACTGTGTGGTGTTCCTTCGCAAAAATACCGAATTGAAAAATTAATAAATAAATTATAATAAATATACAAAAATGCTTAGAAACCAAATTTAATTTCATTTTTTTAACCTGGTTTAATATAAAAATACTTTGCGGACTTAAAACCTTTACCTAATCATTAGTATATCCATTTTTTTTGAATTTTATAAGTACTCATAAGAAATAAAAACAAGTTATAACCACAATCACTGAAAAACTGAGTCAGGATGGAATAGTTCCATTCACATTAATAGATTTCTTTTAGGTTAAGGGCAGTACCTAGAAATGGGGCGTAAAAATTGGCATTCAGGTTTTAGATTAATTTTCTCATTTGTCTGATAGTTTTAACGAAAATAAATCGGCCTAGCTTTCTTTTTTCAGAGAAAACCCTATTTTCTGAGAGAAAATAGCCTGGAAGTTCTGGATATAGCAAAACTGAAAGGAGTAAAAAATGCCTCTGGTAGTGACCTTATTGGCTCTTTCCAAAATTACAAAAGAATGGAATTGGAATTTAAACAAAAGTACCGGGGCCGCTGGAAACTATTATTGCTGTTACAAAAATCAATGCTGAGCTCTTGCAATAGGAAGATAATCTGGGTTCTCTCGAAAAAGGAAAATATACTGATATGGTTTTTGGTTGATGGAAAACCACTAGAATATATTAGTATAATTCAGGATAACTAGAAAAACATAGCCTTAATTATTAAAGAAGTATTATCCATAAAAATATAATCGATTCATAATTAAACATTTATTTTTTAATTTAGATGGGAAAGGGAATTTATGCTCCCTTTCCCTTTTTATTTCTTGCTATAGAGCCCTAACCACTATTTAATCCATACCGGGTAGAAGAACTTTCTGGAGGTTGGGTTAAGTGAAAATCCCTTTACATTTGCTCTAAATACTACATTTTGAGTTGAGTGGGCAAGGAAAACCCAGGGAGCATCTTCGTGAATTATCTCCTGTGCTTTCTTATAATATTCAGTTCTCTCTTCCTCATCATAAGTAAGAAGTGCTTTATCAATTAATTCCTGAACTTCTGGATTCAGGTAGAAAGCTCTATTTGAAGCAACCCCCATTGCCGCAGCATTTGGAGCATAGCAATAACTCATAAAGTCATCGGTATCTCCGGTATCTCCGGTAATACCCAAAAGACACATCTGGTGTTTACCAGCTTCTGTTTCATCCAGATAGGTCCCCCAGTCCACCTGGTAGAAATTTACATCAATACCTACAGCTGCCAGGTAACTCTGAATTGCTTCACCAATTTTTGGAGGGTCAAACATATAAGGCCTGGAAACAGGCATTACATACAGGGTTACTTCAAATCCATCAGGATATCCACCTTCAGATAGTAACTCTTTGGCTCTTTCCGGGTCATAAGGATAGTCTTCGATATCATCATTGTAACCTAACATAAACGGGGGCATACCATTTTTGGCAACTAGGGCTGTTCCCATATATATATCACTGATTATAGATTCTTTATCAATAGCCATATTGATTGCCTGTCTTACTTCTTTTTTAGTCAAAGGTTCAAAATAACCAGGTGTTTTCTCAAGTGGTTCATTTGGATCTCTTACTCCATTCTTGTTTTCATCTATGTAAGCATAACCGGTATTGAGAGCAATGTAGCCAATATTCATTCCTGGTTCAGACATCAAGACAAGCTCAGGATTTGCTTCAATACGCGCAAAGTCTGCTGGATTTGGAAATTCCATACCATGAATTTCACCTACTTCTAGAGCCAATAATCTTGCAGATGGGTTTTCTATTACTCTAAATATAAGTCTATCAAGTTCAGGTCTTCCCTTCCAATAATCTTCAAATGCCTCCAGAGTAATATGGTCATCTTTTAACCATTCTACAAATTTAAAAGGTCCAGTCCCACAAGGATATCTAAAAGCATCTTCTTTATATTTTTCAGCATTAGTAGGACTTACAATATTTACAGTCCACATAGAAAATTTAATCATCATTGATGCATTAGGTTTCTTTAAAACTGCTTTAACAGTATAATCGTCTATTTTCTCAATTCGATCAAAGTCACTGAAAAAAGATTGCCAGGAACTCCACTGCCCATACTCATAATAAGGATGCTCAGGGTTGTACTGACGTTCAAAAGAGAACACTACGGCGTCTGCATTAAAGTCTGTACCATCATGGAATTTTACTCCCTTCCTTAAATGAAAAACAATCTCAGTACCATCCTCAGAGATTTCCCATGATTCTGCCAAACATGGTTTAATCTCTGTAGAACCTGCTTCAAATTCAACCAAACCTTCAAAAATATTGTCCATTCTATCAGCAGATTCATTGTCAGTTACATCTCCAGGGTCTAATCTGACAGCATCTCCGCTATTAGCAAAGATTAAAGTTCCTTCTGCAGAAACATTAATGATTGAACTAACAAATAAAGTTATTGTTAAAAGCAAAATTAAAAATAATTTTCTTCTCATTGCAAATCTCCTTTTTATTTTTTTTAATTTTTTTATTAAAATATAGTTAAGATTTGTTTGTATTTTTATCTTATCAACTCCTCTCTTTTTTCCTAAGATTTACTGAATTAAGTTAAACACCTCCCAGGCTCTTAGAAATAAATTGGAATTATCTTTAAATGGTATCAAAAATTAAAATTTCATTTTGTTTCATTATCCAAAATTGATTTAAATAAACTGATATCAATGTTACCGCCGGTAATAACACAAACAATATTAGATAAATTCTCTATCTCTATAGGTATTTTTTTTGATAAAAGGGCGGCAATCGTAGATGCTCCAGCACCTTCTGCAATTACCTTAGCTTCTTTGGCAAGGATATATATTGCTCTTTTCATTTCTTCTTCTGAAACAGTAACTATCTTATCAACATATTTTTTTACGATTTCAAAAGTAATATTGCCGGGTTTTCGAACAGCGATGCCATCAGCAAAAGTAGTAGCAGAGGGTAATTCAACTATCTTCCCGGTTTTGATTGATTCAAGCATTGAAGCTGCTTGTTCGGCTTCAACGCCTATGATTTTAATATTCGGGTTAATCTGTTTAGCGGCCAGTGTAATACCTGCTATTCCACCTCCACCTCCTATAGGACAAATAATCATCTGGACCTGAGGGATATCTTCCAATATTTCTAAACCAATGCTTCCGTTACCAGTTATAATATCCAGATCATCAAAACTCTGAATATAAGTATAATTATTTTCATCTGCTAATTTATGAGCATAATTACAGGCATCATCATAAGTATTCCCTTTTATGATGACTTCCGCTCTGTTTTCTTTAATTTTTTCTATTTTGTTTTTTGGAGCAACCTCGGGCAATACAATTATTGCCTTAATTCCTGCCCGTAAGGCAGCTAATGAAAGTCCTTGACCATGATTCCCGGATGAAGCAGTAATGACTCCTCTTTCTTTTTCTTCTCTGGATAATAAGCTTATCTTATTAATATTACCCCTGGCTTTAAATGCCTGGGTTATTTGTAAATTCTCTAATTTTAAAAAAACTTTTTTGTTAGTTATCCTGCTTAAAGGCAAAGTGTATAAACATGGGGTTCTATTAACAGTCTTTTTGATTCTTTCTCGAGCTTCTTTTATCTTAATCAATGAAGGCTCTTTTATATCCATTTTTAGTTCTCTCTTTCTAAATTTAATATATTATACAGCAGTCATAAGATAAATTACCAGTTTTTATAATTATTTAGTTAATTTTTAATAATCATATTATATTGATATTAATATATTTATATATGAGTAATATAATCCGTTGCGTCAATAGGAATTCCTGCATGAGTTTTGCAAAATATCCTTTTTTATATAAGGTAAGGCAGTAAATGAAAATATTAATACCAAATTCTAATTAATTATTCTGGGATTTTCTTTATGATAAGATAATTTATGGCTAAAGACAGTTGGATTGAATATAAAGGGAATTTAATATATATATAGAGGATACAAAATAAGGGCTACTCATTAAGAAGTAACTGTATTTACCACATTTTTATTACATTCAAAAATTATACAATTAAACTTTTTCAAAGATTATTTTAAGAAACAAACTTAGCCTGGAAATTGATTATTAATAAATTATTAAATAATCCCCAGAATCCCAGGCTAAATTTCTATTTTTATAAATAGCAATTGACTTAATAAACTTACTATTCGGTTTGTTTGATTTAATTATTCTTTTTTTGTAATAACCAACCTACAATGATTATCGCCTGAAGCAATAGTTTTTTGTAAATCAAATTCAAATTTATCATAAGTACTGATAATACCTCTATCGCCCTCCATTGCCAGATCACACATTTCATCAATAGCTTTTTCATCTTTGGTTAACTTTTTCCATGCTGCTACTAAAGGGCAATAATGGAAGTCAACTATCAATCTTTTTTCATTTACATCAACATCCATTTCAAAAATTTTTCTAGTATTTTCGGGTAAAAAGCTGTCCGCAAATTCTTTTAAACTATCTGTTCTAGCCAATTTATTCTCGCCATGAAAACTTCCACATCTTCTTACAGCTCTTCTGGCAAATCCTTCTTTATCTAACCCTTCTTTGCACGCCTCATCTATTAGAAAATAGAACCAGGTTGCCCTATGTTCTATATGCCCTCTTAATTCTTCAACATAATCTTCCTTAATTGATTTTTCATTCTTTATACTCATGCTTTACCTCCATTATTTTATGATTTCTATCCAACCCCCAGATAAGCATCAACCAATCTGGGATCGTTTAACAAGTCTTTAGAGTAACCTTCCTGAAAAATTCTACCTAATTCTAATACATATCCTCTGTCTGCTATTTCTAATGCCTTTTTTGCATTTTGCTCAACCAACAAAAAAGTTGTATTTGTTTTCTTTCTAATCTCTAATATTAAGCTAAATATTTTTTCCACTAAAATTGGAGCAAGCCCCAAGGAAGGTTCGTCCAGCATTAATATTTGGGGTTCAAGCATTAACCCCCTACCTATCGCCAGCATTTGCTGCTCACCTCCACTAAGAGTACTACCCTTTTGCCGTCTTCTTTCTTTCAAACGAGGAAACAATTCATATACCTGTTCAAGGTTTTTATTATATTCTTCTTTTGTTTGATTTTTTTTCGTGTAAGCCCCCATAAACAAATTTTCTGTAACAGACAAATTTCCAAAAATCCTTCTTCCCTCAGGAACATGACATATGCCCATTTCAACTATCTCATGAGGTGATAATTTAGTTATATCTTTATCTAAAAAAGTCACTTTCCCTGCTGCCTTTGGTGTAATGTTAGATATACTTCTCAAGATGCTTGTTTTACCAGCTCCATTGGAACCAATTATTGTCACAATTTCCCCTTCATTTACTTCAAATTTTACTCCTTTTATTGCTTCAATATAACCATATTTAACTTTTAAATTACTTACTTTGAGCAAATAATTTCACCTCCTAAAGTTCTCTTTTCTATTTATAGTATCTGATATAATAAATAATATAAAAATTTATTTTAACCTAACCTTATAAAACCTTTTAGCCTTTGCCTAAATAGGCTTCTATAACTTTAGGATCTTTTTTAACTTCTCCTGGAGCGCCTTCGGAGATAACATTTCCATCATTAAAAACAACAATTTTATCACATAAATTCATAATAACACTCATGTCGTGCTCAATAATAACAATAACAATCCCTTCTTTGTTGAGATTTCTCATCAAATCGACTATTTCTTTTGTTTCAATTGCATTCATTCCTGCAGCTGGTTCATCAACCAGCAAAAGTTTAGGATCGGCTGCTAAAGCTCTTGCAATTTCAAGTCTTCTTTTCTTTCCATAGGATAAATTTTGAGCTAAAGTTTCTTCTTCACCTTCGAGACCAACTCTCTTGAGCAATTCTCTTCCCCGCTTATCGGCTTTAAACTCATCTTCTTTAAAAGTATTATTATTTAAAACCGCATCAATAAACCCGGTCCGGGTTTTTGTGTGAAACCCTATTTTAACATTTTCATGAACTGTCAAATGTTCAAATAATTTAATATTCTGAAATGTTCTAGAAATACCCAAACCTGTAATTCTATGAGGAGCAAAATTAGTAATCTCTTCTCCTTTAAACAGTATCCTACCAGATGAAGGCTTGAGCAGACCTGTTAGAACATTGAAAAATGTTGTCTTCCCGGCACCGTTTGGACCTATGAGTCCAAAAATAGTATTATCTTCTACTTGGATACTAACCTTATCAACTGCCTTTACTCCACCAAAATACTTACAAAGAACATCGGTTTCTAATATACTTTTCATAGAGATTAATCCTCCTCTTGCTGTTGCTTAACTTCTTCGGGTTCTACTTTTACTTTTGCCAACTCTCTTGCTCCAAGCAATCCTTGAGGCCTGTAATGAATAACTAACAGAATAGCTATTCCATAAATTACTAATTGATATCTGGCAAACTCTCGAAATATTTCTGGTAAGAGAACTAATACTCCGCTTCCCACAATTGGTCCAGCTAAAGTACCCATACCTCCAACTAAAACCATAGCAAATATCCTAAAACTTTCATCTAATACGAAGGTATCAGGGCTAACATATCGGGTAAAATATGCATAGAACGCTCCGCCAATACCAGCCCAAAATGAACCATATGCCAGGTTCATTATTTTATATTTTACTACATCAACCCCCATAGCCCTTGCAGCTTCCTGGTTTTCTTTTAATGCAAGCCAGGCTCTTCCAATTCGAGACTTTATAATTCTATTCGAAATAAACAGCATTACCGCTAACAATAACAATCCCATATAATAAAAATGACTATTTGTAATTAATTTTAAATTAAATAATTCAGGTGATGGAATTCCAGGAATACCGAATGTTCCCCTGGTAAGTGAATCCCAATTTATTATTATAAGCCTTACAATTTCACTGAAACCCAGTGTTGCAAAAGCGAAGAATATACCTCCTAAACGGGAAGCAGGAATACCCAATAGTACACCAAATATACTACAAATTAAACCACTTAATAAAAATACGAGAATAAAATTAATATTATAAGCTTTAGAAATGATAGCAGCTGAATAAGAACCAATAGCGAAAAAAGCAACAAATCCAATCAAATACTGGTAAGTATATCCCGCTATAATATTTAGGCTACTGGCAAGAATCATATATAATAATACCTTTGCTGCAATATAAATATAATATTGGTTATTAGTAAGCTGAGGGAAAATAATTAATAAAATAAGCAGCGATAACAAAAACATATGTTGGTATTTAGTGAAAATGTTATTAGAATTAGAATTTTTAACCTTATCAAAATTCATTTTTCACCTCATAAAATAATTATAATTAAAAGTTCTTCAAATAATTAAAATAAATCAATCTTTTCTCCAAGTAAACCTGATGGCCTTAGAACTAACACAATGATAAGGATAGAAAAGGCAACAATATCTCTAGAAACCGAACCGAAGGTAGCTACAGAAAGGTTCTCCAGTATTCCAAGAATATAGGCTGCGAGTACTGCTCCAGGCATACTTGTAATCCCACCAAAAACAACTACAGTAAATGCTTTCAACCCTAACATTGGTCCCATGCCTGCACCAATAACATTGTAAAATGAAGCCAACATTATACCGGCAAACACACCTATAACACACCCTAAAGAATGTCCAAATTTAACAGATTTATTCACATTTACTCCTACGAGCATAACCGCATCTTGATCCATAGATATTGCCTTAATACCCATTCCCAATTTTGTTTTATTGAAAAATAAACTCAATACTACTAATAGTACGATTGTGACAGCTATGATAAATATATTGATATAATTAACATTTATTTCACCTATAGATAACTGTCCTTTAATAAAAGTTGGAAAAACATGATTTCCAGTTCCGAAGACAATTTGTGTAAAACTTTGTAGAAAAATGCCAAATCCAATAGTGGTAATTAACATTAAAAAACGTGGTTTTCCACGAAATTTTTCATAACATATTTTATCTACTAATATCCCAAACACCCAAGCTATTGGTAAGGCAATAATCATAGAAACAAAAAGACTAAATCCCATAATAGTATATAAATAAACAAATATTAGAACCCCAAAAACAACAATTTCCCCAAAAGCAAAGGTAACTAGTAGTAACTTTCCAAAAATAAGAGAATATCCAATTGCTAACAAAGCATAAATCGATCCCTGTGTAAGGCCATTAATTAGCTGTCTAACCCAAAACACCTTCAGTCCCTCCTCTTGCTTCTCTCTTAAATATTGCTATTACTAAAATAACTTACATGAGAGGTACTAAAAGATATTAATAAGTACCTCTCATGTGATTACAAAGTATTAATATTTACTCCAATACAACCCAATCATTATCTTTAACCTCTAATATCAGGTAATGCCTTATTACATCTCCAGCATCAGTTAACTGAAATTCTCCTGTTACTCCCATAAATGTTCCTGTTTCTGCCAAAGCATCTCTGATATCTGAACGCTCAAAGCCACCTCTTTCCATAGCATCAGCTAATAACAACATAGAATCATAAGCTACAGCTGCATGCAGGTTTGGTCTTCGGCCGGCTCTGTTTTCAAATTCTGCTACATATTCCTGAACTAAATCTCTTTCTTCTGCCCAGTAAAAAATTGTATTTGTAACTACTCCTTCTCCTGCATCTCCTGCCAACTCCAGAAATTCCATAGAAAATATTGAGCTAGGACCAAGTTTAGCTACATCCCAGCCCATTCTATCAATTTGTCTTACGATCAATGATGCCTCATTGTACATGTCGGCAATGTAAATACCCTCAGGGTTTCCTCTTTGGAGATTGGTTAGTAAAGCACTAAAATCGGTCTCACCTTCCATATGTGGTTCTGTGCCTGTTATCTCTAAACCTTTTTCTTCAGCAGCTTTCACAAATTGCTCCATTGTTGCTACACCCCAATCATTATTGATGTAAACAACTGCTGCTGATTTAATGCCAAGATATTCTTGTGCAATATACTCCACATTAAAAGGGCCTTCTTGTGCCTGAGTTCCGACTATGCCAAACATATAATCGCCGGAAGGGGCAAAATCAGGATGAGAAGCAGTTGGAGATAACTGAACCATACCGGCAGCTTCATAAATAGGGGCAGCAGCCAGACAGGCGGTACTGGTAAAATCACCAATCTCGGCAACAATTTCCGGATTGTTTACAAACTCTTGTGCAATAGAAGCTGCTCTTGCAGGATTTCCTTCACTATCACGGACAATGATTTCTATTTGTTTGCCTCTTATCCCACCAGCTTCATTTATTTGATCAGCAGCAATTTTTACTGAATACTCAAAATTCTCTCCATATTCAGCATAGGTTCCACTTATAGGAGCCGATAGGCCAATTTTTACAGTATCTTGTGCCATGGCTCCCATTGACAAAACTAATGTTAGACAAATAGTTAATGTAAGTTTAAGGATGTTTTTGTTAATCATTTTTTCTTACCTCCAATATAATTAATATAATTTTTTGTTTTATGAATATCTATTCATATAGCAAGACATCATAGTAATGTTTTACCGTATTTCACCTCCTTCATAATTTGGCTTATTACGCCAGTTTTGCCTTTAACTACACCTTGTTAGTTGGTATAAGATTGTTTCACCAAAACCAAAGTAATTATAAAATTGCATTCACTATTACGTTTGATATACTATTTATTTTTTAAAGAATTTCTCTAAAATATATTCTCCTACTGTCTTGATAATCAAATATCCGGTATAGGCACCCGGGTCTATGCTTCCAATCCCTCTTTCTTTAAACCACCTGGCCCTGCCAACCTGTGGTTCCAGGTCTTTAGTTGCTTCTGCACTTTTATGTGCAATATTTATCGCTTCTATTATTATGCCTGATTCATCCTGATTATTTTTTTGACTCTCTAAATATTCCTGAGTCGGAATCAGTGTATCCAGGATAGTCTTTTGACCTCTTTGTGATTTTCCTCTTTTCTGGATAGCCTCTATAGAAACAGTTAACATAGTTTGTAAATCAGCAAAATCAATTTCTGATTTATCCTTTACAGCTAAACCGGCGGTTCTCATAGCAGAGAAAATAAGGATTCCGATTGTGGAACCGGTTACTTCATTAAACTGCATTCCACCCTTGGACAGCATATCAGAAATACTGAGGTCCGGATTATTTTTAAGATATTCTGCCACAGCATTAAATCCACGGGACATGGATAATCCATGGTCACCATCACCAATCTTGCTGTCAAGCTCATTTAGATTACTTTTTTCTTTGTTGAATACCTCAGCTAGTCTGTTTATTATTTCTTTTATATCTTCTTGCTGTAATTTAATTGTCATTTTCAAGCCTCTTTCACAAATGGTGTCCGGATAGGATGGTCTAAATATTTTTTATATTGCTGATTTAATTTTAATAGAGATATAGAAAATCCTGCCATTTCCAGGGAACAGGCATAGCGTCCAATATAGGGCTTATATACTTTTATTTTCTTAGAATCAAATATCTCTGCAATTTTGCGATAGATAATATAAAGCTCCTCCAGGGGAGTTGCCCCGAGGCTATTGACCAATACACTCACCTCTTCTCCGTCATTAATGGGCATATCATCTAAAAGTAAATCCAGCATTTCCTGGGTTACCTCATCGGCTGATCTGCGCTTTTCTCTTTTAATACCGGCTTCACCATGAATACCCATTCCAATTTCCATTTCATCTTCTCCTATAGTAAAAGAGGGTTTATCTGCACCGGGAACAGTACAGGGAGAAATTGCAACACCTATAGTCCTGACAACTTCTAAAGCTTCTTTAGTAGCATTGTAGACTTCTTCTAAAGATTTGCCTTCATCTGCACAGGCACCGGCAATCTTATAGGCATAAAATAATCCGGCGACACCTCTTCTGGCAGACTCGTCTCCTTTTTTACCTGAAGCAATATCATCGGTAACCAATAAAGTCTTGACCTTGATACCCTCTTCTTCTGCCATTTCAGCAGCCATATCAAAATTCATAATGTCTCCACCGTAATTACCGTATAAATACAACACTCCTTTTCCACCGTCAATCGCTTTGGTTAAAGTTAACATCTGGTTCATGCTGGGAGAAGCAAAAACATTACCGATGGCTGCCCCGTCTAACAACCCTTTACCAACATACCCCATAAAGACTGGTAGATGTCCAGAGCCTCCACCAGTAGCTATGGCCACCTTGTTATTAATGGGTGCCTCTGCCCGGGTGATTGCCCTGATTTCTCCATTTACCTTTTTCAGCATACCAGGGTGAGCGGATAAAATACCTTCTAACATTTCATTAACATAGTTTTCATCTTGATTGTAAAATGTTTTCATTTTAATACTCCCCTTCTAAAATATTTTTATATTAAAAATGATATTACAAATGGAAACTCTCTTATCTTTTTTATCAGGTTATTATATTACTAAAATTACTTCTATCATTATACTTAAAGAACATGAACTGATTGACACCTTATAAATATCTCAAAAACTATGCAGGTAATAATCAATTACTCTTTATTCTTGATTAATTTTTTCCAGTAAATAATCAGTCAGGGATTTCAATTGATAAAACATAGTTACAGCCCCTGGATCCAATTTCCCAACACCTTTATCAGACTGATAACTTGCTCTACCTTTAACTGCCTCCATATGTAATGTTTCATTCATACCATATTCTGCACCTTTTTTCATAGCTAAAAGGACATTTTTATCAGTTGCCTTATTTTGTAAAGCTCTTTCCATTCCCTCACGAGCACGAAAAAGGGGGTCTACCATCGTTTTATATCCGGGTTGTGCATTCCCTCTTTTCATGATTCCTTCTAATTCTGCTGTTATAATTTTATTTAATAGCTCAATATCTATTACATCTTCATTAACGACTACCTGGCTTGCTTTTAAATAGGCACTTCCATATAATACCCCTGATGAACCCCCTACATTTGACATTAGTATCATTGCAATTTTTCTAAACATTTCAGACAAAGACATAGTTTCTAGTTCTTCTTTTTGTTCCAAAATTTTTTCAAATCCCATATTTAAATTTACCCAATGGTCTCCATCTCCTGTTGCTGCATCTAATTGAGTAATATAGTCTTTTTGTTCTTTTATAGTTTTTGCCGCTTTACTCATATACTGTAAATAATCTTTGGAATTCATTTTGATTTTCATTTAAATACCAACTTTCAAACCTGTAGTATTACAAGGAGCGTCTATCATTCTTTTTAGTTCATCATCCAGTTTAAGCAAAGAAATTGAACAACCAGCCATCTCTAAAGAAGTCATAAAATTACCTACAAAATATCTAAATGGAATTATATTTTTTTCTTTTAAAAATAAATCAAGCTCTTTAGCGATAATATACAATTCCATAATTGGTGTAGCGCCCATCCCATTTATAATAACTGAAACTTCACTATTTGTATAATCCATATCCTCTAATATTTTATTACCCAATATATTTACCGTTTCTTTAGCTGTTTTAATATTAGTTTTCTCAATTCCCGGCTCTCCGTGAATACCTATGCCTATTCCAACTTCATTTTCTTGTAATATAAAGCCTGGTTTTCCAACACCTGGCAATATACATGAACTCATGGCTATTCCCATACTTCTTACATTAGTGATCGTTTTTTGGGCGATATTAAATACCTCTTCTAATGTTCCGCCATCTTCAGCTTTTGCTCCTGCGATCTTGTGTACAAATATTGTTCCTGCAATACCTCTTCTACCAGTCGAGTAAGTACTATCAGGAACAGCAACGTCATCTCTTACAACCACACTTTTAACATTAATACCTTCCATTTCAGCGAATTCTTTAGCCATTTCAAAATTCATAACATCGCCCGAATAATTTTTTATCACCAGTAATACACCTTTTCCTGTATCTGCTTCCTTTATTCCCTTGATGATTTTATCAGCTGAAGGAGAAGCAAAAACATTCCCAGCAACTGCTGCATCTAACATACCTTTCCCCACATAACCTGCGTGGGCAGGTTCATGGCCGCTTCCTCCACCAGACACAATACCAACCTTTTCTATCTTATTTTTTCTCGATATTACATTAAAACTATTATGATAGATAACATCGGAATTTGTGATTGCAATTCCCTCGAGCATCTCAGTAACAACATTATTTGGGTTATTTATTAATTTTTTCATTGCTTTTTCCTTTCAACTGGATATGTCAAATATAGCAGTACTTATCTTTATTTAACATTACATCTAATATTGCCTGGTCTGTAGCAATCATGCCTGGATCACATAAGTGACCCAAATTTTTAAATAGCTGTTGGAAATCTGGATGCACAATCCCATCTTGATTATGAATAATTGAACCATGTAAAGCCAATAATGCTGATTGGACTGCCCAACCGGATGCCATAGCTAATTTATACGAACATCCTTCTTTCGCACCATCACAGATAACTCCAGAAATAGAGCCGACCATATTGTAAAGTGCACCCATGATTTTATCTTGATTACCACCTAATAAATATATTACTCCGGCACTTGCTCCTATACCTGCTGCCACTCCACAACCGCACATCGCCGATAATGTCCCAGTATAGGTTTTAATAAAAAATGTAATCAAGTTAGTTAACGACAATGATCTGATTAATGATTCTTTGGACAATTTTTGTTTTTCTGCTACTGCATAATTTGTCAAAAAAACAGTGATTCCATGGTTTCCGCTTCCGGCGGTACTCATCACCGGTAGTTTACTGCCGGCCATCCTGGCCTCTGAGGCAGCGGCACAAAGAACCTGGGCACGGGTAATCATATTATCAGAAATTAACCCTTCCTTAATTAATTTGGTTAAAGTAGCGGCTACTCCTGATTTTATAGTTAAGCCCTCCCTGGCAATTTCCAGGTTCATATTAATTCCTTCTTCTAAAAACTCCAAATCTTTCAAAGGGGTATTTTTAGAAAATTGCCAAAAATCCTCCAAGCTATATTGTTGAATTTTTTTATTTGAACTTTTTTGGTCTTTGTTATCTTTTTTAAATGGTTTGAAATTTTTATCTTTGGATATTTTCTCCACACTAACAATATTAAGATGGGTATCTACAGTAATCACCCTGACTTTTTCTTTGTCAGTTTCAAGTTCAACCTGAATATGTAAACCTTCATATTCCCTATTTAGAATAATGTTAATTTTCTCCTGTGCTATTAATTCTTTGGCTTTACTTATATCTTGTTTTTCTAATCCCTCTATAACCCTGAATCCTTTTTTAGTTTTACCGGAAAGAAAACCAAAAGTCGCTGCTGCCAATAATCCTTTTTCTGTTGTACCGGGAATAGTCACCATCAGGCCATTTTTAAAAATATTGGAATCAACCTGCACCTGAATGGAAGAAAGTGTACCGGTAGTTTGTTCTTTAGCTTTAGCTACAGCATAGGCAACTGCAATAGGTTCAGTACATCCTGTTGCAGGAGTGATACCTTTTTTTATTAGCAGCATTAATTTTTCTTGGTACTTGTACATGATTTTTCTCCAATATTATTTAGAGATAGTATATATTTTAATAGTTGTTAATTACAATAAGCAATTGCCTCAATTTCTATTTGGGCATCTTTGGGTAATCTTGATACTTCTATACAGCTTCGGGCAGGAAATTGACTATTAAAATACTTGCTGTATATTTCGTTTACTTTGGGGAAATCTTTCATTTCTTTTATAAAAATGGTTACTTTTACAATATTATTAAAATCTATCGAATATGGTTTTAAAACTGCCTTCAAGTTTTGCAGAGATTGCTTGGTTTGTTGTTCAATACCACCTTTAACGATTTCTCCTGTTTCTGGATCAATAGGTATTTGCCCCGAAACAAATATTAAATTACCAATTTTTAGAGCTGGAGAATAGGGGCCAATTGATTTTGGCGCTTCTTGATTAATGCTGATTTCTTTTTTCATGGACTACTTCTCCTTTAAAGATTTAACCTAATATATATATAAAGATATAAATGCCTTATTTTTTTAATAAATACATTACAGATTGCCGTATTATTTTCCTAATGCACCATTTCGTTTTTTTGCTTTTAGCTCATCTAAATAATTATAAATTGTATATCGGGATACATTTAATCTGTGGGCTAATTGATCAATAGAACCCTTTATCATAAAACCGCCTTTTTTATCAACAATCTCCACTACTCTCAGGTTGTCTTCTTTTTGCATTAGAGATGTTGGTATATTTACTTCTTCAATGGCTTTATTTATAATACTATCAAGGATTTCGTCAACATCATTAACAAATGTCTCCTCTTTTTCTTCATTTAACTCGTTTATAGCACTGAATTCATTTATTATATTTTTATACATCAAGTGCCCTGTCATATCATAATTAATACAGAGACACCCCGCTATTTTATCCTTTTCATCTTTAATAAAAACACTGGATGATTTTAGTATTCTGCCATCTTTTGTTTTAGTTTTATAATTAAGTAATTTATCTTCCCTATTCTCGCCAAAACCTTCTTCTCTCCAGGAAGCCAGGGCAAAATCTGTTATAGGATCCCCAATCTTTCTTCCGGTAATATGGCCATTTTCAATAAAAATAATTGAGTGCTGCGGTCCACTAAAATCATGAAGTACAACTTCACAATTCTTGCCAAATGTGGCAGATATTGTTTTTGCTATGGGAATAATGCTTTTTATTATTGGATGTATTTTGTCTTTTTTTTCTGGCATAATACTTCTTTTTATTATTAATAATTTTTAATTACAAAAATATTTTAATACTTACAAAATTTTTGTATTTAATTTTAATTATACTAAACTGAACTAAAATGTCAAAATTTTTTATAGTAAACTGTAATAATTTTTTAATAAACCATGTTCATCTATATATATTTTTGGTCATTACTTAGGTACATTACCTGCTACATTTATAATCTTGTTATTCTGGCAATTTAAAATAAAAAATGTCAAATAATTTATCTAATGAATCGGATTAAAATCTTATAACATTATGGTAGAATATATAAACACGTTATATTTATTAATAATTTATTGTATTTACCATACCATAAATGAGGATATTATGAACTATGGTTTTTTAGAATTTAAAATAAGGACTGCAGAAGAAAAAGATATTAAAATACTTGCTCGTTTTCGATTATCATTACAGAAACATATGGAGAATTTAAATCCAGTTATATTGCCATTAAGCCAGGGAGCGAAAAAATCTTTACCTGCTCGATATCGTCAATGGATTTCTGATCCAATGCGGCATGTCATCTGCGCAGAATTGCAATCTGGTGAATTGGTGGGTATGGCTGTGGCGCTGGTAATTGAGCAAACTGACTGGAATCCACCCCGGGTTGGCAGGATTGATGATGTCTGGGTGGAAAAAAACTACCGCCAAAGAGGAGTCGCCCGACAACTAATCAAGCATTTACTTAATTTTTTTTCTAAACATAATGTTTCAACTATAGTTTTGGATTATGTAAATGGAAATAAGGAAGCGGAAGCGACCTGGGAGTCATTTGGCTTTAAAACAATATTGAAGACTGCTATTATTTCCCCTGATGAGTTAGAGCAACAAATTGGGAAATAATAAAAAGTCATGCGTCGTGCGTATCGGCTATTGATTATAAATACAGAACCTATCTTATTTACTCCCACTCACCCTAACCCTCTCTCACCGAGGGGAGAGGGAAGTTTTTGAATATTCTCCTGGGGAGAGATAAGTGCAAACCGTTGATAGAGTAAAATTTTAGTAAGCATTTTAAGGATATCACTTGTCAAGAGGTAACATATAATCTTGCATCTTGTGTCTTAGTAATTGTTTAACTAAATTATATACTCATTACTTGTACTATAAAAGATTTATTTCTTACCTATCAAATGATACTATTATGATACTGGAATACTTTAGGTTATTTTATTTTATTATTGCTAGTATTTTGTGTTATATTTGTTATTTGCCATTACGAACAGACCGAAGAAGCAATTTTATTCAATTATAACAAATAGCAGTATTTTGTTTGATAAATAATCAAAACATATGATAATTTTATTAGATATGCGTTACATTTAGAATTATTTACACAACAGGTTTATAATTAAAAATATATATTGGCTTTTTTCTGAAAACTGAAAACTGTATTTTATCTCTATACTATTTTATAATTGTATGAGATTGCTTTGTCGCTTTGCTACGAGCAAATGAGAAGAATAAATCCAGCATTATATATTTTGCATAGGTGTTTTGATTTTAATCTAAAAATGAAAAACCAAAAACTAAAAACCTTTTTTCTATCACATCAGATCTCAATTGGTTACTCGATAAATTTGGAAATTGGTCAATTATTAAAAAATATATAGGAGTAGTTTTCAATGAAATATATTAGCACAAGAGACAATATGCCCCCAGTATCCTCTGTAGAAGCAATAAAAATGGGCATGGTCCCTGCAGGAGGATTGTTTGTTCCAGAGGAAATTCCCACAATATCGTTGGAAAAGTTGAATCAATGGAAAGATTTATCATATGGTCAACTTGCTAGTAATATTTTTTCACTCTTTCTGAAAAATGACTTTTCCGAAAATGAAATCAGCCAGATTAACAAAAGCGTTTACAATAGCGAGCACTTTGAATCAGAAGAAATTACCCCCTTAATACAGCTTGATGACCAGTTATTCATTATGGAACTTTTTCACGGCCCAACCGGTGCCTTTAAAGACATTGCCTTACAAGCACTTCCTCATATTCTTTCCGGAGCCTTAGAAAAGCTTTCTATCACTAACCAGCTGTTAATATTAGTGGCAACCTCCGGCGACACCGGAAAGGCTGCCCTGGAAGGTTTTAAAGATGTTCCGGGAACTCAGGTTGTTGTTTACTATCCTTTTCAGAGAGTAAGCAGAATCCAGGAATTGCAGATGCTAACCACAGAAGGCAATAATACTCATGTGGTTGCCATAAGAGGCAATTTTGATGATTGCCAGAACGCGGTAAAGGAAATCTTTTCTGATAAACAATTTTGCCATTACCTGTTAGAAGAAGGATATGAATTCTCTTCAGCCAATTCTATTAACTGGGGCAGGCTTTTTCCGCAGATTGTCTATTATTTCTATGCATATTTATCCCTGTTAAAGAAAAAACAGATTCAATTGGCTGAAAAAATTAATTTCACTGTTCCTACCGGAAATTTCGGCAATATTTTGGCTAGCTGGTATGCCCGCCAGATGGGGTTGCCGGTAGATAAATTGATATGCGCCTCCAATATCAACAAAGTATTGACTGATTTCTTCCAAAATGGAGTCTATGACCGCAATCGCTCTTTGGTTTCTACTATCAGTCCATCTATGGATATATTAATTTCCAGCAATCTGGAAAGGTTTTTATTCGAGATAGCAGAACACCAGGAAAAGGCTATTATTCATTGGATGAAAGACTTGCAGGAAAAGGGAAGCTTTGAATTAGAGAAAACCTTAAAAAACAAGCTTGATGAAATAGTTTTCGCCGGCTATGCCAGCGAGGAAGAGACAATGGCAACAATCAAAAGAGTCTATCACGGGTATCAATACCTGATTGACCCGCATACAGCTGTAGGCGTGAAAGTATTCAATGATTACCAGGGTTTGACCAAAGAAAATACTAAAACAGTAGTTGACGCAACAGCCAGCCCCTTTAAATTTAATCAAAGTGTCTTAACTGCTCTAACCGGTGAAAATAATGTTAAAAATAAAGATGAAATTGTCCTGCTGCAGGAACTCAGCAGGTATAGCGGAATGCCAGTTCCGGCAAATTTAAAGGATTTGAGTTCTAAACGGATAAGGCATAACCTGGTTTATGATAAAGAAAATGCACGAAAAAGCCTTCAGGATATTCTAAAAATATAACTGCCTAATGTGTTACTTTCTTCTCTCATCCTTGTTTTTATCGTCCTGATGTTTAATAACCTCTCCTTCCACCATAAAGACTACATCTTCACAGATATTGGTGGAATGATCTCCGATTCGTTCTAAATCCAGGGCTATAGATATTAAATGAAAAGAACGTTCGATAGTAGTGGGATCTGAACTCATAAAAGTAAGAAGTTCCCGAATTATCTGGTCTCTCAGGGCATTGACTGTTTTATCTCTTCTAAATACCTCTCGAGCAAGTTGAGAGTCATTTGCAATAAAAGCATTGACACTGTCCTTAATCATACTTTGCACGATTTCAGACATTCTGGGAATGTCAATATAAGGTTTAACCCGGGGCCTTTCAATCAAGAAAATAACACTACGGGACATACTGGCAGACAGATCCCCAATTCTCTCCAGATCTCTATTCATCTCCAGCATCATAAGTATGGTTCGTAAATCAATAGCCATAGGTTGAAATTGGGCAAGAATCCAGACACATTTTTCATCCATTTCTATTTCATATCTGTCTGTCCTTGGCTCATCTTTCTCTATCACTTCCAGGGGGTAACTTTTTTCGTTTTCCAGCAATCCATTAATAACTTTTTCAACCATATTCTCTACCAATGTAGCATATTCTACTAATTCCCGCTTAATCGGCATAATGCGTTCATCTAACATTGTCTTTCCTCTTTTCTAATTGCAAAGTAAATTCTTAATATCAGGGAAAAGTTTCGTCACTGATTTATCCAAATTTCCCGGTTAAATAGGCTTCAGTTATTTTATTCCTGGGAACAGTAAATATTTTTTCGGTTTCCCCAAATTCGATTAACTCGCCCAGGTATAGAAATGCCGTATAATCTGATACCCTTGCTGCCTGCTGCATATTATGGGTAACAATAACAATGGTATATTCCTTTTTTAGCTCTAATATTAACTCTTCAATTTTCTGGGTAGAAATAGGATCCAGGCTGGCACATGGCTCATCGAATAAAAGCACTTCCGGCTCCACGGCCAGACAGCGGGCAATACAGATTCGTTGTTGTTGACCGCCTGATAGTCCCAAAGCACTTTCATTTAAACGATTTTTAACCTCTTCCCATAATGCTGCCTTTTTTAGTGATTGTATCACAATTTCTTCTTTCTTTCTGCGGTCTTTTATACCATTCACTTCCAACCCGTAACTGATATTATCAAAAATACTTTTTGGAAACGGATTTGGTTTTTGAAAAACCATCCCGACTCTCCTTCGAATCTCTACTACATCGGCTTTTGGATTATTTATATCTTCATTATCCAGCATAATAGAACCTTCCAGCCTGACTTTAGGTATTAAGTCGTTCATTCTATTGAACATACGAATCAGGGTTGATTTGCCACAGCCGGAGGGTCCAATTACTGCTGTCACTTTATTTTCATAGACATCCATATCAAATCCCTTCAAAACCTCTGTTTTACCATAATAAAAATGGATATCTTTAACCTGAATTTTGGTCTTAAGTGCCATAATAGCTTTGACTCCTTTGTCTTTGTCTGAGAATAATTGCCAGGACTGACATTGTTAATACTAATATTAATAAAATAAGCGCACAACCGTAAGCAATATTGGTCTGTTCTTCGGGGTGAACTCCCTCAGTCATCAAAGCATAAATATGGTAAGGCAATGCCATGACTTCTGAAAAGACAGAATCAGGGTAACCACGGGTATAAAAAGTTGCTGCAGTAAACATAATCGGTGCGGTTTCACCCGCTACTCTTCCGATACTCAAAATAACACCGGTCAAAATTCCCGGTAAAGCACTGGGAAGGACTACCTTTCTAATAGTTACCCACAAAGTTGCCCCCAGGGCAAGGGACGCTTCCCGATAGGATTGGGGTACGGCCATCAGGGCTTCCTGTGCTGCAGATATTATGCTCGGCAAAACCATAATTCCCAAAGTTAAGGAACCGGAAAGAATGGATACTCCAAACCCGAAATATTTAACAAATATTGCCAATCCAAAAAGACCAAATACCACTGAAGGAACTCCTGCTAAATTATTGATACTGATACGAATAATATTGACAATAAAACTTTGTGGACTATATTCGCTAAGGTAAATAGCACAAGCCAATCCCAGGGGAATAGAAAATAGCATTGCCCCTAAAGTGAGATAAAAAGTCCCTACAATAGCCGGAGCTACTCCACCTGATGTCATGGCTTTTCTGGGTACCTGGGTAATAAATTCCCACGACAAAGCACCAATCCCCCTGACAAAAATAAAATAGATGATAATACCTAAAAAGAAAATAGTAGTTAAAATACAGATGAACAATAATATAAAGCCAAGATTTTGCTTAATTTTTTTATCCATTTGTACTACCTTCCCAAGCCTAATTTTAAGCGATAACGACGGCTGATTATTTCTGCGATAATATTAAATAGTAATGTAATTAAGAATAAGATTAAGCCAATTGCGAATAAAGAATGGTAATGGGTGCTCCCGACCACTGTTTCTCCCATCTCTGCAGCAATAGTAGAGGTCATTGGGCGAACGGGTTTAAAGAAAGAAATCGGAATAACTGCTGCACCGCCTGTAACCATTAAAACAGTCATTGTTTCCCCAACTGCCCGGCTCATACCCAGAATAATACCAGTAGAAATTCCTGAACCGGCTGCTGGAATAATAACCTTGGTTAAAGTCTGCCAGCGGTTCCCTCCTAAAGCCATAGACGCCTCTCTGAAACTATTGGGAACAAAACTCAGTGCATCTTCGGAAATACTGCAAACTGTGGGAGTTGCCATAATCCCCAGCATCAGACTTCCGGTAAAAGCAGTCTGGCCAACAGGAATGTTTAAGATTCTCTGTAAATAAGGGGCGACAATGACCATGCCAAAGAAACCATAAACAATAGAAGGAACGCCGGCCAATATCTCAATAATAGGTTTTAAGATAGCTTTTTGTCTATGGGTAGCCAGCTCATTAATAAAAAGGGCACTCCCGACTCCCAGGGGCACACATACCAATACTGCTCCAATAGTAACCATCAAGGAAGCAAGAATTAAAGGAAGAATACCAAAATCAGGCGGGTCATAAGTAGGATACCAATCCTTCCCCAGAATAAAGTCAAACAATCCCACTTCCTGAAAAACAGGTAATCCGGAAAAAAACAATGTTAAGGTTATGCCTACTAAAAATAATAAAGAAGAAAATGCTAAAACTGTAAATAGCCATCTGATAATTTTTTCTTTCTTTTGATACATAAAACTGTTTCCTGCTTCTATATATATCTGTAAATTAATAATCAGAATAACCGGGCATGACCCTTTTACTGCGACCATGCCCGGGAGGTTAGGGTATTGAGTTTATTGAACTAATTATTCAACACTGATATAGCCATTTTCTTCTACTAATTTTTGCCCCTCTTCACTCATTACAAAATCTAAAAATTGTTTTACCACACCAACAGGTTCTCCGCTGGTATACATAAATAAAGGTCTAGCCAGGGGATAGGTATCTGAATTTACAGTCTCCTTGCTGGGTATTATGTCATTCACTTTAATGGTTTTTATCCTGGAAGTTACATAACCTAAGCCAACATAGCCGATTGCCCCTGGAGTATTAGCTACACTGGTAGCAACAGCAGCATTAGAAGCCTGTAGCAGGGAATCGGGTCTAACTTTTTCTTTTTCCAGGGCTAATTCATTAAAAGCCTCAAAGGTTCCACTGGCAGAATCTCTGGAGATAACCACAATTTCCATATTGGAACCGCCAACTCCTGACCAGTTAGAAATTTCTCCGGTGTAAATAGCCTTGATTTGCTCTAAAGTCAATCCCTCAATTGTATTTGCCGGATTTAAAACAACTGCAATTGCATCCCTTGCCACTATATTTCCGATTGGTTCAACCCCTTTTTCCTCAGCATTAGCTAATTCCTTTTCTTTTATGGCACGAGAAGCATTCCCAATATCACATGTACCGTCAATTATTGAGGCAATACCTACACCTGAACCGCCACCCTGTACAGAAATATCAATATCCTGATTCTGATCCATGAAAACTTCAGCACAGGCTTGCGATATCGGAAGTACAGTGGTTGAGCCTTTTACTGTGATATTGTCTGCAGCCAACCCATTGACAGTAAACAACAAGGAACAAATAACTGCTGCACTTATGATAACCTGATTTAATTTTCTCATTTTTTATCTCCTTTTATATTTTTGAGATGTTTTCCATCTCTTTTCGTTGATTATAATATAAAGGAGTTTTGTAAAGAATATATAAATAAAGTGTTAATTTTTAGTTAATTTACAAAATATTTTAAAAAATTAAGGCATTTTTCTTTTATCTCATCCCTTATTTTCCGGAAAAAATTTAGCTTCTCCTGTTCATTCCCCTTAAAGCCAGCAGGGTCTTCTATATCCCAGTGAATATTCTGATGCCGTCCCGGAAATACAGGGCAAACTTGCCTGGCATGATTACATACTGTAATAACATAATCAAATTCCTGGTTTAAAAATTCCTTAACTGATTTTGACCTATAGGATGAAATATCAATACCAGTTTCTGCCATAACTTTTACCGCATAAGGATTTACCTGTGCTGGCTCTACCCCAGCACTAAAGACTTCAAATTTATCGCCTACCATACTTCGCATAAACCCTTCTGCCATCTGGCTTCTACATGAATTTCCTGTACAAAGAAAAATAATTTTTTTCATTTACAATACTCTCTTTCTATATTTTATAGACAGTAAAAATAGTCTTTTATGGCTGCTGAACAGGTAATGTGATAATAAATTTGGTTCCCGCACCCAACTTGCTATCCACTTCTATCTCTCCTCTGTGTAACATTACAATATGTTTAACTATAGAAAGCCCAAGACCTGTTCCTCCCTGTTGTCGGGATCTTGCCTTGTTCACTACATAAAAGCGCTCAAATATGCGGTTGAAATCTTCCTTCTTTAATCCGATACCCGTATCGGTAATTTCAATCTTCACCTTATTAGCCGGGAGTAGATTGATCAAAACCGTTATTTCACCTTGTTCGGTATATTTAACCGAATTATCGATCAAGTTGATAAGCATCTGTTCAATCTTGTAAATATCTGCTTCAATATGGGGTAAACCTTCTTGAATATCCAGCACAAATCTTAATTTTTTATCTTTAATTGATGGCTCAAATATTTTAATGATATTTGTTATTAATTCTTTTATATCAATTTTTTCTATCTGTAACCTTCCACTCCTGTCTTCCAGCTCTGATAAGGTAAGCAAGTCATCTACCATATTGATAAGCCTTTCTGTATTTCTTTTTATAACTTGAATATACTTTTCTTTCTCCCTATCAGTTGCCCCTTCCATTGTCTCAATATAACCCTTTATAGAAGTGAGAGGGGTACGTAATTCATGTGAAATATTAGTAATTAAATCTTTTTTGACCTGGGTTAATTTTTTTGAATTAGAGATATCATGGAATACCAGAATTGATTTATCTTTTTTCTCAATATAAGTTCCGGCGCAGAGATAATTTTTATCTGCTAAATTGAACTCTGTGGTAAATTTATTTTTCTTTTCAATCAATTCACTTATTTTTTCACTTAGCTTCACGTCTCGAATCACTTCCCAAAAATATTTACCACTTGTTTTGGCTTGAGAAAAATCTTTTTGGAATTGATTATTGTTTAAGATAATTTTTCCTTTGTTGTCCAAAAGCACAATTCCACTTTCTATTGTAGATATAACGGCATTCAATTCCTCACTTTGCAGTGATAAAGCATTGACAAAACTTTGTAATCGTTCAATCATACTATTGAACCTATCGGATAATTCCATAACCTCAGGCTCTTCCTGGTGAGAAATAATTCTAGTCTCCAGATCACCCTGCCCTGCTCTGTCAAACGCCTGCAACAGGCTCCCGGTGGGTATAGTAAAAATTCTGGAAACATAATAAGAAATACCAGTAGCTAACAGTATCATTACCATGGCTATAAGCAGAATTGCATTTCTTAATTTATCTAAAATCAGCTGCATATCATCCAGGTAAACGCTCAGTCTAAGAGCTGCTATGACATCTTCATTTACTTGAATTGGAGTTGAAAAATAAAACATATCCTCTCTGGTAGTCGTACTATATCTTATGATATGGCTTTCTTCTCCTGCCAAAGCTGCTCTTATTTCAGGTCTATTGCGGTGACTTTCCATCTCCTGGACATCTTTTTTTGATTCAGCTATGACTTCTCCATTCGGGTGAATGAGTGATATTCTTATCTCGGTTTGCTCATATATTTCTTTGATAAATAAATCCAGGTCCTGCCAGTACTGCTGCTGTAGAAGAGGTTTCACAACTTCTTTGATTACCAAAGAAAGCTGGGCCATGCTTTCAATCTTATGGCTGAGATATTGATTTTTTACTAAAGATGTCAAGGAAATGAGAGCAATAATGGATAACAGAATAATGATTATCATATAAATAACGGATATTTTAAAAAATCGTGATTTTTTCATGTTTCCAATTTATAACCCACTCCTCGAACATTTTTTATCAGATGTCCTTTGCTTCCTAATTTTTCTCTTAAATTTTTTACATGCACATCGATAGTACGATCCAAAACAGCCTTCTCATCCCCCCAAAGGTAATCAAGAATTTGTTCCCGGTTAAAAACCCACCCCAGTTTTGAGGCAAATAATTTGAGTATCTTGAATTCAGTTGAAGTGAGGAGGATCTCCTGGCCTTCTATAAACACTCGATATTTTTCCAATTCCATTTTCAGATTACCATCAATGATTATTTCTCTCTCTTCCGATTTGGTTTTTTTTCTTCTTAATACTGCTTTGACCCTGGCTACCATCTCCCCTGGAGAGAAGGGTTTTGAGACATAATCATCTGCACCAAGCTCTAATCCAAGAATTTTATCTGTCTCCTCATTTCGGGCTGAAAGGATAATAATCGGTATAAATATGTATCTTTCTTCCTTTTTCAAAAATTTACAGACTTCGAAACCCCCTTCATCAGGGAGCATAAGATCTAATATAACTAAATCAGGGATTTTTTGATTTAGTTGCTGGTAAAAAGTAGCTGCGTTGAGAAAACCCCTGACTTGAAAGGAAGATTTCTCCAGGTGAAGTGTAATTAAATCAACAATATCCTGTTCATCATCAACAATATAGATGAGTGACAATGCAAACACCAAAACCTTTCTTCAATATATTTTATACGAATGAAAAAATATCTTTTTATTTTTTATTATTATAGCCCCTGAAAAAATAAATATCGAGTAAAAAGTAATCTTTGCAAAACAATTTTAATTTTACATACGGTTTGTTAATTTATGATTAATTTTTTTTGCTTTTCCTTGTTTTTTATTTTTTTTTCTACAAAAATCTTGTTTTCATTAAAAGGATCCATACCGGTATGATACATCCCAGCAGAATAGGTGGAAGGCGTCGGGACAAAAATCTGTACCTGTTCCGGGTTGATATGGAGTTCTTTTTGAATAAATTGTTTAAGGAGAATCATATCTTTCTCTCTGCAGCCAGGATGAGCTGCTATAAAATAGTAGGTGAGATATTGTTTCTGTCCTGTCTGGCGGTTAATCCGGTCAAACAGTTTTTTAAAATCTGTTAAATATCTGTTGTCACCTTTTCCCATTAAAGAGAGAACTTTTTTTTCAATATGTTCAGGTGCGATTTTTAGTTGTCCGGAAATATGATGCAGAATTATCTCTTTCAGGTAATTTGCACCATTTTTTTTATCTGCCATCACTAAATCATAACGAATCCCGGAGGCAACAAAAGCTTTCTTAATTCCTCTGATTTTTCTGATTTTTCTTAATAGTTTTATTTGTGGCTGGTGAGCGAGCGAAAGATTATTGCAAACAACGGGAAATAAACAGCGCTTTTTGAAACAATGGTTTTCCTGTCCCGGTTTAGCACAGCCCATAGCATACATATTAGCAGTAGGGCCACCCACATCCAGAATATATCCCTTGAAATCTTTATCTGCTGTTAGTTGCTTAATCTCCTTGATAATTGATTTCTCACTCCTGGACTGGATATTTTTACCCTGGTGCACAGTAATAGCGCAAAAATTACATTCGCCAAAACACCCGCGATGAGTAGTTACTGAAAATTTAATCGTATCCAATGCCCTGACCGGACCATCTTTCCGGTAATAAGGATGGACATCACGCTCATAATCGATATCATATATCTCATCCAATTCTTTTTCCGATAAAGGATAAGCAGGTGGATTATGAATAAGATAACGATTATCCTGTTGCTGTGCCAGAATATTGCCCCTGGAAGGATTTTGATTTTGATAAAATTGGTGAAACATATGGATAAACTTACTTTTATCCTGTTTCACTTCTGAAAACGAGGGAAGAATGAGATTATTTTCACCGGGGATATTGGAAATATAGCAGATGCCTCTGATATCAGTAACAGCTTCATTTTTGGCAAATCTTTCGGCTAACTGCAGGATGCTCTTTTCAGCCATTCCATACACCAGGATATCAGCTTTACTGTCAAAAAGAATAGAACGCCTTATACGGTTATCCCAAAAATCATAATGAGCAATTCTTCTCAGGCTTGCCTCAATACCTCCAAGCACAATAGGACAGGTTTCTTTAAAATAACGCTTTATGAGATTAACATAAATAATAGTCGCCCGGTCAGGCCGACTATTATTTATTCCTCCCGGGGTATAATCATCTTTCTTTCTCTTTTTTTTACTGGCAGTATAGTTGGCTATCATCGAATCTACAGAACCAGCAGTTACTCCCCAGAAAAGGCGAGGCTCTCCCAACCTGCATATATCATCAGGGGAATTAATATCAGGCTGAGCAATAATACCTACCTTATAGCCTGCTTTCAGTAAAACCTTGCCTATGACAGAAACTCCCATATATGGACTGTCAATATAGGTATCCCCGGTAACTAAAATTATATCCAGGTTTTCCCATGATAATTTTTCCAATTCTTCCCGGGTAGTCGGCAGATACATTTCAAACCTCTCTGTATACCTTTCTATTTATATAGCTGGAATTAGAATATTATTATTCTACCATACATACATGGAAAAATTATTTTAAACCAATCCGTAGTCTATTTCGCCCCACATGCCTACCTGGTCATCTTTGATAATTACCAGACCTAGAAGACCATCGATATTCTGAGCAAGCTTGAGGCCTTTTTCTATATCTTTCTTATTATGGATTATATTACCGATAGCTGTAGCAGCAGCATCAGCCAGGGAGGCAGAATGAGACAATACCGTTACTGCATCTGCTTTTCCCATACTGAGCGAGGGTCCTACTGTGCCGGATGAGGTACATACCCCGATACCTCTTTTGCGGGAATCTATTTTAAGAAATATTTTATTGCTCAATGGAGAAGTCCCGGCATAAATGATTACTTTTCTGATATGATGGCTTTTAAGATAAAGGTCTCCGCCGTTTTCAATAATGATTTCATCAGTCTCTGCTAATAATCTTTCTGCGAGATACTGGGATATACAGCCGGCCACAGCAGCCATTGGTCCAACCTGACAAATTGCCGAAACATTAATCATCTCCTTGAGCATCGGATGTGCTGAATTATCAAAAGGATATGGTTTAAGTGAAATTTTAAACTCTGGATTTTCCCTGATATAGTCTTTCAGTATTTTCCGAAAATAACTCAGGGCAAGCTGTCCTTCTTTTTTAAGAAGAACCGGAGCTTGAATCAGTAAATCACTTTCCCCTTCCTTAACCTGAAAGGAGAGTAAATCCCGGCTTTTTATACTTTTCCGATAAGAGCGATGACAGTGCTTTATATCAAAATCTTTTTCATAATTAATATTCTGATTATTCATAGCATATTAAGACTAAAAAATATACTCAATAGCTCCCACAGGGCAGGCATCTGCGCAATAACCACAGACCACACAATCCTGATAATTGAATTCAAGATGATAACTGTCTTTATTCATCAATATCGCTCCTACCGGGCAAATGGAAACACAAGCACCACAGTGATTGCATTTTTTTTCATTCCAGAAAACCTCCTGTTCCAAAAATTCCACTTTTACCTTATGTTCTTCCAAAAAATGAAATGCTTTATCAATCTGTTTCCGGTCTCCGCGAATTTCAATAACCAGCTTTCCGCCAATACCGGGTTCAAATTTGGCTTGCAATATATTAATCCACAGGTCGTATTTTTTAATTAAAAGATAGGTAATAGGTTCTTCCACTGTGGAAGAAGTAAATCTTAAAATAGCTTTTTGTTTAATCATGATACCTCCGGGATTCTGGTAAAATTTTTCAGAATACTATTGGACTCGTTTAGTTTTTAACTGTTTGAATTCTCTCTTAGAAGGCAAAGGCTGAATAGGCTCCTGCAGATAAAACTGCCCTTTTGCTATTGATTCTTTTAGTGTACCGGCTATTTCTCTTGCCCTGGCATAGCTGGAAACAGAAGAAGTGGGCACCTTTTTCCCTTTAAGTTCTATCTGGCCACTTCTTAGCTGCTTATAATTTACAACCCCGAGAGAAGGTTTACTGAGATGGGGATAACTATAATCGGTTATCTCAGTATATATATCTTCATCTTTAATGCTCACAGCCCTGAGCATATCTTCATCGAGTATGGGTATAGGGACACCTATTCCCATATAAAGCGTTACACCGTATCCTGAGAAATAAGCAGCCTGCAAAAAGTCTGCCTTCATTTCTTTTAAGTCTCCTATTAAGGACAAGACTGCTCCTTTGTTACCAATTATTTTATCGTTATTGAAAATTGGTTGGGGACTAAACTGGGTTCCTTCCCAGATAACATAACCTTGGGCGCCTCCAAGGAAAACCCTTGTTCCGATACCAATAGTTCTTAAATCAGGGTCATTGAGCAGTGGGCTTAACTGGCCACTGGTAGAATAGGTTGCATTCTCTAATTCAGGGAGCAGTATGCCCATATAAGTATATATTTTTTTAGATGACTGGTTTACTGCCACATTATAATTCTGATAAGAATTCCTGGGGTTAACCATAAAAGCCTGGTTGACTGTTTCTTTGGAAATAGTAGCTTCAACTTCTCTGGCAGGATAACAATCCGTTCCGCCGGAGATTGCCTTTAGGCGAATACTTTTTCCTTTGACAAAATCTTCAATAACATGTGCTCCGCCATAATCATTTCTCTCTGTTTCTGATAATTGAGTAGCACCTAAATAAAAATCAACAGCTGCTAATCCGGCATAAGCCATTACATCATTAAGCCATACTTTTTGCATGCGGATGGGTGGATCACTATGCCCTACATTAAAAAAAGCACCTGATGAGCACATAGGCCCAAAAGTCCCGGTAGTTACCACATCAACCATTTCGGCTGATTTGGCAATTCCCTGCTCATCCTTTAAGGCAATTACTTCCTCGGCTGTCATTACTACTGCTTCTTTTCTGGCAATTTTTTCATTGATTTCCTGAAATGATCTTTTGACCTTCCCCATCAAATACTCCTTTTCCATCTTTTATCTAATAGATTAACAAAGGTTTTTATAAAATATTTCCATAAATACTAAATCTTATTCGGGGGAATGTCAAACTTTTTTTCATACCCTTAAAGCTTCTATTTTACATAGTTTTGCCATTAAAAAATATGAAGTGATTTTTTAAAACCAATAAAATTTATTAATACTGCCACTTTGTTAGCTGAATGTAAGTTTGCCTTCCCTGTAAGCCTGAATATATTCCATACAAAAACTATCTTTTCCCAAAAGAGTCATAGCAGATTTCACGATAGCCATCATTCTTTTATCAGTAGAATCAATTATGGCTGCATCCATACCACAACCCATAGTCAAAGCCATAAAAACCTGATTAAGCAATTTTCGCTCAGGCAGACCAAAAGATATATTGCTCAAACCGGTCACAATTCTGACTTCAGGATACTTTTCCCTTACTATCCTGATAGTTTCCATAGTTACCATCCCGTTTTTATCACTGGTTCCTATTGGAACAACCAGGGGATCAATAAATATTTCCCTTAACGGCACATCGGCATCAGTTAATATTTTTATCAATCTATCCGCAATTTCGACCCGGGTTTGAGAATTATCGGGAATGCCCTGTTCATTCATAACCAGCGCTATCACACCACATTTGTATTTCTTAATGACTGGCAATAAGCTATCAATTTTTTCTCTCTCTCCAGTGATAGAATTAATTAAAGCTTTTCCTTTCGCCCAATCGTAAACTTCCAGCCCTCTCATTATTTCTTCAGCATTTGGACTATCAATGCATAATGGAACATTAACTGCTTCTTGCACTGTTTTTACCAGCCATTCTATATTCTTTATTTTATCACCACTGGCAGCAGAAGAATTCACATCTAAAGTGCCTGCTCCACCTTCTACCTGTCTGATGGCTAAATCCTGAATTGAACCTACATCTTTATTCTCAATCATTTCTCTAACTTTTTTCCTGGTAGAGTTTAGTTTTTCTCCGATAATTAACATATTGTTCTCCTTTTATAATTGCCAATGAATTTAACGTAAAACTGTCCCTTAGGGATATGGGGGAAATTTTTAATATTAAACTATATTAAATGATTATACCTTATTGTTCAATATCTAATCCAAACAGTACAGTCTATTTAAAGGACGGTTATTTTTTTATTGAGTTCAGGGATGATTTTAAAAAGGTCTCCGACTACACTAATATCTGCTATTTGCATCATAGGAGTATTGGGATTTTTATCTATAGCCACAATTAAATCACAGGACTGCATACCTACAAGATGTTGAATTTGTCCGGAAATTCCACAAGCTATATATACTCTCGACTGAACCGTTTGACCTGTTTGCCCAACCTGATGAGTATAAGGTATCCAACCAGAGTCTACAGCAGCTCTACTTGCACCAACAGCAGCTCCGCCTAGCCTCTTTGCAAAATCCTTTAAGAGCTTAAAGCCTTTTGAGCCTTTCATGCCTCTTCCACCTGATATAATTATTTGAGCATCAGATAGATTGATAGATGCTTCAGTGCTATGAAAAATATTTAATACTTGTTTTAGTTTTTCAATATCACGTACAATAGTTTTTTCTTTGATAACCTTTCCCCTACGGGAAAAATCTGGTTCAGGTAATTTCATGACTCTCGGTCTCACAGTTGCCATCTGTGGCCTATGATTGGAGCAGCGTATAGTAGCCATAATATTGCCCCCAAATGCTGGCCTGGTCTGAAGAAGGTCTCCATTTTCAGAGTCAATGGACAATCCCGTGCAATCTGCAGTAAGGCCGGAATAAGTTTTCACAGCTACTCTTGGGATTAATGAACGTCCTCTGGTTGTGGCTCCGCAAATTACAGTTTCAGGTTTATATTTTGCAATCAGTCGCTCCATAATTTTTGCTTCGAGTTCATCTACAAAACCAGATAACCATGCCTTGTCAACTAATAATGCAATATCTGCACCATATGCAAAAAGAGTTTCCGGACATTCATTAATATCTAACCCTAAAACAACAACCCAGACATCACTCTTTCTGGTATCAGCGAGTTCCCTTGCTGCTCCTATTAGTTCAAAAGTTACAGGCTGTATTTTACCAGACAAAAGTTCGGCTACTACCCATATATTATGATATTTTTTTCTTTCCACATCTGACGCAGTTATCATGGGAGTCTCCTTTTAAATTAAATTTCTTATTCTAAATTCTTTTAGCAGGCTAGTAGCGCATTCTGCTGCAGAACCTTGAATTTTCTTTGTATTATTATGTCTGGGTGGTGGTGGCTGGGTCTTTACAACCCTGGTGGGGGAACCTTCCAGGCCAATTTTTGATATATTTGCTCCTATATCATCCGGTTTCCATATCGGTATTTCGCACTTCCTGGAAATAAGTCGCCCTCTAAGAGAAGGAATTCTTGGTATGTTTATATCTTTCACTACAGTTATTACCGCTGGAAACCCCATTTCACATATGTCATAACCATCTTCATGCATTCTTTTAACCCTGATTGATGAATCAGAAATACACTCTATTGCCATAACATAAGTTGCTTGCAACCAGTCAAGATGAGCTGCAATTCCGGGACCTACCTGTGCCGTATCTCCGTCTATAGCTTGTTTTCCACAAATCACCAGCTCTACATTCCCTATTTTTTTTATCGCTTTTGCCAGCACATAACTTGTAGCCCAGGTATCAGAACCAGCAAAAGCTTTATCGTTAAGTAATATTCCCCGGTCAACACCAAGTGCAATAGCTTCTCTCAGACAATCTTCAGCTTTCCTTGGACCCATTGAGATCGCAATTACCTCTCCTCCCAGCTTATCTCTCAACTGAATTCCTTCCTCCAGGGCATAATTATCAAAGGGGTTTATGATTGCTTTAATTCCTTCTCTAATTATACGTTTTGTTTCTGGGTCAATCGTGGCTTCGTTAGTTGCCGGTACCTGTTTAATACATACTACTATTTTCATACTGCCTCCCCATAGTTACAAATTCTTAGATCCAGGTATTCCGGATAAGCTTAAATTGAGTTTTAAATCCAAGCAGAGATAGATAAAATCCGCATTGTGGATATAATTTATGGAGTGTTCTCAAATTAGAAATAGGGTCATATGCTGCGTTTTGTGGTATTTCATAGCCAACTGCTTCTGATAAAAGATGTAATTTTTTACTCATCCATGCCTCTACAATCACCGGTATCTCGGGGTGTTTTTTTAGAAGTTTATCAATAACCATGTTTCTCCCGATCAAAGGCTGGGTAATTATAAAAGCCGCTCCTGCCTTTATTTTTCTTTTTAATTTCTCAAATTCATGTTCTTCTGGTTCATAAGGATTAAAGGCAACTCCCAGAATAAAAGTATCAGGATACTTCCAATTTATATATTTTAGCAATTCAACTGAAGTAACGGACTCTACATCATTATTATTGATATCTAAAGGTCGAAGTTTGGGAATACGCTCCGAGCCATCTCCTGTTATTATAAGGAGATATTGGATTCTTTTTAATTTACAAATACTAAGAATATTGTCCAGGTCATCTTTTCTATGAAAGGTATTCAAATGAATAAGCAACTGCCCTGGTTTAACAGGCAAAGCTAACTCTTCAATTAGCTCAGTTCCCTGAAAAGACAGAAGACCCATTGTATTATCAGTTATACAGGCACAATAACCACTTTCCAGTATCCTTAAATACCTATTTTTAAATTTTTCCAAATTTTCTTCAAGAGTCTCTGAGTCCTGTTTTGGTGGCAAAACTTCAATATGATACATTTTATTGTGAATATGTTGAATCATACATACCTAACTATAAACAATTAATTACTATTAAAAGTAAATTATAAAAAATACTATTCTTTTTGCTATTAAAAGAAAAATAAATTAAACCATATAACTCTTAGCTAAATCTGCTGCAGAAGCAGCATCAGGAGCATAACTATCTGCACCTATTTGTTCCGCATAGTTTTGAGTTATAGGTGCGCCTCCAATCATTATCTTTACTTGAGCCCTTAAACCGGCACTTTCCAGTGCTTTTATGACATCAGCCATGTTAATCATGGTAGTTGTCAAAAGTGCAGACATGCCTAAAATATTTGGCTGATGTTCTTTTACTGCCTCTACAAATTCTTCTGCAGATACATCTACTCCCAGATCTATTACTTCAAAACCTGCCCCTTCTAACATCATATTTACCAAATTTTTCCCTATATCATGCAAATCTCCCTTTACAGTACCCATAGTTACTTTACCAAGATTTTTAACTCCCGCTTCGACTAATTTTGGTTTCAAAACATCCATTCCGGCATGCATTGCCCGGGCAGCGATTAAAACTTCGGGAACATACACTTCGTTTTTTTTAAATTTTTCTCCAATAATGCCCATTCCTTTTATTAAGCCATTCTCCAGTATTTCTTTTGGTACAATATTTTCTTCTAAGGCCTGTTTCACCAGTTCTGCTACTTTGTTAGCATCACCTTTTTGTAGCGATTCTGAGATATTATTGAAATCTACCATGCTAATTCCTCCTGAATTTTATAAATATTCCATCATCATTTCCTTCTATTTCAAAAAATATTAATACTCCATTCATCATTGCGATGTTAGGTATTATTTAGATTAAAGATTTTCTTTTTATACCGGCTATTTAAATAATAATATTAAATAATATTACCAGATTCTTAGAAATATTAAAACTATAATCTTTATATCATATCTAACTATACTCTATATATCATAAGCAAGCCACTAACCTATATTTATATTTTAAACAAATCGAAAACGCTCTTTAAATCATTGACATTTCTTTTTTTAGGTGATAACATTTTAAAAATTTATCTCTGAAGATGTCAAAAAGAATGAGTCTACAGAATACCAATATCATAAAATCTATCAACTCTTTAATTGAATAAATGATTAATGAGTTATAATTTTAAAGAAAATAGGTTAAAAGATGGAACTAAAAGAAAAGTTACAAAAGGAACAATTTGTCTATACCCTGGAACTAGATCCTCCTCTTAATATGAATATTGAAAAACTACTTGAAAATATCAAAAAATATTTAAGTCAGGCTGATGCTATCAATATTACTGACTGTCCCCTGGCTTCTTTGAGAATGAGCCCTATTGCTCTTTCCCATATAATTCAGGAAAAACTTAATCTGGAAACTATTTTTCACATTACATGCAGAGACAGAAATTTACTGGCTTTAAAAGCCGAGTTACTGGGTGCACATGCCCTGGGTGTTAAAAATATACTCGCCCTCACCGGAGACCATCCCGAAATGGGAGACCATGAAAATGCTTCTGCTGTTTTTGACGTAGATTCAACAGGTTTAGTTAAAATCATTCATGAGCTGAACGAGGGCAATTTTTCAAAAAATAAAAAATCTGATTATAAAACCAATTTTTCTATTGGAGTTGCAGGAAACCCTGGAACAGCAAACATGGAAAAAGAAGTATCCAGATTAGAAGAAAAGGTAATAGCCGGTGCTTCTTTTATACAAACACAACCTGTTTTCAGCATTGATGTCCTGGAAAAGTTTCTTGATATGACTCAGCATATTAAAATCCCTAAGATTATTGGCATTATGCCTCTAAGAAGTAAAAAAATGGTAGATTATATTGACAGTAATCTTTCTCACATCTTCATTCCCGAAAACGTAAGAAATCGGATGTTCAATGCCGGCTTAGAAGAGGGAATATGTATTGCACAGGAAATAGCTAAAGATATTATAACCATTAAAGAAGTGGCAGGTATTCATTTCTTCCCTATGAATAAGCTATCAATAATTCCTCAGTTAATAGTAAACAATTCTGGAGATAGAGCAACATTGCCGGTATTATAATATTTTTTCCAGGGCTCTAATTAATTGGCGATTTTGAACAGGTGTTCCGATAGTTACTCTAACCCAGGTATTCTTGCCCCAAACTTTCCCGGAGCGGACAATAATTCCTCTCTTGATTAGCTCTGTGCACATTAAGTCAGAATCTTTTTGTAAATCAACAAAAATGAAATTGGATTCAGTAGGATAATAAAAAAGATTCAACTTATTTAATTGCTGGTATAAATATTTTTTCCCTTTTTTATTATTTTGTAATAGATTCTTCTGGTAATTATTATCAGACAAGAACGCTCTGGCAGCGATCTGGGCTAATCTGTTTACTGAATAAGGTGGCTGAACTTTCCTCAAACAGTTAATAAATTCTCTACTGGTAATACCAAAGCCAATACGTAAGCCAGCTATACCACCAATTTTTGAAAATGTGCGTAAACTGATGATATTGTGATTGTTTTCTTTAATCATTCTGATGCTATCAGGATATTTTGGATTTTCTACAAAATCAGCATAAGCTTCATCCAGAACTATTATTATATTAGCTGGTAATTCTTTTAAAAAGTCATTAAGCCCTTCTTGAGTAAAAATAGTACCATCAGGATTATGAGGATTACAGAGAAAAATCAGTTTGGTCTTTGCAGTTATATGTGCTACTGTTCTGGTTAAATCCAGAAAACCTTGCCGCAAGGGGACCTTGATTATTTTTGCCCCGTATAAGCTACCAACAATCTCATAGGTAGAAAATCCATATTCACCTGTAATGATTTCATCATCAGGTGATATAAAACAGCTGCCTAACAGATACAGAAGCTCATCACCGCCATTAGTTATGATTAACATATCAGAATCAATATTATATTTTTCGGACAATGCTCTCCGAAGGAGAAAGCTGGAACCATCCGGGTACTGGTTAATATTAGCGAGTTCAGTTTTTAAGGCCTTCTGCACTACCGTAGATGGGCCAATTACACTTTCATTGGTGGCAAGGTTAAAAACTTCTTCCAAACCATATTTTAATTTGATATCACTAATAGATTGACCAGGATTATAGGGCTTTAATAATCTTACTTCTTTTCTTACTAATTTTTCTATTGACATTTGCGAACCTTTCCTTTGACTTGTTATTCTTGTCTGCGTCGTTTTAATTCTTCCAGTACATCCTGGTATTTTATCCCGTGATAAAATAAGGCAACTAAAGTGTGGAACCATAGGTCAGCAGCCTCATACACAATCTGCTCTCTGTCTTTATCTTTCAGGGCAATCAATACTTCAGCAGCTTCTTCGGCAATTTTTTTCGGCATTTTTTCTCCAGGGCTTGACCACAATTTACATACATAAGAATCTAAATTGGGATTTGATTTGCGTTCTTCGAATACTTCCATTAGTTCATCCAGAATATCCTTCTTATTCCAGGTATTATCTGCTTTATCAACAGATATCTTTGTACCTTCTATATCCCGATAAAAACATGAATAAGAACCAGTATGGCAGGCTGCTCCCTGCTGCTCAACTTTAATCAGTAATGTGTCACAATCACAGTCAACCAGTATTTGCTTTACTTTCTGAATATTACCGGAGGTTTCTCCTTTGACCCATAATCTTTTTCTACTTCTGCTATAAAAACAGGTTTGTCCGGCCTGTAAAGTCTTCTTCAGGGATTCCCGGTTCATATAGGCCAACATTAAAACCTGCCCATTGGATGCATCCTGCACGATTGCCGGAATCAGTCCTTCCTGGTTATATTTCAATTTTTTTAAAAATTCTTGAAACTTATCCATCTATTATTTCTCCAATCTTATTGGCACATCTTTCTGTGCAAGATATTGTTTAACCTGGGTTATAGAAATTTCTTTTCGATGAAAGATTGAGGCAGCCAGGGCTGCACTGGCTTTGCCATCAGTTAATACCTGGTAAAAATGTTCTAACTTTCCTGCTCCCCCTGATGCAATAACCGGACACCTGGTACTTTCTACAACCATACTGTTCAGCTCTAGGTCAAATCCGTCTTTGGTTCCATCACAATCCATGCTGGTTAATAAGATTTCACCGGCACCTAATTTTTCCACTTCCTGTGCCCAGCTTACAGCATCTTTACCGGTAGGAGTTCTACCACCATTAATTACCACTTCCCAGGAGCTACCTTTTCTAATGGCATCAATTGCCACTACAATAGTGGAACTACCGTATTTTAAAGCAGTTTCCCGGATTAACTCAGGATGCAATACTGCTGCTGTATTAATTGATACTTTATCTGCACCTGCCCTGAGAAGCTGATGAATATGTTCTATTTTGTTAATACCTCCACCAACTGTGAATGGAATGAATATTTTCTCTGAAGTTTTTTCTACCACCTTGATAAGGATATCTCTTTTTTCCCAGGAGGCAGTTATATCAAGAAAAACAAGTTCATCTGCTTGTTCCTTTTCATAAAAAGCAGCCAGCTCTACCGGGTCCCCTTCATCAGTTAAATTAATAAACTTAACACCTTTTACTACTCTCCCTTCCTTAACATCCAGGCAGGGAATAATTCTCTTAGCAAGAGTCATAATATTTTAAACACCTCTAATTGTGAAATATATTTACAGCTTCTTCCAAATTAATCAGACCTTTATATAAGGCCTTGCCTACAATTGCGCCTTCCAGGCCTAAATTTTCCAGCTGCTGCAACTGGTATAAATTATCTATAGTAGAAATACCTCCGGAAGCAATTAGTTTAACCTTATTTTTCTGCAAAATATTCTTAATCATACTTATATTGGGACCACTTAACATTCCGTCACGATTAATGTCAGTGTATATTATGCGCTTAATACCTATCTCTGACAGATAAGTAACAAATTTATCTACTGATTGATTAACTTCCCTGACCCATCCTTCTATTGCCAGATGATTATCTCTTACATCGATACCTGCTATAATTGAATCACCAAACTGCTGTACAATAGACTTTATCTTTTCACTTCCCTGACTTAACAAAAAAGTACCCAATATTACACGCTGTATACCAAAATTAAAATATTCCCTTATTGTATCCTCATCTCTAATTCCTCCACCTACCTGAATAGGAATATTGATTGTTCTGGCAATTTCTTTGATAAGGGAACGATGAACCGGAATACCCTGAAAAGCACCATCCAGGTCTACTACATGTAATAATTCTGCTCCCTTCTTTTCCAAACTTTTAGCCATGGTGCAGGGATCTTTAGAAAATATTTCTCTGTTTTCTGCTTTACCCTGAACCAGTCGTACACAACAACCTTCTTTTAAATCAATTGCCGGAATAATTAGCATTACATATCTCTCCAAAATTTTTTAATAGTTTTAGTCCCTGCGAACTACTTTTCTCAGGATGAAATTGAACTCCAAAAATATTCTCTTTATGAACTGAAGATACAAATAATTTATGGTAATCAGTCTGAGCCAGGACAACATCTCTTTTATCGGGAAGACAATGATAAGAGTGTAAAAAATAAAAATAGCTGTTGTCTCCAATACCTGAGAACAAAGTTATATTATTTTTTATAGTTTTAGAGTAATATTGAACCTGATTCCACCCTAAATGTGGTACACGATAGTGATTTGAAAACCGGACAACTCTCCCGGATATCAACCCCAGCCCCTGATGTTTACCATTCTCTTCGCTATAGGAAAACAGTAGCTGCATACCCAGGCATATTCCCAAAAAAGGTTTACCTTTTTCAACCATTTCTTTAATAATAATATCTAACTTTTTTCCTCTTAATACCTGTGCTGCGTCACGGAAAGCGCCAACGCCGGGCAAAATTAATCCTTTAGCTTTTCTGATTATCTCAGGTTTATCACTGATTTTTACATTATATCCCAGGTAATACAGGGCATTCTGAACACTTTTAATATTTCCCATCTGATAGTCAATGATAACAATCATCTCAACTCCTGATTTTTATGCCAGCATGCCTTTGCTGGAGGGGATATTACCCTTTAACCTTCTTTCTTCCTGGATTGCCTGGTCCAATGCCCGGGCAAACGCCTTAAAAATACCCTCAATAATATGGTGGGCATTTTCCCCTTTTAATAAATCGATATGCAGGGTGATTCCTGCCTCGCAGGAAAGTGCCAGAAAGAATTCTTTCCAAACTTCTGCATCAATTTGATTTATTTTTATTAGTTTTTCCGGCGGGACCTGGAAAAACAAACGACCTCTCCCGCTAAGATCCATTGCTATTCGAATTAATGCTTCATCCATTGCCAGTATATAAAAACCATAACGTTTTATTCCAGCTTTATTGCCCAATGCTTTATTAATAGCTATTCCAAGGCAGATTCCAAGGTCTTCCATAGAATGATGGGCATCAACTTCAATATCGCCATTTAATTCCAATTTTAAGTCGAAAAAACCATGCTTACAAAAAAGTGTTAGCATGTGCTCCAGGAAAGGTAGTTCGCTTTTAATTGTGCATTTACCTTCTCCATCCAGATTAATATTTAATAGGATGTCAGTTTCTCCTGTTTTTCTCTGAACTGATCCAATTCTCTTTTTCAAGGTAATTATCCCCCTTATAAATAATATAATTTAATCAAGTTTGTTATACAGTAAATATCGCACCCGCATAGCAGGTGGCTTCAAGAACCCCTGAAAGGGGTTTAACTTTTTTGCTCTTTTTCTTTCGATTTTTGTTTTATGCCTTTAGCCATAATCTTTCTTAAACAATAGTATTTTTAACTTTGAACTTCAGATGAAAAATTATCATCTGGCTTGTTTTAATCTTTTTATGGTAAAACCTGTTTATTTAACCATTACCACCTTCTAAGAAGGTGGTTTTTTATGGTTAAATAAATCAACTACTTGATTTGCGTTTTCTGCTAATATATGAACATCTTTTTGAAGAAATAATTTTTTTTGATATTGATAGTTGGTTTTGAAAAAACTATTTCCTAAAACCAGGGCAGATAGGCAATGTTCTTTATTATACAACCGGTTAAAATTTTTTACAGTTAAAAGATCAGCCATAGTATCTCCAATATAAAGTCCCATTTTTGCTCGGGATTTTTCCATTAAATATCTTAATCCCGCAGGTGATGGTTTTTTCTTATTGCGATCTTCAGAAGTAACTATCATTTCCGGCTTTAGTAGCCTGTCCCAACCAATTTTCTCTAGTATAAATTGGGTTTCTGCCCTGTCCCTACCTGTTAATATTCCTAAATGATAATCATTTAACACTGTTGTTATTTGGGGCACAATTATTGTACTTTCTTTTTCTACATTCCCCTTAGCATCTCTCACAAATTCAGGATTAAAATTATAGAGCAAAAAACAATATTTCAATCCTGCGTAAAACTCCCTTGCTATTTGAAAAATTTTTTCTTTATCCCATAGTGAAAATATCCGGTCTGGATAGAAGGAATTTTTTTCTACCCAGGCTGTTAATAAAGACAATCCATGACCGGTAGACAAATTTTTATTAATAAATTCATCAATTGTTGGTGGATTGTTTTTTAATTCTTCTAATGTTTTTAGATTATATTTTTTCATTTTCCACAGGTAATATAAAACAGCCGCAGCAGTTAGCTCCCAATCATCATTAAATCCACCAAGCAACTTAAAACTATTAATTATTTGTCTATCAACCAATTTTTCTTTGCCACTTATATTAATAATATTTAAAAAATAATACTGCACAGTATCAATTACTGATTGATGATAGGAAGCAGAAACATCAACCAATACCCCGTCTATATCAAAAATAATAGTATCTACCTCAAGCAAAGAAGATAAAACGTCTTTTCTTATTAAAATCTCATTTTTCTGTAAATAATTGTTAAACAATTGCATTCTCCAAAAGTTAATTTATCGTTATTTTCTTATCCTTAGCGCATTAGCATGGGCAGGCAACCCTTCCAAATCTGCAAAACGGGCAATTTTATCCCTGTCCTGTAAAAATTTTTCTCTCTGGCAATAAATAATACTGCTGCGCTTTAAAAAATCATGAACTGACAATACAGAAAATTGCCTGGCATTTCCCATGGTCGGTAAAATATGGTTAGGTCCAGCCCAGTAATCACCCAGCGGTTCCGGGGAATATTGACCCAGAAACACTGCACCAAAATTTTTTAATTCTCCCAGATAAGACCAGGGATCATTAATCTGTAATTCCAGATGTTCTGGTGCAAATTCATTAATAAACTCGATAATTAATTCTTTATTTTCTGCAACAATTATCTTTCCATTTTTGCTTAAAGAATGAGTAATGATATCTCTTCTTTCGCAATTTACAATCTGTTTTTCAATTCCATTTTGAACCTGTTCAGCCAATTTCTCCGATGTTGTTACCAGTACTGCAGTTGCTTGCTCGTCATGTTCAGCCTGGGAGAATAAATCGGCAATGACATAATCAATATTAACCCCATCCTCGGCCCAGATAAGGATTTCACTTGGTCCGGCTAACATATCGATGTCTACCTGGCCAAAGACCTGTTTCTTAGCCAGTGTTACATATATATTTCCGGGACCGACAATCTTGTTTACTGGTTTAATAGTTTCAGTTCCATATGCCAGAGCAGCAATAGCCTGAGCACCACCAATTTTGTATATTTCAGAAATTCCCAATTCTTGAGCAGCCCTTAATAAATATGGAGACATCTTAGATCTGGTTCCCAGTGGCGTGACGACACATACCTCTTTTACCCCGGCAACAAAAGCAGGGATTGCCCCCATCAATAATGATGAAGGATATTCTGCACTTCCACCGGGCACATATATCCCAACCCTTTCAATGGGTCTCACCAATTGACCTAAAACAATACCTTTCTCATTATTAGTAAACCATGATTTTTCGATTTGATTTTTGTGAAAAACCTCTATTCTCTCAATGGCCTGCCTGATAATAGCGAACATATCTGTTTTTATTGAAAGTGTTGCTTCTTCAAATTCTTCTGGTTTTACTTTTATTTCAGATATTTTTATATCATTATGGTCAAGTTTATTTGTTAACCTTATAAGGGCACTGTTTCCTTTATTTTTAACCTGCTCAATGATGTCCTCAACTTTGTTACTTACATCAGCTAAAAAACTTTCATTGCTATTCTTTTTTATAGTATCGAAAATGGCTTTCTTATTTTTTTTATTCAAAAATAATTTTTCAGTTAAGTTCATGCTTTAATTATAATCCTTTATTTTATTTACTTTTTCGGGCAACCAGAATCTGATTGCAGGATAATCTCTCTTAACGATTGCACAACTTCCTGAACCTGGTGATGTTTGGTTTTATAGCTGATACGGTTGGTAATCAATCGAGCGCTTATTGAAGTGACTTCATCAATCACCTTCAGATTATTCTGTTTGAGCGTTTTTCCGGTAGAAACCAGGTCAATAATAATATCGGCCAAACCAACCTGGGGAGCAAGTTCCACTGAACCATAAAGGGTAATTATCTCTCCATGGATACCATTCTTGAGACAATATTTACGGCTAATATTAGGATACTTGGTGGCAATCCTTAAGGGTATTCGTTTTTCTATTTTTTCTCTAATCTCTGCTTCGGAATGAGAAGCGGCAAGCACGATTTTACATGTTCCTAATCCGAGATCCAATAATTCATATACATCTTTTTTTTCTTCCAATAAGATATCTTTTCCTGCTATTCCTATATCTGCCACACCGCATTCTACATAAGTAGGATTATCTTTGGGTTTGGTAATAATAAACTGAAAAGTCATTTCCTGGTTGTAAAAAACTAACCTTCTGTCTGTCTTTTCGTTATATTCAATTAATCCGAAATGACCTGTTTTTTTTAGTATATCAATTATGGACGGAAATAAACGTCCACTGGGTAAAGCAACAGTCATTACAATATTATTCTTTGTTTTCCCCATAACACACCTTTTCTTCCAGTTTTGTTTCTAAATCATACTGGGGGACTTCATTGAAATTATCAGATTGAAGATTAATTAGATAGCGAATTTTCTTATCCAGTACATATTGCATAGTTTGTTCTAAAGGTCTTTCTATTGTTAGTTCCAGCTCTACTATGCAGCCCAGCCCTCTTAACCTTTCAGCTAATTTAAAAGCTGATTTAAGCAATTCTTTCCGATACCTGATAAAATATTTCCTGCTATCTAATGAATCTTTTATGTTATTGCTTTCCTGACTTAATACCATTCCCAATTTTTCTATACCAATGGCAACCCCGGTAGAAGGAATATCTTTCCCGAATTTCTGACACAGGTAATCATAACGACCACCACCACATATAGATGAACCCATATATTCTGTATATCCCTCAAAAACAATCCCGCTATAATAATCAAAATTCCTGATAATCCCCAGATCAATAACTATATGGCGCTCAAGTCCATACACCTTTAGGTACTGGTATACTTCTTGCACTTCTTTCAAAGCCAGACAGGCATTGATATTGTTTTTTTTAAAGAATTGTTCGGCCTCAGCAAGAACTGAATCATCTCCCCTCCAATGGGGTAACCTCAAAATTATTTCTCTATCCTCCCGGGACATATTATATCTGAGCATTAATCTTTCTAATAAGACAAAGTCTTTATTCATTATTGCCTTGCGCAATTCATTTTTATTTTCCGAAATTAATGGCAGTTGCTCCATGATTGAATTAAAAAAACGGGCACTTCCTATATCAATGTAGAATTTCTTCAGTCCAGTATTAATCAAAGCCTGAATTGCCACAGCTATGACTTCAGAATCAGCCAGGCGGTTATTCAGGCCAAGCAACTCTATGCCAGCCTGATGAAATTCCTGCTGATCTTCAGTATTATTGTTTACTTTTCTAAAAACATTATTTAGATAAAAGAATTTATGGAGTTTTTTGGCTTCTTTCCCGAGTTTTGTTGCCGCTACACGAGCAATAGGTGTAGTCATGTCTGGGCGAAGAACAATGATTTCACCGTCCGGATTCAAAAACTTAAACATTCTTTTTCTTAGTTCTGGGCCAATGCCCTTTACTAAAAAATCGTAATATTCAAGAGTTGGTGTTTCAATTTCCTGATAACCCCATTGTTCAAAAACATCCCTTAGTCTGTTTTCACAAAATCTCCTTTTTGTCATTTCTTCGGGTAAAACATCCTGAAATCCCCTGATAATGTTCATAATTTATATCCCATCCAGCAATTTTTTAATAATACTCAAAGTTAAATATTCAGTAAATATCGCACCCGCATAGCAGGTGGCTTCAAGAATCCCTGAAAGGGGTTTAACTTTTTTGCTCTTTTTCTTTCGATTTTTGTTTTATGCCTTTAGCCATAATCTTTCTTAAACAATAGTATTTTTAACTTTGAACTTCAGATGAAAAATTATCATCTGGCTTGTTTTAATCTTTTTATGGTAAAACCTGTTTATTTAACCATTACCACCTTCTAAGAAGGTGGTTTTTTATGGTTAAATAAAAGAATAAAAAAATTCTTTTTATTAATTTAAATCTTTAGCTTATTAATAAGCTAATAATAAAATTAACGAAAGTATATCATTTTATTCCCCAAAGGTCAATACTAAATAAGAAATATTTTTAGCAGCAGTAAAAATTATTATGGCGGGTTTACTTAAAAAGAAAAGAAGGATTATAGCATCATAGGCTCAATCTATTGTATTGTTAAAATAATTTTTTTAAGTAATCAGTTAGCAAATTTTTCTATATTAAATACTTTCCGGAAATGAAAACCGGTAATAGAATAGCTTATTGCTGCCGGAAAGAGTCTTGGCCGGTGCAAAAGTGTCCAGAAAAAGAGTTTCCAGTAATAGAGTCTTCCTCTTTCCATAATCCCCAGATACCAGACAGACTTTACAAAAGCTACCAGATAAATCCATTGAAAACGTTTAGCCTTTATCTTGAATTGTTTTGTATTTAAAATCCTCAGCAGAGAAAGAACCCGGTTATAATAATATTTTGGTGAATATATGGTTTTTAATATTTTTTGGTACCCTTTCAACAATTCCTGATATTTCATTTTGGGAATAAAATTAATGGAAAAATCAGTATTACTGCCACTTGGGTATTTCAAAAACCGATTTTCTTTGATTAGCCGATGATACAATCTTGTTCCTATTGGCGCATTCAGCAGACCTACCATAGCAGTAACTATACCGCTATTTTGGATAAAGTTAATCATTTCATCAAAAATACCAGGAGGGTCATTATCAAATCCTACAATAAATCCACCGGTAACCAGCAATCCATACTGCTGTATCTTATGTACTGATTGTATCAGGTTTCGGTTTCTGTTTTGATTTTTATGGCACTCTTTCAGGCTTTCTTCATTTGGTGTTTCAATACCCACAAAAACAGATTCAAAGCCTGCATCAGCCATCATGCTCATTAAATCTTCATCATCTGCGATATTTATTGAAGCCTGTGTTCCAAAAGAAAAGCAATAATTTTTTTCATTATTCCATCTTTTTAAGGCTGGCAAAATTAATTCCCGCAGCTTACGTCGGTCTGCTATAAAATTATCATCTACGATAAATACTCCTTCCCTCCATCCCAGTTCATATAATTTATCCAGTTCTGCCAGCAATTGGCTTTTTGATTTAGTCCTTATCTTGTGGCCAAAAAGTAAGGTAACATCACAAAAATCACAATCAAACGGGCAACCACGAGAATATTGTACACATAATGAATTATATTTATTTAAATTGTCAATTAGTTCCCAGGCTGGAACAGGTGATTTTTCTAAATCGGCTTTCTGGTTGCTGGTATAAATTTTTTTGGGATTTCCATTTTGTAAATCATTTATGAAAATAGGTAAGGTAATCTCTGCTTCATTTAACACAAAATAATCTACCTTATCAAAGTCAGAATCCTGGTAAGAGGTAGTAAAAAGAGGTCCTCCTGCAACAATGGTGGCATTCATTTTCTTACAACGTGTAATAAGTTCTTTGACAGAATCTCTCTGAATAGACATGGCGCCTATAAAAACATAATCAGCCCATATTATATCTTCATTTCTGAGATTATCACCTGCAGAAAGGTCTATTAACTTTTTATGCCATTCTGCTGGAAGCAAAGCCGCTACTGTTAATAAGCCTAATGGAGGAATTCCTGCTTTTTTAGAAATAAATTTCAGGGCATATTTATAGCTCCAGAAAGTTTCGGGATAAGCCGGATATATCAATAAGATTTTCATTTAAGAGAACCTCCTTTTTAATTTGGAGAATCCTTATATCTGTGAAAGGTATGCTGAAGTAATTTGGGATTTATATTATTTTATTTTAAAACATTATAACACTTTTTTATTTTTTCATCATTATACCAGCAGCAAACCGACCGGTTTCCCCATTATCTTTCCTGCTGGAAAAAAATATATCTGAGCGGCAACAGGTGCAAAGCTTGGCTACTTCTATATTTTGTTCGGGTATATTTTGTTCTAATAACTGAACTTTATTTGCTTCCCACAGGTTAAAATATCCCTTCCCATCTTCAGTAATATCATGCAGTAAATATCTTTCCCCTGGAAAACATTTTTTGACAAGAGCTACGACCTCAGGCCCGACCTGATAGCAACAGGGGCCAATGGAGGGACCAATCGCACATATGATATCTGCTGGTTTACAATTCCATTTTGATCTCATCATATGAACTGTTTTTAGTGCTATCTTCCCAACTGTCCCCTTCCAGCCGGCATGAATTAACGCAATAACCTTTTTTCTTTTATCATACATTATTATCGGTACACAGTCAGCAACGAAAATGAGAAGGCAGATATCTTGTTGACCAGTTATCATTGCATCACAATCTTTTAAAGCAGTGGAATTATCAACAGCCCCACTTCCTCTGTCTTTTTCCCCTGCTACTGATATATTGACTCCATGTACCTGATTAGCAACAGTAAAATTATTGAGCGAAATATGCAAATATTGAGATAATTTTTTACGATTTTTCAGGATATTTTCCTGTTTATCTCCTACATGAAAGGCTAAATTAAAACTATCAAACGGTGATAGACTATAACCGCCTTTTCTAGTAGTAACAAAATGAACAAGATTTTGATATTTAGCTAAACAGGAAAAATAAAAAATTGGCAAATTATTTGATTTATTATGATTATTTATTCTAAACATATCACTCTAAGTCTCAGATAGGTTGTATTCGGAGATTAGATATTAAAATTATAGAAAAATGGTTGCTAATTTTGTTTTTTTACAGAATCTTCATTACTGCTATTCTGTACATATTCTGTTAGCCAATTATGAATAGGTGAAAAATCCTTATAGATTCGAAAAACAACCTTCAATAAATTACGATTATATAATTCTGATGGAATAGGTATCTCTATATTTGCCAGAAGAGAATTAAATCGGATCAATTCTTGTCTTTTGCCCTCAACCCGGTATCCTTCTGGAACTCTTTTAAAACTTTCTTTGCTTATCTGATAATCCGGATTTTCCTTAATTTTATCTACTATAGACACCAACTTTTCACCTGATTTTGGTTCAGCAACCGCTCCACGATAACATTGCAGCATCCTTCTGGAAAATGATTTTATGCCAGCAGAAAGATATAATTTATCCGGCCTTATTTCAAAATAATACCCGGGTGATTCATTTACTTTTCGAGCCCCTTGCCAGAACCATATTCCTATATATGTTCTATAAGGTTCTTCTTCGCTTGCATACCTGGTATCCCGGTAAATTCGGCTTATGGAGCGATTCACTCTTGGATCTGCCTGTATTCCCGGAGATATTTTCTGCAGCATTTCCCCCATTTCTATTACAAAATCACCTGCTGGCTTTAATACTTTTCGATTGTAATCTTTTTTCCGGGCTAAAAACCACTCACGATTATTGTTTTCTTTTAAATTTTTAAGAAAAAAAACTGCCTCTGCTGAAAAACCTTCAAAATGATTATCTTTGGACAACATTTTATTCTTCCCCCTGTTGTATACTAAAAAATATCTAAATATTTCTTATAAAAAATTTTAATTTTCAATTTCTTTAATTTTTTGGATTAACAATTGAGCAAGCTTCTTATGATTCTCTTTATTTAGATGGACCCCATCTATGGGACTGGGCTTGACAGTAGTAGCTATATCTAAAAAATTTATATGATTATTTAAGGCAATTTCTCGATAATGTGCAGTCAACTGTATTGACTTTTCTCTGGCATCTATAAATGAGGAATCTCGCCTATTAATTTTTAAAATATGCGGAATAGACAACAATAAAATTTGTGGAGGAATGCCATCAGAACCATATTGGCCTTCTTTGATGATCTTTATCGTTTTATCCATATTGTTAACTATATCCTGGACTGAACCATTAAAATAATTCTTTAAATCATTTGTTCCTAAAAGAACTATTACAATATCAAGCGGACGATGTGTTTCCAAGCATGGTATCAAATATTTTAAACCATTTCTGCCATTGTGCGTAGGGTCATCCCAGGCTATTGTTCTTCCATTTAATCCTTCCTCAATAATTTGATATTTCCCATTGAGATTTCGGGCTAATATTCCTGGCCAACGGCTATTATAATCAAATCGTTCACCAATACCTGGTATGTATCCCCAGGTATTCGAATTACCAAAACATAAAACTCGCTTAGCCATTTTCTTTAAATGTTCCTTTTAGCCCTATTTCTTCGGCTATTTCCTGCATACCCTTGATAGTGTCATCAATTAATTCTGAGAGCTCTACTCCGAGCATTTCTGCTCCTTTTTGTATGATATCCCTGTTTACACCTGCGGCAAAACGTTTATCTTTCCATTTCTTCTTAACAGATTTTGTCTTAACATCCATCACACTTTTGGAGGGTCTAACCAATGCAGTAGTGACAACCAGACCGGTTAATTCGTCAACAGCGTATAATGTCTTCTCCAGCTTTGTTTTTGGTTCCACATCAGAACAAATTCCCCATCCATGACTTACTACAGCATGAATATAATCCTCTGGCCAATCATTTTCTTCTAATATCTCACGACTTTTTGAGCAATGTTGTTCGGGATATTTTTCATAATCCAAATCGTGAACCAGGCCAATAATGCCCCACTTATCTTCATCTTCACCTTCTTTTCTAGCCATGAAACGCATTACACCCTCCACAGCAAGGGCATGTTTGATAAGACTTTCATCCTTATTAAACTCTTTCAGTAATTGTAAGGCATCTTCTCTAGTAGGTATATAGTTTTCTTTCTCCATGCAAACCTCCCTGTTTGTATTTGGTTTGTCTTTAGGTTATCTGTTTTTTCATTGCTATTCATTATAACACCTGTGTATGATAATTGAAAGTTAGAAAAGTTCATGCTATATCAGACACTATAGGCTTCTGATTCTTTACGGATTTTTTGAATCTCATTTCTCAGGAAGAACCAGGTAATTATTGCAGAAAAGATATCTGCAATCGGGTAAGATAACCATACTCCCAGTAAACCAAGCTGAGTAAAACGCGGCAAAACAATTATTAAGGGAATAAAAAGCAACACCCGGCGTAGTAAGGAAAACACTATGGCGGGTTTTGCCTTACCTAAAGCCTGAAATAGGGTAGCACCGGTCATCTGTATGCTCAAAACCGGTATACTAAATAACATCAGCCTCATTACGGGAATTCCAGTTTGAATTACCTGCACATCATTGGTAAAAATACTAATAACTGAAGCCGGCCATATTATCATAAGAAGACAAAGAGAGGATGAAAGGACTAATAGTACTTTGATAGTTAATTTTAATACCTCAAAAACTCTACTATATTGCCTGGCACCATAATTATAACCAGCTATAGGCTGCATACCCTGTACAACTCCAAACATCGGCATGAACAGGAATCGGGTTATTTTTATAATAACACCCAGGATTATTATAGCCAGGTCGCCTCCGTAAAAACGTAAAGACTGGTTAACCAGTAAGGTTGAAATGCTCCCTGAAGATAATCGGGCAAAAGAGGGTAATCCTACAATGATAATCTCTTTAATTATTGAAAAATAGGGGTTAAGATGCCGCAATTCAATCTTTAAGGATGTTTCTTTCCCATATATATAGCGAATAATATATAAGAAGGAACAGAATTGAGCAGTTATTGTAGCCAGGGCAGCACCCTTAATTCCAAGATTAAAAACAAAAATATAAATAGGGTCCAAAATCATATTTAAAATAGCCCCTATCAACATTGAGACCATTGCAACGCGGGCATTGCCTTCTGCGCGAATTAAATTATTGGAAGAAATGGCAAAAGAAAAAAATATTAAACCCCATAATATGACTACAGTATAATCCCTGGCATAAGGTAAAATGGATTGGGTGGCTCCAAAAAAAATCAGTATTTGTTCTGTAAAAGTCAAACCGATTATAGAAACAGCGAGAGATAATAATATGACACAAAAAAAAGAATTTCCTACTACATATTTGGCTCGATCAATTTTCCCGGCACCCAGGCTGCGAGAGACAGCAGAGCCGGCACCCAGTCCCACAGTCTGGGCAATAGCAACAATTAACATCTGCAGCGGAAAAGCAATTGCCAGGGCACCGATTGCTAGTGGACCTACTCCTCTCCCTACAAAGATAGTATCTACTAAATTATAAAGAGCATTTGCTACCATTCCTACTACTGCGGGGAAGGAAAGCCGTAGAAGTAATTTATTTACTTTTTCTTGACCAAGCTGAAGTACTTTTTGTTTAATTTATCTTTCCTCCTGAGGTAAAAATAATAATTATACAAAATGTCAAAGACAATTTAAAAGTATATCTAATGGGAAAGAAAAAGTAAAGCTATTGACAATTGATTAGTAAGGAAGGATTTCGAAAATAGTTTTATTGTAAAAAAAGAGTAATAGGAAGAAGTTATCGAAGTTCCTTTTTCATTGCTATTCCGGAAGCTATTGTAACAGGGAATATCCGGGGAGATTTTTGGAAAACAATACTGTATTTCTCTTTAATTAGCGAAAATACCTTATCTACTTTATCTTTTTCTATTAAAGCCAGCACACAACCTCCAAATCCTCCTCCCATCATCCTTGCACCAACTACTCCTTCACTGGCCTTTAGATAATCAACAATCATATCCAGTTCAGGACTACTTACCTCATAGAGGTATTTAAGTCCATTATGAGAGGCATATAACAATTGCCCTATCTGGCTAAATGATCTTTTTCTTAAGGCAGCTACCATTTTTTGAACCCGTAAGTTTTCTTCAGCAACATAGACAACTCTTTTATAAATATTCAAGGGAAATCTTTCTTTAAAACGAATTATATCGTCTAATTTTACTTCACTTAAAGATTCTAAATTTAGACCAAGACAATCCTGTAATATCTTCAGTCCTTTTTCACACTCTTGTCGCCTTATATTATACTCGCTGTTAGCTAAACTATGAGAAACAGATGTATCAATTAATACGAAAATATACTCATTAAGAGATAAAGGGATATATTGATAATCCATTGTCTGAATGTCTAAAAATAAGGCATGATTCTCCTTACTCATAATAGAGATAAATTGATCCATTATGCCACATTTTACACCTACAAAGTCATTTTCGGCCTCTTGTGCCAGAAAAGCCATTTTTGTTGGTTCAAGCTGCAGGTTAAATAATTGATTTAAAGCAAATAGAAATACAACTTCTAAGGCAGCTGAACTGGACAGGCCTGCTCCAACAGGTATGTCTCCAGTAACATATACATCTAACCCGGAAAAATCTGTAAAATTTATTCCCTTTTGCAGGGTGAATAGAACTGCTTTCAGGTATTTGACCCACCCATCTTTCGGACTTATCTTTTTTAATGGATAGTTATGTATATACATACCAGGAAATTCTTGTGAATATGCCCTGAGACTATTACAATTGTTTTTTCTAATTGCAAGATTCATATGACGATTAATTGCAGCTGGAAGAACATAACCATTATTGTAATCAGTATGTTCCCCAATAATATTTATTCTTCCTGGTGCACTAAAGTGAAAAAAAATATTTGTATCTTCAAATACTTCGCTTATTCTTTTGCCTTTCAATTTGCACTCCTTAACTGTTCGGCAATCTCTTCAGGGGACGACGGATTAATAAATTGCCAGGTCATGGTTTCTACGCTTGCCATCCACTTAATTTTGTTTTCCTCCCTTAGTGGTGGACAAAACTCTACATGGAAGTGAAAATAACTATATTTATTCTTTTTTGCAGGTGATATAAAAAGAGCCATCATATAAGGACAGGATCTGGCAAATACTTTATCATATTTTTTAGTCACATTCTTTAATGCCTCGGCAAATGATTTTTTTTCTAAATCATCCATATCACTAATCGAACCTAAATGCCGTTTTGGTAAAATATGCACCTCATAAGAGAACCTGGCATAATAAGGAACAAGAGCTAGAAAAAAATCATTTTCAAAAATAATTCGCTTTCCAAGTCGTATTTCTTCTTTAAGAATATCGCAGAGCATGCATTTGTTATTCTTATTCATGTAGTCCTTCATATTTTTAAGCTTTGTCTTCACCCTTAAAGGTAAAAAGGGGAAGGCATATAACTGACCATGAGGATGGGAAAGAGTAGCCCCAACTTCCTCTCCTTTATTTTCAAAAATAAAAATATATTTTATCATTGGTTTACTGTATAGCTCAATAATTCTATCTTCCCAGACATCAATTAGGTTCTCTATTTGCAATAAAGGCATTTCTGATAAAGCACTCTTATGCACAGAGGTGTACATAATCACTTCACAGACACCATAAGAGGGTTTGCTTTCTAAAAGAGAAGAGCCAGAATTTAACGGGGGAGAGGGATTTTTGACAAGAGCAGGAAATCTGTTTTCAAAGACCGCCAGGTCATAATCCTGCTCAAGCTCTATATTACCAGGGCATAAAGGGCAGCCTTTAAATTCAGAGTGGATAGGTCTATTTTTGCGACTGGAAGAAATCATCACCCATTCGCCGGTCATGGGATTGAAGCGAAGCTCCTGCATCTTTCTTCCTTTCTTTTCTTTTAATTAAATAATAATATACAATTCTTCCATCATCTTTAATTTTTTTTATTTTTTGTAATCTTTTTAAACGCAAAATAATCCACTGCTTTCAAATAATTTATCTTCAATAGTTAATATTTTTTTCTTAATATAAATATACATTTATTTTAAGTGATTTGCAAAAATTTACATAAAGGAAATGGGGGTCAAGCATTTACTTCACTTTTACCATAATCATGTCTTGCTACCATCGTCCCCTCAATTTCTGATCGAGAAGAAATTTGGCTGCTTCTTCTCCTCGTTCCTTATAGCTTTGGAGGTCTAGATATAGTTGAATATCAGATACAACCATAGTGCCATTAATATCCTATAACCCATAAAATATACCCTCATCATAAGGTTCTAATAAAGAAATATCTTTTTGGCATAATAAAAATAGATCAAACTGAAGCAGGAGTAGTCATAGGGGTCAGGTCTTCACATTTGACATTTCTATCTTTAATCTTTCTATGATCTTGCCCACTTTCTTCTTCAAGCTTTTATCCTTTGAAATTTTTTCTTCAAACCTTCTGGCTGCCTGGGAAACAGCTGTGTAATCCATGGAGAGTATTTCGCCTATCTCTTTTAAGGATAATGCAGTATAGTTTTTGATTAAATAAAGGGCTAATAACCGATAGACATTCCCTCTGCGTTTCGCTAAGAGCTCTTCAGTGTTAATCTGGAATGTATTACTTATCAAAGCAATATGAACCTCCCCCGCTTTACTGGACAATTAGATAAGACTATAATAAAACACAATTGGAGGTTCAAGGATTATGCTATAGCTGAATGTTATTTTTCAATTATAGACCCCATTATCTACTTTATCTATTATCCGATGTCTTGATGGTATGGTATAATTTTTAATGAAAATATGATTATTAATTTCTCAAAGGAGCTTCATGGCTAGCAGAAAATATTTTGGGAAAACCTGGTGGGGTAATGCCTGGGTAGAAGCCATTACAAAGATTGATTATAATACTAACCGCTTGCCCAGAGGAAGGACTTATGCCAATACCGGCAAGGTGCTCAATATCCAGCTTCGTGAAGGTATTGTGGAAGCAAAAGTAAAAGGTAGGAGGGCAAAACCTTACCAGATCGCTATTACACTAAAAAAATTTAACAATGAAGAAATAAAAAAAATACAATCCTGCATTTGTGAGGACCCCTATTTGGCTTCAGAATTAGCTATAGGAAAACTGCCTGAGGAATTATTATCCCGGCTTTCTCAAAATAGTATTTTTCTTCTACCAACTTCCTGGCATGATTTTGAAGCAAAATGCTCCTGCCCGGACTGGGCAAACCCCTGTAAACACATCGCTGCAGTCTATTATCTTATTGCCAATGAGGTAGATAAAAATCCTTTTATTTTATTTCACCTTCGGGGTATAGAAACAAATACCCTCATGCTGGCTGCCGGCTTTGCAGAATTTATTCCAACAACAGATGAAATCAAAGAAAATTTTATTCCTTTTGACCAAACTAATCCTACTGCTAAAATGAATAAAAGTGATGATGAAATAGAAGCCGAACTTACCTCTATTTTAGACAGTCTTTCTCAAGAAAAGGATACCAAGCCTATTTTTAATCTTTTGGATGAATCTCCTCTTTTTTATTCCCAGGGTAATTTTAAAAAGATTCTCCTTAAGGCATACCAAAATATAGCAAAAGGTATTGAAAAGTTACAGTTACTTGAAAGTTATCCCTACTGGTTAGCATCCAATATAATATTACTAGACCCGGAAAACAAAAAAGAGCAACCATTACCAGCAACATCTTTTTTTATCTTCTCAGAAAAAAATACCCTTCAAAATTTGGATGGGTTATTAAAGAAAATCGTCATTCCGGAAGAAATAGACGGAAAATTAATACTAAAAAGAAAAACAGGATGGTTATCACCTGCCGAAACCGTCATCGACTATTTTATCAAATTACCGCTACAGATTACCCTTGATAAAGCCTCTTCTGGAGCAAGGCTACTGAGTATTACAACCACCATTGCCTTGGCTTTAGCGAAAACATCTTTATTCCTGCCACAGATTAAGAATGACCTTGAAGGTCATTTTTTTATTTATTATACTCCACTTAATCAGCTTAAAATTACCCAGAAAATCATTGATTTTTTAACAGAACTCACCCCACCAAACTTTTTTTATCATCGAAAAGAAAAATCCTTTCTTATTAGGCCTCTTGCTGCCGAATCCCTTCTCTCGCTTATCCTTACCCGTATCGTGCATCTCTTTTCCGATATCAAGGAGCTGGATAAACTTTGTAATGTCTTTTTTGCCGGCACCTATTACCAGGCTCAAAAATTTAATGAAAAACAGACGGCCAGGGTCATTCATTATTGGTTGAGCATATTAAATCTTGGTAGCAATGATTTTACTTCAGTAATCAAAATTAAAATCCCTGCCATGGAAAAAAGAAAAACTTTTTTTCAGTTGCAAGTAGAGATTTTAAATAAAAAAGACCCCTTGTCCCCTCTACTTCCCCTACAAAAACTATTTACCATAAAAAATAATGTTTTCTCACAACCTGCCCAAAAGGTTCGCCTTTCCATTGCCAAGCAAATTTCCATGGCTTCAAGCTATTTTCCACCTCTCAAAACGGTTCTTAGTAGCAAGGGAAAAGAATTGCCTCTTATTAATCCTTTGGAAATGTCCAAATTGATTAAAAATGGTCAGTATATATTAAACATGTTGGGTATGCGTATCGTGTTACCAAAAGAATTAAAGGTAATTTCCTCACCCAAACTTTCCCTTAAAGCCAAATTAAAGGGTAAAAAGAAACAAGGCATATCTTATCTGAATCTAAAAGATATACTCTCTTTCTCATGGGAGGTGGCCCTTGGTAATAATAGGTTAAGTCAGGAAGAGTTTCTCAAGCTTGTTCAGTCGGCTTCAGGGGTTGTGAAATTCAAAGACAATTTTCTATTACTGCAACCTGAAGAAGTGGCTCAGATTATAAATAAAATAAACGAGCCAATACCAGAACTATCTTCATCTGAAATATTAAAAGCAACATTAACCGGAGAAACAGATCATGCCACTCTCTTTCAGACTGACCAAAAGATCCAAAAAATAATAAGAGAACTTAGCAGTTTCAAACATATCAAAATACCCACAACACTTAAAGCAGTGCTCAGGCCTTATCAAATAAGGGGATTTCAGTGGTTATATTCCAATACTAACAAAGGACTTGGATCATGTCTGGCTGATGATATGGGTTTGGGTAAAACCGTACAGGCCATTTGTCTTATCCTAAAGATTATAGAAAAAAAAGAGCTTCACCATCCTGCCCTGGTTATTTGTCCGACTACCCTGATAGGAAACTGGCTAAAGGAATGCCAAAAATTTGCACCATCTTTAAATATTTTGACTTATCATGGTACAAAACGCCAACTTACTACTACCTCGGCCGACTTAGTTATCACCACTTATGGGCTGGTACGCCGGGAGTCGGGTAAATTCCAAAAAAGAAAATGGGGTCTTGTCATTATTGATGAAGCCCAAAACATAAAAAATGCAGATAGCAAACAAAGCAGGGCAGTAAAGGCATTGAAATCCGGTGCATCTATTGCTTTAAGTGGAACACCAGTGGAAAACCGATTAAGTGAACTTTGGAGTATCTTCGATTATTTAAACCCAACGTATTTGGGTAGTCAAGCTAGTTTTATTCGTCGCTTTGCCATCCCCATCGAAAAATACCATGACCATAAAAAAATTGATCTGCTTAAAAAGGCTACTGCTCCTTTTATGATGCGCCGGATGAAGACAGACCGCTCCATTATCAAAGATTTGCCAGATAAAATCGTAAAAAATGAATACTGTTACCTGACCAAAGAACAGACTGCCCTTTATCAGCAAATCGTAGATGCAAATATGCCGGATATTTCTGAAGCTGAGGGGGTTGCCCGCCGTGGACTTATTTTTTCCTTGATAACTTCTTTAAAACAGATCTGCAATCATCCCGTTCATTATACCAAAAAAGGAACTGTTCTCAGGCAGCATTCAGGTAAATCGGAGATGACCATTTCATTATTGGAAAAAATTACCTCTTCGAGAGAAAAAGTGCTCTTGTTTACCCAATACAAAGAAATGGGAAATTTGTTAACACAATTAATCCAAAATGAATTTCAATTTGAACCTTATTTTTTTCATGGCAGCCTTACGAGAAAAAAACGAGAAATGATTATCGAGGATTTTCAAAGCAATCATCATTCTCCGGTTATGATTATTTCACTGAAGGCAGGGGGCACCGGTCTTAATCTTACTGCTGCCACTAATGTGATACATTATGACCTCTGGTGGAATCCTGCGGTAGAAGATCAGGCAACTGACAGGACTTATCGCATCGGGCAAACAAAAAAAGTCATGGTACACAGACTCATAACTATCGGTACATTTGAAGAAAAGATTGATGAAATGATCAAGACCAAAAAGGAGTTATCCAATTTAATTGTCTCCGGGGATGAAAGATGGCTAAGCGAACTATCCAATCAGGAGTTAAAAGAAATATTCATATTAGGTTAAATATTTTTATCTTTTATACGATTATACAATCAATTTTTTGATTTGATCAGATTCTTAAATACTTTTAAAGAATAATTTATCTCCATCACAATAAACACAATACCCTCTTATCTATTTCCCCTAGTAACAATATAGATCATATTCTCAAAATTGATTCTCAGTAGCCTGACCATGGGATAAATTTAGGGTACTATAGTGTAAATGTCAAATGTGAAGACCTGACCCCTTAGATTTCTATACTTTTCTTTCAGGTATAAGTGTATGAGATTGCTTCGGTCTGCTTTCAGCAGACCTCGCAACGACAAGAGGAGGTAAAATTAAGATTATTAGATTGCCACGCCTACCTCTTGACATTAGTTAAGGGCAGACCGCCATGTCAAGATAAAATAGTTTTTAGGTAATGTAAATGTAATTGAAAATATTTAAGAAATTCACCCCCACCTTACTCCTCCCCCCTCAAGAGGGAGGAAATATAAAAAAATTCTACCCTTCCTTCAATGGGGAGGAAATATCAATAATAATCTGCCGGTCAAATATCGTATTGCATATTGAGTCGTGCGGATTGCGTATTGCGTTGAAATACAAATAAAAATTATATTTAAACTAAATACTAACTGACAAATTCATAGACATCGCGAACTCAAAAGTTTATACACATCGTGAACCTTAGTGAAAAAAAGTTTACATACATCGCGAACTATTGCCACAGATATTTTATACCGGCCTTAGGAACAAGGAGGTCAGTATATGAATATGTAAAAGTTAAGAAAAAAAGCAATTAAAAGATATCTAAACGGTGAATCTCCTAAAGAGATTTACCAGAGCCTGGGTAAAGGGAAGACCTGGTTTTTTAAATGGTTCAAGAGATAACACTTTGATGGATCCGCCTGGATTAATTAATAATTCATAAGGTCAATAAAAAGCCTTAATTTTGTTATCCTTTACCGAAAAGCTCTATGCTATTGCCAAAGATCGATTAATTAAGTTCACGATGTCTTGATACTTGGGTATCATTAAGAGTTCACAATGTCTTTGTACTTTAATAACATTAACACGGGTTCACGATGTCCGTGTATTCGTGAACTAACGGCTAAATACTATTGAAGAATTGGAGGAGGTTGCTTCACTTTGTTCGGGATGATAAAAAAAGTCTTCCAGTCTATCGGTCCTCCCCCTCACCCTAACCATTCCCCCCTGAGGGCAAAGGGAAAACATTATAAAGAATTCAAATTATCTTATTTATCTTGCGATTTATAATCTTCTATCAATTCAGCTATTAACTTTTTTACTGTTATAATTTCTTTTATCCGATAGGCATTTGCTCCTGCAAAGGCAAATCCGTCTTTCAGTTCACCTTTCTGGGCGTGGGTTAAAGCAGATGCTATACAATAGGACGCTTTCTTAAAATCACAGGTTTTCAGGCATTTCCAATAACATTTAAAAGGCTTCTTGTGTCCTTCAAATACTTCCTGTAAAAATTGATTTTTAATTGCCCTGCCCGGCAACCCTACAGGGCTATCTATCAGCACAAGGTCATCTTCCCTACACTCCAGATATGCCTGTTTAAATTTTTCTGAAGCATCACACTCTTCGGTTGCAACAAAGCGGGTAGCCATTTGTACCCCCTGAGCACCCATTTGCAGGTAATAAAAAATATCTGCACCAGTATAGATGCCGCCGGCTACAATAACAGGAATATTTTTGTTAAAATCTTTTGCAAATGGTTTTAATACTTCGATAGTCTCAGGTAATAGCTTTTCCAGGGAATATTCAGGATTAGTAATCTGTTCCTTCTTAAATCCAAGATGGCCGCCTGCCATCGGGCCTTCCAGCACTACCGCATCCGGAACATGTTGATAGTTTTTCTGCCAATATTGAAATATAACTTTTGCAGCACGGGAAGATGATACAATGGGAATAACTTTCGGTTTTTTTTCACCTGATTTTTGGGGAATTAATATATCTAACCCCTTCAAAGGCAATCCGGCTCCCAGCAATACCAAATCTGCATTTTCTTCAACAGCTATTCTTACCATGTCCTGAAAATCAGAGAGAGCTACCATAATATTTACCCCGATAACCCCAGCAGTATTTTGCTTTGCCCTTCTAATCTCTTTGCGTAAAGCATTCTGATTCGCTTTTTTAAAATTAGTATCGTAATCAGGTTCCATCATACCGATTCCTGCTGTTGCTATTACCCCAACTCCTCCTGCATCGGCAACTGCAGAAGCCAGGCCTGATAGTGATATACCTACAGCCATGCCTCCCTGGATAATAGGAATCCTTATTTTCAAATCCCCGATTTTCAATTCCGGCATTCTTGTTTGTTTCATATTAATCTTCTTTTCTTTGAGTCTTATTAACAATTAGCTATTTTCAATGGCAAAAATCAGTTCAGCTTCAGCAGCTATTTGCTCATTTACAGTAGCAATGGCTTTGCCCATTCCAATTGGGCCCTTTTGTTTTACAATCTGAGTTTCCAGTCTCAAACAATCTCCGGGAATAACCTTCCTTTTGAACCTGGCCTTATTAATACCCCCAAAATAGACCAGTTTTCCTTTGTTCTGCTCCTCAATTAAAATTGCAACAGCTCCAACCTGTGCCAGAGATTCAATGATTAATACTCCTGGCATTACCATTTCCCCGGGGAAATGTCCTGGGAAAAAATATTCATTAACAGTGACATTTTTATAACCTGCTGCGCTTTTGCCTGGTACTACCTGTTCAATTCTGTCAACCAGTAAAAATGGATAGCGGTGTGGAATTATTTTTTGTATTTCATTACAGTTCAACAATTTAATCAGACTCCTTTTCTGATGGCCAATTTTTTAACAAGAGACTCACATTGTGTCCACCAAACCCGAATGAATTTGAAAGAGTATATTCCAAATCAATCTCTCTTCCTTTTTTGGGCACATAATCTAAATCACATTCCGGGTCCGGATTTTCCAGACCAATGGTCGGTGGAACAAAATTATCCTGCATAGCCTTTATGCACACAATTGCCTCTACTGCCCCAGCTGCACCCAGCATATGGGCTGTCATAGACTTGGTAGAGCTTATCGGCACAGAATAGGCCTGCTCTTTAAAAACCTTTTTAATTGCCCTGGTTTCACAAATATCATTATAGGGTGTTCCGGTTCCATGTGCATTAATATAGGATACATCTTTCGGACTTATACCTTCTTCAAGAATAGCCTTGCTCATGGCCTCGGCACCGCCTTCCCCTTTTGGGTCTGGTGCTGTAATATGGTAAGCATCACAGGTCACCCCGCAGCCAACAATTTCGGCATATATTTTGGCTCCCCTTTTTTGGGCATTCTCTAAAGTTTCCATAACTAAAATACCCGAGCCTTCCCCTATTACAAAACCATTTCTATCTACATCAAAGGGAGTAGATGCCCTTTCCGGTTGATTATGAGAGCACAATGCACCCATTGAAGAAAATCCGGCAACTGCCAGGGGCGTAATTGCAGCTTCAGTGCCACCACTCAAGATTATTGTTGCCATTCCCTGTTGTAAAAGACGAAAGGCATAATGAATTGCAGAAGCACCTGAAGCACATGCTGTTACAACACTTTCACAAATACCCTTCAAGTCATACTTAATTGCTATATTGGCAGAAGCTATGTTTGAAATAGCCATGGGAATAAACAAAGGTGAAACTCTCTTTGGACCTTTTGTTATAATCTTCTCATTCTCTTTCTCAACAGTGGAAAAACCGCCAATGCCAGTTCCCAGGATAACGCCACAATCATTCCCGGGCCTATTTCCGTCCAGACCCGAATCCTTTATTGCCTCATCAGCTGCAATCATAGCCATCTGGGTAAACCTATCCATTCTTTTTGCTTCCTTAAAATCCAGAATATTATTCTTGTCAAAGTCTTTTACTTCAGCTGCTATTTTAACTTTAAAATCAGTTGTATCAAAAGCTGTTATAAAACCAATTCCAAGTACGCCTTTTTTTGTGTTCAACCAAAAAGTTTTAACATCATTTCCAATCGGCGTCACAGCACCCATTCCAGTAATTACCACTCTATGTTTCAATTATTAACACCATCCTTATATTTCCATTCCACCGTCAATACGAAAAACCTGTCCGGTGATATAATTTGCGTTATCTGAAATTAAAAAATCAACCATATTGGCCACATCTTCCGGTAGCCCAAATCTGCCCAATGGCACCCGTGATAATATTTTTTCTTTTTGTACTTCTGAAAGCCGGTCAGTCATATCAGTTTTTATATAACCAGGAGCAATAGCATTTACTGTAATATTCCTGGTTGCCAATTCTTTGGCAATTGACTTGGTAAACCCGATAATCCCGGCTTTAGAAGCTGCATAATTAGATTGTCCGGCGTTCCCCGCAATTCCTACCACAGATGATATATTAACAATTCTTCCATATCGATTTTTCATCATTATTTTACCGGCGTATTTTGTACAATAAAAAGTGCCCAGCAAATTAATATCAACAACGCGCTGAAATTCATCTTCTTTCATTCTGATAAGTAAATTATCTTTGTTGATTCCGGCATTGTTTATCAAAATATCCAAACTGTTAAAATTTTCCAAAGCAGAATCAATTAATTTTTGCGCATCAACAGGATTGCTGACATCTCCCTGGATTAGCGCACAGCTTCCACCTAATTCACCTATTTCCTCTGCTAGACCAAAAGCAGCTTTTTCGTTTTGATAATAATTTAAAATCAGCTTCGCCCCTGATTCAGCCAAATTAAGAGCTATAGCCCTGCCAATCCCGCGAGCTGCCCCGGTCACTATTGCAGTTTTATTATTTAATGTACCTGGCATAGGCGTTGCTCCAATAATCTTATAGTTTTATTTAAAGATTCAACATCTTCAACATTAGTAATTGTTATATTTGGTTCAATTTTTTTAAGGAAACCAGTGAGCACTTTACCAGGACCAATTTCGATAAAGGTGTCTACTCCATCCTGGATCATCTTGATAATACATCTGGTCCAGAGAATAGGATACATCACCTGCTTCCTTAAAAAATCCTTAATCATTTCTTTTTTTTCAATATAATCAGCAATAACATTACTTATTACCGGCGTTTTTATATCTCCTACCTCAATCTGGTTAAGCTCCAGGGCTAATCTTTCAGATGCCACACGAAGCATTGAGGTATGAAAAGGTGCGCTCACCGGTAAAGGAATGACTCTTTTAGCCCCTTCTTTTCTGGCAAATTCCCCTGCCAGGTCAACTGCCTGCACTTCACCGCCAATGACAACCTGTCCCGGGTAATTATAATTTGCCGGCTCTACAATTCCTTTTTTGCTTGCTTTCAGGCATACTTCTTCTACTGTTTTATCCTCTAAACCTAAAATGGCCAGCATTTTTCCTACTCCAATTGGAACTGCTTCCTGCATAAAACGACCTCTTTTTTTCACCAACTGAACTGCCTCGGTAAAACCAATTGCCTCAGAACAAACCAGGGCTGAATATTCTCCCAGACTTAAGCCAGCGGTAATATCTGGTTTAATACCATATTCCAGTAAAGCACTTAAAGCCGCTATGCTTGTTGTTAAAATAGCAGGCTGTGTATTTTCAGTTTTATTTAAATCTTCAGGGGCTCCTTCAAAGCAAAGTTTCTTAATATCCAGACTCAGAACCTCTTCTGCGATATTGAATATTCTCCGGCAGGAAGAAAAATTATCACAAAGCTCTTTTCCCATACCTACATACTGAGCTCCCTGTCCGGAAAACAAAAAAGCAGTTTTTCCCATTATATTTCACTCCTCTATAAATCTTTATAGACTATTATTATACTTTTTAAACAAAGCCGTCCTTTGGGTAAATACCTCTTCAGCCTCGCGGAATATCTCTTCAATAATTTCATGGCAGCTTTGCTCTTTTTTTATTAAACCGGCAATCTGTCCTGCCATAACAGACCCCATTTCCATGTCACCTTCACGGGTAGCACGGTAAAGGGAACCTTTCCCCAGCTCCTCAAATTCTTCCAGTGAAACACCTTTTATTTTCTCCAGCTGTTGAAATTCTCGGGCTAGCTTATTTTTTATTACCCTAACCGGATGACCTGTTGCTCTGCCGGTTACTATAGTACTGGTGTCTTTAGCCTGTAGAATTTTTTCTTTATATGCCTTATTAATAGTACATTCGCAGGCCACAAGAAAGCGGGTACCAATTTGTATACCGGAAGCACCGAGCATAAGAGCTGCTGCCAATCCACGGCCATCTCCAATTCCGCCGGCAGCAATAACCGGAATATTAACAACATCAACTACCTGGGGTATAAGTGCCATGGTACTTAATTCTCCAATATGGCCCCCTGCTTCTCCGCCCTCAGCAATTAGGGCATCCACACCTATTTTTTCCATTCTTCTGGCAATCGATACCGATGGAATTACCGGTAATACTTTAACTCCCTTTTCCTTCCAGTAAGGAATATACTTGCCAGGACTACCGGCTCCGGTGATAATTATTTCAATTCCTTCTTCAATTGCCGCCTTAGAAATTTTTTCTGCCTCAGGATTCAATAACATAATATTGAGAGCAAAAGGTTTTTTTGTTAAAGACCTGGCTTTTCTGATTTCTTTCCTTATCCATTCTTCTGGAGCATACCCAGCTGCAATAACACCTAAACCACCAGCATTTGAAACAGCTGAAGCAAGTTCAGCATCGGCAACCCAGGCCATTCCACCTTGAATCAAAGGATATTTAATATTTAACAGTTCGTTAACAGATGTCTGTATCATGGGCACTCTCCTTCCATAGTCCAATCTAAGAGTATTGCTCCCCAGGTTAGTCCTCCACCAAAACCAACCATTATTATCCGGCTACCAATATTAATCATCTTCTTTTGAATCATCTCATCTAATGCCAGAGGAATACTGGCTGCAGAAGTATTTCCAAAATGATCCATATTTTTATAAAACTTCTCAGACGGTACTTTTAATTTTTTGGCTACATTGTCAATAATTCGGTAATTAGCCTGATGGGGAACAATATAATCTATATCGTTAATCATTAGCTTGTTTTCTGCCAGCACTTTTTCAATACTTTTATACATGATATGGGTAGCAAATTTAAATATTTCTTTCCCGTTCATGTACATATATGGATAATTTTCTATTTCTGATTGATTTTTAAAAAAAGGATTTCTTAGAGAAACTGCCGGAATGGTTAAAAAACCTTCCAGATCTCCCTGAGAACCGGTATAAGTAGAAACAATACCTGCCTTTTTGCTTTTTCTCAATATCGCAGCACCGGCACCATCTCCAAACAAGACGCAGGTGTTTCTATCATTCCAGTCCAGCACTTTTGATAATATTTCTGCTCCGATTACTAAAATACATTGACTCTGACCTGATTTAATAAATTTATCTGCAATCTGCAAACCATATATAAATCCCGTACATCCGGCAGAGATATCAAAACTCGGTATATCTTTCAATCCCAGTTCAGCTTGAACCAAACAGGCGGTAGAAGGGGTAAAAAAGTCAGGTGTAATTGTGGAAAGAATAATCAAATCGATTTCAGTAGATTTTATTTTCGCCTGTTCAATGGCACGTTTTGCTGCCTTAAGGGCAAGTTGTGTGGTATTCTCCCCGGTAGACATCCTTCTTTCTTTAATACCAGTGCGGGTTGCAATCCATTGATCTGATGTAGCAACAATATTTTCCAATTCTTCGTTTATAACTGTCCTCTCAGGGACATACCCGCCTATTCCAATTAACTCACTGTAAACCATGTAATATTTACCTTTTTAGCTTATTTAAAAATTCTAATAATACCTAATAATAATAGTTTATATTAGTAGTAGATATTAATAACAAGTATAAGTATATACTCGAATCGTACTTGTGTCAATATAAATATCGGCTATTTAAAAAATGAAACAAATGAGACATATAAATATGCTAAAGATATCAATAAAAATTAACTGAATCTTGTCCACGGGGAAAGGCCTCCTGTTGTTTATTGGCATATTCATTTTCTTCTGTTGAAAAAGCTAATTGCCCTATCACATCAATATAGCATGTACCATTCTTTAAGTTATGGGAATGGTTAACTGTGTGGTGGTGAGCCCAGGGGAAATATATTGCTGGTTATTTCATTATATATAGAAGTCTTATATTTAAAAGCATGTTCAATGGTTAGAATAAAGTCAGATTTACTGCATTTTATAAGTATAACTACAAGTAATTTTGGTTTTATTCAATATTTCTTAATACTATTAACTAATTTAATTAATTAGATCAGATAATAACAATTCTACCCTTATGCTTGGATAATTTTTTTGGTTATTTCAACGGTTGAAACAAAGTAGCCTTTAGTCCATAATCCTTTATCATCCAGTAGGTTTTATGCAGAAGGTTAAACTTCTGTTTTAGTACTCTGCTGGTATTGGACTTGATTGCCTCTACTGCTTTACTTACTGCATACTGGAAGGATCAGCATGTACAAATGAACATGAACAACGTCTATTCCAATTTCCAGGTACTCCCAGCCTGGATAATACCTTCCTATGTCCAGTAATCTTATCCTTTAATAATCTTTTACATCTTTTAAGAGTATCTTCTTCCTAAACAGGTTATCCAGACAATATGATATTGAGTTTTGTATACGGTATGGGCTGATTTATTGAGTATCATATTTATAATTATATCAAAGTACGAAGTACGAACGGAAGACACAAAAACCTACTCCCATCCCCGCCCTTAAAGGCGGGGAGTTCTTGTTGGATCAAATATATTCACTATATACGTAAAATTAATAGAATATATCTAAAAAAACCAACGTATTTTGCATAATAAGATATAATAAGAATTGAATATTAATTATTTTTCTCAATGGGAAACATTAATAAACCAGATCCAAATGTTTTACCATGTTTATCAATAGAAAGTGATCTAGTCACCCCTCCATTTAATGCATCATGGCAAACAAAATTCAGTGCATTTATTTGAGGAAGTTCATATCTTTCAACTTTACCTTTAATTCTATCTTTAAAGAATTTTTTTACAGATTGCGGCGTTAATATTTCTTTAATCATTTCATAGTTATCATATCTATATACTATAACAGCTATATTACTAGTGTTCCCTTTGTCTCCTGCCCTACAGTGAGCATAATCCCTTAAATATTTTACATTCATATTATTAAACCTCCATAAAATGAATTCTGTGTTCTATCATATCCCTAGGTATTAACGTAGATTTGATTGCAATAATTTTTTTCACATCCCACTCTGAACCACCATAAGAGGCAGAACCATTATGCCCTACTACTGCTCTGATTTCATTTAAAATAAAAGCTATTGTATTTTCATCATTTGTATTAGTTCTTACGGCAACTCTTAGCCTAACTTCATTAGGTATAACATAATTTGGATAAAAATTC
>Ga0334896_1000119_pt1 | contig 118865 bp, 114 predicted proteins | sample GraSluR3_MG_8_FD_207734 | JGI IMG/M metagenome (GOLD analysis project Ga0334896, IMG submission 207734) | Sludge microbial communities from methane-producing bioreactor in Wageningen University, Netherlands - Granular Sludge_27_06-R3 | ecosystem: Engineered > Bioreactor > Anaerobic >... | reverse complement strand
TATTATTCGATAATTTCAGCTACAACGCCAGAACCTACTGTTCTTCCGCCTTCTCTGATTGCGAATCTTAATCCTTCTTCTATAGCGATTGGTGTAATTAGGCTGATTTCCATTGTTACATTATCTCCAGGCATACACATCTCTGTTCCTGCAGGTAACATTAAATCTCCTGTTACATCTGTTGTTCTAAAGAAGAACTGTGGTCTATATCCATTAAAGAATGGTGTATGTCTTCCGCCTTCTTCTTTTTTAAGTACGTATACTTCGCCCTTGAATTTTGTGTGTGGATGTATTGTTCCTATTGCTGCTAGTACTTGTCCTCTTTCGATTTCATCTCTTTGTACTCCCCTTAGAAGTGCTCCGATGTTATCTCCTGTTTGGGCTTCGTCCAGAGTCTTTTTGAACATTTCTACTCCGGTTACTACTACTTTTCTCTTCTCTTCTGTAAGTCCTACTACTTCTACTTCGTCACCTACTTTTAGAACTCCTCTTTCAACTCTTCCTGTTGCTACTGTTCCTCTTCCTGTGATGGAGAATACATCTTCTACAGGCATGATGAATGGTTTATCATTATCTCTTTCAGGTTCAGGAATATATGCATCTACTGCTTCCATTAACTCTAAAATTTTGTCTCCCCATTCACTTTCAGGATTCTCTAATGCTCTTAATGCTGATCCCCTTATTACAGGTGTATCATCTCCTGGGAATTCATATTCGTCAAGAAGTTCTCTTACTTCCATTTCAACCAGCTCTAACAGCTCTTCGTCATCTACCATGTCACATTTGTTTAAGAATACTACGATGTATGGTACTCCTACCTGTCTTGATAACAAGATATGTTCTCTTGTTTGTGGCATTGGTCCATCGGATGCTGCTACTACCAGGATTGCTCCGTCCATCTGTGCTGCTCCTGTAATCATGTTCTTTACATAGTCAGCATGTCCCGGGCAGTCTACGTGCGCATAGTGTCTATTTTCTGTCTCATATTCAACGTGAGCTGTTGATATTGTGATTCCTCTTGCTTTTTCTTCCGGCGCTTTATCGATTTGATCAAACGCTACTTCTTTTCCCAATCCTAATCTCTTTTGCAATGTGATTGTTATAGCTGCTGTTAATGTTGTTTTACCATGGTCTACGTGACCAATTGTACCGATATTTACATGCGGTTTTGTTCTCTCATAATGTTGCTTTGCCATTTTTTCCTCCTAAATAACATTTTTAATATAATATATGGAGCTGTTGAGCAGACTTGAACTGCCGAACCTCTTCCTTACCAAGGAAGTGCTCTACCGACTGAGCTACAACAGCACATACTTTAGAGCTATTCTAACTCATATCGCTTTAATTGTCAAGCCTAGAAAGTGCTAACTTTTCCCCTGATTTCAATGGTTAAAGCCATCCTTTTTTATACATGATTCTGGCAGCTCCCAAAGCAATTAAGGCTGCTACAGGCACAAAAATGGCTCCGCTTGGCGCTAAAGCAGGTACTGCAATAAAAAGTACCAGCATGGAAGTGACCGGGGCAATGGCAATCTTAGGATTCTGCGCAATTATTGCAACTCCCAACCCCCCAAACAGTGCCGGAAGTATTTGATCAAATGCCGGTTCCAATGTAGGACTGTTTAATATGGGTGTTAGGGGAGTAATCAGTAAAACCCCTAAGAATATTATGGTAACTGTGGTTATACTGGATACGGCAATGGCTATAGTCGCTATTACTTCACCTTCCGGAGTCCCGGATTTTACTTCTGCTCTTGTAAAGGCAGACATGGTACAAGGAACCTTAAGCATGGTTAAACTACCGGTTATAAACCCAAGATAGCTGCCACCCGCTCCCAGCATTGGAATATATGTTAATACTTCAATTGTTCCCACCGCCCAATACATAGGCCCAATACTTAATAGTCCTTTTAAAAAAGGCTCCCCTTCCGGCCAGGCATTATAGTATATGCTTACTATAATGGGAAACAGCAGTAAAACTATTCCCATACCCCAAGTCCATATTTTACCCAATCTATGGGTTCTTTCTATATATATATCATAACCTGTCATAACTAACCTCCTAACCCACTACCTGAACAACGGCGTTAGTTATAGGTATTGCCAATGCCATTGAAGCTATCATTGATATGGGAAGGGCATAGTCCTGCATCCACTTCCATTCTAGTTTTCTCACACAAAATGCGCATAGAAGCATTACTACCGCCGAAGTTGCCATGACAAATACGGGAATCCAGCCTGTAAGGCCCTCTCCGATTTTACCGAATATCATTCCCAAGAAGGCGGAGACCATTCCTACAAATAGGGCAGACATCAATATATCTCCCCATTTTTCATCTCTGTTTTTAAATTTTGTTACTCCACCCAAAAGCTTTCTGCATAATAACGGAGTTAAAATGACTCCTGCCATTATCCCCAACGTCATAACCCATGCAATGGTTGAATACTGCACAGCAGTAAGCTGGGTCGAAACATCGCTCATGCTCGTACCAACGGCTTGGGATGCGGCTTCGGCTGCCGGGGTTTCATAGGTAATGGCACCCACTACAGAAAGTCTTAGCCAAGGTAGCGGCAGTCCAAGCTTTTTGGATAACGCAATAACTCCTATCAGTATCGAAAATGCAGGTACTATTGTAAAAACTATACTTGTTTTTACTACTCCTGTCAGTTTTTTCTTATCAATTCCCAATGCTTTGGCCTGTTTCCATGCTCTGAACATAAAAAACACGGATTGAGCCATAACCAAGGAAAGTATTATTGCCACAAGAAAAAACAGAAACGGACTGTTAATATCAAATCCCATAATGCCTCCTATTATATTTTAAAATAGTTAACGGCAGCTTCAAACATCTTCATATCATAGATACCCGGTACATTTTTATAAAGATTAAGTCCTATCCTTTCCGAGTGTCCCATCTTGCCCAGAATTCTACCGTCCTTTGAGGTAATTCCTTCAATAGCCATAACAGAACCGTTAGGATTATATTTTATATCCATTGTCGGGTTTCCCTTATCATCCACATATTGAGTAATCACCTGACCATATTTTATCATATCCTCAAGAGTTTTACCATGGGCTACAAATCTGCCTTCCCCATGGGATATAGGGACTGTATATATATCATCGATTTTTGTATTGCTAAGCCACGGAGATTTATTTGAACATATCCTTGTCCTCACCAATTTAGATTGATGTCTGCCTATCTCATTAAAGGTAAGGGTAGGACAATCTTCGTTGATATCCATTATTTCACCATATGGAAGTAATCCCAACTTAATCAAGGCCTGAAACCCGTTACATATTCCCGCCATCAATCCATCTCTTTTATACAGCATCTCATATGTCGCTTGTTTAATAATCTCATTTCTGAAAAATGCAGTAATAAATTTACCCGATCCATCCGGTTCATCTCCACCGGAAAAGCCTCCGGGAATAAATATCATTTGCGATTCATTTATACGTTTGGAAAATTCCATTGAGGATTCCACCAATTTATCCTTGTTGAGATTATTAATAACAAAGATTTCCGCTTCTGCTCCGGCCTTTTCGAATGCCCCGGCAGTATCATATTCGCAATTGGTGCCCGGAAATACCGGAATTAAAACCTTAGGTTTTCCTTTTATTTGAATCCTTGGAGAAAACTTTTCATTAGTCTCCCCATATACTATTTTATCAACTTCATTTTCATCGGTTTTAATATTACAGCTATATATGCTTTCCAGTTTTTCTTCGTATATATCATTTAAGGTTTTAAGCTGTACTTTTTCATTTCCCAGGGATATATACCTTCTGCCGGTAGTTTTACCTATAACATCAAATTCCCCTTTGCATTTACCGTTAAGCTCAATTACAAAGGCCCCATAATTATATCCGAATATCTCTTCCAGGCTGACGCAATCATCAAAGTCAAAGCCGATATCATTTCCTATGGACATCTTAAAAACAGCTTCGGCCACCCCGCCGTAAGCAGGGGTAAAGCAGCTTAAAGCCTTCCCCTCTAATACTAGTTTATTTACCTCGTTGAAAGTTTCAATTAAGGATTGGGCATCCACTAAGCCATCCTTGTTATATTTTGGCTTGAGTAATATAACATCATTTCCTACTTTTTTAAATTCAGGTGAAATTATATTTTTAACATTTTCTGTTGTAACAGCAAATGAAACAAGGGTAGGCGGCACATGTAAATCTTCAAAGGTACCACTCATGGAATCTTTTCCCCCTATGGCCCCTAGGCCCAGCTCTATCTGGGCCCTGTAAGCTCCCAAAACCGCAGCTGTAGGTTTACCCCATTTATATCCGTCATTTTCCAGTTTTTCAAAATATTCTTGAAAGGACAAATATATATCCTTATATTCTGCTCCCGCCGCAATAAGCTTCGATACGCTTTCCACTACAGCAAGATACGCTCCGTGATATGGGCTTTTTTCCAATATATACGGATTGAATCCGTAAGCCATAAGGGAGCATGTTTCAACCTCCCCCTTGATTGTGGGTATCTTATGTACCATCGCTTGTATCGGAGTCCTTTGGTTACCGCCTCCAAACGGCATTAAAACAGTGTTTTTACCAATGGTAGAATCAAATCTCTCAGACAAACCCTTCTTTGAACATATATTCAAATCATCCACCAGTGCCTTAAACCCCTTGCAAAAGCTGTTGGGTATGGCTTTATCATAACTCAAGGCTTCGGGTATTTTGACATTAACGTGTTTTTCTGCACCGTTTGTATCTAGAAAATCCCTGGAAATGTCTACTATGCTCTGACCATTCCATGTCATAACAAGACGCTTTTCTTCAGTGACGGAAGCAACCACTGTTGCCTCCAGATTTTCTTCTATGGCAAGGGTCATAAACTTATCCACATCCTTGGGATTTACCACCACCGCCATTCTTTCTTGAGATTCACTTATTGCAAGCTCCGTACCGTCAAGGCCTTCATATTTTTTAGGAACCTTGTCCAGATTTATTAACAAGCCTTCTGCCAGTTCTCCTATGGCAACGGAAACCCCTCCTGCTCCAAAGTCATTACATCTTTTAATGATCTTGGTTGCTTCAGGATTTCTGAATAATCTTTGTATTTTTCTTTCTTCCGGAGCATTCCCCTTTTGCACTTCCGCCCCGCAGGATTCCAAAGAAGTAAGCTTGTGGGATTTGGAAGAACCTGTAGCTCCCCCACAGCCGTCTCTTCCGGTCTTTCCTCCTAAAAGTATAACCTTATCTCCGGGGCTTGGTACTTCTCTTATAATATTCTCCGTCGGCGCCGCACCGATTACAGCTCCTATTTCCATTCTCTTTGCCACATATCCATCATGATATACCTCATCAACCAAACCTGTGGTAAGGCCTATCTGATTTCCGTAAGAACTATAGCCCCTGGCGGCATCCGTTACTATTTTCCTTTGAGGTAGCTTACCTTCAATTGTATCTTCCACCGGGGTTAACGGATTTCCCGCCCCCGTTACTCTCATTGCAGCGTAAACATAGCTCCTACCGGATAACGGATCTCTAATGGCTCCGCCAACACACGTGGCCGCGCCTCCAAAGGGTTCTATTTCGGTGGGATGATTATGAGTCTCATTTTTAAATAGCAATGTCCAATCTTCATCCTTGCCGTCGATTTTTGCTTTAAAGTTTATTGTACAGGCATTTACTTCCTCGGATTCCACCAGCTTATCAAGCTTTCCTTCTGCCTTTAAAACCTTGACAGCCGTAGTCACTATATTCATTAAACTAACGGGTTTTTTTATGCCCAAACCTCTTCTTTGGTATAAATAATCCTTGAAAGTTTTTTCTATTACTTCGTCTTCAAATTTAATATAGTCTATAGTTGTATTAAATGTTGTATGTCTGCAATGATCCGACCAATAAGTATCGATTACTCTAAGCTCGGTTCTTGTGGGATTGCGATTTTCTTTTTTGAAATATTCCTGACACAAAAGGATATCGTTTATATCCATGGCCATTCCGTTTTCTTTTAAAAATGATTCCAGCTCAACTTGGCTTTTATTAATAAAGCCATTCATAATCTCTATTTTCTCCGGAACATCATATTCTGTCACAAGGGTGCTTGGAATTTCCATGGAAGCTTCCCTGGCTTCCACGGGATTTATCAAGTATTTTTTTATTTTTAAAAGTTCATTTTCATTTATTTTTCCATAAAGCATGTATACCCTTGCACTTCTTACCATTGCTTTATCCCCTTGGGATATAAACTGAATGCATTCTTCAGCGGAATTTGCCCTTTGATCAAACTGACCGGGCAAATATTCCACGGCAAAAATAACATCAGCATTATCCAATTGGTAATAAACATTATCGGTAACAGGTTCAGAGAATACTGTTTTAATTGCCATTTCCAGTGTGGGTTCATCAATTAATTCAATATCATATCTATTGATCAATCTGATTTTAACAAGCCCTTTTACTCCTAAAAGATTAACAATATCCCTCTTAAGAGCTGCCGCCTCATTGCCATACTCATCCTTTTTTTCAACGAATATTCGTGTTACCATTATACTAAACCCTTTCTTCCTATATCTTTTCTATAATAGGAATCAGTAAAATTAACTTCCTTTACAGTTTCATAAGCCTTATCTATGGCTTCTGCTAAAGTGCTTCCTTTTTCTGTGACCCCAAGAACTCTTCCCCCTGAGGTAACCTGTTTACCCTCTACCAGTTTTGTTCCTGCAACAAATATGTTTTCTTTGTCTTCCGGCAAAGTAACCTCATATCCTTTTTTGTATTCCAAAGGATAACCTCCGGATGCCACAACTACGCAACACGCATGTCCCTCTTCAAATTCCACTTCTACATCCTTTAAATTTCCCTTTGTGGTTGCCATCATAATGTTCAACAAATCACTTTTTAACAGGGGTAGCACCACTTGAGTCTCAGGATCTCCGAATCTGCAGTTATACTCTATTACCTTGGGACCCTTTTGGGTTAGCATCAAGCCAAAATATAAACAGCCTTTAAAAGTTCTTTTTTCACTGTTCATTGCTTCCATAGTCGGAACAAATATTTCCTTCATGCATCTATTAGCTATTTCTTCAGTATAAAAAGGATTAGGCGCTATCGTACCCATACCCCCGGTATTTAATCCTTTATCTCCATCCATGGCCCTTTTATGATCCATGGAAGATACCATGGGAACAACAACATTACCATCTGTAAAGCTGAGAACCGATACTTCCGGTCCTGTGAGGAATTCTTCAATTACCACCTTGTCTCCGCTATTTCCAAACTTCTTTTCTGCCATAATTAATTTAATGGCATCCATTGCTTCCTCCCTGGATTCTGCAATTATTACGCCCTTACCTAAGGCAAGGCCGTCAGCTTTTATTACAACGGGAATATCACAAGCTTCCACATATTTAAGGGCTGCTTCCATATCAGAAAACACCTCATAACCAGCGGTAGGTATATTGTACTTTTTCATTAAATCTTTACTAAAGGCTTTGCTTCCTTCGAGTATTGCCGCCCTTTTATCAGGGCCAAAACAAGGAATTCCCTTATCCATCAGCAAGTCAACCAAGCCCAATACCAAAGGATCATCCGGAGCGACTATAACATAGTCTATTCCATTGCTGACACAAAATTCAACTATTTTATCCAGCTCCTTCGCTCCTATGTCAACACAAATCGCATCCTGGGCAATTCCCCCGTTACCGGGAATGGCATATATTTCATCTGCCCCTTCGCTAACCCTAAGCTTTTTAATTATGGCATGTTCTCTTCCACCGCCACCAACAACTGCTAATTTCATATATTCCCCTCCACAACATCTTTTGCAACCTGTTCCAATGCCTTTGGCAAAATTATCCATTCAGCCTCTTCCATTATCCTTCTTTGTAAACTTTTTGGTGTATCCTCTTCCATAACATTAACAGCCTTTTGCATTATTATCTTACCCCCATCGGGAATTTCATTTACAAAGTGTACAGTAGCTCCGGAAACTTTTACGCCCTTTTTAAGGGCTTCCTCATGGACCTTCAATCCATAAAATCCCTTACCACAAAAGGAAGGTATCAGCGAAGGATGTACATTTATTATTCTATCAGAATATTTTTTTACAAAACCTTCGCTTAATATCTTCAAAAAGCCAGCTAGCACGATAATTTTATCCCCCCTATAATCAAGCACTCTCACAAGTTCCTTTTCAAAATCGTCTTCAGTAATTATCATGCTATCTATATCCGCCGCTTTGGCCCTTTCGATGCCTTTTGCATCCTGCCTGTTTGATACCACAAGATCCAACTCCACATGCGGAAGCTCCCCCCGCTTCCATTTATTTATAATCGCTTGCAGATTGGTTCCCCCTCCTGATACAAGTACCGCGACTTTAGCTTTCTCTACCATAAGAGAACTCCTTCTTCACCGTTTACGATCTCACCTAAGCGATAGGCCTCTTCTCCGTTATCCTTGAGTATTTTTATGGCCTTATCTTCATCCTTAGGCGAAACTATCACAATCATTCCGACCCCCATGTTAAATGTATTAAACATATCCTTTTCCGGAATGTTACCCTTTTCCATAATAAGTTTAAATATAGGTAATATCTTCACATCAGCTTTTCTTATTTTCGCAGTTAATCCCTTTGGAATAGTCCTTGGAATATTTTCGTAAAAACCACCTCCGGTTATGTGCGCAACGCCATTAGGTGTTATTTCATCAAATAGCTTTGTCATAGGCTTTACATATATCCTTGTCGGTTCTAGCAATGTTTCTCCCAAGCTCCTGCCCTGCAAAATCTCAGGTTTTGCATTTAGGTCAGTATTTTCCACATCAAATACTTTTCTTACCAATGAAAATCCATTGGAGTGAACACCGGAAGACGGAAGGGCAATAATTACATCCCCTTCTCTGACATTGCCGGGATTTATTAGCTTTGATTTATCCGAAATGCCCACCGTAAAGCCTGCTAAATCATATTCGTCTTCGCTATAAAATCCGGGCATCTCTGCGGTTTCTCCACCGGTCAAGCAGCATTCTGACTGTATGCATCCCTCTGCCACACCCTTCACTATATCCGCAATTTTTTCAGGTTCATTCTTACCCACCGCGATATAGTCAAGGAAAAACATGGGTTTAGCCCCAACACATAAAACATCGTTTACGCACATGGCAACGCAATCTATTCCCACGGTATCATGCTTATTCATTAAAAAAGCAATTTTAAGCTTAGTCCCTACACCGTCTGTACCGCTGACTAAAACCGGATTTTTAATACCATCCATATTAGGTTCAAATATTCCTCCGAACCCCCCGACTTCAGAAGTCTTACCAAAAACCATTGTCTTTGCCACATGACTTTTCATAAGCTCTACTGCCTTATATCCTGCCGTTATGTCAACTCCCGCCTGTTTGTAGCTTTCACTGAAACTCTTCATATTTACTGCCTTTCACTTAATCTTTTTTCAAATCTGTACTTTTCCATTTTTTCCGGTATCCTTGTAGGATATTCACCACTAAAGCAAGCACTGCAATACTCACAACTATTCTCATCTCCCAACAACAAAGGCAATCTATCTATTCTCAAATATCCAAGGGAGTCTGCGTCGGTAAGCTTTGCTATTTCATCTACAGAATGCTTTACGGCTATTAGGTTTTCCCTTGAATCTATATCAGTTCCATAATAACAAGGATTTAGGAAAGGAGGAGCTGTGACTCTCATATGAACTTCCTTTGCACCGGCTTCCCTTAATATTTTTATTATTCTTGCACAGGTGGTTCCCCTCACTATGGAATCATCTATAAGAACAACTCTTTTGTTTTCAATGGTTTCTTTGACCACATTTAACTTTATTCTGACCAGGTCTTCCCTTTGCTTTTGTCCCGGTGATATAAAGGTTCTACCTATGTATTTATTCTTAATGAATCCTATTCCATAGGGGATGCCGGATTCCATGGAATATCCCACTGCGGCATCAATCCCCGAGTCGGGGACTCCAATAACAACATCTGCTTCCACGGGATAATCCTTAGCCAAGCATTTACCCGCGTTAACTCTGGCAGAATGTACTCCTATACCATCAATTACCGAATCCGGTCTGGCAAAATATATATACTCGAATATACATATTTTTTTCTGTTCTTTGTTGCAATGGTCCTTAATGGTTCTTACACCGTCTTTATCGAAAACAACAATTTCTCCCGGTTCTATGTCCCTTATGAATTTGGCAGATACCGAATCCAGCGCACAGCTTTCCGAAGCCACAATATATGTTCCATCCTCCTTAATCCCATAGCAAAGGGGTCTAAACCCATGCTCATCTCTGGCTGCAATCAATTTAGTCGGTGACATTATTATCAACGAGTATGCACCTTTTATCTTATGCATGGCTGAATTTACTGCATCTTCTATGGAATTTGTTGTAAGTCTTTCCTTAGTAATCAAATATGCTATTACTTCCGTATCACTTGTTGTCTGAAATATTGATCCCTGAAGCTCCAGCGCAGACCTCAATTCATGGGAATTCACCAAATTACCATTGTGGGCAAGGGCCATACTGCCTTTTATATGATTTACGGTAATAGGCTGGGCATTCAGTCTGTCAGTAGTACCTGTTGTTCCATACCTTACATGACCTACTGCCATAGTTCCCTCGGGAAATGCCGATAATACTTCCTTGGTAAATACATCGTTTACTATCCCCAAATCCTTATAACCCCTAAGGATACCATCATCATTTACAACTATCCCGCAGCTCTCCTGTCCTCTATGCTGAAGAGAAAACAGCCCATAATATACGGTGTGGGCAAGGGAATATCTTTCCTTAGAAAAGACTCCAAATACTCCGCACTCTTCTCTTAATCCGCCCATTAATCATTAGCTCCTTCATCAATCAGTCTGTGGATAACTTCCTCGTAAGCACCCTCTACATTCCCCAAGTCTCTTCTAAATCTGTCTTTATCAAGCTTTTCATGGGTTACTGCATCCCAAAATCTACATGTATCCGGTGAAATCTCGTCTGCCAATACTATTTCACCCTGGTTTGTTTTACCGAATTCCAGCTTAAAATCCACAAGCTCAATATTAGCTTTTAACAAATATTCCTTTAATATATCGTTTACTTTAAATGCCATTTCTTTTATGGTTTCTATCTCTTCCTTGGTTGCAAAACCAAGGCCCATGGCATGATATGAATTAATCAAAGGATCCCCCAATTCATCATCCTTATAGCTAAATTCTATTACCGTGCATTTTAATTCTGTACCTTCCAAAACCCCAAGTCTTTTTGCCATGGATCCTGCGGCAACATTTCTTATTATAACCTCTAAAGGTATTATTTTAACCTTTTTTACAACGGTTTCCCTGTCATTTATTTCTTCAACAAAGTGGGTTTTAACACCTTTGCTTTCAAGCATTTTCATAAAATGATTTGTAAGCCTGTTATTGATGGCACCCTTCCCCAAAATTGTTCCTTTTTTCAAACCGTTAAATGCCGTTGCATCATCCTTATATGAAACTATACAATAATCTTCGTTGTCCGTGGCAAATACTTTCTTTGCTTTACCTTCATATAGCTGTTCTCTTTTTTCCATGATTACTCTCCTCTATTGAACATTTCTTCTACTTTTTTATTTTTTTCTAATACACTTAATTTTGCTTCTTCTCTTTTTTTGATTAATCTCTTTTCCAGTTCCTCATCACTTACTGCAATGATTTCCGCAGCCAATATCGCTGCATTTTGTCCTCCGTCTATTGCGACACTGGCAACAGGTATGCCCGGCGGCATCTGTACCGTTGAAAGCAGAGCATCAACACCTTCTAAAGAAGACGACTTTATCGGTATCCCTATAACCGGCAATATTGTATTAGCGGCCAGCACTCCACCCAAATGGGCAGCTTTTCCCGCTGCAGATATTATTACACCGAATCCCTTTGCCTTTGCATTTTTAGCAAAAGCTATGGCCTCATCAGGTGTTCTGTGAGCCGAATAAACATGAACCTCAAAAGGTATATTTAAAGATTTCAATTCCTCAATACATTTTTCCACTTTGGGCAGGTCACTATCACTCCCCATTATTACTCCTACTTTTCTCATAACAGCCTCCCTTTTATTATTACATTTAAAATTTATCACATTCAGCCACAAAGTCAATATAAGTTCGGATTTTAACGAATTTATTTGTGTTTTATATGTGAAGATTTTGCCAATACCCACCTATTCCCGAACTATAAAGTATTTTATAACTGTCATAATTCAGAATTGTATGAGTATATAAAAAAGACTCCTGCATAAGCAGAAGTCTTTAAGTAACCCTTATTTATTTTTCCATTTTAATTATACAAGCAGTACCCATACCACCACCTATGCAAAGGGTTGCAAGGCCATATGTAGTTTCAGGTCTCTTCATCATTTCGTATATCAAGGTTATAAGGATTCTAGCACCGGAAGATCCGATTGGGTGACCAAGGGCGATAGCTCCGCCATTAACATTAAGCTTAGCAGGGTCTAATCCCAAATCTCTCTTAACCGCAATTGACTGAGAAGCGAACGCTTCATTAGCTTCAACTAAATCCAACTGATCTACAGTCATTCCGGCTTTTTCTAAAGCTTTTCTTGAAGAAGGAATAGGACCTAATCCCATGTATGCAGGATCAACACCTGCTGATGCATAAGATACGATTGAACAAATAGGTTTAATTCCCAATTCTTCAGCCTTATCCCTTGACATAACCACTAGTGCACATCCGGAGTCATTTATACCCGAAGCATTAGCAGCAGTTACTGTACCGCCATCTCTCTTGAATGCCGGCTTTAATTTTTGTACCTTTTCCAAAGTAGTTCCGAATTTAGGATGCTCATCTGTATCAAACACGATGGGATCTCCTTTTCTTTGCGGAATAACTACCGGAACGATTTCGTCTTTGAATTTTCCTGCTTTTATAGCAGCTTCTGCCTTATTTTGAGAATCAACAGCAAACTCATCCTGTTCTTCCCTTGTGATTCCGTATTTTTCAGCAATGTTTTCTGCAGTAATTCCCATGTGGTATCCGTTGAAGATTTCCCATAGTCCATCATGCACCATGCTGTCCACCATCTTTGCATCGTTCATTCTGGCTCCAAATCTAGCGCTTGGCATAACATATGGAGCATTTGACATTGATTCTACACCACCTGCAACGATAATATCAGCATCCCCTGCTTTAATCATCTGAGCAGCTAATTCAACTGTTCTAAGTCCTGAACCACAAACTTTGTTTATAGTCATTGCAGGAACTTCCTGTGGAATACCTGCATCTAGAGCGATTTGTCTAGTTACGTTTTGTCCTAGGCCTGCTTGCAGTACGCATCCTAGTACCACTTCATCTACTTGCTCCGGTTTAATTCCGGCTCTTTCGATAGCTTCCTTAACAGCAATAGCACCAAGAGTCCTAGTGGCTGTGTTTTTTAAAGTTCCCCCAAAAGCACCAATTGGAGTTCTTGCAGCACTTACAATTACAACATCTTTCATAAATTGTCCTCCTTTGATAAAGTAACGTTTGTATATACGTTTATTAAATTTATTTTCTCGCTCTCTAGCTGTAGCATATAATAACATAAGGCATATTACAATGCAATACATTTTTGTTAAATAGTTAACAATATCAGTGTATTTTTTGTTGAACACAACTGCGACAACCCGAAACAGCTTGGAATTCAACGGTTTTGCATTGTTAAATATTTGTCATCATTTCACTATTTTGGATATCTCCTTAAACAGCGGATTTTTTGATGACCCCAACATTTTATAGACAACCGACTCATATGTGTCGACTATCCCCCCAGCCCTTTCTATTCTTTTTACAGAATAATCATAGTCCATAACACTTCGAGAAGCGATACAATCAGCTAATATTATAACATTAAAGTCGCGATTTAGCAAGCTAAAGACAGTCTGCTCAACGCATATGTGAGCTTCCACGCCCATAACTATAACCGTTTTGCCTTTGTGCCTCTGCATTTCTTTGTGGAATTCTTCGGTTTCCATACAATCAAATGTGTTTTTTCAATATACTTAAACTCCGGAATCTCATCTTTAATCAACGCCACAGTCTCCCCAATTCCTTTTGTATATTGCTGTGTAACTATTATGGGTATTTCAAGCGCCCTAAAACATTTGATTGCCTTATTGCTTTTTTCCAATAATCTCTTTTCATCATCCATGGCGGGCACAAGCTTTTCCTGTAAATCTATTACCAATAATACTGTATCTTCCTTATTCATATCCTAAATCTCCTTTATAAGCCCAGAAGAAGCCAAGTCATCCAAAACCTCATAGGAGGTTGAATCTATATTAAGTGGAGTAACCGTTACATATCCCCTTCTAAGAGCCGCCGCATCAATGTCATCGCCATATTCCGAATAATCAATTGGAACTCCAACGTATTTATATTCATCTGTACCGTCAATTTGCTCAAACTTATCCATATAACCCCTGCCCGCAAGTCTTGTCAGTCTTACACCCTTTATTTCTTCCTTAGGCAGATTCGGTGCATTGATGTTCAAAACAATATTTGTCGGATACCTGCTTATATCAATGCTTATCATCTCAATGCATAAATCCGTTATATATTCAAACTCTGTGGCTTTGTGATCATCGGTGGACAAGGCAATCGCATGGTATCCAAAAATAGCAGCCTCCGTGGCAGCCCCCACGGTTCCTGAATAATGGGTATCACTACCAATGTTACTGCCCATATTGATGCCCGAAATAACCATGTCAACCTCTATCCCCCTTTCCGAAAGCTTTTGCAAGCCCATTTTCACACAATCCGCAGGAGTACCCCCTACTCTAAACGCAATATCGGCTCCCTCCATGGGAACTTCAATACAAGAAACATTTGTGATTAAGCTAATGCTTTGGGAACTTGCACTCTTTTGAGTATCCGGAGCCGCAACATAAACTGTAGCCACCTCTCCCATTCTCTTTACCAGATACCTTATGCCGGCAGCATCCATACCATCATCATTTGCTATTAAAACTCTCATTAATCACCCATTACCTTTCCTATGTTATCATTAATAACCAAGTCCGCCCTATTATCATAGGGAGTCTTGGATTTATTTATCAACACCAGATTTTTTCCCTTAAAATATGTTATTAGCCCTGCAGCAGGATATACTACCAAAGATGTCCCCCCTATAATAAGGGTATCCGCATTCATAATTGCCATAACAGCTTCATTTATTACACTTTCCCTAAGGGGTTCTTCATAAAGAACCACATCCGGCTTAATTATACCGCCACATTTGGGGCATATGGGAATGTGGCTTTCACAATTTTTCTCATCCATGATGAATTCCAAATCATAAAAAGAATCACATTCAGTACAATAGTTTCTATGAACAGAGCCATGAAGCTCGTGAACTTTTTTCGAGCCCGCAAGCTGATGCAGTCCATCAATGTTTTGGGTTATTACGGCCTTGACTTTGCCTTCTTCCTCAAGCTTTGCCAAAGCAATATGCGCTTTGTTAGGCTCCGCCTCCCTATATATTAAATTTTCTTTATAGTATTTAAAAAAGGTTTCCGTATTTTTTAAATAAAAGCTGTGGGAAATCATCTCCTCCGGAGACAAACCATATTTATTCTTGGCATTATAAAGGCCTTCTTCAGATCTAAAATCCGGGATATTACTTTCGGTGGAAACTCCCGCACCACCAAAAAAAACCACATTTTTGCTGTCGTTAATAATTTTTCTTAATCTCTCATCCATATTTCCACCTCAACAATGATATTGTACCTTAATTATATAAATATGTAAATTAAATAAAGGTTAAATTTAGCATCATCATTTATTGACTATATCATGTATATGTGTAAAAATGATACTTAAGGGGTGGTTATTATGAAAAAAATCATAGCATTTATTATATTAATAGGCTTAACGCTGATGCTCATATTGTTGCCTAAGGACAACTATACGAACAACGGCGAAAAGATAATAGGTTCTTATGATATTAAAAACGGTGAATATTCATATCTTAACAAAACCAAATTTACGGAAGATAATCTAGATAAATTGGAAATAATTTCCGATTATATTGAAAATATTTTACCCCGGGAAACCTTTGATATGCTAGATAGCTTGATTATTATGAGTGACGGGAACGGTAAAACCTTGGCCTATGTTTATCAAACTAAAAATAAATGGACGCTATGCATAGACTATTTGGACGCCTTGGATGAAGAAAATATTTTGGATGAGGATTTTGTTGCTACCCTTTCCCATGAGCTTATGCATCTCATTTCTTTAAATGAAGATCAATTTGATAATACCCAAAGCACAAAGACTTATGAAACCACAGAAGGTAAGCTTTCATATGCTTCCTATTTAAATCAATTCTATAATTTATTTTGGTTAGATGAAGCAGAAAATCATTCCATGTACCTACTGGACGGAGATGCGGGGCGAATCAGATATTTTGACGAGCACATTGACATGTTCATAAACGACTATGCCGCCACAAGCCTTGAAGAAGATATTGCGGAATCCTTTGCCGCCTTTGTTTTATTGGATAAACCAAGGGGAAATAAGATCTATGAGAAAAAGATACTTTTCTTTTATAATTATCCGGAATTAGTTGACATAAGAAACGAAATAAGAAAAAATAGCGGTGTTTAAACCGCTATTCAACATATGTATAAATATCATCAAATTCTTTTTTTCTTGGGCTTTTCTGGTCCTCTTCAGGTACCCCCATAGCTATCATACAAGCCATAAAGTATCCTTCTTTTTCAAACCCGACTTCCTCTTTTAGCAAAGCTTCAATTTCTTTAGCTGCATAATTTCCGCTGGTAAGCCAACAGGTACCATAACCCATGTCAATAGCCTTCAATGTGAAATTCTCCATGGCAGCACCTAAGCTCTGCATACCGGGACTTCTATAATCTATTAAATCCCATAGCTCTTCCTCTTCTGCCCCCACCATTTTAAGCTCATTATAACCGGAGGGAGTGTAAACCTTGCTGTATACCACAGTAAGTACCGGGGCATTTATGAAAAATCTTGTAAAGTGTTTATAGAATTTTCTAAATCTGTTGCCTTGCTCTTCGTCAATTTTATCCATTTTACCGGCTATCTCTTCATTTTTATTACCGATTGCATTGGCAATTTTTACTTTTAAATCCTGATTCTTAATGGCAATGAAATGCCAGTTTTGAATATTTTTACCCGAAGGCGCCTTTGCCGCCGCCGCTATAATTTCTTTAATATCTTCTTCCGGGATATCTATGTCCTTATATTTTCTTATACTCTGCCTTGTTTCAATAATCTTATTTAATTCCATCTTCAACCTCCCTTTTCAATATGAATATACTAACAAATATCACTTCATATGACAACCTATTTATTAATTTTATTTATCAAACCCTTTATGGTTTCATCCATAATTTCAATGGGAATCTTATTGTAATAAAATGATACCATTTTTTTATTCTCATCTCCCAATTCTAAAATAGGCCTTAATAATACTCCGCAGTTTTTTGCCTTTTCCACAATTTCATTTAAATCATAATCCGTCTTTATTCCCAAGGTTATATTGATACCGGATTTAGTATTAGTAAGCTCAATAAAATCCGATCCGTACTTTTCTATACATCTCACCGCTTCATTTAGCTTCTGGGAAAATAATCGACGGCATTTCTTTATATTTCTGTAATAATGACCATCCTCCATAAAAAAGGACAAGCATAATTGCTCCGACTTTGAACATGTTTGGCTGTAAAGGTTTTTAATCCTACCGAAAACCTCTGCAAATTGCGGATTAAGGATCACATAGCTTATCTTAATGGCGTTAAAAAGGGTGGAGGAAAAAGAACCCATATATATAACCCTATCCTTGGCATCCAAACTTTTTAGTGCAGGAATAGGTCTTCCAAAATATCTCAGCTCGCTGTCATAATCATCCTCTAGTATATAGCTATCATTGTCATCCGCCCACTTTAACAATTCATATCTCCTACCTATGGGCATAACAGAGCCCGAAGGAAATTGATTGGAGGGGCTTACATAAACAAGAGATTTGATATTTGTGGGTAACTTTTCTATTGTAATACCGTCCTCTTTTATGGGCACCTTGGTTATTGTCAAATTGGCATCCTTAAATATATTCTGAATGGGCAGATATCCCGGGGCTTCCGTTGATACATGATTTATCTTTAAAAGTCTCAAAATACGAGTTAAATGAGTTGTCAATTGTTGAGCTCCCGCTCCTATTACAATTTGATCCGGGCTACAATGAACACCTCTGCTTGAATAAACATATCTGGCTATTTCATACCTGAGCTTATACTCCCCTTGGGAATCACTTTCCATATGAAGAAGATGGGAATATTCATTGAAAACCTTTGCCATTGATTTTTTCCATTTGGCAAAGTCAAAGGATTCCATATCATATAAATATGTATTATCTGCATCCGCTTCATACTCCTCTATCTTGGGCGGCCGCAAAATAAGCTCCTGTTCCTGCTTGTAAATGTCAGATACATAATAGCCGGATTTTGGTAAGCTGCTTATATATCCTTCCACTAAAAGCTGAGAGTAAGCCGCATCTACGGTGGTAACGCTTACCCCCAAACTTTTTGATAATCTCCTTATGGAAGGCAGCTTCTCTCCGGTCTTTATTCTGCCCTTTAATATGTCATTTTTTGCAAGATTAAAAATCTGTATATATAGTATTTCATCAGAACTGTTATCTATTGCCCAATAATCGCTAATCATAATGGCATTTAATCCTTTCTGTACTTTTCTAAATTAAATTAATTGCATATTTTAATAAGTACAATTCACTGTTATTATATACATACAATCAAAATATGTCAACGGAGATAAAAAATGAGAGATAATAAAAGCAAGAATTTAATAATAACTGCCCTTATGATTGCCATAGTAGCAATAGCCACAATGTTTATCAGAATACCAACAGTAAACGGGTATATTAATCTGGGGGATGCCATGGTATATCTTTCGGCATTTATTCTCGGAAAAAAATACGGTGCTTTGTCGGCGGGATTAGGCTCTGCCCTGGGAGATGTCTTGGGAGGCTATGCCATATGGGCACCTTGGACCTTTGTCATAAAAGGGCTCATGGCTTTAATTGCAGGATATTTTTTCGAAAAAAGCCTAAATCACAAAAAAATAGCCGGCATGCCAATTATGACATATGCCGGTATGATAATGGCGGGGCTTGAGATGTGCCTGGGCTACTACATAGCAAACGGCACCATATACGGAAACTGGATAGTGGCCCTTGGAGAAGTACTTCCAAACATCGGCCAATTCAGTGTGGGTATAGTAATTTCAGTCATACTTGTAAAAGCATTATCAAAAACCCCTGTTAAAAACTTTTTTAAGTACGAAATCAATTGATTTCGTACTTTTGTTTTTTCCTCATAAGTTTCGCCTGGGTAATTCCCAAAAAATCCGCCGCCTTTCTGGTGGTTCCCTCCTTCTTAAGGGCATACTCTATAAGTCTTACCTCCTGATTTTTTATGAGCTCTTCAAATTCGATTTTATTGCCTTCAGATATGGTTTTTCTTAAATTATCAATTACATCATCATATACTTTACCATGTATCAGCTTTTCCACATCGGAAACAAATACCGTATCTTCCTTGGAATTTATTACTAATCTATGCATCATATTTTCAAGCTCCCGGACATTGCCCGGCCAGCTATAGCTTTGAAGGGCTTTTATGGCTCCATCTTCAAAACTCTTTTCAATTCCATACTTTCTACAGTATTTATCCAAAAAAGCCCTGGAAAGACAAACAACATCCTCTTCCCTTTCCCTTAAAGGAGGCACCGTAATAAGGCTGATGTTTAATCTGTAATACAGATCCTCTCTGAACTTACCGCCGTTTACAAGTTCCATCAATGGAATATTATTGGCACATATAACCCTTACATTTACATTTATCTGTTTTGTGCCGCCAACTCTGTAAAAAGCATTTTCCTGTAAAACCCTAAGCAGCTTGCTTTGCATATTTAATGAGAGTTGCCCTATTTCATCCAAAAATAGCACCCCTCCGTTTGCCAACTCAAAATAACCCTTCTTACCTTCTCTGTTTGCCCCGGTAAATGCCCCGGCATCATAACCGAAAAACTCTGATTCCGCTAGATTTTCTTGTATGGTGGCACAGTTTACTTTTATGCATGAGTTTCCGTTTCTGCTACTGTTTTTATGGATTATTTCCATTATTTTTTCTTTACCTGTTCCGGTTTCCCCTTCTATAATCACATTACAGTCATATTTTGCAACATTTAAGACCTCCCCCACCAGATCCTCTGTCACCGGACTCATGTACACAAAATCATCAATCTTGGCCACTCTGTTTTGCATCATATTTCTTTTTCTTCTTACGGAAAAACCTCTATCTTTTTCTGCCTCTTCATATATTTTGTTAATCTCATCCAGCTGCTCAACATTACTTAATACCAGTTCCTCGGTAAAAGCATTTGAGTTTTCAAGCTCTTGGTTAAGAATCCTGCTATGTATATTTTTACCCATGCTTTCCGCTATCAATGTGGCAATTTCATAACCATTTGTTATGCTGGCAAACAGAACCATTCCTTCGTTTTTAACCATCATAACCGTAAATACTTCGGCACCCTTTATATCCTCGCAATTAACTATGAGATCCTTCTTTTTTCCAACATTTTCATCCAAGGAATTGATGGCATTCATGGGCTCTCCTAAATTTAGTATGGAAACTGAATCCGCCCATATTCCCATAACCTTTTTAACATCTTCATAATTATAGTTTTCTATACATTCGTAATCAAAAACCAGGTCAAGATGACAATTCCCGCCCACTGCTTTTCTGACAGAGCTAAGATAGTATGCCGCGGAAACCAAATCCTTACCGATTACCATGATGTTCATTCCTTTTTTTGCCAATTTATATACATTATGCAAGGTCCCTTCCTCGTCAACGGAAACCATGGTGTACCTTATGTGCTTCATGTCCCCTGTATACCTGGCAGTGGCGAGAAAAACTATGGCATAGCCTTCCAGTTCTACTTGTGCATAATCATGATTTATCTCTATAACCCTATCAACATGCATGGGGATACCACATGATGTTGTTATGCTTAAAAACTCATCTCCCACCTTTAACCCGGTGTTCCTTTCGTATTCCTCTCCCATCTCAGCTACATGGCCGAATATTACCCCGGCGGAATTTGTAAAAGGATTATGCAGCTTACCCCTCTTCTCAACAATATCAATAATTTTAGCCTTTATTTTTTCATCATCGTAATTACAGGAATTGGCCAGCTGTTGATAGTTATCCCTTTCCAGCTGAAAATATTTAAGCTTTATTCTGGCCTCGTTCGCATTTATTTTTTCTCCGGCATCCAATTTCCAAGCGGTAACCGGTACAGTTCCCAAAGGCTCTATCACCCTGTCCAAGCCGCAATTTAAATTATTAAAATCATTTCCCATACATCACCTCTATTTTTCGTAAAAAATAAAATTTTCAGAAAAAATATAATCCCCATCTGTAGTTATAAACATGGCCTCAACGCCCTCAGTTTCTTCAATTATTTCCATTCCTTTTTTACTGCCCAATATCAAACAAATTGTACTAAGTGCATCGCAATCCATGGACATTCCCTTATTTGCCACCAAACTTACTGCTTCCAAATCGCTTTCCACAGGATAGCCCGTTTCTATATCAAGTATATGATGATAAACTTTTCCTCTATATTCGAAGTTCCTTTCGTACACACCCGAAGTAACAACGGTTGAATTTCTCACCTTAACCGTTCCCACTATTTCCGTCATCTGACTATACGGTCTTTCAATGCCTATTACAAAGTCATCCCCATTATTCTTGTTCCCTATGGCCACAATATTACCCCCCAGGTTTACCACCGCAGAAGTTACCCCCGATTCTTCCAATGCTTCGGTAACTTTATCAGCAATATAGCCCTTGGCAATTCCTCCCAAATCAATTTTTGCTTCCGGATCCACCATTTTAATATCATTTCCGTCAATTACAATATTTTCATAGCCTATGTGCTTAACCGCCTCTTCGATATCAAGTTCATCAGGTAACACGGGGTTTACCCCATGAAAATCCCATAGATCAGTAAGTCTTCCCACGGTTATATCAAAAGCACCTTCAGTAAGATCAGAATAATATACACCTTTTTTAATCAATTCCAAAGTATCTTCATCCACAGTTACCCATTCACCTGCAGCCCCATTTATTTTGCTGACATCACTGCTATCTATGGTTTTACTAAGCAGGTTTTCATAATATGAGCAAACTTCAAAGGTGTTGTCTATTGCATCATTTGCATCTTTTTCTTTCATATCGTATACTGTTATGGTACATATCGTATCAAGGTAATAACCTGTTTTAGAAATTGGTTCTGTATTATTAACCTTAAGATATGCTATAATTAGTAATGCAATTATTGCAATAAATATTATTAAATAGGTAAATTTATTTTTCATTGGTTTTCCTTTCTTTGGAGCGTTTATGTTTAAAAAAGCAGACATCTTTTTATATATAATAATATTGGTAATCGGTTTAGTATCCACCTATTACATAGCCAGCCTAGGTACCCCGGGAAGCAGCGTAAGAATAACTGTAGACGGGGAGCTTTATGGTACTTACCCTTTAAGCGTGGACAATACCATAGTAATTAATCAGGACGAAGCCCAAAATATTATAGTTATTTCCGGCGGTAAGGTATCCATGGCAGATTCAAACTGTCCAAACAAAACCTGTGTTAATCACAGTCCCATAGGTAATGCCGGTGAAACCATAGTGTGCCTGCCCCACAAAGTCTTAATAGAAATCATAGGAGGTGATGAATATGACGGAATCTCCAGCTAAAAAAGTATCCTTTATAGCTTTAACCTCAACCCTGGCTTTAATTTTTTCCTATGTGGAAATACTAATACCTTTTAATTTGGGTATACCGGGTATAAAAATCGGCATCGCCAATGTGGTTGTAATATTAGCTTTATATCTTTATGATTTCAAAACAGCCTTTTTTGTAAATTTTATTAGGATTGTTTTAGCCGGCCTTTTATTCAACGGATTTTTTGCAGCAATTTATTCCCTGGCCGGAGGACTTCTAAGCTTATTTATTATGTATTTATTAAAGAATTCCAAGAAATTCAGCCTAACCGCCGTCAGTATGTGCGGAGGGGTTTTCCACAATTTAGGCCAAATCACAATAGCCGCCATCATTGTGGAGAGTCCCAAGCTTTTCCTTTATTTCCCGGTACTTATATTTTCGGGAATGATAACCGGTACAGCTGTGGGTATTTTAGCCTATTTCATATTAAACAAACTTCCGGGCAGTTCTTTGCCCCAGTGATTATATCAAAGACCTGAGTCGAAATCAAGTCAATATTTTGGCAAAAACGAATCGAAATAGATTCGTTTTTTCTAATTTACGGCCATTTTGCCCCTTTTATATTGGCACGCTTCTTGCTTAATATATAAGTGTAAATAAATAATAATAAGTGTTAATACAAGGAGGACATTATGGTTACATTAGAACAAACATTAAGGGAATATGAAGATCGAAGAGAATTGACTTCAAAGGAAAAAGAATTGATAAAAGAAGAATATGGGAAATGTTGCAAGTTAAACATCGCCAATTTCAAGGAAGACATAATTATGCAGGCACTAGAAGACAAGGGCATCAAAATGCCAAAGGAATTGGTTGCAGCATACATTTATGTATTAAGCCATAAGAAAACAGCATAAAATAATATAATAAGTCCAAAAACTCCGAAGTGCGTACACTTCGGAGTTTTTATTTAATAAATTTTATGCTTCGGATTTTTCTTTTTCTTCTTTTGCTTTCTTTGCCGCCTCAGCCTTTGCTTTTAATTCTGTAAGTTCTTCGGGGGTCTTCTTAGGTGCCCTCTTCTTAATCGGTTTAAAGCTTACAATTGCCCCTGTAGGACATTCCGGTACACATAAACCGCAATTTCTACATTTAATAGGATCAATCTTAGCCAAGTTGTTTTCCATAGTTATGGCATCAAAATTACATACCTTAACACATTTACCACAGCCTATGCAGCCAACTTCACAAGCCTTTCTGGTAACAGCTCCTTTATCCAAAGAACTGCATTTAATAACAACCTTGTTCTTTTCAGGTACCATTGTAATTATGTTTTGCGGACATGCTGTCACGCAAGCTTTGCATCCAACACAGGTGTTCCTGTTTACTCTTGCAACACCGTTGAAAACATCTATTGAGTCAAAGTCACAAGCCGTAACACAATCTCCCAGACCCAAACAACCATACTTACAAGCATTCATGCCTCCAAAAAGTTGTTTTGCCGCTGTACAAGTTTCAATTCCCTCATAATCCATGATGGTCTTAACTACGTCCTTGTTACCGTTGCAAAGCACAACAGCCACTTCTTTAGAAGCAGAACCTGCTTCTACTCCTAAAACTTCCGCCAATTTTCCAGGTAAAGCCTCTCCGCCCACAGGACATTTGCTACAGCTTACCGTATTGTCTTCTGCCAAGGCATTGGCATAGTCATCACAACCTGCATATCCACAAGCACCACAGTTGGCACCGGGAAGTTCTGCTCTTAATTTTGCAAAGGTTTCGTCCACAGGTACAAAGAATACCTTAGACGCTATTGTAAGTATCACTGCAGCAACGAGACCGATAGCTACAACAATTATAACCGGTGTAAATACATCCATTTTCGTCGCCTCCTTTTATTGGAATAATCCACTGAATCCCATAAAGGACAGTGAAAGTATCGCAGCACTAATTAATGTTAGAGGTACTCCTCTAAATGGAGCCGGAACTCCTTTCTCGTTTTCAAGGGTTCCACGAACACCTGCAAACAAGACCATGGCCAGTAAGAATCCTATTCCTGCACCTAAGGCATTGAATAAAGATTCTATATATGTAAGGTTATCATTTATATTCATGATTGTTACACCAAGTACTGCACAGTTGGTTGTGATAAGAGGTAAATATACTCCCAACGCCTTATGAAGGGAAGGAACATACTTTTTAAGTATCATTTCCACCAATTGTACCAGTGAAGCTATAACCAAAATGAATACAACGGTCTGTAGATATCCTATTTCAAAGCTATCTAAAGCCTGATAAATAGGCCATGTTGCAGCTGTTGCAAGTACCATTACAAATATTACAGCAGCTCCCATACCAATAGCTGAATCCAATTTTTTAGATACGCCCAAGAAAGGACATATACCTAAGAATTGGGCTAATACAAAGTTATCAACAAGGATAACTGACATCATAATTGTTATCAATCCTACCATTATGCTTCAGCTCCTTTCTTCTCTAATTTGTTCTTAACTTCTTCATCTTCCTTAAGGGAACATGAGTTAAACAGCGGACAATCATCACAGCTAAAGCTCTTTTTCTTAGTTCCGTTTGCGGTAAAATGATTTACTGCCGCTACCAAGACTCCGTATACAAAGAATCCGCCCGGAGCCAACATGAAGATACCCATAGGATCAATGTGACCGGCATAAATTGAAAATCCCATTAAAGTCCCTGCTCCAAAGAATTCTCTTATACCACCCATAAGCCCTAATGCCAATGTGAATCCAATTCCCATTCCTATTCCGTCGAGGGCTGAATCAATAACCGAGTTCTTGCTGGCAAACATTTCTGCTCTACCCAGTATTATACAGTTAACTACGATTAGAGGTATAAATAATCCCAAAGATTTATACAGAGAAGGAACATAAGCCTGTAGTAACAATTGTACAATTGTTACAAAGCCTGCTATTACTACTATATAGCAAGGTATTCTAACCTTGTCGGGAATAATTCTTTTTAGCATTGCTATTACTATATTTGAGCATATAAGTACCGCTGTGGCAGATATACCCATACCCACACCGTTAATCAATGATGTTGATGTTGCCAATGCAGGACATGTACCTAATAATAGTACCAATACGGGATTTTCTTTAATTAATCCCTTTGTTAATATTGCTAACTTTTTACCCATTAGTTTACACCTCCCATTGCCTCAAATTGTTCAAGTGCACAATTAACAGCTTCATGTACGGCACCTGAAGAAATGGATGCACCGGATATATGATTTACAGTGGTGTCTTCCTTAACAAGATGGGAAGTCAACTGTTTTAAACCTTCATACTGACCTAAATGCTCAGGAGTCATTGCTTTTGTTCCCAGTCCCGGAGTATCCGCATGATCGGTAACCTTGATTCCGGTTATTGCACCGGTATCATCAATACCAATCATTACTGTTATTAAACCACCAAAGCTCTTTGATTTAACAGTTACAACCATGCCACATTTATTATCGGCAACATAGCATTCTTCCGTAAAAACTTGTTCCGGTATAGTTACCGTTAATTCTCCGTCGTAAGCAGTAAACGAATCTGCTTCTGCAAGCAATTCCGCTCTTGCGGCATCAGCTGCTTTTGCAGTATTTTCATCGATTATCGGTTTAGTAACCCCATAAGTAGCGGCCAAAGCAAATGTAACCGCCATACAAATGGCTACCAAAACTAATATGGGTGCAACATATTCTTTAAATGTATTATTACTTTTCATTTTTCTTTGCACCTCCATAAGATTTTTCTATAGTGTATTTTTCGATAAGAGGAGTAGCTACATTCATCAACAATATGGAGAAAGAAACTCCTTCAGGATAAGCTCCCCAAATTCTAATAACCATAGTTAAAACTCCGCAACCTACACCAAAAATTATTTTACCCATCGGTAAAGTAGGTGATGTTACGTAATCCGTAGCCATAAAGAAGGCTCCCAGCATAACTCCACCGGCAAAGACATGGAATATGGCCATGCTAAACGATCCTGATGTAATTAATGCTATCACGAAAACAGTTCCTATAAATGCCACCGGAATTATCGGAGATATTATTTTTTTCCATATTAAATAAATTCCACCAATTAACAGGGCAAATGCACTAACTTCACCAACGCATCCCCCGATAAAGCCCAGGAACATTTCTGTATTAGTAACCTGTGACATAATATCAACTGATTTATCCACTGCCCATAGACCCAAAGGAGTTGCTCCTGTTGTTGCATCTGTAACGGTAGACATTGAAGGAAGTGGCCAAGTAGTCATTTGAGTTGCAAAGGATACAAACAATACAATTCTTGCTGTTATTGCAGGATTTACAAAATTTCTGCCCAAACCACCAAACAGTTGTTTAATAATTATTATTGCTATAAAACAACCTATAATAGCTATCCAATAAGGCAAGCTTGAAGGTACATTAAATGCTATTAAAACTCCCGTTACGGCAGCACTTAAATCTCCTGCTGTCTGCTGCTTTTTTAACATCTTATTATATAACCATTCAAAGCCTACGCTTGCTATAACACATATCAGTGTTAAAGTTATTACTCTTAGTCCGAATACATAAACTCCTACTGCGAAGGCAGGTGCCATTGCAACCAAAACATTCGCCATAACCTTCTGAGTATCCAAAGGCGATACAAGATGAGGAGCTGCAGTGACTAATAATTTATCATATACTTTCTTTTCGTTTTCCATTATTTAATCCCGGCCTCCTTTACTAAAGCTTTACCTAGCTTGTTTGTGAAACCCAGAGGTTTTCTTGCAGGACATACATATGAACAGCTACCGCATTCCATACACTGCATAACATCTAAATCGCTAAGTTTTTGTGCATCCCCGGCGTCATAAGCATCTGAAAGTGCCATAGGTAAAAGTTCAAATGGACACGCCAAATGACATCTTCCGCATCTGATGCATGGTGTTTCTTCAGGTATAAAGGACTGTTTTTTAGAAAATGCTAATATAGCGTTATTATTCTTAATAATAGGCATCTGATCTGAGAAAATAGCTCTTCCCATCATCGGACCACCCATTAGTATTTTCCTGGGTTCAGCTGCATATCCATCGCAAAATTCAATAACATCACTTATCAATGTTCCTATTGGAGCATATACATTCTTAGGTGTTGCAACAGCGTCTCCATCAATTGTCATCCTTTTTCTGATTAAAGGCATTCCGTTTCTGAAATACTGACCAACAAAGGCCACGGATGTTACATTTGATAAAATAACTCCAAGCTGTGCAGGCAATACTCCTGCATCCATAGTCTTTCCAGTAATCTCGTAAATCATAACCCTTTCAGCACCCTTTGGGTACCTTGATTGTAATTCAAAAGTTTCAATATTAGTAATTCCTTGCTGCTTTATCATGTCATTTAAATGAGCAATTGCTTCAGGTTTGTTTTCTTCGATACCAATATATCCTACCTTCAAATTCAGATACTTCATAATTAGCTTCATGCCATCGAGTATATCCTGGGCTTCCTCAATCATTATACGATTGTCAGAAGTGATATAAGGTTCACATTCGGCACCATTTACTATCAAAGTATCTACTTCATCCAAATTGTTTGGATTGTACTTTATGTGGGTTGGGAAAGAAGCTCCTCCTAAACCAACTAATCCACTTTTCCTTACGGCTTTTACAAAGCCATCTAGATCTCCCACTTTTGGGATCACTACTTCCTCGCTTATTTCCTGTTTTTTGTCAGTTTCAATAACGACTAATACGTCACTACCGCCCGTTGCAGAACGTTGCTCTTCTATTTTGGCAACTGTTCCGGATACACTGGAGTGTATAGGGGCACTTACAAAAGCATCTGTATCACCAATCAGTTGTCCTACTTTTACGTAATCACCTTTATTTACCAAGGGTTTACAAGGTGCACCGATATGCTGAGACATGGAAATCTTTACAACGTCAGGGATAGGCATTACCTCTGTTTCACTATTGGCTGTATTTTTATAATGTCCAACCTTGACGCTTTGCAAATGTTTCTTGCTTCCACTCATTCCTTTGAAACCATCCTTTCATAAAATTTATAATAGTCATACCTAGTCATTATACAACACAAATTCTCAAAAATCACCTATTTTTAACAAAAAAATAAGAAACCTTTGAATAAATCAAAGGCACTTATTATTATTTATCATTTACATTATTATGCTGCTTTTTTTACTGATTGTTTTTTTAATCTTACCTGTGGTTCACTCGGCATTCCAAATAGCGGAATAAATCTATCAAAACCTGTGATGGTTAGGATAAGCAGAGAAGCCACAGCTATCATTGCCATGAAGTTATACTGTATAAAGTCTGTTGGAACAAACTGATGTAAAGGATATACGGCATAAGCTATACCGCTATAAAACGCCAAGTAGCAATGCCAAGGAATTAGTTGGGATCCGAATACTCCCATAGCATCTCCGAAAGTTGCGTTTCTAAGCTTCAGTTTATACATATCTTCTTCTGAAGCTTCAACATTTTCTTCCACCAAATCTTTAATTATAGGACCTACAGTTACTATTTGAGCCATTTCATCTGCTAAAGCTGCGTTTCCTACTATGCACAAAATTCCGTTATAGAACATTAGTTGTCTAACATTTCTAGATATTTTAAGTATGAATTTGGAAAGGGGCTCAAAGGCTGCTATCCTTGCCATAATACCTCCAAATGCCGCTATCCACATCATCATTACAACTACCCATGAACCCGCATCGGCAAATCCGTCGGCGCACTGGGTAACAAACGGCATAATTGCCCCTGTAGTGTTGGCCATAAGACCAAACAGATAGGCAGATACAATACCGATTCCAAGGCAAGCAAAAGTATTCATTCCTGCTATTGCTGCAATTATAACCAAAATTAGCGGTACTACCATGTAAAGAGGAACTCCGTCTCTAACCTGCTCCAATAAAGGAATTACTGCCGGTCTTTCCTCTTGTAATACTGTCCAAACCTCGCTTGGCATCTGGCTAACCACAGTTGTTGCGTCCACAGGAGAGGTTTCTAAGCCTAGGCCAACCATGAAGAAAACCACGGCAGCAGCAGCCAAACATAAAACTGACCACACTCCTTGTGTCCTTATTCTGTCCACAACTTCCACTCCTTGGATGCCGGAAGACACGATTGTTGTATCGGATATAAGGCCAATATTATCACCAAAGCATGCTCCTCCTGCTATGGCACAGGTTGTCAGTATCAAGTCTCCTCCTACAAAATCTGATAGCCATAGGAATATAGGCGCGCATGCTGCAAAAGTGCTCCACGAACTACCGGTGGCAACAGAAAGCACCGCAGTTACCAAAAGACCTACTACAGCCACCGTCTTCGCTGTAACACCAAGGCCTAGGGCAACATTGATTATAGCCGCCGCAACTCCGGTGGACATAAATACACTGGCCATAGCGTAAGCAAACATCAATATGAATAACGCAATAAGGATTTTTCCCACACTGTCCATGGCAGCATCAAGACAATCCTTAAAGCTTATTCCCTCTACTATTAATGAAACTATAACAGCTGCGATAGTGGCTACCGGCGCTGCTATAAGCAAATCCATTCCATCAATTACTCCGAATGCACCAAGTATCATCATTAAGGCTAAAACGAATACCGGTGTAAACTTTACAAAGTTTTTCATTATTATGTTCCTCCTAAATATGTTATTTAAATAACGACCAGGTTTAATAAAAGCAAAATCCATGCCAACATAAAAGCATTGATTCTTGGGGAAATTAAAAAGGAGCTGAACCAATAATGGGTCAACTCCTTTGGATTTTGAATCGATTTTATCACTTTCCCACAGCTATTTTTTCATTGACATCTATACCTATTACCTTATAACCTTTTTCCCTAAGACCCTTAATATACTCTATAATCTCTGCCGTTAAAATCTCTCCCGGGCATGCAATTGGTATACCCGGAGGATAAGGTATTATGGATTCTGCCACTATTTTCCCCTCGCCTTCGGAAAGCTTTATTCTTTTTTTCGCCTTGGGGATTTCCTTTAATGTCAAATTAAAATCACATTCTCCCGGCAAATTGACAAGATCCCTTCGCTCCGCAGAATCCGAAAACTCTTTTAAGGCATTTAGGAGTCTCGTATAATCCTCCCTTATATTTCCTATCCCCGTCATACACATTACAATGTTCCCCGAAACCAATTCAGGATATATACCTTTTCCCATTAGCCTTTTTTCCAGCTCCCGTCCGTCAAGTCCGCAAGGGCTCATGTCAAGATTTATCTTAGTCTCATCCAGCATTGGGTGCTTCATAATTCTTAAACCCTCTATGCCATCAGCTTCCTTCAAAAAATACTCAATGTTACTTTTCCATTCTGAAATTAGTTCTTCAGCATGCTTTTTTAGTATCTTAGCGTTTATATCTAAGCTTCCCATAAGAAGATATGAAGGGCTGCTGCTTTCAATGGCTTGTAATCTGTCTTCCAGTTCAAATATGTCAACCCGTTTTGAACAAACATTCAAAATGGCGCTTTCCGTAAAGGAAAAAAGGGTTTTATGGGTACTGTTTATAACTATATCAGCTCCTCTGGTTTCTGCCGCTTTTGTTTCATTATAGAATTTGAGATGGGCACCGTGGGCCTGATCCACTATGAGCAGCATATTGTTTTCATGGGCAAGTCTTGCTATCTCCTTTATATCACTGCACACGCCATAATAGTTCGGGCTGGGTAAAATAACGGCTTTTGCCTCCGGATTCATTGTAATTAATTTTTTTATTGTATCTACGGAAATTTCCCCGGATATACCATATTCCTTAATGAATTCCGGCTTGGCATAAATCGGTTTAACCCCTCCCAGCAGTACCCCGTTAAAAATGGATTTATGACAATTCCTGGCTACAATCATTTTTTCACCACGCTTAACCGTGGCTAAGATCGATGCGATAAGGCCGCAGCTGCTTCCATTTATAAGAAGCTTCGTTTCCGGAACACCATAAAGCCTTCTATATGATTCCATAGTATTTTTAATAATGCCCTCCGGCTGAAATAGATTATCTGCCCCTTCTATTTCCGTTATATCACATTTTAAAATATTATCTAAAAACTCACCGTAACCATATTTCCTAATATGGTCATTCCCTTTATGTCCGGGCATATGAAAGGAAACCGGATTGTTTATCTTGTGGCTTATTAGAAAATCTGCTATTGTCATTTTTTCCATTTGATTTCTCCAATCAATTAGTAGTTATGTGATATTTTATCACACTAAAACAGAATACTCAAATTTGACACAGTGACAATTCTATGTTAATGTAGAGTTGTCTGTTAACATTTTGGGAGGTATAAATTGAATCAATCTAATACAGTAATAGAAATCCGCAACCTATATAAGGTTTTCGGAAAAAATAAGAAAAAGGCATTGCGTTTAAGCAAGGAAGGTAAAGATAAAAATCAAATACTTGCAGCAACAGGAAGCACCATCGGTGTTGATAATGTAAGTTTTGACATACAAAAAGGCGAAATTTTCGTTATTATGGGACTTTCCGGGAGCGGAAAGTCTACCATACTGAGGTGTTTAAATCAATTATTTAAAATTACAGAAGGAAGTATAAAGGTAAACGGTACTGAAATAAACAAATTGGACCACAAAGATTTACGTGAGTTCAGGCAGGAAAATCTATCCATGGTCTTTCAGCAATTCGCACTATTACCCCATCGTACAGTTTTGGAGAACACCTGCTTCGGTCTCGAAGTACAAGGCATAAAAAAGGAAGCACGGGAGAAAAAGGGTAAAGAAGTTTTGGAATCCGTCGGGCTTAACGGGTGGGAAAACGAATATCCCAATCAACTATCCGGAGGAATGAAGCAAAGAGTAGGTTTAGCTAGAGCATTGGCATCTAAGCCGGATATACTGTTGATGGATGAAGCTTTTAGTGCATTGGATCCTTTAATTCGTGAAGACATGCAAAATCTATTGTTGGAATTATTGGCCGATACAGATAAAACCGTCGTTTTTATCACTCATGATTTAAATGAAGCCTTAAAACTAGGGGATCACATCGCGTTTTTAAAGGACGGCGAATTAATTCAAGTCGGCACACCGGATGAGATTATTAACTCACCGGCAAATGATTACATAGCCAAATTTGTAAGAGGAGTTGATTTGACAAAGATACTAACTGCCAGCGATGTTATGAAGAAGCCTCATGCTCATGTAAACATTAAAAACGGGCCTTCTGCAGCATTGCACACTATGAAAGAGCATGGTATTTCCAGTATCTTTGTGGTGGATAGAGCCATGTCTTTGAAGGGTATAATCACAGCGGAAGAGGCCTCCTATGCAAAGGCCCACGGAGTAGAAAAATTAAGCGAATTGGAACTAACCCAGAGCCCGGTTGTTGAAGAATCTCTGCCCATAAGTGATTGTATGGGGTTAATTGCAGAAAGCAGTCTGCCTATAGCAGTTACCGGCGATGATAACAAATTACTGGGGGTTATCGTAAGAGGAAGTGTTATAGCAGCTTTAGACAATCAGAAGGAAGGTGAATAAAATGTCAAAAATACCTTTGGCTAATTATATAGATAACGCTGTGGATTGGATGCAAGACAGCTGGGGACCTGCCCTGGACATATTATCCGAAATACAAGATAATCAGGTGCGTTTTTTAACGGAGTTTTTAAGCAATACCCCCTGGTGGCTAATAGTTGCCATAATAGGTTTAATAGCTTGGAAAGCAAGCAGTATTAAATTATGTATTGGTTCGGTTTTGGGTTTGTTTTTAATTAATAACCTTGAGCTTTGGGAGCCTTTCATAGAAACCCTCGTTTTAGTAATATGGTCAGCTGTAATATCAATGATTATAGGTTTTCCTTTAGGCATACTGTCAGGAAAGAAAAACGGCTTTAATTCATTTATTATGCCAATATTAGACTTCATGCAAACAATGCCGTCCTTCGTTTACCTGATCCCCGCATTATTATTATTCGGAATAGGTAAAGTCCCGGCTATATTTGCCACCGTAATATTTGCAATGCCTCCGGTTATAAGGTTGACGGACTTGGGAATTCGCCAAGTACCGACAGATTTAATCGAAGTTGGAGAAACCTTTGGCTGTACTACTTTTCAGATGCTTTGGAAAATACAGCTTCCTGTAGCCATCCCCACTATCATGACAGGTGTCAACCAAACTATGATGTTAGCCCTTTCTATGGTCGTTATTTCTGCAATGATTGGAGCAGGGGGCCTGGGTGCAGGAGTTTTAGAATCTATAGCACAGCTAAAAAACGGACAGGGTTTTGAATTCGGTATAGCGGTTGTAATAATGGCGATAATTTTAGATAGGATTTTACAAGGTTTGGGAAAATCCTTGCAAGTTGATAAAGATAGATAAATAGGAGGTACTATGTTTAATAAGATTTTGAACAAAAAACTAATCGTTATAACTTTGATATTATCATTGACAATGATATTTATGTCCGGGTGTGGTTCGGAAGACAATTCCGATGGAGACAATTCATCCGGAGAAACAATTACCATAGGTTATGTGAACTGGGCAGAATGCGTTGCTGCAAGTAATATCTGGAAAGTCATACTAGAAGATAAGGGCTACAGTGTAGAACTTACCCAGTTGGATGTGGCTCCGTTATATGTAGGTCTTAGTGAAGGAGATGTTGATATTTTCTTGGATTCATGGCTGCCTATAACCCACGGCTCTTATTGGGACGAATACAAAGATACCATCGAGGATTGCGGTATATGGTATCAAAATCCGGCAAAAATCGGTGTGGTTGTGCCAACGTATGTAAATATAGATTCATTGGAAGAATTCAACAGCGTTGCCGACAAATTTGATAATAAGATTATAGGCATTGATCCGGGCGCAGGAATAATGAAAGCCAGCGAAAGCGCAATAGGCGACTATGATTTAGACGCAGAGCTTATACAGGGAAGTGAAGCCGCCATGATGGTTTCCATGGAAAAGGCTTATGAAAAGGAAGAGTGGATTGCCATAACAGGTTGGAGTCCTCACTGGATGTTTGCCAGCTATGATTTGAAATATTTGGAAGATCCTAACGGTTCTTATGGTGCCGAAGAAGAAATACATTCCCTATGTAATAAGGAATTTGCCAATGCAAACAGTGAAGTAGCCGATATGATTAAAAACTTCAAAATGACAGATGCTCAAATCGGTGGAATAGAAAAACTTATACAAGATGGCATGGATCCATATGATGCTGCTCAAAAATGGATTGAAGACAATCAAGAAGTAGTGGACACTTGGATTAAATAACAAATGGATAATATGTAACCGGAGAAATATCTCCGGTTTTTTTGTTATTCAATCTATTGACAATTTTATAGGATTAGTATATACTAACTCTAGTTAGTTAAAGCTAACTATCAGCGATAAGGAGGTATTTACTATGCCATTAATATTTATGAAGGAGAACGAATCTACCATAATTAAAAGAATAGGTGGAAACAAGGTAACCAGGTTGCATCTTGAAAAGCTGGGCTTCGTGGCAGGCTCAACAATAACCGTCATAACCCATTTTTCGGGTAACTTGATAGTAAATATCAAGGATACTCGAATAGCTCTAAGCAGTGAGCTAGCATCCAAAATATTGGTTTGACAGGAGGTAACCATATGAGAACATTAAATAACGCAGAGATAGGAACCGTAGTTTCCGTCAAAAAAGTGCACGGCACAGGCCCAATTAAGAAACGTTTGTTGGATATGGGCATTACAAAAGGATCAGATATTTATTTAAAAAAAGTGGCACCTTTAGGGGATCCCATGGAAATTAATATAAGAAATTATGACCTTTCTATAAGGAAAGCCGATGCTGAGTTAATTGAAATATTGCAGGAGGTAGATTAATGGAATTGAAAATAGCATTAGCCGGTAACCCTAACAGCGGTAAAACAACACTATTTAATGCTTTAACCGGGGGTAATCAATATGTTGGAAACTGGCCGGGAGTAACTGTGGAGAAAAAGGAAGGCCTATATAAAAAGGATAAGTCTCTGAGAATCGTGGATTTGCCGGGGATTTATTCCCTCTCCCCCTACACTTTAGAAGAGGTGGTTGCAAGAGATTATCTACTTAACGAAAAGCCGGATGCCGTAATAAATATTATTGATGGCACAAATCTGGAACGAAATCTATATTTAACCACCCAACTAAGGGAGCTTTCTATACCCGTAGTAGTGGCCATAAATAAAAGTGATATAAACGATAAGCGCAATGTAAGACTTAATATAAAAGAGCTGGAAAGAAATTTCGGATGTAGATTTTTATGCATATCAGCTGCCAAGGGCGATGGAATAACCGAACTTATAGACATGGTTAAGGATGTTTCAGTAAAGTCATCAGGACTAATGCCAATCCATAACTTTTCGGGGAAACTTGAACATGCCTTGGCCCACATTGAAGACTTAATAAAAGAATATTTGCCCCATAAGGAACAGGAAAAATGGTATTCCCTGAAACTGTTTGAAAGGGATGAAAACATATTAAAAAGACTGGAGATTGATGACAAGACACAAGAAGCAATAGAAGCGACTATAAAGGAAGCGGAAAGGGAATTTGATGATGATTCCGAGAGTATAGTAACAAACGAAAGATATGTATACATTGCGGAGGCAATGAAAAGCTCATATATAAAGGAACGAAAAGATGCTTTAACCACTTCAGATAGGATAGATAAGATTGTGACAAACAGGATATTGGCTCTGCCGATATTTGCCGGAATAATTTTCCTGATATATTACATAGCAATAACCACCGTGGGAAGTCTTATCACCGATTGGACAAACGATGTTTTTGCTACAGCATGGATACAGGAACCCTTAGGGATTTGGCTTTCACAAACCAGCACACCCCTTTGGTTACAAGGTCTATTAACAGAAGGTATAGTCGGAGGGGCAGGGGCTGTTATAGGCTTTGTGCCTCAAATATTAGTACTTTTTTTACTTTTAGGCGTTTTGGAAGACTGCGGCTATATGGCAAGGATAGCCTTCATATTAGATAGGCTATTCAGAAAGTTCGGCCTAAGCGGCAAATCCTTTATCCCTATGCTAATCAGCACGGGTTGTGCAATACCAGGTATTATGGCATGCAGGACAATAGAAAATGACAGGGATAGAAGAATGACCATAACCACCACCTCATTTATGCCCTGCGGGGCAAAGCTTCCTATAATAGCATTAATTGCCGGAGCTCTATTTGGTAATGCGGGATGGGTGGCTACAAGCGCATATTTTTTAGGTATAGGTTCGATAATAGTTTCCGGCATAATTCTTAAAAAGACCCAAAGATTCAAAGGAGATCCTGCCCCATTTATTATGGAACTTCCGGAATATCATTTACCAAGATTAAAGGCAGTCCTTAGCAGGATGTGGGAAAGGGGTTGGTCATTTATAAAAAAGGCAGGAACTATAATTGTACTCTCTTCTATATTAATATGGTTTACTTCATCATATTCTTGGTCATTAATGCCGGTAGAAAACTTCGAAGGCAGTATACTGTCTTCCATCGGCAACCTTTTTGCTTGGTTATTAAAGCCCTTAGGCTTTGGAAATTCCAAGGCAGCGACGGCTACAATATTAGGTCTTGTGGCCAAGGAAAATATACTGGCAGCCTTTGGTATTCTTTATGGATACCAGGGCGAATTATCCGATGCCGGAAATGAAATTTGGTCCAATTTACAGGCAGAATACACAGCGTTATCCGCTTACTCTTTCATGGCTTTCAATTTGCTGTGCGCCCCTTGCTTTGCGGCCATAGGCGCTATAAGAAGAGAAATGAACAGTGCAAAATGGACATGGTTTGCCATCATATATCAAACAGGCTTTGCCTATTGTATTTCATTGATGATATATCAATTCGGCCTATTGTTTACGGGAAGCTTAAATCCGTTGGGCTTATTGGCAGCAACCATTGTACTAATCTTCATGCTTTACAGATTGTTTAAAGGCGATAAAGAAAATATCAAAGAAATCAACAAAATAACTCTGACTTCATGTGGAGGAAATTGTGCGGGCTGTAAAGGCTGCAAATAGTCATACTTAAAATGGCGGTACATAAGGGTACCGCCATTTTCTATTTAACATATTTGATTAACGCTTGATATAATTCATCTCTGTTAATGGGCTTAGGAATGTGTCCTTGCATACCCGCCTCAATACTCTTATCAATATCCTCCTCATAGGCATTTGCGCTCAGCGCTATAATCGGAACCACCTTGTCAAATTTCCTTATGGCTTTTGATGCTTCTATTCCGTCTACCACCGGCATTCTTATATCCATTAGTATAGCGTCATATTTGAAGCTTTTTGCCATCTCTATTCCCTTACTTCCATTTTGTGCCAAATCAACCTTTAAACCAATTTTTTCCAGCAATTTTATTGTGATCATGGCATTGGTATTGTTATCTTCACAGAGTAGAACCTCTTTACCTGTCAACGAACCCAAATCCAGCTCATCTTGGTATTCTCCCGCATAATCTCCCTTATTTATTTCCACAGGAATTTTTACAGTAAATGTTGTGCCTTCATTTAACTTACTGCTACATTTTATATCGCCGCTCATCAGTTCCACCAAATTCTTTGTGATAGAAAGTCCTAATCCTGTTCCACCCTCTTCTTTTGATTCGGAGTTTTCTTCCTGGGCAAATTTATCATACATTTTTTCCATAAATGATTCGCTCATTCCCACCCCGTTATCCGAAATCATGCTCACTATATAGCTCTTTTCGTTTAAATCTCTTTTATGAAAGCTCACTCTGATTTTGCCGCCTTTAGGTGTATATTTAATACTATTGTTGATTAAATTCAATATTATTTGTCTAAATCTTATGGAATCAATAAAAACCTTGGCATTCTTTAGCTTATCATCTAAATATAGCTCCAATTCAATGTCTTTATTTTGCGCCCTGTCCTTAACATTATTTACTATCATTTCATAGTTTGAACTAAAATCCGTCCATTTATTTTGTAGATCTACAGCTCCTTGCTCAATTCTTTGTATATCTAATACATCATTTAACAGGGCAAGCAAATACAAGGAACTGTGTTTTATGTTTCCGAAATACTCTTTGGCTTTTCCGTCATCTATTTCTTCCACTCCGAATTCACTCATTCCTATTATGGCATTCATAGGAGTCCTCATATCATGGCTCATCCTGCCCAAAAAATCGGATTTTGCGGCATTTGCTTTGACTAATTCCTTGTTCTTTGCCTCAAGCCTATCTCTGTTAATAATCCACACTTTTCTCAGAACCAAGTAAGCCAATATGAACATTACTGCAAATACTGATATGGCCTGTCTATAGCTGGTCCAAAAATCATAACTGTTGTAGTCATCCGTTGCTTCGTATAAGACATCTCCTATATTTGATTCAATATCTTCCCTTACCCAAGGATATATGCATTTGTTAATTATGGTTAAAAGCTCCTTTGGAGCGTTTTCCTTAATACCAATTGATTCCTTAATATCAAGATTTCCATATGTATAAATATTTATATTATTGCTGTATATTTGATTGATTATAACCTGTGCACTAAGCTCATCCACAAATATAGCCTCAATATTTCTATGTTCAATAGCATAGGCAATTTTTTCAAAACTTTCATAGCTTATGAGTTGTGAGCCTTGATAGATATTACCTATGACTTCCTTGTTGCTATTATGATTATCCAGTATGCCTACCCTTTTAAAATCGCTGTTGTCATAGTAAACTTCAGTATAATTATATTCAAGTATTGGGTCGCTTATTTCCAGTCCCATAGTTCTTCCCATGTACAAATCGCTGGGCACTCCTATCATACCTTCAACATTTTCGCCATCAGAAAGCTCTATATTAAGACCTGTTAGTTCGTTTATAATTTTGCATATTTCCACATATATTCCATAATCCACTTCATTTTCAATCCAATAAAAAGGCGGATTATTATTATATACCCCAAGCCTTATAATCTCATCCGAATTTTTCTTAATGAATTCACTTTCTTCCCTGGTAAAATTTGGGTGCCCCAACTGTGCATTGGCAAAATACTTTCTGGTTAATTCGGTGCAAAACAAAGGCTCATTACCATTTAACTCTTTCATGGATGCATTAATGCTCTCCATGAGTTTGTCATTTTCTTTATTGACGGCAATATAAAAATCCGTAGAACCCGTGCTAAGTATTATTTTTTCGTTTTCAGTTATCCTGTATTCACTAGAAAATATCCCGTCAATTTCCCTATTATTCAAGGCATCTATTAACCATTCATCTTCATTTTTTCCCGGGGCCGAAGTGAAGCTATATTCTATATTGTTATCACTGGCGAATTCTTCAAAAAAAGCATTTGAGGCATTATCCTTATATACTCCTATCCTAATACCGTTTAACTCTTTTGTATCCCCTAGATAGTAATTGTCATTTGTGTTTAATGAGGTTAAAACATATTTTTTCGAACCCATGGGATAATCGGATAGCAGAAATTCCCTTTCCCTTTCAGGGGTTTTTATCATGGAGCATAATAAGTCAATTTCTCCATCTTTAAGCATATCCATTGATTCCTGCCATGTTTTTTCATAACCTACAAATTCAAATTCCAGGTCACTATACCTGGATAGATGTTCAAGATATTCATATCCATAACCACTTAAATTTCCATCTTCATTCATATCGTTAAAGCCGTCCCATTTATAGAAGCCAACCTTCACAGTATTGTTTTCCTCAGCACTACTAACCAAAACATTACCGGACAAATTAGATATGCCCAGCATTATAATTATCAATATTAAGGATATTCTTCTATATTTGTATATCATTTTAAACCTTCCGTAATATAATTATATCATATAATCAAATAATATAAAGACGTATTGACAAAAGACTAATTTGTATTTAGTATTGAATAATGGAGGTAGACATGTCTAGAAAAGGAAATAAGAATACAAAAGGTAAAATAGTTAATGCGGCTTGGAAGCTTTTTTATGAGCAGGGATATGAAAACACCACGGTGGAAGATATTGTGGAAGAGTCAAGGACTTCCAGGGGCTCCTTTTATCATTACTTTGAAGGTAAGGATTCTTTGCTTTCTTCTTTGTCATACCTTTTTGACGAGAAATACGAGGAGCTGATAGATAATCTAACCGATGATATGAGCTCCATAGATAAATTGATATATTTAAACAAGGAATTATTCTTAATGATAGAAAACTCCATAAGCATAGATCTCCTTGCCATGCTTTATTCCTCTCAACTTATTACCAAGGGAGACAAGCATCTTTTGGATACCAATAGATTTTATTATAAGCTTCTCAGGCAGATAGTAAGAGAAGGCATGGAAAAGGGAGAGCTAAAAAACGATTTGGCCGTAAATGAAATTACTAAGGCTTATGCCTTATTCGAAAGAGCCTTGCTATATGATTGGTGTATTTGCAATGGTGACTATTCATTAAATAAGTATGCTCAAGAGATGATGCCTAAATTCTTGGAATGGTATAAAAATTAGTACGATATATTAATAGTATTGTGTATATTATTTTCAAAGTCTAAAACCCTTTAAATAAAGGGAGTTTAGACTTTTTAATTTGTATTTAAAATAATTATGTATAGAATTTATTCTGTGTTTCGTTCTAGTATTTTATATGTTATAATAGCTAATATTTACTTTGCAAGGAGAGAATTATGACTACAAACGAAATCTATATTTTATTATCAATTATTGTTTATCTTATTTTCATAGTGGCAATAGGTATATTCTATTCCAAAAGAAATGAAGATGTTTCTGATTTTTACTTAGGCGGAAGAAAGCTCGGGCCTTTTGTAACCGCCATGAGTGCCGAAGCCTCTGATATGAGCAGCTGGCTGTTGATGGGCCTTCCCGGAGTAGCATATATATCCGGTCTTGGAGAAGCTGCTTGGACTGCCATTGGACTTGCCATAGGAACCTATCTTAATTGGTTATTGGTGGCAAGAAGAGTTAGGGAATATTCCCATCAGGTTGATGCCATTACAATACCTGATTTTTTTAATAAAAGATACCACGATAAAAGGAGATTGTTGGGAGGAATAGCTGCCGTAGTAATAATAATCTTTTTTATACCTTATACAGCCTCAGGTTTTGCCGCATGCGGAAAACTATTTAGCAGTCTGTTTGGAATCGATTATTTTACGGCAATGCTAATCAGTGCCGCTGTAATAGTGGCTTATACCACATTAGGCGGATTTTTAGCTGCCAGCACCAGCGATTTTATTCAGAGTATAGTTATGACCATAGCCTTGGTTGTGGTTTTAGTCTTCGGTATTAAAACCGCAGGAGGCTTTGACAATGTCATTGAAAACTCAAAGGAAATGGCAGGATACCTTTCATTGGGTGCTGTTCATGATGCCGCCGGTAATCAATCTGTTGATTATGGTTTCATAACGATAGTTAGCACTTTGGCCTGGGGATTAGGTTACTTTGGTATGCCCCATGTTCTCCTTAGATTCATGGCTATAGAAGAAAGAGACAAGCTTGTAACATCAAGAAGAATAGCTACAACTTGGGTTATTATATCCTTGGGAATAGCCATATTAATAGGAATTATCGGAAATGCAATGTCCAGTAACGGATCAATTGCAAGCCTAGAAGGCTCAGGTTCCGAGACTATAATAATTCAAATCGCCAATCTGTTGAGCAGCTATGGCATTTTGCCTGCAATAATTGCCGGAGTAATACTGGCCGGTATATTGGCAGCTACCATGTCCACCTCTGATTCACAGCTTTTGGCCGCTGCTTCAGGAGTTTCTCAGGATTTAATGAACAACTGCTTTAAAATAAAGCTTAATCAAAAAGCTTCCATGATCGTTGCCAGATCCACTGTTATATTAATATCAGTAGTGGCCGTAGCTTTTGCATCAAACCCTGACAGTTCAGTGTTTGAAATAGTAAGCTTTGCTTGGGCGGGCTTTGGGGCTTGCTTTGGTCCTGTAATGTTAACAGCTTTGTTTTGGAAGAGATCAAATATGCAAGGTGCTATGGCAGGTATGATAGCCGGAGGTTCAATGATATTTATATGGAAGTATCTGGTAAGACCTTTGGGAGGAGCCTTTAATATTTACGAGCTGTTACCTGCTTTCATATTCGCTTTATTGGCTATTGTAATAGTTAGCTTGGCAACAAAAGAGCCTGACGAGACTATTATGGAAGAATATAAAAGGGTTGAAAATATTATTTAAAATACCAATAGCCATAAAATATATCAAATGAAAAAAGATTCGGTTTTAAATTTACCGAATCTTTTTTCATTTATTTTATTTCGTTTTCTTTCATATAAGGTACCAGTACCTCAGGTACCCTCACCGTACCATCTTCTCTTTGATAATTTTCCAGAATCGCGGCCACCGTTCTTCCCACCGCAAGGCCCGAGCCATTTAGGGTATGTACAAACTCCGGTTTAGCTTTATCATCCCTTCTAAACCTTATATTTGCTCTCCTTGCTTGGTAATCTTCAAAATTACTGCAACTTGATATTTCCACATACCTATTATAGCTAGGCATCCATACCTCAATATCATAAGTCATGGCAGATGAAAAGCCTAAATCACCGGAGCTTAGCCTTACAACTCTGTACGGAATTTTTAACTGCTTTAAAACCTCTTCCGCATCCAACGTCAAGCTTTCCAGTTCTTCATAGGAATCTTCGGGCTTAACAAATTTTACCAGCTCCACCTTATTAAACTGATGCTGCCTAATTAGTCCCCTGGTGTCTCTACCTGCACTTCCCGCTTCTTTTCTGAAGCAAGGAGTATAAGCTGTATAATAGACCGGCAATTCTTCGATTTTCATTATTTCTTCGCCTCTTAAATTAGTAAGAGGGACTTCTGCCGTGGGAACCAGGAAAAAATCCTTTGCAGGGACATGAAACATATCATCTTCGAATTTAGGGAGTTGTCCTGTGCCCGTCATAGCCGCCCTATTAACCATAAAAGGCGGTAATATTTCAGAATAATCTTGTTCTATAGTGTGTAGGTCAAGCATAAAATTGATTACAGCTCTTTCTAGTCTTGCCCCTAATCCTTTATAAACAGTAAATCTTGCGCCGGATATCTTAGCTGCCCTTTCAAAATCAAGAATTTCAAGTTTCTCTCCAATATCCCAGTGGGCTTTGGGTTCAAAGTCAAAGCGGGTAGGTTCCATGTATTTTCTTAATTCTACATTTTCCGTATCATCTTTACCCACCTGTACTTCTTTGTATGGGGTATTTGGAACATTAAGCAGGGCCAATTTTAATTCTTCTTCAATATTTGACAGCTTAGCATCCATTTCCTTGATGTCATCACTTAAGGCCTTCATTTCAGCCATTATACTACTTGTATCTTCACCCTGTTTTTTTAGTTTGGGTATTTCTTTAGATACGGTCTTTTGTCTGTTTTTCATGACTTCAACCTTCGATAAAATATCGCGCCTGTTTAAATCCAGTTCTTTAATATTTTCTAATCCGAAATCACCCTTTCCCCTCTTTTCTACCTGTTCCTTGACCTCTTCAAAATCCTCTCTTATTCTTTTGATATCTAGCATAATCCCACTTCCCTTAAAATAAATTTTTCCTGTATTTAATATACAAAGATCTCAAATCTTCTAATTTTTTCTGTATCTCGATATGAAGTTCCGATGCTCTATCGAAATCATATCTATCCAAGGCTTCTTTTTCCTTAGTAAGCAAGCATTTTGAATCTATACTGTCTTTACCCAGCTCATACCTTATGGAGTTTATTTTATCCCAATTTGAGATATCATAATCCGTAGCATCTTCTTCATGGCATCTTACACATTCTCTAACGAAATTCATTGCATTCGGAACCAGCCTATCATGAAGCTCCGTTTTCCATTTGCTAAGAACTTGTGCCTTGTAAGATTTTAATACTATCTCAGGAATTATTCCATCTGACATTAGTACCTTAACCTTCTCTTTTTCCGTATCTAAAGCTTTGATATTTTCCCATACGGTAGCAGGAGCTTTACCAAACAACTTATCTCTTTCTTCCTTGGTAAAGTCAGAAAAAACATTATCTTCAGTCCTGTAAACTCTATATTTTTCCAAGTAAAAATCTTCTTCGCCATATTCTTTAGACATGGACAGCTCCAACTCACCCGGTGTCTTTTTCGCTCTTAAGACAGCTCTTATGCCATCAAGCATAACTAAATAAGCTGCACCCAGTACCAAATAAGTGTTGCTGTGAGGATTTGGCGCCCTAAGCTCGAACCTGGTTGCCAAAGGATTGTTGTTATCCCTTATCAATCCCACTAAAACTGTTCTGTTCCTTGATAATTCGTTAATGCTGCGACCCAAAGATGTAACTATGCATATAGGCGCTTCAAATCCGGGTTTTAATCTGTTAAACGCATCATTTGTAGCGCTAACAAAAGGATTTAGTACCTCATAGTTCTTAAGAATTCCCATTAATGCTCCAAAGCCGATAGGACTCATATAGTCGGCCTTTTTGTCTTTAGGGGTGAACAGATTAACTATTTTACCATTCTTTAGCTTAGCAGCTACGCCCAGATGTGTATGCTCTCCGCTTCCCGCTACTCCCGGGATAGGTTTCGCTAAAAATGTCACGTCTAGTCCAAACTGAGTAAATACATCCCTAACTACACATTTAACCTGATATTCATTATCTGCTGCCTGCATGGCATCGGCATACTTCCAGTCAATTTCCAGCTGTTCCATAATATGATCATAGGAACCGGAATTTCCCATCTTTGCCTTTACCCCGCCCACTTCTTTATGGCCCATTTCGATTTCAAATCCAAAACAATCCAATATCTCCAAGGCCTTTTCCAGGGCACTTCTAACAGGCCCGATGGTTCTCTTCCAATACTGCTCTTTTAACACCTGCGCCGTGAAAAGCTGCTCCCTATCAGCTCTGTCATCCGGGGTCTTAACCCAAAATTCCAGCTCTGTTGCACTGGTTATAAGCACCTCTTTTATTTCGCTTATGTCATCGATATCAAGATAATCATATACATAAGGATTATCAACTATTTCTTTTAGAACCTCTTTTTTAAAATGATCGATGCTTTTTTTCAAGAACACCCTAGAACCACATTCCATCTTATCGTTATGCTTTAAAAATGAAGGAATCCTAAGAGTTCCCACCGGTAAACCGGTATTAGTATCGATATTATTGTAATTGTGATCAACAAACCAGTTGACTTCTAAATCCGGTATAATATCAACCTTAGCATTGTTTAATTCAACTATTATCGGTAATGCTACACTCGAACCGTCTGTTTGTACACCATTAATTAGAATCTTCTCCATATCTTCGTGGAAAACTTTAATGGGTATTTTTTCATCCGTTTCGTGTCCCCCCAAATCAATACCAACAAGTGAAACAAACTTAACTTCCGGATGCTCGGATAGTATCCTTCTTACCTTACCCGGCTGATGATCCTCGGGCTTAATGGTAAACAGCATCTTTTCTAAATCAAAATCAAACATCTCTACCCCTTTTCTTTATTCTGACAACAGATTCAAATATTTCTCCAAATCTTTTAAGTGGTTACCGTAAGCTGCCCAATCGCCATCTTCCTGAGCGGCAATTGCCTCTTCATAGCTCTTGTTTGCAGCTGCTATTAATTCTTCTGTTGTCATTTCCCCTGTATCTTTATCTCCGTCAGTAACCGTTTCGCTGTCTTTACCATCATTATGATTTTCACCAAACAATGATATCAAGGCCTCCCCAAAGGTCTCTTCATAAGCGATTCTATCGTTATAGGCTACTATTACCCTTTTTACTTCAGGTATAGCCTGATTTGAAGCCTCTAAATATACTGGTTCTACATATAGGATTGAACTCTCCAAAGGTATAACAAACATATTACCCCTGCTATATGTTGAACCGGATGAACCCCACAATGAGAAATCTTCTGAAATCTCTGTCGTTTGGTCGATTTGCGCCTCTATTTGCATAGGTCCGTAAATCGTCTTGTTCTTAGGGAATTTATAAAGCACAAGTTTACCATATTCATCTCCATCGTTTCTGGCCACAAGCAAAGCTGTCATATTCTGTTTTGATTTTGGGGTATATGGTATGGAATTGATGAACTCCGCCTTTGTCTCTCCAGGTAATTTAACAATATAGTAATTAGGAGTCATCGGCTGCTGCTCAGTCCCATATATCTCATTAGCTATATCCCATAAATCTTCGTTTTGATAGAAAACCTTAACTTCTTCCATATGATATCTTCTGTAAACATTGGCCTGTATCTCAAACAGTGAGTTAGGATATCTAACATGATCTTCCAATCCTTCAGGCATATCCTCAAAATCTTTAAAAAGTTCAGGATAAATCTTTGCGTAGGTTTGTGCTATTGGATCCTCTTCGTCTACTATATAGTAATCAACACTTCCGTTATATGCATCAACTACTACCTTTACTGAATTTCTGATATAATTTGTCGTACCTATTTCTCCGGTAAAAGGTTCTGAATAAGGGTAGTATGAACTTGTTGTATAAGCATCTACCATCCAATAAAGCTTGCCGCCCACAGTTACCATGTAAGGATCGTTTTCGTAAGTAAGATACGGCATAATGGTTCTTACCCTATCCATTACATTTCTGTTAATTATTATTTTTGATTTACTATCAATATTGCTGGAAACTAACATTTTTAAGCTTCCTTCTCTAATGGAAAACATTAGTTTATTGAAAAAGCTTAATTCTATTCCCGCATCTCCTTCATACATTGTATACTGATTCTGATCACCGTCAGGATAATCGAATTCTTCTTCATCTGTGTTTACTAATATGTAGTCGTTACTCAATTCACCAAAATATACTTCAGGTCTTTCTATTTGAATTTCTTCAATTTTTGATTCCGGCGGAATATTTTTAATCAACACATTAGGTTGTCCGCTGGCTGTAACCTCATCAACCCTTGATAAAGTTATACCATATCCATGGGTATACTTAATATGTTGGTTTAACCAAGTGTCTGATGTTTTTGTTTTATCTATTTCCCTCGTAGCTAAATAGGCTTGAGTATATTCTCCGTTTATAATATATCTATCAACATCAACATCATTAAACAAATAATATTGCCTTATACTTTGAGTTTGGTTATAGAATGTTTTAACAGGAATATAGTCATTTATCCTTATATTTGTAATGGTTTCAGGATTGTTTTCAATATCCTCCGCCGTAAGCGTGTTATCAGCCGCAAAGGATTTTACATCAACTTCATTTATGCCATATGCATATTGTGTATACTTAATATTGTTTTCAAGATATTGTGATTCCTTGCTTATTTCATCAGGTGAAACTACAATTGATTGAACTGCCGCCGAAATACCTATACCAAGTAAACCTACTACCACCATTATTGCAGGTACAAATAATACCTTTTTAAAGTCTTTCTTCTTTATATGCAATGCAATAGTAACTGCACCGATAACAGAAAGCCCTATGATTACTCTGTACATCCATAGTGTAACATTTACATCAGTAAAACCCGCGCCGTAAACTGCACCCGTGTGCGCATGTAGAAGTTCGAATTGTCTAATATAAAAATCAACACCTATCATTACATAGAAAATTATTCCTAACAAAATCAATCTGCCCGATGCTATTTCAAGTAAATTGTTAAAGTTCGTGTTGTTTAAACCGGTATTAGCTCTCGTATTTGCTTTATTTAATATTGATTCAAATACGCTTCCGCCCCTGCCTTTTGTAAAATCAGAAAAAGGATTATTTCCGGTGGTATGCCTTGTTTCATCCGCCGGTTCTTCTTCTTTTTCAAACATATCAGGAGTTCTTACAGACATTAAAATAGTATAATATATTACAGTTACAACAACCAGGAGTATTATAGCTCCCAATACCAATTCATTTAATTGCCCCAAGAATTCAAGCTTGAATATATAGAAAGATATATCATGATTAAACAACGGATCGCTTATCCCAAACTCAGTAGCATTTAGGTATTTTAATATTTGGAACCAAAGTTCGGATACCGAAACCACAGCTGTCACTATACCAAAGATGATTGAAATGCCCCATGTGATTTTATTAAGGCTTTTAGCATCCGGTATTTCATGGGAATCAATTTTTTTGAAATATCCCTTTTTTAAACTGCTTAAATACAGTCTTACCAATATGGAGAACACAACAAAAACCGGTATTCCCACTTGAAGCTGAGTAAACAGTTTCTTAAAGAAGACTCCGGTGTATCCCATTTCTTTAAACCATAACCAATCAGTAATAAATCCTATCATCCCCAAAAAGGCTACTATTATTAATACCACAAGCATAATTACTATGCTTAGCCTCCTTTGGTGATTATCATTCTTCTTCTTCATAAACATCCTCCCCTTCTTTAGTTTGGAATTACGCCATAAAAACATCTAATATATCTACATCATTGTAAGAAATCAGTTTAGTAATCGATCTTATTCCATCATTCAAAGTTTGAGTAATGGCACTGTCCGGAGCAAAATTATTCATTGCCAAAATGAAAAGTTCCATAAGAACAAGAATTATCAATATTGCTACTAAGAACTTCAAGGCTCCATGGGATTTTTTCTTTTCCGGTTCTATATCCTCAGGCTCCTCTTTCTTTTCCTGCTGTATTTCTTTCTTAATTTCCTTTTCCAATATGGCTTCTTTGGTTTCCTCTTCGTAATACTCTTCGGAATTATCTAATATACCTATTGAATAACCTTCATCATTATCATAAATGATTTCTTCATCCGTATCCATCAAGTCGTAATTAACTCCACTTTTTTTGATTTTTTCGTACTCTTTATCTAGTAGGCTTTGGAATTCTTCACTCTTTTTGTCTAATGTATAAAACTTATCAACTTTAATGGTTGCCTTCTGATCAACATAATCATCCTCCATGTTTGAGAATAATTCCTTTTCCAATTCCTTAAGTTCGGAATCAAGTTCATCCTCTTCATCAAAAGGTGAAACATATTCGGGCTCATCTAAAATATCAGCTTCCGCGTCCAGAGCGTCTTCTTCCACAGAAAGCTCATCTACCTCCGCATTAAAATATTCCTCGGAGTCATCGTATTTAATTTCTTCTTTTTCTTGTGGTTCTTCTTCGTTTGCTATCTCATCTTGCCTTATAAGGCCTTTGAATATGGTTTCATTTGGCTCATTAAACACCGGCTGATAAGAAGTTGTTTCTTCTTCCGGAATTTCCGGTTCATATATAACTTTAACCGGTTCTTCTTCTATCTCCTGTGGCTCAACCACTTGTATAGGTTCAGTTTTTATTTGTTCTTGAACAGGCTGAACAGGTTGATAATATACCGGCTGAGAAGGCTTAGGCTCTAATTCTACCTTTTCTTCTCTGACAGGTTCAACATATGGCCTTTCCTCTTCTCTGTTTATCTCTTCCGGATTAGTTCTGTTGGCAATTCTCCATGCCGGAATCTTTTTTGTAGCTTTTCTTTCTTTATCATCCACCACAGAGCTCCAGTCAAACTTAATAGCTTCAGTTTGTCTGTTTTCCGTACTAGGTATTTCTTCGGTATTCCAAACGAAATTAACATCCCCTGTCCTACGGTTATTGTCATCTTCCCAATTTGTTCTGTTTCCGATATTGCCATATTTGCCGGAATCCTCATTATTATCCCAAATCATCTCAATGCCGCTACTGTTATTTTGTTTAGGCATTTCTTCCTCCCAATGCATTCTGGGGATTTCTTTTGAGCTCTCCCTTTGTCTGTTATCGGTATTATCGTTTTCTATAAACGGTGAACTAATTACTTTTTCAGAAAGTACACTATCACCTTTATTTACATTAAGTTCTTCATTAGGCTCAACCCTTGCACCACATTTGCTACAAAATTTATCGTTTTCGTGCAACACATTACCGCAATTTCTACAGAACATTCTCTACCTCCTATTGGTGATTTATAGCCATTTTGACTTACAGTTATTTTTATTTGCATAATTATAACATGGTATCATATTATAATAAGTTATTATACATTAATTCCTTTTAAATAGCAAACATTCTAAGGATTTTTGGCATATTTTTCTTGACAATGATTTTTATTAGTGCTATTATATTCAAGCGACAACTTGAAGATATGCACCATTAGCTCAGCTGGCAGAGCACCTGACTCTTAATCAGGGTGTCCGCGGTTCGAACCCGCGATGGTGTACCAAAATGAAGACTTGAAATTTTTAAAATTCCAAGTCTTTTTTATTGCTTATGCCAATAAGTTCATAGCCCCTTAAACTCATTTCATTCAAATGCCTGGTCGCTTCTTCACATTTTGTTGCATCGTACTTCCAAATTTCAAATTTTCTTTGCTTCATTTTATTCTCCGTATTCTCTCGCAAATATAATTATAACACTTATTAACATGCACTGCCTGACTAATTATTACTCATAGCTATCCAATTATTACATTATGCTGTTTTTTCATATGTTCTTGTAAACAAACTAAAAAACAGCTCCAAACTCTGAAATTTTCAGAAGAATGGGGCCTGTTTCAATTATTTATTTTCTAATAATTATTTTAAGTATTGCCATTAGAATTAATTCCGCTAATATTCCATAATATTATGGAACAATAATAATTGTATCATATCCTTTGAATTCATTCTCCAATGCTGTGAACTTGCCCGTAAGCGTAAGCCCTTCCGTAAGTGAATTTAATTGACCGTTTTCCACTAATTCAGGAATGCTGAACTTGCAAACCGCATCTAAAAACCCATCTTCATTTAGATCTTCTAATGCGAATTGAACTGTTTTTCCTTTTTTACTCAAACCGGTATTCCCTATCATTACAGTAGCGGGATCTATTTCTGTTACATCGAAATCTTCCGAACCATAAATACAGATAGGCAAAACACCTTTGGCTCCTAGGTTAACTGTATTTTCATCATATGGTTTGATATCAATGCTTATATCTTTTATACCCGGAATGGTGTAAGTAAAATCATCCATAATAAATTCATTCATTCTGCTTTGGGTTACAACGCAAACATACACACGATCAACAGGAACCCCAAAATTAGCCGCTAGATATTGGGACCTCCACTGGGTCGTACTGTCAATTGTCAGTATTCCCGATGTTGCTATCAAGGAACCATCTCTCCAACCTTCAAAGTATATTCCTCCTGTTCTATAGTTGCCTCCAAACCATGCACCTTCAAATATTACATCCTTTCCAAGGGAAGAAAAATCAATGAAAGCCTTAGCCTGAGACTCGTATATGAAATGAACTCCTGTGACTCCTGAATGTCTTACATAATTTGCACCTACCTGCCTATCAGAATACCATCCATTCTCCCACATCAGATTCCCGTAGTTTGTCGGAACCGGTGCGGAAATACTTGTCAAATCTTCAAAATCTAATGTAACCTGTGTATCCGCAGCGTATACTGATACAAATGAACCGAAAACTAGTGCTAATGTTATAGCTATGATTTTAGTAACTCTTTTGTTTTTCATGATAATCACTCCTTTCAATTATCAAATTAAGATGAAAGGGAGAAATAATGCATGAATATCAGGTAAAATAATCTCCCTGAAAAAATTCATTGGCAATACCACATTAACAAAAAAACCAACCCAATAAGGTCGGTTACGCTATTTGCTGATCCTAAATCAAGCGTCCATATAATAATCTAGGAATCAATGCATCCTTAAATATATTTTTTTTTATTATATCACTGTTTAGAATTAAATACAAGCCGTCTAGTATATGAAACCAATATTAACCAACTGTAAAAATAGGGAACTTTTTTGAAATACTATGAACTTGAAGAAACCATATATAAATGTTAACATATATATATTAATACCATATCATTTACTTGATTTATATAAGGAGCCTCGCCATGAGAAAAACTATATTAATCGGTATTACTCTAATCATTATAGCTTCCGCTGTAATGTATATAATAAATTCAAGAACCGGAATAGATGGTGAGTGGGAGACTCCCATTGAGATAGTAGGACTAAGCGGCAACAACCCTTCATTTCTTACTATGACTTTTAATGAGGATGGCAGCGGCAACGAAATGATAGATTGTGACTACTCTTGCAAAGAATTCACCTATGAGATCGATGATGGTGAGATAAAGATTAATTATGAAAACGGTTGCTTTAAAACATATTGCTTTATCCTAGAAGAAAATAAACTAACGCTAATAAGCACAACGGATAACGAAGAATATACTTTCACCAAAAAACAAACAATGCCTTAGAGTTAAAACTCCAAGGCATATATTTTATTCTGTACAGTATTCTTTTATTGCCTCTTCTGACTGTGCCCTTTGTTTTTCCAGGGCATCTTTTACCATCATGTCCTTAACCTTCATGAGTCGAGTTTGATTTCCCCTCTCATTTTCATCCAACTTCATTCGTATATACTTTATAGTCTCTTGAAGCCTTGGGATAACTATGTATTCAAGGGCATTTACTCTTCTTCTGGTTTTCTCTATTTCCTCAGATAACAGAGCTGCCTTTTTTTCCTGTGCGGCCAAATCAAGCAAAGTGGGAAAAATCTTAATCATGTTAGCTATGGCACCATCCAACTCTCCGGAAGTATTGGCAAATCCATAGGGATATACATCCTCCTCGTTTTCACTTTTAAAGCTGAAATCGAAAGTGGGCACATCTACTGACATTATATTTTTCATAACCACAGATAGCTCAACGCCTTGTTTTGGATACATTAAAGACTCCTCTAAAATCTCCTTTGACATTACTGCGTTTGCTATGGTAAAACCCGCATATACGTCTACCATATTGTTTTCAACCTCATCACGCAAAGCCTTAATCTCCTTGGCAAGTTCGATGAACTGTTTCATCAATTCATCCCTCTTGTCCTTCATAAGCTTATGGCCTCTTGTGGCAGTAACAAGTCGCCTTTTTAGGGTTGTTAGGACCATTCTGGTTGGGTTTACATTTAACCTAGCCATATTTTTTCTCCCTTATTCCTTTTCCTTTGGATAATACTTCTCTATGTATTCATCCTTGATACGTTTTAGTTCGGATTTTGGTAACATACCCAATAATTCCCATCCTAAATCCAAGGTTTCAATAACATCTCTGTTTTTCTCATATCCTTGTGATATGTATCTTTTTTCAAATTCATCGGCAAATTTGGCATACAAAAGGTCCATATCGGTAAGAGCAGCTTCTCCTAGTATTGCCATCAGATCCTTGCTCGCCTTACCGCTTGAATATGCTGCAAACAGCTGATTCATAGTATCCGCATGATCTTCCCTTGTTTTTTCTTTTCCGACACCTTTATCTTTCAAACGAGACAAGGAAGGTAAAACATCAACAGGAGGCGCTATGCCTTTTCTGTACAATTCACGGGACAAAATAATCTGCCCTTCCGTAATATATCCTGTTAAGTCAGGAATCGGATGGGTTTTATCATCTTCAGGCATGGTAAGTATAGGAATCATTGTAATTGAACCATCATGCCCTTTTTTTCTTCCTGCTCTTTCATACATGGTAGCTAGGTCAGTATATAAGTAGCCGGGATATCCTCTTCTTCCGGGAACTTCTTTTCTTGCCGCAGAAATCTCCCTCAGCGCTTCCGCATAATTAGTAATATCCGTAATTATTACCAAGACATGCATGCCCTTATCAAAAGCTAAATATTCCGCCGCGGTCAAGGCCATACGAGGTGTTGATACACGTTCAACCGCAGGGTCGTTGGCAAGATTTAAAAACAATACTGATCTGTCTATAGCTCCTGTACGCTTAAAGTCTTGCACAAAGAAGTCTGCTTCTTCATAGGTAATACCAACCGCCGCAAAAACTACCGCAAACTTTGAGTCCCCGTCACGCACCTTTGCTTGTCTTGCTATCTGCGCTGCAAGTTCTGCATGGGGTAAGCCGGATCCTGAAAATATAGGTAATTTTTGGCCTCTAACCAATGTGTTTAATCCATCTATGGATGATACCCCCGTCTGAATAAATTCATTAGGATATTCTCTGGCAGCAGGATTCATCGGAAGTCCGTTTATATTTAATCGCTTTTCCGCAATTATTTCAGGGCCTCCGTCATTCGGTCTTCCCATTCCATCAAAAACTCTTCCAAGCATATCAGGCGAAACGGCAAGTTCAGTACCTCTGCCTAAAAATCTTACCTTTGATTCTTTTAGATTTATACCGGCAGCGCCTTCAAACAATTGAACCAAAGCATCAGAGCCATTTATCTCCAAAACCTTACACTGTCTTACTTCACCGTTTGGCAACTCTATTTCTGCAAGTTCATCATATGTTACATTCTCAACACTTTTTACCAGCATCAGTGGTCCTGCAACCTCTGATATGGTTCTATATTCTTTAATCATAGTTCTCTTCCGCCCCCTTTGCAATGAGCTCTTGTATGCTTCTTGTCAGTTCTTCAGATACTCTGTTAAATTCTGCACCGCATTTCTTTTCTTCAACATACTTAAAACGACCTATGTCTTCTCTTATAGGCATTTTAACCAAACCATCTAAATCAGCACCTTCATTAAGCCCTTCCATGGATTGCTTGTAGTATTCCATAATCAGGGTAAGCATCATAAACTGCTTCTTTAATGAAGAATATGTATCCACATCATGAAAAGCGTTTTGATGCAAATAGTCCTCTCTTATTGACTTACACGACTCCAGCTTTATTCTATCGGATGGCGATAAGGCATCCACACCAACAAGCTGTACTATTTCGTTCAATTCGGACTCTTCTTGTAAAAGCGCCAGAGTTTCTTGTCTCAGCTCAGGGAATGTTTTTGCCACATTATCCCTAAACCAAGGAGTTAAAGCTTTAATGTATAAAGAGTAACTGCTCAACCAGTTAATAGCAGGAAAATGTCTTTTATATGCCAAATTAGCATCAAGGTTCCAGAAAACTTTAACTATTCTAAGGGTTGCTTGGGATACGGGTTCAGAAATATCTCCTCCCGGAGGCGATACTGCTCCAATTGCCGATAGTGTTCCTTCCCTGCCCTCTTTACCTATACTGATACATCTGCCTGCTCTTTCGTAAAACTGTGCAAGCCTTGATCCAAGATAAGCAGGATAACCTTCTTCTCCCGGCATTTCTTCAAGCCTTCCCGACATCTCTCTTAGCGCTTCTGCCCATCTGGAAGTGGAGTCTGCCATCAATGCCACCGAATAACCCATATCTCTAAAATATTCGGCTATGGTTATACCCGTATATATGGACGCTTCACGGGCTGCTACCGGCATGTCCGATGTATTTGCTATTAAAACTGTTCGCTTAATCAAACTTTCTCCGGATTTTGGATCTATAAGCTCAGGGAATTCCATTAGTACATCTGTCATCTCATTACCACGTTCACCGCAGCCAATATATACTACTATTTCTGCATCAGCCCATTTAGCAAGGGCATGCTGTACTACAGTTTTACCTGAACCAAAGGGCCCCGGTACTGCAGCAACTCCACCTTTGGCAATCGGAAACATAGTATCAATTACCCTTTGTCCCGTCACCAGCGGTGTGCTCGGTGCGATTTTTTCTTTATATGGTCTTCCTTTTCTAACAGGCCATTTCTGCATAAGGGAAATTTCTTTTATATCCCCCTTATCGGTCTCAACCTTAGCAACTGTTTGTTCTACCTTATATTCACCGCCATTTATTTCTATAATCTTTCCTTTAATTCCAAAAGGAACCATTATCTTCTGTTTTACCAAAGAGGTCTCTTGAACTGTACCGATTATATCTCCTGCTTCAACCTCATCTCCAACCTCAGCAGTAGCCACAAACTCCCATGCCTTCTCTCTGCTTATCTTCGGAAGATTTATACCCCTTGTAATATTAGGTCCTACCATTTCCCTTATTGTTTCCAAAGGTCTTTGTATACCATCATATATAGTTGATATTAATCCCGGTCCCAATTCAACACTCAATGGCTCTCCGGTTGTAACCACCGGGGCTCCCGGTCCCAGACCTGCCGTTTCTTCATATACCTGTATTGAGGCCATTCCGCCTCTCATTTCAATTATTTCTCCTATCAGACCTTCTTCGCCTACCTGAACAACGTCAAACATATCAGCTTCTTGCATTCCTTCTGCAATTACCAATGGTCCGGATACTTTTACTATTCTACCTTGGCTCACTTACTGGTCACCTCCAAACAAAATATCTGCGCCAATTGCCCTCTCAACCGATGCTTTCAACTGCTTCATACCAATCCCCCGGCTTCCGTCCATCCCGGGAATAGGTATCACCGCAGGCAACTTACTGTCTTTATATGCGTTCATCGCGGGCAACATATCTTCACATATGTTTTCCGTGATAAAGATAATTGCATAATCTTCCTTTGCAATTCTATGTAGTGTTTTTTTTGCAGTCTCCACGTCCGAACATGGAAACACATCCAGTCCTACTGACTTGAAGCCCAAGACACTATCACGATCTCCTATCACACCTATCTTATACATACGTGTCCCTCATTCTCTCTCTTATCATGTCATCGGAAATACCCGCAAGCTTGCCCGCTAAAATAATACGAGCATTCTTTATCCCCATTTCCTTTGCGACAAGATATCCAATAACGTTCTCTATTCCAAATGCAATATATTTACCATCCTCTACAAACTTCAAAATCATATTATCCGAAGTTTTCTCTAAATCTGTAAATCTTCCTGATTCCTTTAGCATTGCCAATCCTTCGATTAATATCTTGCTAATACCATAATCATCAAGTTTCTCTGCAAATTGTTCATATGGCTCTTCATATCCATTTATAAATATTTTCTCCTGTATCTTACCTCCGGGAATATATATCTTTGAAAAGAAATCCCAAGACTTGTTCATTTGCTTTACTCTTACAAAGGATTTTAAATTTGTCACATCTATCAAAAATGCCACATAATTCTTTATGAATTCATTTTCAAATTGCGAAATGGCAAACTGCATATCTGCAAAAGCTGCTTTATCCATAATCAAATCAATCGCTTGGGGATCATGACCGGTTGCAAAAGCGTCTATTGCTTTTTGAATCGCATTTGCCATATCAACTCTAACCTTATGTAAGTTTCTGTTATTAATGGCATCCTTTAAAACCTCTGTAGGAATAGATCCGTTTTCTAAAAGCAAATCGCCGGCATCTATACTCAGCAGTTCTGCCTTTAATAAGGTTTTAGCATTATGATAATCATTCGGATAAGTATATACAGCTAAATATCTCTCATCTGGAACAACTGATTTGACCATATTATATGCACTTATCTGCTCCAATTTTAGTAATTCGTCATATTCCTCTATACTTATTTCGGCTCCGTCTGCATAATTGATTTCATGCAAAACTTTAATAGCCTCTTCTGGAGTTTTGCTATCTAGCATTTTTTCAACCTTATCTTTAGATAATAATCTTTTATGATTACCTCTGATAACGGCCGAAGCATATTTATAGTCAGCACTATTATATTTAATCATCTTATGCTCCTAAAATAATATTGAAACAATTTCCGGTGTTACTGTTTCTTTAATGCCTCTAACCATAGTTGAAATAGTGGAATTGATTTCCAGCTGTCCCATGGAAATTATAAATCCGCCGACATCACTATGATTTTTATCCGAAAGAACAAATTCAGCGTCACTGTCTTTTTTGTTTAGGGCCTTTAAAAGAGCCCCTCCCAATTCCTCTTTATCCTTTGCATTTAAAACAATCTCACCCGAATTAAATTGAGTTTTTCTAACATTGCTAACAAGAAATTCAAGATATCTTTCCCTGTCCATATTAGCTATCTTTTCAACAGCTTTATTTAATGCCATGTTAACAGCATCCTGCTTTACGGAAAGGTTCATTTTCCTGATTTCAAGATTAGCAACGGAAAGCTTTCTCTTCCTTATTTCATCTGCCTCAACAAAAGTTTGATTATGTATTTTTTTTACAATTTGTGAAGCTCTTTTTCCCCAATCAACCTTTATTTTTTCTGATTCCTTATATGCTTCTTGCTTCAGGTTCTCAGAATAATCATAGGCGTCTTTTAATATTTTTTCACTAATCTTTTCTAAACTCATTTGCTCACTTCCCTAATTTATTAACCAAGGGTAACACTGTTATACATTAAAAATGATACAAGTAGGGCCAATATGGCGAAGGTTTCAACCATGGCTCCATAAATGATTGCCTTTGCAATTTCTCCCGGTCTTTTTGCTATCAATGTTAAACCTGAAGCTACACATTTTCCTTGAGCATAGCCGGAAAGTATTCCTACAACACCGATTGGAATGCCGCTAAATAACAGATACCAACCTTGCTCTGTTGTTACCATGGCAGGATCTCCTCCCAGCATACCAACTTTTGCTAATATCAAAAATGCCATTAATAGTCCATATATACCTTGGGTTCCTGGCAATGCTTGTAATAACAAGGTTTGTCCGAATTTGTTTGGATCCTCTGCTATTACTCCCGCTGCCGCTTCTCCTGCAGCACCAACACCTAATCCGCTTCCTCCGCAGGCACTGGCAGCTATCGCTGCTCCGCCGATTGCTAATGCTATTCCTAAACTCATTTATATTTCCTCCTTTATCAATTGTACGTATTTTGTTTTTTTATTAAACGGTTCAAAAGGTGTTCCTCCACCTTCATAGAATTTACCGAAGAACTCTACATATTGTAAACGGCAAGCATGTACATATGCTCCCAATCCATTGATGGCAAAATTGAAAACATGCCCTATTACCAAAATAACCAAAAACATCACTATTCCAATTATGCTGTTGCTCATAAAGCCTCCCAGCATATTGACTACTTGGGATATAACAGTTGTAGCCAAGCCCAGAGCCAACAATCTGGAATAAGACAATATGTCCGAAATGTATCCGGTAACTCCATATAGGTTCCATAAGCCCACTGCCTTGCCTATTCCTTTTGATATAAAGAATGGTAAAATCAGTATTCCCGCAGCGGCACCTATTGTCATCCACTGGCCTATTATTCCTAAGCCTTCTTTTATGTAGCTGTCTCCCGCTAACCAAAGTACTAATCCTATTATCATAAAATACCAGCAAAAAACATCATTGAATGCTTCAAGTATTTTACCTTCCTTTATATATCCATAAGCTTTAATACCCATACCTATAAATATATGTATAGTACCAAATATACAAGAATACATGAGAAGTTTTATCGGATTAGTAATGGGGTCAAACCATAATGGCTTAAGAATAAAATCCGGATTATCGAAGAACTTTAATCCTATTACCCCGGTTAGGTCTCCAAAACAACTGCCGAACATCAATCCCCAAAACATAGTAGCAACCCCTGCATATGCAAAGGATTTTATAAGCTTATAAATGGTACCCTCAAGATTAAACTTTTTAAGCATTAATACACATAATAGTGTAAGTATCGCTCCATAGGCCAAATCACCAAACATAAGCCCGAAGAATCCAAGATAAAACATTGAATAAATCGGCGTAGGATCTATTTCCTTTGAGTTCGGCAAGGAATAAAGCTCTGTTATTACTTCCACCGGCTGTACCAATCCATTATTGTTTAAAAGTATTGGTTTTTCCTCATTCTCATCAGGCTCAAAAAGTTCAAAATAACATTCATATTCTTTAAATAATTCTGTTATAGCTTCGTTGGCTCTCTTTGGCACCCATCCTTCTAAATAGAAAGTTCTTTTTGTCTCTAAGGTTTTTCTGTTAGCCTTTGCTGCATCCCTTTCCATTATAAGCTTGTCATATAGCCATTTCATTTCTTTTAAGGATGAAACCATTTCAGAAAGATTGATCTCTATTTTTTCAATCTCCCCGTCAATTTCTTCTTTTTCCTTTTCTAACCTTTGGATGCACTCATCCGGAGTTCCTTCCAGGTCTTTGAATACAATTCTATTAAAGCCAACTTCCTTGTATCCATTTTTAACGTTTTCTTCCTCTCCCTTTACAAAAAAAACGGACAGATAAATCTGACCGTCATCACTGGCGATTTGAGAAACTTCGCACATATTGGTAGCTAATTCCATAGCTTCCTTGACTTCCTCGATAGTTGTAGAGGCTGATACGGTACCTAAATTTATTCCTGTATACTTGGTTTCTGTAGTTTCCAAAGGCATACTATATGTTCTCCAAGGCACCAATCCTGCAATTGTCGTTTCAATCTTGTTTTTATTACCATGTAATAGTTTTAATCTACCACTAAGTTCACGAACCTTATCAATTCTCTCGTCAATGCTGACGTCGTTTGACACCACTTTTTCAAACGCCTCAAAGGTTATAACTTCTCTGCATTTAAACAGCGGTTTTTTAGTTGTGTCGTAATTCTCAAGAGTTTTTACCACATTCTCAATAACGCTTATTTTACTCTCCAGCTTAGATACATCTTCATCATTGCCTCCCTTTTTAACAAGGGCGGCCCACTCTTCATCGGCTAATTTAGATTCTTGGCTTGTAAGCTGTGTTACACCAAAGTCCATCAGTTTATTAATCATGGCTTCCCTTGATGTATCAAGTCCAATGACAAAGAACTTGTTCATTCTTTCTACTGCCATCAGCCCACTACCTTTCTGAAAACAATTTCGACAGCTTCATCCATTTTTCTCTCAGCACGCTTCATTTCTGCATTGCAATTCGCTTTTGCTTCAGATATCATTTCGTCATACATATCATTAGCATCATCCACCGCACTTTTAATGTCAATTTGGTGTTGTGTTTCGGCGCCATCCCTTGCTTTCTCTAATGCAGTTGCAGCCTCTATCTTAGACTGCTCCACGATTCTCTTGGCCTCTGCTTGTCCTTCTCTTCGAATCAAATCAGCCTGAACTTCAATTTCACGTACTTTTTTTAATTGTTCCATTGACATTCAGATCACCTTCTTTTCTAACTAGTTTCGGCATATTCATATTCTCAAAAAAACTTCTCCATTTTATATGCTTATTCCCATAGTAGCACTTTATCAAATTAAATTCAACCATTTATCAAAAATGGATATTATTCCAGCTAAATTAATATGCTGTTAATTTTTTCCCATTAAAAAAGCCCTTGCTGGCAAGGGCCTCATATTACCTTATATATTCCAATACATATTTAGTTAATTCTTCACAGGTATTTCCGTCTTTTAAACCCGTTACATTAATTCCTTCTTCTAAAGCTTTATCAATCGCCTCATCTAAAAGCTTTGCTTTCTCGTTTAATCCAATATGTCTAAGCATCATCGAAGTTGCCCTTAGAATACTCGATGGGTTAGCATATGCTTCTAATCCATCTTCAATCATTCTGGGTGCACTTCCATGTATAGCTTCAAACATTGCATAATTACTTCCTATATTTGCACTTCCCGCTGTGCCAACACCCCCCTGAAGTTGGGCTGCTTCATCAGTAATTATGTCTCCATATAGGTTGGGCAGTATGAATACTTGAAAGTCTTTATTCATATCGTTATTTATTAGATTAGCTGCCATTATATCCACATACCAGCTGTCAACTTTAATGTTAGGATAATCCAATGCAACTTCCTTGCAAAGATTTAGAAAATTCCCATCTGTTTTTTTCATAATATTTGCTTTAGTTACAATGGAAACCCTTTCTTTGTTGTTATTATTTGCATAGTCAAAGGCAAGCTTTGCAATTCTTTTAGTCCCTTCTTTGGTTGTAACCTTAAAGTCAAAGGCAAGGGTTTCACTAATTTCTATACCTTGGCTTCCCAGGGCATATTCCCCTTCGGTGTTTTCCCTAAAGAATATCCAGTCAATATTCTTATCAGGAATAGTTACCGGTCTTACATTTGCAAATAAATCCAGTTCCTTTCTAAGAAAAACATTGGCACTTTCAATATTGTTAACACCGCTTTCTGCACTGGGAGTTGTGGTTGGTCCCTTTAACAGAACGTCGCAGCTCTTAATCTCCGCCAGTATATCATCCGGCACAGTTTTTCCCTCTTTAAGTCTGTTTGCCAAATTAAAGCCATTGATTTCCTTTATGATAACATCTTCCGAATCCAAAAGCACATCCAATACAGATCTTGCTGCTTTAGTAATTATCGGACCTATCCCATCACCGTCGCATATGCCTATTATCTTAGCTTTTTTATCTACCTTTATATTATCTTTAATCCTATCATTTCTTTCTATTTGATTTCTTAATAGGCTTTCAAACTTTGCCACCGCATCTTTGATTTCTGTCTCTCTTTGGCTACTCATTGTCTGTGCCTCCCGTATATTTTAATAAGCCACCGGCCAAAAGGATTTCCTTTTGTCTTGGTGCTAATTCCATATTAACCTTATACTCTTCTCCATTGCTGTTTTTAATATAGGTGTAATCCCTCGACAAATCTTCCCTTAGATTGGTTATTTCAAGTAGATCTCCTTCTTTGATTTTATCATAATCAGAAAAATCATCAAATACTAAAGGAACTATTCCTGCATTTACTAAATTTGCCGCATGAATTCTTGCAAAGCTTTTTGCAATCACCGCCTTGATTCCCAAGTGTAGGGGAACCAGCGCTGCATGCTCCCTAGATGACCCTTGGCCATAGTTTGAACCTCCGATTATATATCCGCCTTTTTTTAGCATCGCTCTTTTAGGAAACGCTTCATCACAAACCGTAAAGCAGAAATTTGCCAAATGAGGAATATTTGATCTGTATGGTAAAATTTTTGAGCCGGCGGGCATTATATGGTCAGTCGTAATATTGTCCCCTACTTTTAATAAAACCTCTTCCTTTATATCATCTTCTAAAGGTTTCATCTCCGGGAAAGGCTTAATGTTAGGACCTCTGAGTATTTCGGCTTCTTTAGCTTCTTCTTCATCTAAAGGTGGTATTATGCCACTATCATTTATCGTAAAGTTTTCCGGCAGTGAAACATTTAGGTCTGCGTCCCCTTCCATAGGGTCAGTAAAATATCCCTTTAAGGCTGAATATGCGGCAGTTTCAGGACTCACCAGATATATCTGTCCATCCTTTGTGCCGGATCTTCCTTCGAAGTTCCTATTAAAGGTCCTTAGACTTACGCCTGCTGAATTGGGCGAAAATCCCATTCCTATACATGGTCCGCATGCACATTCCAATATCCTTGCTCCCGCATCAATTAAATCTGTTAATGCGCCGCTTTGAGAAAGCATGGAAAACACCTGCCTAGATCCCGGTGATATTGACAGACTGACTCCATCGGCAATCTTTTTACCCTTCAATATCTTAGCCACTTTTAACATGTCATATAGGGATGAGTTGGTGCATGATCCTATGCAAACCTGATCGACTTTAATATCCCTAAGTTCCCTTATGGGTTTTACATTATCCGGACTGTGGGGACACGCTGCTAAAGGAACCAAATCGAATAAATCTATTGTATATTCCTCATCATACACTGCATCATCGTCACTGCATAAAGGCCTGTAATCCTCTTCCCTTCCCTGGGCTTTCAAAAACTCCCTTGTTATTTCGTCCGAAGGAAATATGGAAGTGGTGGCTCCCAATTCAGCCCCCATATTTGTTATTGTTGCTCTTTCCGGTATGGTCAAGAATTTGATTCCTTCTCCGCCATACTCAACTATGGCACCGACTCCGCCCTTTACTGAAAGTCGTCTAAGCACCTCAAGTATTATGTCCTTTGCACTTACACCATTTTTCAATCTGCCTATAAGGTTTACCTTTATCATTCTGGGCATAGGTATATTATATGCACCTCCACCCATGGCAACTGCAACATCCATTCCCCCTGCTCCTATAGCAAGCATTCCTATACCACCGCCTGTAGGTGTATGGGAATCCGAACCGATTAGTGTTTTTCCGGGAATTCCAAACCTTTCGTAATGTACCTGATGGCAAATACCATTTCCGGGTCTTGAATAATATACTCCATATTTTGCACAAACACTTTGGATGTATCTGTGGTCATCAGCATTTTCAAAACCCGATTGCAATGTATTGTGATCAATATATGCCACCGATTTTTCTGTTTTAACCCTTGGTATGCCCATGGTTTCAAATTCTAAATATGCCATGGTGCCTGTGGCATCTTGGGTCAATGTCTGGTCAATTCTAATTCCTATTTCTTTTCCCTTTTCCATTTCCCCGGATACCAAATGTTCAAAAATTATTTTTTCAGCTATTGTACGTCCCATCAATTTTGCTCCTTATTTCATTATAAAATAATCATTAATTAATTTTTCTAATTCTTCACTACTAATAACAGATGACCTTCCACCTTCGTATTCCGAATCTATCCAACCTTTTACATATTTAACAAGTTCGCTGTTCTTATCAACCTTCCTGTTTTCTTCAAAATTGTACTTATCATTTATCCATAAAGCTATACCTGCCAAGCCGGAATTCTGGTTTACAGATACCTTAGGAGGTCTTTTCAGCAATTTGCCGGTATCAAAAATATTGTATATTTCTTCGTCCTTTAAAAGCCCATCTGCGTGTATCCCGGCTCTTGTTACATTGAAATTCTCACCCACAAAAGGAGTTTGAGAAGGTATTTTAAAGCCAATCTCATTCTCATAATACTTAGCTATATCTGTTATAACTGTGGTATCCATTTCGTCCAAGGTACCTTTTAATGAAGCATATTCAAATACCATGGCTTCAAGGGGTACATTACCGGTTCTTTCCCCAACACCAAATAAAGTGCAGTTAACCGCAGATGCCCCATATAACCATGCTGTAGCCGCGTTTGATACCGCTTTATAGAAATCATTGTGGCCATGCCATTCCAACATTTCGCTGGAAACCCCTGCATAATGCTGAAGACCATAAATTATTCCGGGTACGCTTCTTGGTAAAGATACTCCCACATACGGGATTCCATACCCCAAGGTGTCACAGGCTCTTATCTTAACGGGCATTTTTGCTTGTTCGGATAATTTTGTAATCTCTCCGATAAATGGTACTACAAAACCATAAAAGTCCGCCCTGGTAATATCTTCAAAATGACACCTAGGTATTACCCCCGCTTCAAAGGCTTGGCTTATTACAGAAAGATAATGGTTCATGGCTTGTCCTCTGGTCATGCCCAACTTATTAAAAATATGATAATCGGAACAGCTTACTAATATTCCGGTTTCTTTTACTCCGATATCATGAACGAGTTTGAAATCATCCTTTTGTGCCCTTATCCAAGTTGTAATTTCCGGAAATTCAAGACCTAGGTCCATACACTGTCTTATGGCTTCTTTATCCCTATCGCTATATACGAAGAATTCTGTTTGTCTTATTATTCCTTTAGGGCCGGATAGCTTTGATAGCATTTTATAAATATCTACTATTTGCTTAACTGTATAAGGCTCTCTGGATTGTTGACCATCTCTGAAAGTTGTGTCTGTAATCCAGATATTCTTTGGCATTCCCAAGGGATTTCTTCTAAAATTAAATGAAGTTTTCGGTACTGAAGAGTACTCAAAAAATTCCCTGTAAAGATTTGGCTCATCCACATCTTGTAGAGAATACTTATATCGATCATCTTCAAGTAGGTTAGTGTGGCTATTTATTGTTAGCTTCATAAAATACCTCCCTCTAATTGTATAATTGTATACAAGTATTATATTTTATATTTTGTTTTTAGTCAAGCCACTTTATCCTATTAAATAACAAAAGAGACCATTTATTATGGTCTCATCTTTATATTTGGATTCTTTTAACAGTATTCCGCTAAAGGAGAATATCCCTCCGATAATTATGACTACTATTATTTTACCTAGGCTTATTTCCTTTTCTTTATTGGAATACCACCATCCATTAAGCTATCTCCAAAGCTATCTCCATCATTTTAGTGAATGTGTTTTGTCTCTCTTCGGCGGTACACGCCTCACCTGTAAACGGACAATCTGAAATAGTACATATACAAAGGGCGTTTTTACCTGCCCTTGCGGCATTCATATATAGGCCAGCGGATTCCATTTCCACTGCCAATACTCCCATTTTCTGCCAGTCCGCCAAACTGAGGGCGTCATCATAAAATGTATCTGAAGAATAGATATTACCCACCTTAGGCTCTACACCCAATTCTCTGGATTTGTTGACAGCTTTTTCTAAGAGGGCGTAATTGGCTATCGGAGCATATGTTCCCGGCAATCTAAATTGATCTCCATATTTGGAATTAGTGCAAGCACCCATACCTATCACTATATCTCTTAATTTTACTTCATCGCTTATTGCCCCTGCAGAACCAATTCTAATGATATTTTTTACATCATAAAAATTAAAAAGCTCATACGAATATATACCAATTGAAGGTATGCCCATACCGGATGCCATAACGCTTACTTTCTTTCCCTTATATGTTCCGGTATATCCCTGGACCCCTCTTATATTATTTATCAATACCGGATTTTCCAGAAAATTATCGGCTATGAACTTGGATCTTAGCGGATCCCCCGGCATAAGTACTGTTTCCGCAAAATCGTCTTTTTTTGCTGTTATATGTGGTGTAGGTATATTACTCATATTTTTCTCCCTTACTTCTTTTTAAATACAGATTTTGGTTGCTGGCAAATCGGGCATTTATATGTTTCCGGTAATTCTTCAAAAGGAACATCCCCGTCATAAACATATCCGCACACTGAACAAACCCAAATATCCTTTTTATTATCTTCCTTTGGTTCTTCCTTTACATAAGTCGGAGCATTCTTTGGACTCTTGCCCTTTATAACATTGTGATAATATGAATAAGTCATAGGAGTTCCCGGAACATATTCCTCAGCATCAATAAGTTCCCCTATGAAGATTGTATGGGTATCAACTTCCATGCTGTCTACTACGTTAAACACCATGTATCCTATACCGGCTTTAACAACAGGTACTCCGCTATGTACTTCATAATCCAAACCATCAAATTTATCGCAATCTTTTCCGCTTCTGAATCCAAAGCCTCCTATAAGAGATGGATCACTGTCCTCAGCCAGTACCACTGCTCCAAATTTACCACTTTCCCTAATGCATTTGTTGGTATAATTGTCCTTATTCATGCTTAGAGCTACTTTTATTGGGTCTGCTGTTATTTGTATCAAACTGTTAGCAGTACATCCTGTAGGTCTTTCTCCATCCATAGCACTAATAATATATAGTCCATAGGATAAATTAAATAACATCTTCGTATTCATGCTTCTTCCTCCTTGAAAATACTAGTGTAAATACCGTTCCCATTAAAAATATACCTAAAGCTATCGATCCGGCATTAAGAAGTGTTTGTATCATATACTCACGACTTAACAATTCGTTTCCAGCTATTAAATAATATACCGTATTGTACATTCCGGAACCCGGTACTAATGTCATTATACCCGGAATCGTAAAGGTTGTAACGGGTAATTTAAAAATTCTTGCACTAATTTGTGCAGAAAGACCAATCGCTAATGCCCCCATGAAATTGGAAAGGTACATCGATTCGGTAAAATTCCCCATTAAAAGATATGTTCCCCAACCTATGGCTCCAATAAGTCCTGTTAGCCATAAGTATTTTTTTGGTACCGCAACAATTATTGATAAGCCAAATATGGCGAGAAATGCTCCCAGAAGTTGTATCATTATGTTAATCACAATATCCCACCTCCAAGTCCTTCACATAGGCCAAGCCCCAAAAATATACCAAGCACTATGCCCAATGCTATCACCAATGCTTCAAGTCCCCTTGCAGCTCCTGATAAATAGTCTCCGTGTAAGGTGTCAAACAATGCATTTGTAATTGCTACTCCGGGGACGAGAGGCATAATTCCCCCTATAATAGCAAGATTCATATTGTACTCGGAAAAGCCCACATAATTACCGATATATGCCACTAACGCAATAAAAAATGATGCCACTATATCGCTCATAAATGTTCCTGTGTCATTTTTTGCAAGTAAAACCAAGGCTATGGCAGATATTATGCCTGCCAATCCCGCCATCAAAGCTTCCTGCCAATTTCCTCCAAACATAACAGTAAAAGAAAGACATATTATAGCCATGGCTAAATAATGTCCCTTCGTTTTGTCTTTTTCCGTTTTCAAATCGTTTAATTTTTCGTGGGCCTCCGTAAGGCCTATTTCACCACTGCACAGCTTCCTGGATATTTCATTTACAACAATTATTTTATCAAAACGCTGCCTTCGGTAGTTTACCCTTCTAACCGCGGTCAAATATCCGGATTTATTGCTGTCGAAGCTAACGGAAAACCCGGTAAGCGTAGCCAGTGCCTCTCCCCTACCTGTGGGAGCCAGGGCTAAAATCCTTATAATCGTTTCTTCTACCCTATAAGTTTCTGCCCCATATATGGCCAACAGTTCTCCTGCCAATATGGCTGTATTGAAAAGCTCTTTGGTTCTGTTATCATAATTTATCACTGTCATATAAACCACTCCGGATCTTTACGTTTACCGCAAAGTTTTTCAAAAGCCAGGCTTGAAGCTGCAACTATAGGTCCGTGAAAGCCCCTGGCATTATTAGGACACACCCTAATACATGTTGTACAAGATACACATTTTGACGTGTCCACCTTGGATGTGTCTTCCATGGATATGGCCCCGGTAGGGCACGATAAGGCACAAACTCCGCAATGTAAGCAACCTTTCCCCACGGTGGGTCTTATGGGCATTTTCATGGGTTCTTTTGTGGGCATACTTCCCTTTATTTTCAAAGGAGCCAATTTCGCCCTCAGGTCTTCAATATCCGTTGTGGCAAATCTTTTTAATTTATTGGCACATAGCCTTCCGTATTTAACCATAGTATTAAGATCTTCTTTATCAGGTCTACCCACTGCAACCTTATTAAAAATCGAGTGACCGGATATAAAGGCTCCGGCACTGACTACCTTGAATCCTTGATTCTCCAAAAGCCCATTAAGCTCATAAAGTGCATCTCCATAGGTATTATTTCCATATGAAACCAAAGCAACAGCCAAAGCATTGTTGCCTTGTATCCTTTGTATTATATCCTTACACGGCAAAGGAACCCTTCCCGCGAACACCGGAACACCGAAAACAATTATGCTTTCTTGGTCAAAGATAATATTTTCATCTATCGGATGCTTAATAACATCCATGAATTCCAGTTTAATATCATTTAAGCACATCTCGTCCATTTCTTTTGAAATAGACTCTGCTACACTTGAAACTATAGCTTTAGTCCCACCTGACGGACTAAAATATATTCCTCTTACTTCTTTAATCACATCTAGCTCCTACTATTTTTCCAGTTTACCTATTTCATCCGCCCAATATCCCCAGACTTCCGTCAATAATTTTCTGCCTGCAAACATCGAAGCCAATGAATTATCCAGCTTTGGCGCAATCTCAACTACATCAAAACCAATTACATTAAGCTTAGTAAAAATCTCTTCAATTAATGTCAATGCCATCCTTGGGGTAAGGCCTCCAAATTGAGGCGTTCCCGTACCCCCTGCATATCCCGGGTCTAGGGCATCTATATCAAAGGTCACATAAACCTTGTTGAATTTCTTCATTTTTTGTATACAATCTTCCGCAATCTTTTCGATGCCTTCTTTATAGCAGTCATATGCTGTTTTAACCTGTATATTATTCTCTCTTTTAAATTCAAATTCATCAGGTTCGATTGATCTGATTCCTATGAAATATAGGTTTTCTAGGGATTTAATGTTATCCATTTCCAAGGCTCTTCTTTCCGTGTTGCCATGGGATAAAAAATCCCCTTCCAAAGCATAACAAAGATCCATATGAGCATCTATATGGATTATTCCAAATCTTCATCTATGGCTTCGTTAACTCCCCATAAACATGGAATAGTTACGGAATGATCCCCTCCGACCATAGTAAATTTTTTCCCCATACTAACTAAATTCTTAACATATTCTTTAATCTCATTAAAGAACTCTTCCCTATCAGGTCCGATAAAATCTCCCCCGTCGACTATATTTAATTTGTCATAAAAAGCAAGTCTTTCAGTACAAGGAGTTGAACTAAAAGTGTTTTCTCTTAGTTTTCGCGGAGCTTCAGCTGCACCTCCCCTAAAACTTACTCCTCCATCAAAAGGAATTCCAAATACCACAACATCCGCATCATCCTCTTTCATACCCGGCTTGTTGAGTCCACACCAAACTCCGGATTTTAAAGCCAGCTCATCTTTTTTTTGCATAGGTGTTCCTCCCTTTTCTGTATATTAAAAATTTTAGCATACACTAAATAAACTAGCAAGGTGATATTGTGAAGTATTAATGAATAATGCTCAAGCTATGTAGCTTGAGCACCAATTCAATTATTTTTATCTGTTATAATTTTTTTAAACCTAATATCATGTGTTCCCACGGGTATTTTTTTCAATAAGGTTTTATCAAAACAAACCAAAAGACATTCAAAATCAGCATCCTCTAGGTACCTGTCGTAGTATCCTCCTCCGTGTCCTAATCTGTTTCCACTTATATCCGCAGCCAAGCAAGGAATGATTCCTAAATCAATTTCCTTTTTATTTACCACCAAGCAGCTGTCATTAGGTTCTAAAATATCATATTTCCCAATTACTAAGTCATTAACTGACTTTATCTCCTTGGTTATCATCTCACCTTCTCTAATGCACTTAGGGACAGCAACTCTTTTCCCTTCTTCCAAGGCTTTCTCAATTAAAGGAATTGTATCTACTTCCTTTGATGTGCCCACAAAAATGAAAATTAATCCCGCTTCTTTATATTCATTGGATTTAAGTATTTTCCTCCGGATATTTTTACTTGCTCCTTCTATATACTCTTCACCCATTCCTTCTAAAATTTCTTTGGCCATATTCCTTACAGCTTTTTTTCTTGACTCTAACATCCCCTATCCACTTTAATGTCTATCGCATAGCCTATTAGCGATTTAGACATCTCTTCCTTTATGATTTTTGCCAGCTTAGCAGGAAATTCCTCTTTGAAGTCTATCACTATATCCATTTTTATATATTTTTTTTCCTTGTTGATGTAAAAACCATGCATTCCTAAAACGTTATCATGAGACATTGCTATTTCCCTCAAGCTCTCCCTGATTGATACTATTTCTTCATCGTAAACATTTACGGTATATATTTCTATGCTAAGGGAAATATTATATTTTTCTTTAATAGCTCTCTTAATTCTGTTAATAATTTCATATGCTTCATTTAATGTATACTTTTCTTCCAGCTCTATATTGCACGTCCCTACCTTTTTGTTGTGCCCATAATCATGAATTGACAGATCATATGCCCCCATAACACAAAAATCATCGCATATATCACATTTTATTTCTTCTGCTATTCTTTCATCAATGTTGTTTCCTACCAAAGTCCTGATATAGTCACCTGCTATTTTTACACCGTTGAAGAATATGATACCGGCAACTAAAATACCCAAATATGCATCCAGGGTAACATTAACTAACAAATTTAAAGCTATGGTTATCAAAGTGGCTATTTCCAGCATAGACTCCAAAAGGGTGTGATTACCTATTAAAACAAGGGATCCTGCCTTTAATTTTTTACCGGTCTTTCTCGCATGTTTTCCTAAATATATTTTAACCAATGCAGAAACAGCTATAAGGTAAAGGACATAATATGGATATATTACTTCTTGTCTTTCTATTACAGCGGCAAAACTCCTATATCCTAAAAACACCGATGTTATTATCAGCAGTGTAGCTATTAAAACTACAGTTAAATACTCATGCCTTCCATAACCATAGGGATGTTCCTTGTCCGGGGGTTTTCTCGAAAAATTAATCCCCCTTATATTTATAAGGCAAATCGATGATGATGCAATACTGTTCACACCATCAGAAGTTACTGCCACGGAATTTGTGATGGCACCTAAAGCCAATTCCAATATGCCTATTATTAGATTTGCCAACATGTCCCTTCGGCTCGTTTTAATTATTATATTCTCTCTTTTCGTTTCCATAAAATCCCCTTTAGCGTATTTTACATGAAAAAAAGCCCCATGGCAATAGGGCTTTTTATTAATTTTGTCTACTGCTGTATGTTGTTACAATTCCTTTAATCTTTCTTTTAATATCATTTGGCTCCGTTTCCACATAATCTTTTAAGTCCGCAAGCTTCTCCAAAAACTCATCTTCATCTATCTCAATAGGTTTACCTACATAAATCAGTTTATTCTCCGTCTTCTGCAAACCCTCTTCTTCCATCAGCAATTCTTCAAACAGTTTCTCTCCGGGTCTTAACCCCGTATATTCAATTTTTATATCAACATCAGGCTTGAACCCCGATAGCGCTATTAGATTTCTGGCTAAATCATCTATCTTTACGGGGTCTCCCATGTCAAGAACAAATATTTCCCCACCTTCAGCAAATGCTCCCGCCTGTAAAACCAATGATACAGCTTCTTTTATGGTCATAAAATACCTTATGATTTCAGGATGCGTTACTGTAACCGGACCTCCTGCGGCTATTTGCTTCTTAAACATTGGAATCACGCTGCCATTACTACCTAATACATTCCCGAATCTTACCGCAACAAATTCTGTCATAGACCTGTTGTTATATACCTGTATTATCATTTCACATATTCTTTTTGAAGCTCCCATAACATTTGTGGGATTTACAGCTTTGTCCGTGGATATCATTACAAACTTTTCCACATTCCATTCATCAGCGGCAGTAACCATTTTCCAGGTTCCGACAACATTGTTTTTAATCGCTTCATTAGGGCTTATCTCCATAAGCGGTACATGCTTATGAGCTGCTGCATGATACACTATCTGCGGTCTATATTCTTCAAATATTTGGTTTATCCTTCTTGTATTTCTAACACTGGCTATTAAGACAACCAAGTTCAATTCAGGGAAATTTGTTCTAAGTTCATTTTGTATTTCATAAGTTGTATTCTCGTATATATCAACTAGTATAAGCTGTTTAGGATTATATGATGCTATTTGTCTGCATATTTCACTTCCTATGGAGCCCCCGCCACCGGTTACCATTATAACCTTGTTTTCTATATTTTTAGTCAGCGAATCCATATTTATCTCTACGGGATCCCTCCCCAAGAGATCTTGTATATCAACCTTCCTCAGCTGAGACACGCTCATTTCACCGTTTACAAGCTGATAAATCCCCGGCAATGTCATAAGTTCAATTCCCGTGTCCTTGCAGATTTCAACTATTCTTTTCATTTCCGTGTTTCCTGCTGAAGGTATTGCTATCATTATCTCTTCAACATTATATTTTTCAGCAATTTCCGGAATATCGTCTATCCCTCCTGCCACAAAAACTCCGGATAGGTAGTGACCGATTTTTTTATTATCATCATCAACAATACATACCACCTTTTTGTCAATCATGTCACTATTATTGATTTCCTTTAATATTGTCGCGCCGGCAACTCCGGCACCCACCATCAATACTTTTTTCTTTCTGCTGTCATCGATTAAATTGTTTTTAATTTCTCTTATTTCCCTATATAAAAAACGACTAAGAAATATCATGGAAAAGAATAGAAGCAGATAGATTACATAAAAATTGTTAGGTAAATCCAGCAGAGAATGATTGCTAATATGATGTACTGCTATTGAACCAATTATAACTATGATGCATGCCTTCAATAAATTATCAAGTTCCTTAACACTGGCATATACCCATAAGCTGGAATAAAGGCGAAAAATATAGAAAACTCCTATGGTTATTATTACAAGCACATAAGAATCATTTATGAATTCATCAAGATAAAACATGAAGTCATCATTAATGCTAAAATTATATCCCACATATAATGCTAAGAAGCCGGAAAAGTATATTGAAAACACATCATATATTAATAATACAATTTTTCTTGCAAGAACTTTTTTATCTTGGGACAATAGATCTTTTGCCATATAATACCTCACTAATCATTTACTCAACAATTAATTATATCATATATTTAAATCCCCTAAAATAGGTAGGTAATAAATAGCTTGATTTTTGTCACAAAAAACTCAATGTAATAAGCTGTAATTAGAATTTTTATCTTTTATAAGCAGTTGTTCATCTAAAAGGGAATTTAAAACAAGTCGAAGACCATCCAGGTCATACCCAAATCTACTTATTAAATCATCTTCCTTGACAAACACACAATTGGTTATGTGTGAAATAACCTTCTTTCTTAAGCAGTTCTCCTTTAATATATCTATATTTTCGTTTGTTACAATTGTAGTTATGGTTCTGTCAGGATTAAACTCCTCTGTAATATAATAGTTTTCCGTTGCATCGCAAATATGCTTAATACTTTTACCCCTATTCTTACCTACGCCCATCTCCTTAAAGGCATTCATTATTATTAAATTTCTCGGTTCGGATAAGCCTCTTTTTTTTACCATCTCCATATCAGGTCTAAAACTCCCGGGATTTGAAAAATTTATCTGATTATCGCTTTTTATAACCAGCAAGCCCCTGGTCCCATAATAGTCGGCGTGTATCAAACAATTGGCAAGGGCCTCCCTTGCAATATTTTTGAACTTCAAATCAATATTATCATCTATAATTCCTGATATTTTACTATAGAATTCAATAACATTAAGCTCATCAACACTGTAATCTATATGAATTTTATTCTTAATCTCCAAATAATGTAAGTAAAAGTTCGGAAACTCCTTAAGTATCTCCGAAACATAACCAAATAGTAACAGCCCTCCGGCAGTTGGTCTTAATTGGCCCCTTTGATCGTAAGATAGTGCCCCCATTTTTATAAGGTCTACCCTTCTTTTGATTATTCTTTCGAATTCCCTTACGCTGTTTTTATCGATGGCTGTAAGCTCCATATTTTTTAAAATTCTTTTATCGTATGTGTCAAAAGAAGCGTCCCTTAGCATGGCAGCTATTTCTTGTTCAGTACACCTGTAATCTCCTTCACCATTTCTCCTGTAGCTTCCAAGCTTAATATCGCCGTCAATAAATATTGGCCTGTCCTGCCTTTTGGCTCTGGGCACATTGATGGTAATAATTCTTTTACCTTCCAAATTCTGAATATTTATATCCTTTTTCTTTAGTATGTTCTTATTAACCTTTTTAACCTTTTTTGTATTATTTATTAAACTCCAAAATTCTTTTATCAAAAGTTCCGGGTTAGGCAAATCTATTGCTCTAAGGTTGTGCCTTTCATCCTACACAACCCCCAAAAGTATAATTCCTCCGATAGTGTTTGCAAATGAAGAATAGGTCTCCCAGATACTCTCCGGAAGACCTCCTAATGCTTTTTTTGCTTCTATCCTGTTGTTTTCATGATATCTTTCCAGCTTTTTTAAATTTATCATGATTATTCCTCTGACATTACTAAGTTAATTTTATCTTCTACTTCAATAATCTTATCTTTATTAGGAACAAATACATATAGCTTTTGATTACCATAAGTATAACCCGGCATCAAAGCATCACTTCCCTCGTCTAGTGAAGACTTTTCAAATTCCCATGAAGGCATTTTGTTAAGCTGCATTTTTACCAAAGCCTTGATGTCTTCAGGGGCCATATTGGTATCCATATTTCCGTCCACGGCTCCCAAAATGCTGTTATAGTTCATAAGCATTGTAGTACTCTTTGATATCTTTTTCAGTACAGCTTCAATTACCTTTTGCTGATTAATAACCCTTTGGAAATCGCCTTCCCTAAATGCATATCTTTCCCTTGCAAATGAAAGTGCTTCCGGTCCATTTAGGTGATTCATTCCTTTGTTGTAGTAATAACCACCCTTTCTTGCGGTAAATGCATAATCAGAATCCACATCTATCCCGTCAATGGCGTCAACAAGATTTTCCACAGCGCTGAAATTAACCTTGATGTAGTAATTAATTTCTATTCCCAGTAACTCTTCCACGGCGCCAATGGATTCATCAACTCCGTAAAGCCCGGCATGGGTAAGCTTGTCCTTTTCTCCATATGTCGGCAATGTAACACTGCAATCCCTAGGTATAGAGGTTAATAAAATTTTATTAGTTTTCGGATTAACCGTTATTATCATATTAACATCGCTTCTGGAAACCTTGTTTATATCACCAAATACATCTATTCCGCTTACAAATATATTAAAGGATTCTTCCGTAACATCTATTCTTCTTGCCGTATCCCTTTGAATATCCTCGATATCATAGCTATATAATATTCTGGTCTTTTCTTGATAGCCGTCATTTGACTCCTCTATGGTTTCATAATTTGTTTCGCTTAACAGAATACTTTCATATTTCCCTTCAAGAAGACCCGTGGCTAAAGAATCCAAATCATCACTTACAGAAGTCTCATAAGCGATAATCTCCTTTAAATCATTCCTGGCCTTTGAATAATTTTCATTGGGTATAGAATATATCCCTACGGTTGTTTCATTTAAATCCTCAATGGTTTCTGCTTCAGCTTCAATAGGCACTATGACTAAATATGTTTCATAAGTCACCTTGTCTCCGATGGAACTTATTTTATTTAAAAAATTGATAGTCCCCGTGGCATAACCGGTACCCATTAATGAAGTTAACATTAGGATAAGGGATATGGCCAATGCCAGATTTTTTTTCCACTTAGTAACTCCATTGAAAAACAGAATACAAAATATTATTAAGGTTACCGGAGTTAATATTAACAGCATCGGCAACAAATATTTTGCCGGTAATATATTTAATCTGATGATTTCAATTTCAAAGTATACAGATAACAATAAATAGATAACTGCAACAACTTTTGAAAAACCTCTAAAGCCGCTTAAATTATTCCTTTTGCTTTTTGTTTTTTGCTTTTTTTTCACTTTTTTTGAAGCTCGCATAAATCCTTCTCACTCTCGTTATAAACTATTATGGTTATATTTAATATAAATCATTTCTTTTATATGTTTAAGAACTCATGAATTCCCTGTATTCGGAAATGATATCCTTAGGCTCTCCTATTTTTATTATCTTACCTTCGTGCATCCATACTATTCTATCGCACAATTCTTCCAAAGTGTTTAAACTATGAGAAACTATTACCACTGTTTTATCATGTTTGGATATTAGGTTTTTCATCTTTTCATAGCTTTTCCTTTTGAACCTTTGATCTCCCACACTAAAGACTTCGTCAATCAACATTATTTCAGTCTCCAGTATTGCAGTTATGGAAAAGGCCAATTTGGAATACATACCACTGGAATAAGTTTTTACGGGTTTATCGATGAATTTACCAAGCTCTGAGAATCCAATTATCTGCTCTTCCTTGCTTTTAATAAATTCTTCGGAAAAACCAAGGAGCATACCTGAAAGATAAATGTTGTCTCTGCCTGTTAACTCCTTTTGAAAACCTACTCCTATCGACAGCAATGAAATAGATTGATTATGAAGATCTATAGTCCCTTCATCAGCAGAAAAAATCCCTGCAATGGTTCTTAATAGGGTTGATTTTCCGCTACCATTTTTCCCTATTATGCCCAGGATTTCACCCTTTATTACTTCAAAGGATACATCTTCCACTGCCAATAAGTCTTCGAACTTTACTCTTTTTAATCTAAAAAGACTTTTCTTTATACTGTATTTTTTAAAGTTTCTGTATTTAACCGTTAGGTTTTTTATATCGATAGCATTTTCACTCATATTAAATTACCTTTGCATATCCATTCTCATATTTGTATATCCTTTTAATTCCCCAAATCCCAAGCAGTATGCTGATAAACGTTATTATTATCATCAGCTGCCAATCTGTTTGTTGCTGATATATTAATGCTTTTCTCATTGAATTTAAAAACACGGCCATGGGATTTCCGTTAAATAATATTTTGCTGTATTCAGCAGGCAACCTAGTTTCCAAATTATAGAATATCCCTGACATATAGAAAATCAATCTTAATACTATCCTCATAACATTTTCTAAATCTTCAATGAATACTCCAAAATGCAAAAGATGCACCGCAACTGCGAAAGTAAATATAAATAATGCCAGTATAATCACAGGGAACCAAAGGATTCCCCAAGTTAACGGCACATTATAGAAAATCATCATAATAAATACGATAACAAACGATATCATCATTTTAAATGCATTAACCAACATTTTTTTAATTATAAGGATGTACTTTGGAATGTAAACTTTTGTCACTATTGCTTTATTTGTTTTAACACTTTTTATACTGTATGTTATTGTTTTATTAAAGAAGTTCCACATGGAAATACCTATGAAAATAAATATCGCAAAATATTGCTCGCTGGCATTGAATATAAATCCGAAAATAAATGCGTATATAAACATAAAACACAGAGGTTCGATAACCCACCATAACCAATTCAAATATGAATTTGAAACCTCCGTTTTAAGATCTGCCTTTGCAGAAAATATTAAATAATTCCAATACTTCTTTATATCTCTATAAATCCGTTTCATTCTCCCTGTTCTCCATTTCATACTTGTTAAACCCAATAAACTCGTATTTACTTGTGGATAAATCCCCCTCAAATCCTTCGGTAGACTCAGGTTTTAATACCGCTATTACCGTCTGAAAAATCAACTGTAAATCTCTAAGTATACTAAATTGTTCTATATATACCATATCCATTATTAATTTGTCCTTTGGCGTCGTATTATATCTGCCTAATATTTGGGCGTAACCTGTTATCCCGGCCTTTACCCTGGATCTGTATGCAAATTCAGGAAGCTCTTCGGTGTATTTCTTTACATTTTTCAGCATTTCAGGTCTGGGGCCAACGACAGACATATCACCTTTTATAACATTTATAAGTTGAGGAAGCTCATCTATTCTGAATCTTCTTAACACCTTACCTGCCTTGGTTATTCTATCATCACCCTTTGTTACCGAGCTATTTAGATCGTTTTCTTTCATGGTCCTAAGCTTTATCACCTTGAAAATCTTGCCGTTTAAAGTTGCCCTCTCTTGTAAATAAAACACGGGCCCGCCATCATCAAGCTTTATGGCTATTGCGCTTATGATTATCAACGGTAGGGCAATAATTCCCATTAATAGAGAAATTACAATATCTCCGCCTCTTTTTATTATACGTTGCTCCAATGTCAACTGTTTGTCATTTTTATTTAATAAGTATATATCTTCAAGCACATAGGTTTCCGCATGAGATTTCATTATATCCTCTATCTCGGGGTTAATATAAGTATTTAATCTATGTTCATAACACATTCTTAATATTTTTGATTTATAGCCCATGGGAACATCATAGATAAATACCGTGTCTACTTTTTTTATTCTTTCGTTTAAGTCTTTATTCTTATAATCCAGAACATCCACTATCTCGTATTGCTTATCATAGCTTTCTATTGCCCTCACAATTATGTCAAGACTCTTCTGAGATGATGTGACAACACAGCATTTCTCCGGGTCGTGTAATTGAAAAAATATTTTGTTGCCACAATAAGAAAACATGATTATTATTATCAATTGTATTGCAAATGTCAGAATCAATAATTCCGGTGACCTTAACCTAAACTCGGCTATATTTTCAACATTTGTTCTCATTATCATCAATTGAAGATAAACAAATATATCCGTAAAAAATGTGGCCAATGAAATCGAGTAAACTATATATTTACTTTTTCTTCTACCGACATCATAGTTTCCGTAAACCCTTAAAAAAAGCAACTCCACCAGTATAAATGTTGAAATTATTATACCTAGCGTTCTTGATAAATTAGTAAGGGAATGGTTCTCTGCACTTTGGACAAAAACAAAAACAGCTATCATACTAGTAAATAGTACAATTTTAACCGCCATCCAAAAAGTTTGTTCAAATTTTAAGTTGATATTATTCATAAATTCACCAAAAAGAATCCATATAATCTAGTTAGTAATTATATCAAAGATTATATAGTTTTGCAAATTAATACACATAAAAATACCATATATTTGTTAAGGTATTGTGATGATTTTATAGTATTTGTTCTTTTATTCCTTATATGTTAATATACATATTATGGAGGCATATAATGAACAGGTTATTTGAGATATTTATTAAAAATCATGATAATGTTACCGATCCCGAGGTAAGGATGTCATATGGCAAATTTGCAGGAATTGTGGGTATAATCACCAATTCCTTTTTAACCCTAATCAAAATAATTACAGGTGTACTAATAAACAGCATTTCCATATTAGCTGACGGTATCAATAATCTAACGGACGCAACATCATCTGTTATTACTTTAGTCGGTTTTAAACTGTCTGCATTACCGGAAGATAAGGATCATCCCTATGGTCATGCAAGAATTGAATATATCACAGGACTTATCATTTCTGTCCTTGTAATAACCGTGGGCATCGAACTTGGAAGAAGCTCCATTGATAAAATAATTCATCCCGAAGAAGTAACATTCAATTATATCGTTGTAATCATCCTGATAACTGCCATACTATTAAAGCTATGGCAAGCCGTCTTTTATTTTGCGGCAGGTAAGAAAATAGATTCCACCGCCCTCAAGGCCAGCGGTATTGACAGCAGAAACGATCTGGTATCCACATCCTTGGTTCTTTTAGGTCTAATAGTTTCCCATTACCTCGATTTTAATTGCGATGGTTATATAGGACTACTCGTATCCGCTTTTATTATCTATTCGGGCATTATGCTTATTAAAGAAACCAGCAGTCCTCTCCTTGGAGAAGCCCCTTCGGAAGAACTGGTTAAGAACATCAGAACCATAGTGGAGTCCCATGATAAAGTTCATGGAACCCATGATCTTATGGTTCATAACTACGGACCGGGTAAAGTATTTGCATCAATACATATTGAGGTTAATGCAGATGAAGATATATTGGAAAGTCATGATTTGATTGACAACATCGAAAACGAAGTATACAAAAAGCTTAAAATACAGATTACCGGACATATGGATCCGATTAAAATAAATGACCCCATAAGAAACAAGGTATTAGAAGCTCTTTCATCAAAAATTGATGAACTGGACTGTGTTTCCAACATACACGATTTAAGAATTGTTCCCGGTCCAACTCATACTAATGTTATTTTCGATATAGTTATGGAGGATGGTTGTAAATACACGGAAAAAGAAATACTATCTTGGGCAACCAAGATAGTACATGAAATTGATTTAAAATATTTTGTTGTAATTAATTTTGATAAATCGTATCTTTAATTCCACCAATCAGTATCTTTAATCCCAAGCTTATTAGCACTAAAGGCAGGATCCAAACCTGCCTTTTTTTGTTCCTCATAATCCTTAAGCACCTTGATAGCTATTTTCCCCAAGAACAACATTGCAATGCAGTTTATGGTAGTCATTACCCCCATAAGTACATCCGCAATATTCCAAGCAGTTGCCAAGCTGTATTGGGCTCCGATAAATACCATTAATACGGCAAGGGCTCTGAATATTTCCATAACAACTTTGTTATCGCTAATAAACTTAATATTTGCCTCTGCATAAAAATAGTTACCTATTACAGATGTAAACGCAAACAGGCACATGGCAAATGTAAATATTATCAAACCCGCACTTCCGAAAAGGGTTTCAAAGCCCGCTTGAACAAGGGGCGCGCCATCCAATCCGGATTCCATGATTGAATCAGATGTCATCATCACTGTGAATGCTGTGGACGAGCAAATAACAAGAGTATCGATAAATACGGATAAAACCTGAACCAACCCCTGTTTTGCGGGATGACTTACATCCGCTGCCGCTGCTGCATTAGGTGCAGAACCCATTCCGGCTTCATTGGAAAACAACCCTCTTTTTATTCCGGCTACTACACAAGATCCGGCAAATCCTCCGAAAATCGCCTGAAAATCGAAAGCTTCCTCAAACATTATTCTTATTATACCGGGAAGCTCTCCTAGGTTCACGATAAATATGGCTAATCCCAATACTATGTATAAAATGGCCATCAAAGGAACCAACACTGATGTAATCTTAGATATTACTTTTGTTCCTCCAAAAAAAGCTGTTGCTGCAAAAATTGCCAATACTATTCCTATCACCATGGGCGCCTTGCTTTGATGAAAATTCGGCACAAATACTTCAAATGATGAGGCTATCGTTTGAGCTTGTAGGCCATTAAAACCAAACGCATATGTAAGTATCAAGGATATTGCGAATAAAACTCCCAGCCATCTGGCATGCATGGCTTTTTCGATGTAATATGCAGGTCCTCCTTTAAAGATTTTACCATCTTTTTCCTTGTATACTTGAGCTAAAGTACTCTCTACAAATGCTGAAGCTCCGCCAACTATGGCTATTATCCACATCCATACCACGGCTCCGACGCCTCCGGCCACAATAGCTGTTGCAACTCCCGCAATATTGCCCGTGCCCACCCTTGATGCCGTGGAAATCATTAAAGCTTCGAAGGATGACATGCTGTCTTTATCCATTCTTTTTTCTTTAACAACTCTAATTCCCTCGGGAATCATTCTTAACTGTACTGCTCTTGTTCTTATTGTGAAGTATAATCCTATGCCCAGTAATACAACAATTAGAAATTTGCCGTATATAAAACCGTTTATATCTCCTAATAATAAATTAAATTGTTCCATTCTTCTCTCCTAATCAAAAATTTAGGAAAATTATAACATAATGAACTACGGCTATCAATAAAAAAACCCCTTTGAGGGGTTATGTTTAAATATTTTTATCCCAATGCAATATCTAAAACCATCATTATAACAAATCCGATTGCTACGCCAATAGTCGAGTAGTCGCTGTGATTACCATCCTGTCCCTCGGGAACAAGCTCCTCCACAACTACATATATCATGGCGCCCGCTGCAAATGCCAATAAATAAGGCAATATCCCTGTTATTAGTCCCGTTAACAAAAGAGTGATGATTGCGGAAACAGGTTCCACCGCCCCCGAAAAGAAGCCAAGGGCAAAAGCTTTTCCCTTTGATACTCCTCCGCTTTTTAGCGGCATTGATATGATTGCCCCCTCGGGAAAATTCTGTATGGCTATTCCCACAGCTAATACCATGGCTCCTGATAATGTAATCAATGTACTATTTGCAATAACTCCCGCAAATACAACTCCAACCGCCATCCCTTCCGGAATATTATGTAATGTAACGGCTAAAAACAGCATGGTATTGTTGCTAAGATGGGCATTTAGCCCTTCCGGTTCACTTTCATTGGCGTGCAAGTGGGGTATCAATCTATCCAAAAGCAATAAGAAAAAAATCCCCAGCAAGAACCCTGAAGCCGCCGGTAACCATTCTATTACTCCTTGCTCTTTAGCCATATCTACTGCAGGCATGATTAATGACCAAATAGACGCCGCTATCATAACCCCTGAAGCAAATCCCAAAAGGAATTTTTCCAGCTTTTGATTAAAGGTGTCCCTCATAAAGATTACCATGAAACTGCCTAATGTAGTACCGATAAGGGGAATCATCAAACCACCAAAAATTTGTAATGTCATGTAACACCTCCTTATTCTTAGTATAAATGAATTATATCACCATTATTAACTCTCTTCAATAAGCCTGCACATCCTAAGAACATTATCAAGTGAATCCCCCAAGCATACCACACCATGATTTGCGATTATGCATGCGTTCTTGTTTTCAATTTCCTTTTTAACTGCATTAGTAAGTTTATTCGTTCCCGGAAGACCATATCCGGATACGGGTATCATACCCCTTGTTAACTTACCCAGCTTTGAATCAACCGGTTTTTCTTTATGGTTGGCTGCATTAACCGAAAGGGCATATGAGTGAGTGTGAATAATAGCCATAACATCGGGTCTTTTTAAATATATCATTTGGTGCAGTTTTTTTTCACCCGACGGCTTTCTTTGGTTCCCATATTCCATGGTTTTTAAATCAAGTCTTACCATGTCCTTCTCGGTTACATCATAATAGTCCATTCCCGACGGGGTGATCAGCATTTCATTTTCTGATAACCTGACAGAAATATTACCCCATGTTCCTTGCACTATGCTTTCATCCACCAAAATCTTGCCCGTTTCTACTAAATCTTTTCTTAAATTTTTTTCATAATCGGGATAATCAGGCAAATTAAGGAGTTCCTTGTTTGTTTTAGAATATTTATGCTTATACACACAATTCATCAGCAAACAATCAAATCTATTTAAGTATTTAATACTGCCTGCATTTAGTTCCACATAAGCACTCTTTTGGAGAATCCTGATGCCGGCCAAAGCTTCATTTAAATCCTTACCTAAGGAAATCCCTCCGTAGTTTTTTATGTAGCAGCCATTTCTTCTTCTTAATGCTTTCATAATATCTAAATTACTATTGCTTATGGCCACTTTAACATTAGTTCCAATAATCTGAGCCAAGTCATCCAAGCTTGGATAAACTGTTTTACTGATATTGCCCATCTCTTCATTTTTTATAATTATTATTGCATTTATGTTTTTACGGGAGTCAAATATGTCTCCAAAAAGACCACCGGTTTTCTTGACATAATTAACTGAAGAGCTTAGCTCTTCATCTTCATTGTTGACCAGATATTCGTTTTCATTTACTCTAAACGCGACCCTTCCGTAAGCCCTGAATTTCTCGCAACCAAGTCTTTTGGAAAAATCAGCTAATACATCTTTCATTGCTTCTCTCCCTGAAATCTCTTTAGATTCGCCTCAATATATGGTTTTCTCAATCCCATATATATACTTTTATAATCTTTAAACAGCTTGTTATATATAATCTGATTACCGGTATTTGGAATATATGATTTCTCCACACTTACAAAAGCTTTAGCACTCTCAAAATCAGGAAGAACCTTAAGCCCTATTAGTGCAATCGCAGCTGCTCCCACTGCACCCGCATTTCTAGGATCCTTCACAACATCAATTTTGCTTCCCGTAATATCAGATATTATTTGCATCCATGCTTCATCTAGGCCTCCCCCGCCCAGTACTCTTAACTCCTTAATATTAAAACCATAATCATTATTAAAATTTTCCAATATCCATCTTAGGTTATACCCTATGCCCTCATATACTGCCCTCATCATATGTTCCCTTGTGTGCTCCATTCCAATGTTAAAAAGCGTAGCCCTGGTTGTTGTGGTGGATACGGGACATCTTTCCCCCAGCATCCAAGGGGTGCATATCAAATGATTACTACCAACTGGTATATCCTTTATTACATCATCCATATATTTAAATATATCATTTCCGTATTTTTCCTTTTCGGACTTGAAAAACTGATCCCTTATCCACTCGATATTCGCTCCGGCACTTTCAGTTATTCCCGCCACAAGATTCATTTTAGGATCGGCACTTTGTATGGCTGCTGCGCCATGCTTAAATTTAGTCGCATTCTTAGATATTCCTGCCACCCAAGCAGATGTTCCCAAATATATATGAACATCTCCGTCTGAGCACATACCAACCCCTACAGCGGCGGCCTGCACATCATCACAGCCTCCGAAACAAGGGGTCATGGTGTTTAGTCCAAGCTCCTCTGCCGCCTTTTCAGTTAAATTTCCAATATGATCATAGCTTTTTACCAACCTGGGTAATTTTTTCATATCTATTCCGGCTAATGACATAACAGATAGCCAGTCCTTTTTCTTTAAATCAAGTCCATAGGACGATGCCCCCGATAATTCGGTAACCATTTCACCGGTACATTTAAATTTTAAATATCCGTTTACATCTAATATATGCTTTGCATTATCATAAACATCCGGCATTTCTTCCTTAAGCCATATGATTTTAGCAATGCAATCTTTTCCCATAATTTCAGTTCCGGCAAGCAGCTTGAATATCTTTTTATTTCCAGCCTTTTTCATTATGCTTTGGGCTTGTTTTTCCGCTCTTCCATCAACCCATGTAATATTATTATATAGATTATTACCATATTCATCCATAGGTATTACCCCTTGAGCCTGGGTAGAAAAAACTATTCCTCCAATGGCTTCAGGTTTGATATCATTCTCATTTAGTATTCTATTACTGGTAATCTTCACCGCATTCCAATAGTCATTCGGGTCCTGCTCGACCCACGAAGGTCTCGGATAGTATGTGGGATATTTTTCACTGCAAGTGGCCCTAACATTACCTTTATAGTCTACGAGCACAGCTTTATCTGAGCTTGTGCCGATATCATGGGACAAAATATATTTTTCCATATGCGTTCACCTTATCAACCCTTGTTTGTTCTGACAACTTTTTTAAACACTTCGTCGAATCTATTTAATGCTTCATCTATCACTTCATCTGTATCGGCCATTGAGGTATAAAGTCTACTCCCGGCTAAGGTAACGATACCGTTCGCCATATAGGTGGCTCCCATTCTTTCCATGGAATCCTTTCTCATGTACATCATTTCTTTGTTTTTTAAAAGCCCCAGGGCAGATTTAAGTATATTAAAGGAGGAATAATCAAAACTCATGGCCCCGGTACATTCCAAATGTACAATAGATCCTTGGTTATATGTCACATATGGCAATCCATGTTTTTCTATTAAATTCTTAAGTCCGTCAGTCAATCTGTCTCCTGCCCTTCCTGCAATCTCACAGGCACCCGTTCTTTTTATTTCACTTATAGCTGTATATCCTGCCAGTGAAGAGAGTGGATTGGCGGCCAATGTGCCACCAACGTAAGCTCTATGCTTGCCCGTAGCCACCCCGGCAGCCATTAGTTCGGCGTATTCCCTTTTTCCTCCAACTCCTCCTGCAGCAGGATAACCTCCGGCAACAATTTTACCAAATATGGTTAAATCCGGTACTACATCAAAATATCCTTGAGCTCCGGCTATACCAACTCTAAAACCCGATACCACCTCATCAAATATTAAAAGCGCTCCATATTTATCACAAAGAGTTCTAACGCCTTTGTTATATTCCTTAGATACGGGTCTTGTTCCACTTTCAGGTCCAACAGGTTCCACAATTACTGCTGCCGTGCCTCCTTTAATCCTGTTGAATTTTAACATTCTTTCCAGCATGGTTAAATCGTTCGGTCTTACCTCATCCGTCAACGAATAACATTTTTTAGGAATACCGTGGGATTCTAAAAAGCCTCTACTACCGGGTATTTTAAGTCCGTAAACCACTTGATCCGACCAACCATGGTAGGCACCACCAACCTTTATTACCCTTTTTTTACCCGTAGCTATTCTGGCTATCCTAAGGGAGGCCATAACCGCTTCTGTACCGCTTCCCAGCATTCTAAACATTTCCACATTGGGCATGCATTCATTTATTACCTTCGCCACCATGTATTCTGCTTCATGCAAAAGCCCGGTTACCGGTCCACAGTTGTTTATTAATTCTATTACCGCATCCCTTACCGGTTTATAATTGCTTCCTAAAATAGTCGGCCCACCGGCTTGAAGAAAATCAATATATTTATTCCCGTCCTTATCATAAAGATAAGCACCCTCTGCTTTATCAAAACATAGGGGAAATGGTTTGTTAAATGCCAAATTGTGTTGAACTCCCCCGGGAATCCTCTCCCTTGTCTCTTCATAAAGAGCCTTTGACTTTTGACACTTTTCATCATAGTATTTCATGATTACATTTTGATAGTAATCATCATCAACTTCCCAAATCTTTTCCGATGTAAGCTTATTTAATTTTTCATTTATCTCATTTGGGTCATCCCATCTGCTAATTCCACAGTTATTCATCGATACCTCCGTATAATAAGTATTCCAAAGACATATTAAATTCCTTTACCATCTCATCTTTACAAAAATCTTCTCCCTTTATGTGTCTGTGATTCATCATTCCGTAGTAGATTCCCATAATTAATTCAGTGGTTTTTTCCAAAGAAAAAATATCAAGTATTTTTAATTTTTTAATGTTTTTTTCGTATCTCAAATGCTTAATGATAATATTCTCTATCTTAGTTATATTTGCTGCTTCATCGCTTAAAATAAGAACATTAATAAGCTTTGAAGTGACTTTAGGGTAATTTATTGAATCTTCTATGAGCTTATCAAAAAGATAGTATATGCCATCAATACCATATTTATTGCCGGCAGCTTCGATTTCACATAGTTCATCTATTTCAATATTAAACAGGGCAGACATTAGATTTTCCATAGAACCGAATCTGTTAAAAACTGTCATCCTGGAAACTTCTGCTTCATAAGCAATATCATCCACCGTAACATTTCCGATGCCCTTCTCTTCGAATTTTACCTTGGCGGCATGGAGAATAGCCTTCTCTGTCTTTTTAACCTTCTTCACTTTTTTTGATCCTCTCCTTCTTGGCCAACTCATTTGTATCAAGGCTCTTGCTATATACAAAATATCTTTGTACTAAATATTCTGTAAAAAGATTTGTAAGCATGGTCAATCCTAAAACAAGGTATTCATTTAAACCTACCCTTTCGGTCAATGCTATTCCCCACTAAATAGAAGCCGGCGTAAAGATACAATAGTACCCAAAAATCTTTGTCATGGCTAAGGGAATATTTTCAACGGATTTAAATGTAAACCTTCTGTTAAATGTAAAATTCCATATTATTGAACAAACCAATGCTATGAAATAGTTTGGCCCATAATCAGAATTTGCATCTATATTTGGCCAAGACACAAATTCATTAAGTAAGGTAAATACCGTTATCTCAATAATCCCTGCAGATATAGAAAATAGTACAAACTTTATTACTCTAATATAGTCTTTCATTTTTTTCCTTCTCTTTTCATAATACGTGAATAATTATACTCTAGTATAATTATATTTTTTATTTATTATACTGTCAATCCAAAAACTCAACTAAAAAAACCGCTTAAGCGGTTTTAATAAATATCTCGTCTCATGGATTTTAATACCGGCAGCTGCCCTCTTACCTTATCAATCATATCCAAATCTATTTGATAAACCAGAATATCCTCATAATATCCAAGCTGGCCCTCTATCTCACCCCAAGGGCTTGTTATGATAGAGTGTCCGTAAGCCCTATATTTGGCGCTGTCATCCCTGGCAGGAGAAGCTCCTACCATAAACATCTGGTTGTCCAGGGATCTTGACTTAAAAAGAGTTTCCCAATGTACCGGCCCTGTGGTCATATTAAAGGCGGCAGGAACAAATACTACTTTAGCCCCCATATCACTCATTTTTCTGAATTGTTCGGGAAAACGTATATCAAAGCATATGGCTAATCCCATTTTTCCAAACTCCGTGTCAAACACGGTAATGCTATTTCCCGCAGATAAAGCATCTGCTTCCCGAAAGGATTTACCTTTCCCTAAGTCTATTTGAAAGAGATGAATTTTTCTGTGTTTCCCTATTTTATGGCCTTCTCTGTTATATACATAAGAAGTATTATATAGATTGTCTCCTTCCCTTTCAGGAACAGACCCTCCTACCAAATATACGCCCCATTCCTTTGCCAACTGAGAGAGTTTGCAATCCAAATCACCGCCTTCTTCTTGGGCATATTTTTCAAACAACTCCACATCATAAGGACAGCAAAACATCTCCGGCAGCATTACAATATCAGCATCCGTATTTTTCATCATTTTATTTAGATGCCTTATTGTAAAATCTTCATCCATATTCACTTTATTTTGTATAACAGTTACCTTCATAATCGTCTTAAAGAGGCATCCAACTTCCCACGGCTGTAGCCACAAGCTTGCCGGTCTTTTTGCTGGTTACTTCAGCCCTCTGCCTTATAAGTTTTCTGCCGGCCTTAACTATATAAACCTTTATTATACACTTATCGCCATATTCCAACTCTCTTAGATATGTTATGGTCATGTCTGTGGTAGTGGCTTCATTAGGACCTGCCGTAAAGTTTGCAACAATCCCAAAAGCCGTATCAAGTATTCCCGATATTGCTCCTCCGTGAATTGCTCCCCTTTCATTTATTTGCCATTTTTGAGTTTCAAACTCATAGCTAACACTTTTTTCTTCATAATTAAATTCATAAAGTTTCGCCTTCATGTTCTCATCAAAGCCGCCATCATTAAGATTTAAATAATGCTCTGACGCTGTTTTTACTTTTTCTTCCCATATCCTTTTGTTTTCCATTATGTCTCCTTAATTATTGCAAAATCCCAAACTCTCTCCTACGATTATAACCTTTATTCTCCCCTTGGGGTTACACCTTCTGGTGATTAATATCTGATTACAAATACAATCTTCGCTCAAGCAATTACTGCAAACCCCCGTTTTGTTACAAGGGGTTTTTAAATCGGTAAATCTCTGGCAATTCATGGGAGCTTGACTGTTTTGTGCATAGTCTACGGCCTCTTCAATAGTGTTTTTCACCTTGTTTAAGCCTATAATTACAATCACTTGCTTAGGACCAAAGGACAAAGCGGCAACTCTATTCCCGTTGCCGTCAATATTTATTAACTGTCCATCAAAAGATGCCCCGTTTGAGCTCATCAGATAAGTATCCGCATGCAAGCTTTGCTTCATAGCCTCCATGGGATCTTTTGCTCCTTCTCTGTCTATTACACCATAATACTTTTTCACTTCTTCAATTAGGCCAATTTGCTTTAATGACATCGAGCCACCCCAAGATACTATGTGGTTTTTTGGTATTAAAGAAATGGCTTTTAATTGTGCCTCTTCTATTGTCTTGACATAATATGCTTCAAACCCTCTTTTTATGAAATTGTCTGCTGTTTTTGGCCCCATTTTATCATATCTTAGATACTTTGGTTCATTTCTCATGCTATTCCCCTATTCCTCTGATCTTTTAATTATTTCTCTTACCCCCAAAATTATAACCAGCCATCCTAAAATAGTAATAAATTTTATAGCTCCATGTTTAGAACATTCTTCTCTTTTCATTTTCCTCACCATCCTATTCATTTAAAAGCTCACATATACTAGAAAAGCCTTTAATGCATGACTTATCTCCCGGCATATAGGGCCATGTATGCATCAAATCTTTTCCTTCAATTAAGGTCGCAGTGATTATTTCACTTTTAAGCCTTAATGCTTGCGGATAAAGTATCTCTTTTGTGCCTATAAATATATATACCCCTTTTAATGAGGATATATCATTATAATTAAGCTTTTCTCCTAGGGTCCACCAATTTATGACTGTTTGCAAAAAATCCACGGATAATATTAGATCATCCTTTTCCAGTTCCTTCATTTTACAATGCATTTCATAATCCATATCAAGGTAAGCAAGGGGTGAAACCAAAATGGTTTTATTCGGATTATACTTAACAGAATCTAATAATCTCAAGGCAATTTGACCACCGGCAGAATCTCCCAGGATATTGATCCTTTTTTCACCATACCTATTTATCAAATATTCAAAGGATTTAATCATAAAGTCATCTGTATTCTTATAATTATATATGGGTGCCAGCTTGTATATGGGTATGTATAGAGTACATTTTGTTTTATTAAGTATATCCAATACAACATGCCAATGGAAGCTGTCCATCTCCATTATATAAGCACCACCGTGAATAAACATCACAGCATTTGCATCCTCATATCCCTTGCTGCTTATTTTTAAAAGCAGGTCTCCATCCATGTCAATATAGTCAACTATATATTTTCTCGTTATCCTTTTGGGAACACCAAAGCCTTTTAAATCATCAATAAAGCTTAATAGCTCATCCTCTCCCATTTCTTTTATTTTGCTCATTTTGGAAGCTTTAATTATATATTCTACTATGCTTGCCATTATTTTGACCTCAGTTCTGCCAAAGTATTTATAAGTTCATCCTTATCTATGGGCTTTGCAATATGTGCATTCATACCGGCATCAATTGACTTTTCAACATCCTCGGCATATGCATTTGCACTTAATGCAATTATTGGGACTTTAGTGTCAAATTTTCGTATTTCCTTGGTAGCTAAAAGTCCGTCCAAATTAGGCATTCTAATATCCATTAATATAAAATCATACTTCTTTCTCTTGGCTTTATTGATTCCTATTAACCCATCATTGGCAAAATCCATCTCAAAATCATAGCCTTCAAGCATTTTTGAAAGAACCTTTTGATTGATAATATTATCTTCACATATTAATATTGATAAACCTTTCAACGCTGCCATTTCATCATACTCAATATTTTCTCTTTGACTATAATACTCATACTCAGTTGCCAACTCTGTAGGCATTTTTAAAGTAAAAACAGTACCCTTATTTAATTTGCTTTTACAATTGATTTCTCCTCCAATTGCTTCTACCAATTTTTTAGTTATGGATAATCCCAGTCCTGTACCGCCCAAATCAATATTTTCTCTATCCGATTCTTCCATTGTAAAAGGTTCATACATTTTATTTTGAAACTCTTCAGACATACCCACGCCATTATCCGATATTTTTATCAAGAAATATGGTCTGCCATTATTAGAAAAATATTCGCTTTCCCATACAACCTTACCGCCATTAGGGGTATATTTTATGGCATTACTTAAAAGATTTACATAGATTTGTGTTGTTCTTTGCACATCTATTTTACTAAATTTAGGACTATTTTTTGCTTCTTTGAATTCCATTATAATACCTTTTTCATTTGCCCTAGGTATTACTATTCCTTTTATACCATCTAAAAATTCATCTTCCTTGATTATTGTCTTTTTCAAAGTGATACTGCCACTCTCTATTTTCTGCATATCCAAAACATCGTTTAACAATCCCATTAGATAGTTGGAGCTTTCTTTAATCTGTTTAAAGTACTTTACATCCGTTTCATTTCTTGCTTCTTCGATACCGAAATTGGAAAAAGCAATAACCGCATTCATCGGTGTTCTCATGTCGTGGCTCATTCTGGCCAAGAATTCCGACTTGGCAACATTGGCTTTCTCTGCCTTTAAATTTGCCCTTAATAATTCCCTGTTGGTATTACTTACATAAAGATAAAGAAATGCTAAAAAAGATAACAAAGCAAGAATAAAGACTATAACAGAAAGCATAATCGGATTTGCGTTTAGTCTTTCAAAAAACGTGGCTTCATACACACCTTCCAATAAATTCATTTCAATTATTCTGTTTTCCTCATTCGGAAGTTTTATTTCAATAACTTTGTTTATGGCAGATATGACATCCTTATCATAGTCTCCTACGGCACCGAAACATACCTCATAGTTATATGGTATATGAGAATATTGCAAATCATAGTATTTATATCCGTCGTCCCAATAATTTTTCTCAATTGCATCAATTATACCGATATCCGCCGTACCAAGACTTATTTTCTCCAACACACTTTCAGTGGAACCGATAAGTTTAATATCCTTTGAAACATAAGGACAATATGAATAATATACTCTGTTATTGCTGCACACGGCTTTTACTTCATTGTCTTCTTCTATGATATATTCGTTTCTCTTTACTAAATAGAAGTTTTTTTCAAAATATGGTTTTGTCATATTCGAACAACCATAAAAGCTGGTGGCCCATTTATAATCGTTGGGCATATCTGCTATGAAACAAGGGGTTTGATTTCTTATTATTTCCCCTGTGTTAACATATTCCATTTCCAAGGTCAACCCCAATTCGTTTGCAATTAATCTTGCAAAGTCCGGAGTTATTCCTCGAATTCTTCCATTTTCCATATAATTATAGTATCGGGTTTTTTCGTCCAAATATACTTTAAATACTCCAAGGTTTTTTAACGCTTCCTTCTCTTCTAAGCTAAGATATAGGTTTTCTCCGTTGGGACTAAAGTATTTGTTGAATAAGTTTTCATTAAAATTCGAATTTTCTGACTCCACTGTATTTATGGCTTCTGACAGGATATTGTTCGTATCAAAATCCCCGTTTTTAACTATAAAAAAGGCGTCCGTATCTTTAAATGTGTCCACTTCAACTATGTTTTCATCATTGCTGAATTTGTTTATCTGAAGTATGTAATCTATTTCACCGCTTTTTAATGCTTTTACCATTCCGTTAATATCTTCAAAATATACGGAGGTGAAGTCAGCTTTGGGATAAAGCTCTACAAAAAGCTCATATGCAACAGTGCCTTTTAATATACCTACTTTCTTACCGTCCAGACTTTTATACCCTGTATAATTTCCCTTATTTTCCTTAAGGGTTGCAATATTATAATAGTACTTTAATACGGATGGCATAACATAATCAAAGTCCGCATCCCTTTCCTTGGTATATGAAGCTCCGCACAGAAGATCTACTTCACCTTTTTTTAATAGTTCAAAGCTCTCTTCCCATCCGGCATAAACCAGTTCAAAATGGATGCCCGTAACGCTTTCCATTTCATTGATATATTCTCCGATATATCCGCTGGGGTTCCCATATTTATCTATTTCTTGGTAATTTTCGCATTCATGCCATGCCATTTTAAGCGTTATATTATTTTCTGAAGCGTGGGAAAATATGGGGTTAACAAACCCTAATGCCACTGAAAACAGTATAACTATTAGAAGCTTTTTTACCATTTCCCCTCCTTGCTTTAGAAAAGCATAATGATCAAGCTCGTTATATAGGCTAAAACCCAAGCAATGGCACATTGTAAAAATACCATTCCCAAAGTTAGTAGCTTTGATTCTGTTTCCCTTTTAAATGCCGCCATAGCCGCTACACAAGGTGTATAGTATAAGGTGAATATTAAAAATACATATGCTGTATGGGCCGTAAACACATTGGTTAAAGCAGCAGCACTTCCAAACAGTACCGTTAAAGTACTTACAACGCTTTCCTTGGCCATAAGTCCTGTGATTAAAGCAGTGGAAATTCTCCAATCTCCCAGGCCTAAAGGTTCAAAAATAGGTGCTATAAATCCTCCCAAACAAGCCAGTAGGCTTTCTGACGAATCATTAACCATATTAAACCTAGGATCAAAGCTTTGCAGGAACCAAATTACGATGGAGGCAAAAAATATTATGGTAAAGGCCTTTGTTATGAAGTCCTTGGCTTTTTCCCATACCAAAAGACCAACGCTCTTGATGCTAGGCAATCTATAATTCGGTAGTTCCATTACAAAGGGGATGGGTTCTCCCTTGAACCTTGTTTCTTTCATCAACACCGAATAAAGAATCCCGGCTAAAATTCCCAGTGCATAGAGGGATACTATTATCAGCCCTTGGCTTTCCGGAAAAAACAAAGCAGTAAGCATAACATATATGGGCAATTTTGCCGAACAGCTCATAAAAGGAATTAAGAGCATTGTCATCATTCTGTCTCTTTTTGAAGATAGGGTTCTTGTTGCCATAATGGCGGGAACCGAGCAACCAAAGCCTATAAGCATGGGAACAAAGCTCTTTCCCGACAAACCTATTTTCCTAAGGGCCTTATCCATAATAAATGCTACCCTGGCCATATAGCCGCTGTCTTCCATTAAAGATAAGAAGAAGAACAAAACAACAATAAGGGGCAAAAAGCTTAAAACACTGCCAACTCCTGCAAATATACCATCAATTATCAAGGAATGCATAACAGGATTCATCCCATATTGAGTCAAGAGATTGTCTATAAGTTCAGTAAAATCTCCGATTAAATAATCCAGACCATCTGATAATAGAGGACCTATTAAACTAAAAGTCATCCAAAATATAAGGGCAATTATACCCATAAAGGCAGGTAGCGCTGTAAATTTACCCGTTAATATTTTATCCGCAGCTACAGTTTTCTGTCTTGTCTTGCTTTCACAAGGCTTTTGCACAGTATTTATGCATAGGTTTTCAATAAAGTTAAACCTCATGTTTACTATGGCAGACTGCCTGTCCATACCGCTTTCTTCTTCCATTTGTTTAATCAAATGCTCTATTGTATCAACTTCATTATCATCAAGACCAAGAATATTTAAAAGTTTAACATCACCTTCAATAATTTTGGTGGCAGCAAATCTAGGGGGGATTCTAATGTTCCTGGCATGATCTTCTATCAAATGCTTAACCGCATGAATACATCTGTGTACCGCCTGTTCTGCATTATCTCCGAAGGGATCACAAAAGTCAAAGCGTTTTGGCCTGATTCCCTGAGTTGCGACACTTATTGCATGCTCTAAGAGCTCTCCTATTCCTTCGTTTTTAGCAGCAGAAATAGGAACCACAGGTATTCCCAAAAGGGCTTCCAAATTATTCACCATTATGGTTCCCCGATTTTCTCTAACCTCGTCCATCATGTTTAGTGCTAAGACCATGGGAACATTAAGCTCTATGAGCTGCAAGGTCAAATACATGTTTCTTTCAATATTTGTTGCATCTAAAATATTTATTATACAATCAGGATTTTGCTTAAGTATAAAATCTCTGGTCACTATTTCCTCGGTGGAATAAGGGGAGAGGGAATAAATGCCCGGCAAATCAGTCAACCTTAAATTTGGCAGATTTCTTATTATTCCTTCTTTATGTTCCACTGTAACTCCGGGGAAATTTCCCACATGCTGGTTTGCTCCGGTAAGTTGATTAAACAGCGTAGTCTTTCCGCTGTTTTGGTTACCGACTAAAGCAAACATAAAAGGTTCATCCGTTTTTCCCCTTCTATGGTGCCTTCTTCCTCCCATGGATCTTCTGCAATCCTCGCAATTGTTATTACAGTTAGCTTCTATTATCCTGCATTTCTTTTCACCAAGTCCGGGATGCTCTACTTTTACGATATCCTTTGCTTCGTAGCTTTCAATTTTATTTTCATCAATATCTGAAATCTCTATCTTTGCTGCATCCACTTTTCTTATTGTTAGAGCATAATCCCTAACTTTCAGTTCAATGGGATCTCCTAGGGGAGCAGTTTTCACCAGTTCAACAACAGTACCCGGTATCAGACCCATTTCTAAAAGATGGTGCCTCAAAGCTTCTTCACCTTTTACTTGAACAATCTTTGCATTGCTTCCCGTTTTTAATCTATCTAGTGTAATCTTCTTCATATATACCTCAATAATCGCTTAATAATGATTATTATACCATATTTAAAATTAGTTTTACATAACTAACTCATTAATTGTTTAACTTCTTTAATATGTCCAATATTTCTTTATAATCCCTGGAAGTCAAATAAGGATTTCTTTCAAGCATCCTCCTAGGACCAATGCTTTTTTGACTTAATCTGTTCTTCATTAAGCCCTGTAATCTAACAACCGCATTGGAAGATTCCAAAAGCATATCCTTTTTTTCCGGCAATTCTTTTATTTTTTCTTTTATTGATTCCAAGGCATCTCTCTGCCTGTTATAATGATTCTCTATTTTTAAATCAAAGGATCTTTGGGTTTCATTAATGCTATCTCTCATCTCAATACCAAACAGCTTAAGGGATGAAGTATCGATTTGAACCATTTCCTTTATTGACTCTAGTTTGGCTTTAATTTCCTCTACGCTCCTATTTCTTTCACTGATTCCTTCCAGCATATTCCTAAGATCTGTAGCTTCAATAAAAGAAACAGTAAAATCCACAGCACACACTATGGTCAATGCATAGGTAAACGCTTCTAAATAGCTTTGGTTTATCTGGCTGGTTACGGAAACAAGTCCCACATGAAAATATTTATTGACAAAAATTGCCAATACGCCCCAAAAAATGCTAACGGGAGGACATACATATCCCTTAATATTAAGGGGCACATTGGTATAGTCCCAATATCTCACCTTGAACAGCTTTTCCATTAGCAAGCCGGTCGCAAGCTCCATTAAGGTGCATATTATTAAGGAATATATAAACGTCAATAAAATTTCACCTTGGGCCAGACTTCCGGAAAAAACACATAGTATTCCTCCCAAGCCATAGATGGTTAAAAACGGCCCATGCATGAACCCTCTGTTTACCCATTTTTTAGTTTTTATGCTTACATATATGCTTTCATATATCCAACCAATAAAGGAATATATATATAGATATAGCAATATTTCTGTCATTTTATAGCTCTCCTTTAATGTATTTATATAATTCTTCATAGGGATTCTTTTTGAATATTTCATAAGCGGCACATAGCTTGTCGGCAAAACAAAGTATTCTACCCTCTTTGTATTTGGGCAAAAACGGAACCAGCGGAAACATATGATTTGTTATGGCATCGATCTCTTTTTCATTTAAGTTAAAATCTTCCAATGCATTTTTTAAAGCAAATTTCGGATGCTTGAATCCGTGAAGGGAGTGCCAGCTTTCCTTATCATGCCAATCATAAAGATAATAATCATGTATTATAGCACTTTTTATTAGGATTTCATAATCGGGTTTCATCCCCAATTTTTCTCCGATGTTCATGCTAAAATATGCAACACCAAAACTATGCTTTAAGGTTGAACAGTTTCCATGATGTATGTAATTATCCATTTCATCTATTCTGCTGTTTTCCCTAAGCCGAAAATATATTTTCTTTATTTTTTCTGACTTTTTTTCATTCATATTTTTTTAAAATAATAACCGCTATTTTGAAATAGCGGCTTTTAACATTATCATAGGTTACAACTAATCAATTTCAATTATGGCAACTGGACATTCTTCTACCGCTTCCTCTGCTGATATCAATAGTTCTTCAGTTACATCTCCACATACTACGGCAATTCCATCATCATTCATGCGAAACACTTCCGGACAAACCACTTCACATTGGCCACACCCTATGCAGCCTTCGTTAATAATAGCTTTCATGGTTATTACCTCTCTTTCCTAAGCTTTGCATATAACTTACTATTTTATATACCCCTAAACAGGTATTATAAACTGATTATAACCTTGTTTCTTCCCGCAGCTTTAGCCTTATATAGAGCCGTATCCCCTCGCTTTATTGCTTCTTCCTTAGATTCCTTTTCCCTTATAAGCGTTCCTCCTATGGAAATAGTCACCGAAATCTCTTCTTTGTCAACTTTAATTTTGGAATTCTCAATAAGCATCCTTATTCTTTCTAATGTTGATATCAAATCCTCTTCATTCACACCTTCAAAAACACCTGTAAATTCTTCTCCGCCACTTCTTGATATTATATCGTTATCCCTAACCGATTTAACAAAAACCGAGGATATGGTTTTTAATACCTCATCTCCGATATCGTGTCCATAATTATCATTAATTTTTTTAAAAAAGTCAATATCAAAGCATGCAATTCCTACGGAAACTCCCAAGTCCCTATTTTTAAGCAATACCCCATCCAAATGCTTTTCCAAATATCTCCTATTCGGAAGATTTGTAAGGGAATCGGTATAAGCCTGTTTTACTATTTCATTTTTGTTTCCCAGTATAACATTATGGGGAGACATGTCCGTAAAGGATTCCACCGCCCCTATGATTTTGCCATCTTCCATAACCGGTTTGCAATGTATGCTAACAGGAACCCTATATCCCCCTTTATGCCTTAAGTACACATCCGTCTCCCTGGTTATCCCATCCTCCATGGTGCTAACCAATGGGCAGCCATCATGGCATAAATGTCGCCCTCCGTTATCAATATGATCTAGTATATTATCATAGCAATGCTTGCCTACTATTTCTTCTCTTTTATAGCCGGTAATCTTTTCTGCGGAGTCGTTCCAAAAATTAATCTTCCGTTCCCTATCCACATAATATATGCCATCCCTGACACCATTTAGAATTGTATCGTAAAGTTTGTCTTTCATACCCTTTATACTCCTCAAATATATTTTAGCATAATAGGTTTACCTTATCAAACTAAATCGTTGAAATATGATGAACCGGGTGATAAAATCAAGGTGGAGAAAGAATATGAATGATAAAAAATATATTAATGTCAAGCATCCCTTTGAACCGGTGTATGATGGCAATTCAAAAGTACTGATATTGGGAAGCTTTCCCTCTGTTAAATCCAGGGAAAATGATTTTTATTACGGGAATAACCAAAACAGATTTTGGAAGGTTGTTTCATCTGTAACCGAGGGAAAAGAACCTTTTAGTATACGTGAAAAAAAGGAACTGTTGATTCGTAATAATATTGCAATTTATGATGTCGTATCATCATGTGATATATTGAAATCATATGATAGCAGCATAAAAAACGTTAAGATAAATGATATCGAATTTATCCTAAAAAACAGTCAGATTAATAAAATATACACCAATGGAAACAAAGCTCATGAGCTGTATCAAAAATATTTAAAAAACAGATTAATGATTGATGATATAAAGCTTCCTTCAACAAGTCCCGCAAACGCAAAATATAATATGGATATGCTTATTGATTCATGGAGATTAATAAAAGATCGGAGGTAAATATGTCTTTATTAGCAGCGGTGCTCGTTCCGCACCCACCTTTAATATTACATGATGTCGGTAGAGGCGCCGAATACAAAATAGAAAAAACCATTGAAGCATACAAAAAAGCAATGCGAATGATTTCTTCTTTAGAACCGGATACGGTTATAGTGATTACTCCCCATTCTTCTATTTATAATGACTATTTTCATATTTCCCCCGGCTTTATCGGCAGGGGAAACATGAGAAAATTCGGATCCGACTCCCTATCAATGGAAATAAGCTATGACCAAACTCTTGCCAATGATATTGCAAGAATTTCTTCAGAAAACAATATAGCTGCCGGTACAAAGGGGGAGCTTTTAGAGGAATTGGATCATGCCACCTTTATTCCCCTTCATTTCTTGAATGAAGTATATAATGATTATAAGGTTGTAAGAATAAGTCCTTCAGGCTTATCGCCTTTAAAACATTTTGAATTCGGAAAATCAATTGCCACTGCAGTGGAAAAAGAAAGGAAAAATGTGGTTGTTATAATTTCCGGAGATCTTTCCCATAAGCTTATGGAAAGCGGTCCTTACGGGTATTCAAAGGAAGGTCCTGTCTTTGACAGTAAAGTCATAAGTATTATCGAAAACGGAAATTTAAATGATTTTCTAAAAATCGACGAACTTTTAGCTGAATCGGCGGCAGAATGCGGTCTAAGACCTTTGCAAATATTGGCAGGCATCTTGGATGATAAAAGTTTTTCTTCTTCCTTACTTTCATATGAAGGGCCCTTTGGAGTTGGCTATGCAGTGGCTACTTTTGAAGTTATCAGTAAAAATCTTAAAATGACCGATGATGAGTATGTGAAGCTGGCAAAGGCTTCTGTGGAATTTTATGTACATCATGGGAAAAAAATGAGAATGCCCATTGATATTCCCACGGACCTATTATTAAATAAGGGCGGAGTTTTCGTTTCCATTAAGGAAAAAGGTAATCTAAGGGGATGCATAGGAACAATCTCTCCAACAACATCCTCCTTGGGACAAGAGATAATCGACAATGCAGTGGCTGCCGCTGCATATGATTTGCGCTTCTATCCCATTAAAAGCTACGAATTGGAGGATCTAACCTATAGCGTTGATGTTCTGAGTGAACCGGAGCAAATAGATTCTACCGAAAAGCTCAATGTCAAGAAATACGGAATAGTAGTGGAAAGCAACGGAAAGCGAGGGCTTTTACTGCCGGACCTGGATGGAATAAACAGCGTGGAACAACAGATAAATATTGCAAAACAAAAAGCAGGGATAAGTGTTGATGATAAAATAGTAATTTATAGATTCACTGTGGAGAGACACTCATGATATGTGATTTATGCCCCAAGGGCTGTGATATAGCAGAAGGAATGCTTGGTTTTTGCGGCGCCAGGAGAAATCTTGGCGGAGAAATAATATGTGATAACTACGGTAAAATAACAGCTATCGCCCTAGACCCCATTGAAAAAAACCTTTAAATAGATTCTTTCCGGGCACTAAAATCTTATCCGTCGGAAGCTATGGCTGTAATATGCGTTGTCACTATTGTCAAAATCATAGTATTTCAATGAAAGAAATTACGGAACACATATATCTAAGTCCGGAAAAACTTGTGCAAACAGCAGAAGAAATGAAAAAAAACGGAAACATAGGTATAGCCTTTACTTATAACGAGCCCCTAATAAGCTATGAGTATATTTTGGACACGGGAGTTTTAGCAAAAAAAAGAGACTTGGAAATCGTACTTGTCACTAATGGAATTATTAACGAAAGACCCCTAAGAAATCTCCTTAGATATGTTGACGCTGTTAATATCGATTTAAAAAGCTTTAACCATGATTATTATAGAAAGCTGGGGGGAAATCTGGAAACAGTAAAGGAAACTATTAAACTGGCCCATCAATACTGTCATGTGGAAATAGCCTCTCTTATAGTACCCGGGGAAAACGATGATGTTATAGATATGGACGAAATGTCTTTATGGTTGGCAAACATAGACAAAAATATACCTCTGCACATAAATCGTTTTTTTCCATGCTATAAAGCTATTTGCATGGAACCTACGGATATAGAAACTCTGATACTACTTAAAGAAACCGCATCTAGGCATTTGAAGTATGTGTACTTGGGTAATTGCTAATAAGGAGATTTATGAAAATATTGTTGTTTTTAATCATTGCTTTTACGATTTATTTCGTTTTGGGTTATGATACCAGAATAAATACAGTTGAATATAGTATACGTACAAATAAATTAAAGAGTTCCGTTAAAATGCTTTTGATATCAGACCTTCATAGCTGTGACTATGAAAACAAACTGGTGGATAAAACAGACGATATTAACCCTGATATAATTCTTATGACAGGAGATATTATTGATGATCGTTTGCCTTTTGATAAGGGATTTTCTTTTATTTCCCACATAGGAAATAGATATGATTGTTATTATGTTACCGGAAATCATGAATTAAGAATAGATCCTGAGATAAATATTAAGAAAATAATTAGAAACGAAAAAATCAAAGTACTAGAAGGAAGCTGTTATTCCTTTAATGCGAAGGGCTCCATCCTTTGTATCTATGGCTTGGATGATTTTGAAATGGGAGAAAACCTTTGGCTGAATCAACTCAATTCCATCACCGATACTTTAAACAATAATTTATTTAATATACTTTTAACCCATAGGCCAGAAAAAGCAGATGAATATTTTAAGAGAGGTTTCGATCTGACAGTTTCTGGCCATGCCCATGGCGGGCAGTGGAGATTTCCTAAATTAATTAATGGTTTTTATTCACCAAACCAGGGTGTTTTCCCTAAATATGCCGGAGGACTTTATAAAAGAGAAGGTAATGCTCTAATTGTAAGCAGAGGCCTAGCTAAAGAATCAACTAAAATCCCCAGGTTATTCAATCCGCCGGAATTGGTTGTGATAAATATTAACTAGCCCTTGGCAATTCCCATTGCCATCTTATTGACATAAGCCTTATCATGACAGCCAATAATATACTTAGGGATGCCACAATAATACTGCTTAAGCCTATTTTGGTTAATGTATAAAAAGTAACGCTGCCGGCTAGGGCCGCAGTAATATAAATCTCTTCTTTAAAAACTCTAGGCCTTTCCAGGCACAGAATATCACGTAATATGCCCCCACCGGTTGCCGTAAGCATTCCCATAATAACAGCTGTAAATGCTCCGTTTTCCATAGCGGCGTTGGTTCCGTTTATGGCAAAAACCCCCAGTCCTATGGCATCGCAAATATCATAGACCATTTTATTGGTTACGGAGTGCTTTATGATTCCTTTATTTTTCAACATGTAAAAAGCATAGACCAGCAAGGAAACTACTATGGCAATATATGCATATTTTAAATCAACAAAGGCTCCGGGTGTATTTTCACTGATTATTTCATCCCTTAATACGCCTCCGCCTATACCTGTAATAGCGCCTATTGTAACTATTCCCATGATGTCATACTTGTATTTTATTGCCTTAATGGCACCTGATGCTGCAAACGCAACTGTTCCTACTAACTCGCTAATGAAAAGAAAACTTACCAAGCATTGCAAAATAACCTCCACAAAAAAAGACTGTGCCTAAACACAGTCTGCAATCTGTCTTTGTACCTGAAAGTTTCGAATCAATCTTGCCTCTTTGGTGCTTTCGCTTTACAGATTTTGATCAGTAGCCGGTCCTTTTGCCTGAAAGATTCATAACTAATCGACTATTTTAGTTACTTTCCCCTTCGGCGGCTTTCGCTCTCTTCCTGCTACCTCATATCACTTATGATTTTTAACACATTATATTACATTTATTTTAATAAATCAACTCATAATTTTCTTCCTCTAATGTAAACCCTATAATATCTAAAAACAAATCCTTGTTTCCAAGGTCTATTTGTTTTTTTAGCCTGCTTTCAATTCTTTTTACAGATTCTCTATGGCATTTATATGGTAAAATCAAATATTGATTAATGCTGTATCTCACAAACAGATCATTACGCCTAAGATTATTAAAAATTGTATTCTTTAATTCCTCCATCTTAGATACATCAATACTGTTTAATCCTTCATTTCTATGACTTTTTAGCGTAACCAATACTAGTACAACTTCTTTCTTTTCCCTGATTTTGTTCCTCATAATAAAATGTAAAATATTTTTAAATGTTTCCCTGTTACAATAATAAGCTCCTTTGATTTCGTATAAATTTGAATTCTCTCTTAGGTTTTCAGTTAGTAATTTTAAATCATTGAAGGTGGCTTCCTTATTATTATTGGCCCATGTATAAATATAGCTGATTTCATCATTTAACCCTTCCGATAACTTGTCCTGCAGTAAAGCGCTGATGGCCTCGTAGTAATTCAATATGCCCTTTTTGTCATTTAATGCTTTGAGTCCTCTGAAGACATGTACATATATATTTATATTATCAATATCAAATCTAGTTGCTTTGGTTGCTATTCTTACAACCTCTTCATATGCATTAGTGCATGTCTTCTGCTCTAAAAGCTTACATACTACCATCACAGTATTTATGTATATCATGTTGTAGTATTGACTTATTGGAAACCACCATGTTGAGCTTATATAATTATCCGACACCCTGTCCATATATTTATCGATTATTCTTTTACCTATGGCGATTTTTTCATCATTATCTGTTTCAATTGACATTAGCCTTTTATAGTCGGCATCAACTAAATCCATGTCCATTATGTAATTCAATTTAGGATTCCAACAATATCTTTGATTTTCTCTTATAATAAATTTTTCGCTTTTATTTATTTCGGATAGTGTTTTTTCTGTCAATAGTACCAAGCTATCCAAATCCCCTTTACTGTCTTCGTAATCCCTGTCCGGCCATATAATCCTTGCCAATTCATCATCCCTATAATTCATATTCCTTTTTATTAGCAAAAGTCCCAATAAATTTTTCATTTTGCTGCTTTTATTGAAAAAGGACAAACTAAGCTTTTTGTCCTCAGATATTTCAAGTCCGTTTAACCATTTAATATAATAATTATTCATTTTAATTCCTTATGCAGATTATTGATTTATACAATTTAATATTTTAGTATATTCTTCGTTTATTTCATCAAGATATTTTGATGCATTTATGGGCCTATTATCTCTCAATTCCTCCACCAAAGTAGAAACCTTTTCAAAAAGAACTTCTAGTCCAAGATTTCCGACTATTCCTTTTAATGTATGGGCCGCATCAAATGCAACGCTGTTATTGTTTTCTTTGATGGCTTTTATTAGTTTTTCAAGGGAATCATCTTGAAAAAACATATCCATGCACTCCAAATAGAATTCTTCATCATTTACAAACCTTTTCATGGTTTCGTCAATGTTAACACCATATTTTTTTAGGCTTTCGATCTGTTTATTCATAGTGGCCCTCCTTGTCATGTAATTTACTCATAAGTATACTTTATTTTATTATACTACTTTTTTTTAACACTTACTATATATTTATGCACGAATGTAACAACTTATTATTGTTAGTTTTTCTTAAATATGTTAGTATGAGAAGTAGGATAATATTATCCGTAAATTATTAGGTCGAGGTATTGTTTTGAAAAACGATGAAGTACTAGTAAAAAAGAAAATACTTATAGTAGATGATCAAGAGATCAACCGGTCCATATTAAAGCGACTATTGATAGGCGAGTATGATATTTTAGAAGCCGAGAATGGTCAGGTTGCTTTGGATATACTTAATGATGCTTCAGAAAGCATCTCTCTTATTCTTCTTGATATTGTAATGCCTATAATGGACGGCTATACTTTTCTTAAATTGGCAAAAAACGATCCTCACATCTCTCAAATCCCGATAATAGTAGTAACACAGCAGGACAACAAGGAATCCGAAATATCCGCATTATCAGCAGGCGCTACTGATTTTTTAAGCAAGCCATATAAGCCTGATATAGTTAGGTTTAGAGTAAAAAGTTTAATAAGATTTTATGAAGCCGTTTCCTTAACTACTGTAATAGAAAGGGATAAAACCACTGAGCTTTACACCAGAGAAGCCTTTTTTTCATACGTAAAAAAACAGATGGATTTATATCCTAACAAGGAGTGGTCCATACTGTGCTTCAGTTTAATCAATATAAATCAGATTGCGGATCTTTTTGGTGAAGGTGCTGCCAACCAATTACTTTTCGATACTAGCTTAAAAATAAGACGTGTATCCGAAAAATATGGCAGCATATTGGGAAGAGTATGGAATGACACCATAGCAATAGCACTACCTTCTACTAGCATATCCGAATGTTCTGATGATCTAAATGATGTGCTTAGCTATGTCCATAAGTATCCGCTATCTATTAAAATAAATATAAAGGCAGGCTTATGTGTTGTCGACAATAAAAATGTTCCCATAAGAACATATTGCGATAGGGCTAAAACGGCATTGGAATCCATAGAAAATTCATACTATGTAAATCTAGCTGTATATGATAAGGTCTTGGACGAAAAACTAAAATTCGAGAACAGACTGATTTTGGAGGCAGAAAAAGCCGTAGAGGAAGACCAATTCAAAGTTTATTTCCAGCCAAAGGTCAACCTGCTGACGGGAGAAATATTGAGCGCAGAAGCTTTGGTAAGATGGCAGCATCCGATGGATGGTTTGCTTTCGCCTGATAAATTCATACCTCTTTTTGAACATAACGGCTTCATCACGGAAATAGACCTGTATGTTTTTAAAAAGGCTTGTGAATGCGTTAAGGAATGGATAGACGAGGAGTTGGGGGCTATCAATGTTTCAATAAACATTTCCAGAACAGACTTATTGAATGAAAATCTGCCGGAAATGCTATTATCCTGCGTTGATGAATACAATCTAAAAACATCTTTTCTTCATTTGGAAATAACCGAAACAAGCTTTGTAAATGAAACCGAACAAATTTATAACATGATTTCAAGATTAAGAACCTTGGGTTTTGTAATTGAAATGGATGATTTTGGTTCAGGATATTCTTCTTTGTCCATGTTAAACAGTGCACCAATTGATATATTAAAGCTGGATATACAGTTTTTAAAAAACAGAAGAAAGAACCAAAGCGATGACAGAATATTCCCTCTTATGGCAAGACTCTCCAGTGACTTAAATCTTCCTGTAATTGTAGAAGGTGTTGAAACTTTGGATGATGTTGACTATTTACTTTCCCATGCATTTAAATATGGTCAAGGTTATTATTATTCAAAACCCGTTCCTGCGGAAGATTTTAAAGAAATATTAAAATCTTCAAAGATAACTACCATGGGCGTTTTTGAAAAATGCTCCCACCCTATATCTCCGGAGGATCTGTATAATTTCATCAATGGCTTACCCTTTGGTATAATGTTTTGCAGCGGAGAAAACAGAATAGAGTTTATTAACGACTCATTACTGGGGTTTTTAGGTAAGCATAATAAATATTCCTTTATAACCGACCTATTAACAGAGGAATCTAAAAACTCTTTATTGAATGTACAAAAAAAATGTATGGATTTCAATTCGACATCGGAAGCCGCCATACCTTTTGAGTTGGCAGACAAATCCGCCGCCACAAGGAAACTTTTGGTTTATGTAAGAAAGGTATTAATAGACGGGTTAGTCCATTGGCAGATTACCACATTAAACAGAATGTCTGTGGATAGCGAAAACAACAATATGGACGAGCTAAATGCATTAATTAACAGAATGAGAGCTGAAGCTAGCTTTGATAAATTGACCCATGTATATCAAAGACATTATTTCAGAGAACTTGTTAATAATGAACTTGCAACTGCCAAATCAACATGTGCATTTATATATATAGATATTGATAATTTTAAAAGCATTAATGATACTATGGGACATCAAAAAGGCGATTTGATTTTGGATAATTTCGGTAAAAAATTGAATGCCGAATTTAGAAATGCAGATATTTCCGCAAGAATGGGCGGCGATGAATTCGCAATATTTTTAAAGGATATACCAAATCCTTTATTAGTGAAAAAGCGTATGACTAAAATATGTGATGATCTAAATAACGAGTTGGGAATTACTTGTTCAGTAGGAATTGCCCTTTATCCGCAGCACGGAAAAACCTTTGAAGAATTATATAAGGTTGCCGATAAAGCAATGTATAAAGTAAAAACAGAAGGTAAAGCCGGATGTTTAATAAGTAAATAATATTAACCCTTAGAAACTAAATTTTTAAGGGTTATTTTTTTTGCGTTCTTGACTTTTTTATTTTTCTATAAATAAACATTAATAAATAGATTAAATTACACTTAAAATATATATCGGCAACTTCTACTATAGCCATTGAATAGGAAAACAAAACAGGAGCCGACATATATTTTGCGGTCCATAGTATAACCATAGGCAGAATTAATAACAGATTAGCTGCTATCCAGTTACTTATTTTTTTTAACCGCCTTTTACCCATTGCCATTAATAAAAAGAAACAAAAAACTGATAATCGCATGGTAAAATATGAAATCCCCATGTAAAGCTTCATTTGTTCTCTGTTCCTTTGGTTAATCTCATCTCCTAAAAAAATTAGACGTTCTCTATAAAAAAAATAGTAATAAAGTACTGCTAATACACATGATAATATTAATAGCCCTATCAATAGACCCTTACTGTTTTTTAATTTGCTTTTAATTTCCATAAATATGTCCCTTTTAAGTATGATTATTTAATTAACAACCTTAATTACAATTCTACGCCTATATCCCGATGAATTCAACTCCCCCTTTTAAGCTGTTATTTCACCCCTAATATTTTTATTGTTTCCTAAATTTCTATAGATCAAAGCCCTATATTTGTCAAACAAACACTTGTTACTCCTTAAAATACCCCAGGGGGTGCAACATTTATGGGTTTAAATCAAGCTAAATTTCTCGCTTATATAAATTCCCTGAAATAAAAAAGCCCTTGAAAACACTGAGTTTACAAGGGTTTTTAATCTGGTATCCCCGGCGGGAATCGAACCCACAATTACGCTTTAGGAGAGCGTTGTTATATCCATTTAACTACGGAGACTCGTCTCGGAATATAATAACATTAATATTAATATATTTCAACACATTGTTTTAAAAAAAATCCTTGCATTGTGTAACCAAATACTATAAAATAACAATAAATTGTTAATTTATTAACGCAAGGAGGGGAATTGTGTATAAAGTATCAGAATTACAAAATGAATATAAACGTAAATTAATCACAGCAGATGAGGCCGCCAGCTTAGTGAAAAGCGGAATGAGAGTCCACTTTGGATTGGGGCTAGGAGCCATTAACGATATCGATATTGCCATTTCTAAAAGGGCAGAGGAACTAAGAAATGTGGATGTTATTAGCACGGTGGCCATTAGGGATACACCCTTTGCCACATATTTAGCTACTGATTCCATTGAACAGGTAAGATTTTCTTCTGCACATTTTAACAGCCATGATAGAGCTATGAGAAAAGATGGGCGTTGTTGGTATATACCAATGCTATTTAGTGAATTACCATCTTATTGGTTAAATAATGACAACAGCATCGATATAGCATATTTCCAAGTAGCTCCTATGGATACCCATGGTAATTTCAATTTGGGACCACAGGTGGCTGATATGTGGGGAGTTATAAAATCCGCAAAAAAAGTAGTTGTGGAAGTTAATGAAAACATGCCGATAGCCCAGGGGCACCAAACCCAATTAAATTTATATGCTATAGATTATGTTGTTGAGGGGACTAATAAAAAACCTCATCAAATATTAGCTAAGAATCCAACTGAAATTGAAACAAAAATTGCAAGAAATGTAGTTGAAAGAATAAACAGCCATAGCACATTGCAGCTGGGAATAGGCAGCTTGCCCAACTGTGTTGGTACTATGCTTGCTGATTCAGATGTAAAAAATATAAATGCCCACACAGAAATGTTAGTCGATGCTTATGTAAAGCTATTTGATGCGGGTAAATTAACGGGAAACAAGCCTATAGATAAAGGAAGTGCCGTATATTCTTTTGCCGGAGGTTCACAAAAACTATACGATTTCATTGATGATAATCCAATATGCTGTTGTGCACCTGTGGATTATGTTAATAACATATCAACCATTTCAAAGATAGATAATTTTGTTTCCATCAACAGCTGCATACAGGTTGACTTGTATGGCCAGGTATGTTCCGAGACCGTGGGACATAAGCATGTTAGCGGAACAGGCGGCCAATTGGACTTTGTACTTGGAGCTTATCAGTCCAGAAACGGACAGAGTTTCCTGTGTACTCCATCCACAAGGAAAATGGCTAACGGAAATACCGAGTCCCTTATTAACCCTATGTTATCTGTGGGGTCCATAGTTACTACACCGAGAATGGCTACAAACTACATAGTAACAGAATACGGAGCAGCAAATCTAAAGGGTAAATCAACTTGGCAAAGGGCTGAACTTCTTATTAATATTGCCCATCCTGATTATAGGGAGGAATTAATAAAGGGAGCAGAAAAAATGGGTATATGGAAAAACACTAGTAAAATTCCTGATTAACAATAAAGCTCTGAAATCCAAATTTCAGAGCTTTTTAAATTATTCTCTTTAATTTAATTGTAATATATGATAGAATAGCTGTGTTTTTAGTAGGGCTTTACAGAAGGTTTTTATTAACGGGGTCATAAAGCCTATGAGTGATGCACGATTGTGCGTATTATAGGAGGATGTTATGATAAAAGCTATTGTGGGTGCAAACTGGGGAGATGAAGGAAAAGGTAAGATTACTGATGTTTTTGCTCAAGAGGCGGACTATATTGTTCGTTTTCAGGGAGGAAGTAACGCAGGACATACAATAAAAAACGAATACGGGAAATTCGCTTTACATCTTTTACCTTCCGGAATTTTTAATGAGAATTCCATTAATGTTTTAGGTAATGGCGTAGCCCTAAATGTAGATGATTTATTTACTGAAATAGAAAACTTAAAAAAAGCCAATATCAATATGGGCAAGCTGTTGATTTCCGACAGGGCTCAAATTGTAATGCCTTATCACATCATGTTTGATTCATATGAAGAAGAAAGATTGGCCGGAAAATCCTTTGGATCAACTAAATCAGGAATAGCTCCGTGTTATTCCGACAAATATGCAAAAATCGGGTTTCAGGTAAATCAACTTTATTTAACTGACGATGAACTAAAGGAAAAAATCAAAAATATATGTTCCATAAAAAACATATTGCTAAAAGAGCTGTATAACAAGCCATTAATCGATGAAGAAGAGCTCTTCGATACCGTAAAAAACTATGCCGCTATTCTAAAGCCTTATGTAGTTGACACTTCATTGATTTTGCATAATGCTATCAAGGAAGATAAGGTAATTTTATTAGAAGGACAGCTTGGTGCCATGAAAGATACCGATCATGGTATTTATCCAATGGTAACATCCTCTTCCACCCTGGCCGGGTTTGGCTCAGTGGGAGCAGGTATTCCACCTTATGAAATTAACGAAGTAATCTGTGTTGTTAAAGCATATTCTTCTGCCGTGGGGGCAGGTGCCTTTGTTTCGGAAATCTTCGGCAGTGAAGCAGAAGAACTAAGGGCTAATGGAGGTGATGGCGGAGAATACGGTGCAAAAACAGGAAGACCCAGACGAGTTGGTTGGTTTGATGCAGTTGCTACAAAATATGGTTGCAGACTTCAGGGTGCGACTAGTGTTGCCCTTACCGTAGTGGATGCTTTAAGTTATTTACAGGAAATCCCCATATGTACCGGCTATGAAATAAATGGTGAAATTACTAAAGATTTTCCAAACACTACGGAATTGGAAAAGGCCAAACCGGTGTTTGAAACAATGCCGGGATGGTTCGAGGATATAAGAGGAATAAAGGAATTTAATAAATTACCGGAAAAATGCAGAAATTACATATTAAGAATAGAAAAAGAAATAGGATACCCCGTTGACATTATATCCAATGGGCCTAGCAGAACAGATTTAATATATAGATAATAGGAAGGTGTGGAATGTATAAAGAAGCCAATAGACCTGCATGGGCAGAAATCAACTTAAACAATTTTGATTACAACATAAAGCAAATCAGAAAAAAGGTTGGAGAAGACAAGGAAATAATCGGAGTGATTAAAGCAGATGCCTATGGTCACGGAAGTGTGGAATGTGCAAATGTATTAAGGGAAAACGGTGTGAAAACCTTCGCTATAGCAGCCCTATCAGAAGCCATTAAATTAAGGGACGCCGGGATAGAAGAAGAAATAATTATGTTGGGATTAACCCCTGATATTTATGCCGATGTCATAGTTGACTATAACATCACCCCGGTTCTTTGCAGCCTTGAAAATGCCAAGGCTTTCTCAACGGAAGCTTTGAAAAAAAACAAGGTTGTAAGTGGTTTGATAGCCATAGACACGGGCATGGGCCGAATCGGTTATTTACCTGAAGATATCGATACGGCAATCTTTGAACTAAAAGAAATGCAAGCATTAAAGGGCTTTAAAATTGCGGGGCTCGTGTCACATATGTCAACAGCCGATGCTTATGATAAAACCTATTCCAAAGAACAAGAAGATAAATTTAATGCTTTCTATGACTCTTTAAAAGAAGCGGGCATCAGCATCCCATATAAAACCTTGGCAAACAGCGCCTCAATAATGGAATTGCCTTCCATTCATTATGATGCCGTCAGGCCGGGAATAATCCTATATGGATGTTACCCTTCTAACGAAGTAAATAGAAATGAGCTTAGCATTAAACCGGTTATGTCAATCAAGGCCAACATCATTCATTTGAAAGATGTTCCCAAAAACTTTTCAGTGGGATACGGACGCAAGTATATATCGGAAAAGCCTTCTAAAATAGCAACCTTCGCACTGGGTTATGCTGATGGCTATCCAAGACCTTACTCAAAGGATGCTAAGGTTATCATAAATGGTGTTTTTGCTCCTGTTGCCGGAAACATTTGTATGGATCAAGTTATGGTCGATGTTACAGATGTTCCTAATGTTGCCCTGGGAGATGAGGCAATAATAATGGGAACGGATGGCATAAACACAATACTAGCAGATGACATAGCCGAAAAAACAGGTACAATAAATTATGAGATTGTTTGTGCCTTCGGACAGAGATTACCAAAAGTATATATAAAATAATCCATGGCCGGCGTAACATGCGCCGGCCTATTAATTTGGAAACGATTTAGCGCGTTAAACCGTTGAAATTAGTACATTTTAAGCGTTTTGTATATATGTTTTTATTTTGCATTTTACAACATATTATTTTTAACTGTAGTATTATGTACATAGCAAAGAGGAAGAGGTGAACTAAATGGCTTCAGCCAAAAAATTACGCATAGAACCCAATTGGTGTAAAGGTTGTGGTTATTGCGTAGAATTTTGTCCCAAGGATGTTTTAGATTTGGTGAATGAAAGAATTCACATTAAAGACGAAACAGCTTGTATAAAATGTGGTTTATGCGAAATGCGCTGCCCTGATTATGCAATATATCTAGAAGAATCGGAGGGAGAATAATGGCGTTAGACAGATCAAGATTTCAATTACTACAAGGAAACGAAGCATGCGTTGAAGGGGCTTTAACAGCCGGAATGCGTTTTTATTCCGGATATCCCATTACTCCATCCACTGAGATAGCAGAGCGCAGCTCTGTAAGACTTCCATATTATGGCGGAAAGTTCATCCAAATGGAAGACGAAATTAGCGGAATAGCAGCAGCTCTTGGAGCTTCAGTTGCCGGAGTAAAATCAATGACAGCAACCAGCGGTCCGGGATTTTCTTTAAAACAAGAAAATATTGGTTATGCTGCAATTGCAGAAATACCAATTGTAATAGTGGATGTGCAAAGGTCCGGTCCTTCCACAGGACTTCCCACATCTCCTTCGCAGGGGGATGTAATGCAAGCAAAGTGGGGGACGCATGGAGATCATCCTACTATAGCAATATCCCCAACTTCTGTGCAAAGCACCTACGACGAGATAATAAGGGCTTTCAACCTATCGGAAAAATACCGTACACCGGTAATATTCTTGATGGACGAGGTTGTGGGACACATGAGAGAAGGTATAGAGCTTTATCCCAAGGAAGAATTGGAAATAATCGATAGAGATGAACATATGATTAATGGTTTGCCATATGCGGTAGGCGAAAGGGAATATGTTCCTAAGATGCCTTCCTTTGGTAAAGGTAGACCCTACAATATAACGGGATTATTCCACGACAGCGAAGGTTTCCCCACCAATGATAATAAAATTGCAAATGACGAGGAGCTTAGATTAATGAAAAAAATCGAAGCGAATCGCGACGATATAATAAAATATGAATCTATAAACGCTGATGATTGTGACACTCTAATTGTTTGCTACGGCGGAACGCTTAGAGCCGTCAAGGGAGCTCTTGAAGAATTGGAAAGCTCAAACATAAAAGTTGGTGTTTTAAACCCTATAACAATCTGGCCTTTCCCTGAAGAAAAGCTATTGGATCTATCAAAAAAAGTAAAAAACATATTGGTTGTAGAACATAATTACGGACAGATTCTGATTGCCGTAAGAAGAATAGCTCAGTGTAATGCTGATATACACTTTTTAGGGAAAATTGACGGAACCACAATTTCACCTCAAGAAATCGTAGAAAAGATTAAGGAGGTGAACCAAAATGCCTAGTAAATTGATAGAAAAGCATTTGAGAACAGAGAGATTGCCACATATTTGGTGTCCCGGCTGCGGGCACGGCATACTTATGAGAGATGTATGCGTTGCCATAGAAAATCTCAATTTAGATAAGGATAAGGTAACCATCGTTTCAGGAATTGGCTGTTCCTCTAGGGCTGCAGGATATATGAACTATAATACTTTGCACACAACCCATGGTAGAGCCATTGCCTTTGCAACCGGAATAAAGATGGCAAATCCCGAAATGACAGTTATTGTAATAACCGGTGACGGTGATGCTGCTGCCATAGGGGGAAACCACTTAATTCATGCATGTAGGCGAAATATCGATTTAACAGTAATCGTCTTCAACAACAGTATATACGGAATGACAGGCGGACAGTATTCACCAACAACTCCAACAGGGGAAAAGGGAACCACAGCGCCATACGGAAATATAGACGGAGACTTCGATTTACCGGAGCTAGCCAGGGCAGCGGGAGCAACATACACCGCCAGAGGAGATTGTTATCATGTGCCGCAGACTATAAAGTTAATCGAAAAGGGAATTAAGAATCACGGATTTTCATTGATAGACGGAATTAGTATATGCCCTACATATTATGGAAGAAAAAACAAAAAGGGCAGTGCCGTAAATATGATGCATTGGCAAGAAAACAATTGTATTTCAAAATCCAAGGCCGAAAACATGTCTTATGACGAGTTAAAGGGTAAAACAGTAATTGGCGAATTTTATAACAAGCCAAAAGATGAATATACGGATTTATATCAAAATATTATTAAAAGTGTTGGAGGTAACAAATAATGTGTAAATCAGAATTGCGTTTCACCGGTTCCGGTGGGCAAGGGGTAATACTAGGAACTATAATTATGGCGGAAGCCGCTTTCCTAGACGGAAAAAATGTAGTTCAGTCCCAGTCTTATGGACCTGAGGCCAGAGGTGGAATGTGCAAAGCAGAGGTTTTGGTTGATGACAAAGCAGTAAATTATACAAAGGTTACAAAGCCTACATGTTTACTTTCATTAACCCAACAATCCTTTGACAAATATAAAGATAACCTGGCCGACAATGCAGTCTTAGTTGTGGATGCTTCAATAGAAGTTCCAAGTTCCATCAATGAGAGTCATAAAGTTTACAAATTGCCAATAATAGATTCGGCTAAAAAAGTTATTAAAAACCCAATGGCCGCTAATATTATTTCAGTAGGAGCTGTTAATGAAGCTTTATCCTTGGCAAGTAAGGAATCTTTGGAAAATGCAGTTATCGCACATATTCCAAAGGGAACAGAAGAAATAAATGTGAGCGCCATGAATTTGGGTGCTAAGCTTATTAAAGAATATACTTTACATTAAAAAAAGGCCTTCATCGAAGGCCTTTTTCTTTTATTCTTCAGTTAAGATTGCCCATTGTTCTTTCTATTACCTTTAAGATATCTTCTTTTGCATCCTCGTCTTGTAAGAGGTCTCCTTTTTCATCCGCCGTTATACTAATATTAAACTCAATATCCCAATCAAAACCGTCTGCAAAGTATTGCAGTTGTTTCTTTATGAAATGATATTGATCATCCTCTTGCCCTGCTGCCCCTATTGTTATATATCCAATCTTTTTATTGATGTGATTGAACTCTTCTTCCTTGGAATAGAATTTGTCAATTAACGTTTTCATCTGACCGGTTATATTCCACCAATACACAGGAGATGCAAAAATTATCAAATCACTTTCGTAGATTTTATTAATGACATAAGCGGAGTCTTCGTCTTGAGTACAATTACCGCCATTTCTTTTGCAATCATCACATTGTATGCAGCCTCTTATATTAAGCCTGCCTAGATTTATAGTTTCCGTCTCATATTCACTTTTTAGAAATTCTTTTACCAGATTTATAGCATCCATGCTGTTCCCATCCGGCCTTGGGCTTCCGTTTATAAATAATACCTTCATATAACCTCCCGATAACAGAAAAACACCTCAATGAGGTGTTTTTTCTGAAAAGTGTGTGTGTGTATTCAATAAAAGAAGGAAAGTTTGTATAAATTAATATATCAAACCTCATTGAACATTATTATTATACGCCACTATTAATATCATTTTGTGAAGAAATCGTGAAAGTTTGTGATTATATGATGATTATAGGGGTGTCCCAGAAAAAATATCATACCACTCATCATCACGTTCTTTTTCCTCATTATATACCATTTCTCCATTGATAACCGTTATAGAAGTATTCATTTTCAAGAAATCAGATGGTTTCTTTTCCAAAGGGCATTCATCAAATATGGCAAAATCTGCCACATAACCCTCCTGTATAACGCCAAGGATTTCATCTGCGCCTATTACCTCAGCCCCCTTCTCTGTCCTGTCCTTAATTAAATCCACCGTCTTGTCAAAAGCCTTCCTTTGGCTGTATATAATTTTAAAGGGTACAAAGCTTTCCACATCACCGCCATTATATATGACGGTCAAATTACTTGTCTCTGACATTTTCGAAGAATCAAAGGCTGAGATAACTTCGTTTAATTCTTCATCCTTTGAACACTCTATTTGAATATTTATTTTAACTTCTTCACAATATTTAAAAACTTCAGAGAGCCAATTGGCTTTCATATGCTTATTCATATCAATAAATAATATATCATGTTCAATGTAATTTGAAAGCTCAGAACAATTTGTCCTTAGTTTGCCAATCATATATTTTATATATTTCAAATTGTATTGTCTATTAATATAAAAGGAGCCTTGATATTTAAAATTTAAATTTCCTTCGTTATATAAATCCAACAACGCATTCTCAAAGACTTCATCAAAAAAATATGGTGACTTAACATTGCAAAGGGTCGTAAAGCCCTTTTCCTTTGCATTATTATTAATATTCGTAACCTTCTCCATTATTTCCGCAAAATCATAGGGTATTAATAGATTTAATATATATGGCAATGTAATTATTTCTACAACTTCTTCCTCTGCTGTTCCTAAGATTATATTCTTGGCAACGCTATTATAAACACATTCCATATTATTTGAAGATACCAACAATACCGGCTTGCTTTGGGAAATTTCATCAAGTCTTTTTATAATATCTTCATTTTTAAATTCATTAAAAGCATTTTCGGAATATCCATACCCAAAGATAATATCTCTTTGATCATAGTAATATGACATGCCTTCAATACTGTCTATTATCTCTTCTAAGCTCATGGATTCATCAAGATGGATGTATTGCTCAAAAAATGTTTCCAAAACGGAATCATTATTAAAATTAATAAATCCTGGCAAAACATATTTGCCTTCCAAATCAACAATTAATGTGTCTTCATTGATTAACTCTTCCATTTCATCATAATCACCCAACGCTATAATAAGGCCGTCCTTAATCGCCACCGCCTCTACCGTATCATTAAATCCATATCCCTTATATATATTGCCGTTCATAAAAATACTGTCTGCTTTTTTCTTGCTTTTAAAAATATTTAACACGATTTCACCTTGTATAATGAAATTATAGGGAAATTCATTATACATTTTCCTTTCTGGATTATTTTATATATAATCTTTTTAGACGCTGTGGATTAGTTACATCACCTATAGCATAC